>ENA-OQDE01000042-OQDE01000042.1-human-gut-metagenome-genome-assembly--contig:-NODE-42-length-71112-cov-4.595999_pt1 | contig 71112 bp, 63 predicted proteins | sample MGYA00242768_ERZ504595 | MGnify/ENA primary metagenome ERZ504595 (study PRJEB26092, sample SAMD00036307) | human gut metagenome | host: Homo sapiens | study: EMG produced TPA metagenomics assembly of...
ATACTTCTAAATGAATCACCGTTATTTAAATGCTGTTCGATTATAATACGTGCAGATAAGTCAAGATGTTTTTGGTTACCCTTTGGTCTTCCTGTATTCATTTTATCCTCCTTCTGCACAGGCAGGGATCATCTGCAGTAGTATTTTATAAAAAGAAAAAGGAAAAATCCATGCAGAAGTAAATTCTACAGGTATAGAATTTACTCTTGCAAGGTAGAATTTAAAAATACATACTTAAATGAAAAACTAAATTCCAGCTGTGGATTATCTCAGTAACTATGCGGGATTAAATTCTGTAATGCACCTTAACAATTCTATTTTTTTGTCTTATAATAAACCTGTAAGCACTCATGATTTATGTTTTTATGCATACTAACCAGGCATCTGAAAATAGTGTGCGAGACTAAATTCCACATGCCTTATGTGCAAGACTAAATTCTGGTGCAGTGAAATCTGCCTGTGCTTTACTATTTTATTTTATAAGTTTTGGACTAAGCATAACATCATCAGGTGCGATTGCCTTTAATCCTAATGCTTTGTGCAGTTTGTTGTCCAAGAGTAAAAGAGAGAGTTCATATGGGCTATGTCCATTAAGACTGTCTCTTTTTTCGTTGTTTATGTGATTCATCATAAGTCTGACTTTCTCGTCATTTAAATCAGCGAATGAACTCCCTTTCGGACGGATGTAGCGGATATACTCGTGGTTCTTTTCGCAGGCACCTTTTTGCCAAAAGCTGTATGGATCACAGTAAAAGACCGTCGTGCTTTTACTTCCGTCACAGAATTCCTCCATCTCTTCACGAGCTGAGAATTCTGAACCTCCATCCGTGAGGATCACCGGAAAAAGCTTTTTGAATGCATCCTGTCCTAACACTGTTTCAAGCCATACAAAGACCTCTAACACGCATTCCTGGTCTTGATATTCCAACAGGAACATAAGCATAAGATTGCAGTTGCGGAATGTAAAGGTCAAGAGGGCGCAGCTTTCGCCTTTCATTCCTTCCACGCAGTCCATTTCCACAACATTTATATCTGGATGATCTTTCATATAATTCTGGAAATTTTCGTAGTTATGACCTTGACGATAAGAACGATCTTTTGCACTGGTCTGTGTAGGTTTCTTGCGTTTCTTATAACGTACAGAACGTCTTAAGTCACCATTGCGGACATCGAATACACAATCATTGATGTAGGAGTAAAGTGTTCTTCTGGAGCAACCCAATTCTTCTGCATGAGTAGCATAAATATGACCGATGGACTGATGCTTCTCCTTGATCAATGGAACCAATAAATCATTCATGGATTGAATGCTTTCCGGAGTCTGGTTAATGCCGACTCTGCAATCGACTAGCACGCTACGGTACTCATCATGGGCATATTTGGATGAATAAAACTTTCTGGGCATAAGACAATGGGTCTTTTTACCACAGCCATTACATACGTAGGGAGGTTTATTCAGTTTCTCACATTCAGCTGTCTCATATGCGGGACATATATCAGTGCAGCGAAGGATGGTTTTCTGCAAAGCTTACAATGAATGCCACACATCTTATCACACAAGCATGTCACCTTACAGTTCTTGCGATGAATACATGGCGGGTGAGTGTAACCTGAATCCGGACGTTCTTTTGTATGTGCGTGGAGACGTACTTCCTTTGATATGGTAGATGGATTTTTACCAATAATTCGTCCAATTTCAGTGAAGCTTTTATTCTCAGTAAGACCTTTCTCGATATCAACACGCTGTTCAAATGTTAAATGTTTCTGATTGCCTTTATTTTTCATAATTATCTCCAATCTGCACAGGCAGGCAATCAGCTGCAAGTACATTATACGGAGTATGATTATCAAAGACAATATGGCAAATATGTGTGCAAAAGTAACTTCGACCTATATGGAATTTACTCTTGCATTTGGTCCAAAACCGGAATTTAGTTTTTCATTTAAGTTTTAAAAATACATTTAACCATAATGTGGAAAATTTACATATTTGCTATGGAAAATAGAACAAATGTTCGATAAAATCATAACTGTAAACGAGCTCGAAATATTTCAGCACTGCAGGCTGGAAAAGAAAATGAAAGTGAGGACAGTAAATATGAATCGAAAAGAACTTATAGAGAAACGAAGTATCAATACAAAAGTATTTGAAAATCAGGACCATTCCTGTACAGCAGAGATTTATCTTGCTCCTGTACATTATAAGGATACAGATGGAACCTGGAAGGAAATGGATAATAAGCTGGAAGAGTCATATGAAACAAGTGTTTATGCACAAAAAACAAATCTTGTTTCAGAAGAAGGTTTCACAAACAGGAAGGGAACTTTTGGGGCATTTTTCGCCAAAAAAACATCAGAAGATAATATGATGAGGATTAAAGATCAGTATGGCAGTATTTCATGGGGCGTAGAAAACTGTAATACGGTAGAAGCTGTAAAACAGAAAGATAATACCGTTTGTTATCCTGAAATTCTGGAGGGAATGGAACTGCGCTGTCGTGTAAAGGGAATGCGTATGAAAGAAGATATGGTATTGCTTAGAAAGGAAGCTGCAAAATCATATACATATCTTTATCAGACAGAAGGACTTGTACCTGAGTTGAGGGAGAAAGAAGTACTCTTCTTTGATGAAGGTCAAAACGAAATTTTTAGGGTTCAGGCTCCATATATGAGAGATTTTTCAGGATCAAAATCAGAAAGTATTGAGGTGTCAGCTGAGATGACTGCTGATGGTAAGTGCAGAGTTACTTTTACTCCTGATAGAAACTGGTTAAATGAAGCGAGCAGGAAGTTTCCGGTAGTGATTGATCCTGTGACAACTACTTCCAAAGCAGCGACAGATATTGAAGATGCTTATATTTCATCTAAAAATAATACAGACAATTATTATAACAATGAAAATCTCTGGTTAAAAGGAGGAAACGAAATCAGAAGAAGTTTTCTGAAATTCCAGTTGCCTGAGATTAAGACAGGAGACATGATTGTAAATGCACGTCTTGTAATGGTATCGCTGGGAGAGAATGGTGCAGAGAAAACAATTGCTGTACATAAAGTGATTCAGAGCTGGGAATCAAAAACCATTAACTGGGATAATAAACCAATTTATGAAGAAACAGTTCAGGATTTATGCAAGTTTACTGCTGATAAAATCAAATATGTTGTGATGGATATTACCAGAATGGTAAAGGAGTGGTACAGAGATGGCAGTAATAATGGGCTGATGCTGAAAGAAATTGACGAATTATCAGGTTCCGTACAGCTGATGTCATCAGACTGGGATTCTTCACTCAGTGATTACAGACCCAAAATTGAAATTTCTTATGTAAACTATTCCGGACTTGAAGATTACTGGACGTATCATAGTCAGAATATCGGACGTGCAGGGACTGTCCATGTAAACGATTATAACGGAAATCTGATTCTGGAACATCGTGTCATGGAAACATCAGGAAGCAGAATGCCGGCAGAGGTATCGTTGGTTTATAACACAAATGATAAGGATACCAATATTGGATATGGAAAAGGATTTCGTTTAAATTTCCATCAGATTATCCATAAAAAATCAATAGCGGGGAATGTTTATTATGCTCATACAGATGCAGATGGTACAGTTCATTATTTTGTGGAAAAAGAAGTAGAAAAGGATGGCAATACGGTTAAAGAGTGGAAAGATGAAACAGGGCTGGATCTGACCCTGATCCGAAACTTAAAATCAGAAGAACCTTACACAATACAGGATAAAGACGGAAATAGTATGGTGTTTAATGAGTCTGGATATTTGATTGCGGTAAAAGATAAAAACGGAAATAAATTAACGGTTTCATATGTGAATAATCGTGTAAAAACTATTACAGATGGAGCCGGGCGAATTATTACACTAAATTATTCTCTGGGAAGCGATGGAGAAGAAGCAAACCTGATTCAGGCAGTATCACCATCGGGCAATAAGAAGACTTTTGCCCATACCGCAGGAAGGCTTACCACGGTAACAGATATAGATGGCAAAAAAGTATTTTACACATATGACAGTAATGGAATGCTTGCCAGTGCAGAGAATATTAATGGATATCAGGTAAAATACGGGTATTATACAGAGGAACCTCATCGTGTAAAATCTATCGCAGAGTATGGAGATGGAACAAAAGGTAAAAGCCTTACTATGACGTATGGATATAACAGTACAAGATTTACAGATAACAAAGGGCGAAAAGAGATTTACCGATTTGATAATAATGGAAATCTGCTTCATGTACATGATGGTTTTGGGCATGCTGTAAGCTGTAAATATAATGTTGACGGAAATCATGTAAACCGTCTTGAGAATGCTACCAAGTTACAGGACAATGTAGTGCAGCTGCTGAAAGATCCAGTAGTGCAGGCTGAAAATACTCCTTGGACATCAAAGATTTCTCCGGAAGGTGCCGGAAATACAGAAATCAATACAATAGCAGCTGAATGCATGATGGGAAATCGTTCACTGAAGGCAGAATGCACTTCCGTGAGTGGATATGCATACTGGGCACAAAATGTTAAAGTGAAAAAGGGAATAACCTATACCGCATCCATGTATGTAAAAGCATCTGTCAGTGAGACTGCAGAAGATGGAGGTGCAATTCTGAGAGTCCGCTATATGGACAAAGATGGGGTACAGCAGCTGAAAGACAGTGAAATTATCAAAAAGACAACAGAAGGTTTTGTACGCCTGACTAATACATTTACTGTTCCGGAAGACAGCAGTGATACTGTTGTTAAGGTTTATATGGTTATGTGGCATGCCAAAGGTGTAATGTATGGTGATATGGCACAGCTTGAAACAGGAACATCCGCTAACAGATGTAACCTGATTGATAATGGGGATTTCCACCTTGGAACTACAGAAGGATTTGAGAAAAATGAAAGCAACACGGATGGTCTTTCAGAAGTTGGAATCGAAGATAATATTCCGATTAAAAGTCAGCTTCTGGTAACTGCATCTTCGCAGGGAGTTTTAAGGAAAACCCCATCAGATACGGGAGAAGTTCTGTCCAGTCTGACGAAACATCAGTTACTTTCCGGATACATTACTGTCGAGAAGAATGGAAGAAACTGGTACTATGCAAAGACAGCAGATGGCAAAGAGGGATATGTCTCAACAGGTCAGGCGATTCCATATCTGGGAGGACATGAAGGAACAAATTCAGCATTCGTAGCAGCAGGAAACTCCATTTTATATAAAAGTGCAGATAAAACCAGTGCCAGAGTACAGGAAGGAATTGATGCAGGAGTTTGTGCTGCTCTTGTAAAAACTGTAGATGGAACGGATGGAAATAAATGGTATTATATGGGACTGCAGATTGATGGCAATCGCTTTTTCGGTTATATGCCGGTTTCTGCCATTGTACGTCTGTGCAGGAATATCGCGAAAGTAGAAGTAAAAAAGGACGGCAGCTATTATTCTTCCAGGAGTACATCAGGAGCAGCAGCGGGAAGCCTCACAGCCGGAACCCGTATGGCAATCAGAGGAACTTCAGTTGATTCTGATGGAAAAGAATGGGGAGTGATCAGAAGAGGCAGTAAATTTTATTATGTTCCAATGTCAAATCTGCAGATAAAAACAGCTCCGTTGTCTGTACGAAAGAGCCGTGACAAAATAGAAGAGTCGGTAGCAGGTCTGGATGAATCTGTTTATCATTTTGTCGGTGAGCCGGACAAAGATAAAAACTGGTGAAGATTGTGGACATTACCGGAAAAAAAGGTGATACCTATATGGTGAATGCCTGGGGAATGGGAACATCTCTGCCTGAGACAGATAATGATAAAAAGAGGCGTTTTGGTACTGAGGTAAGATTTATCGGCACAGATGGGAAGGCAGATATACATTGTACAAATTTTAGTCCGGATATCATGGACTGCAGTTCCTCAGCGACGTCTATGTAGCAAAGAAAGATTATACCAGTATTGAGGTTGCCTACACATACTGTCATAATGCAAATATAGCATATTTCGATGGGCTGGCATTATATAAAGAAAATTTTGGATGCAGTTATACTTATGATGATGAAAATAACCTCATTTCAGTTAAAGATTTGCAGGAACAGGTAACGAAGTTTGAGTATAACAGTAAGTCTGATATGACAGGTATCACAGATGCGAAAGGTAATTCTTTCAAGTATGAGTATGACAATGAAGAAACAACACGTAATGTAGTTAAGGGGACATCCGCACAGAATGTGGTATATCGTTTTACCTATGATTCAGCGGGCAATGTCCTGAAAAGCGGATGTGTTGATCCGAAAGTTCCGGATACGGGTACCTGGATTACCAGAGTTATGACATCAGATAAGAATCATGTGAAATCAGTGACAGATGCAGGAGAAAATACGGTTCATTATACATGGGATATGACCAGAGATTTGATGACGGCATTCCAGGATGCAAAGGGGAATAAGATCAGTTATACCTATGATGACATGGAACGTCTTCTTTCAGCTGCACAGATAGTAACTGTAAATGGAAATAGAGAAACAGTCAGAAATAATTATTCTTATACGGATGACAATCTGACGGGAATTGTTCATAATGGTTTTGCCTATGATTTTAACTATAATGCTTTTGGAAATGTCAGTGATGTGTCTGTAGCCGGGAAACAGGCAGTAAGATATGAATATGAGGATGGAAATGGAAATCTGTTAAAAGTGTGCTATGGAAATGGTGCATATATTCGTTATGAATATGATAAACAGAATCGGATTCATATGGTTTATTTCAAAGATGCGGCAGACAGCAAAGAACAGAATCTTTACAGATATGCTTATGATAAGCAGGGAAATATTTATGCAGTAAAATCATATGAAGCAGGAAAGACATACTATCTGTTTTATGATTTCCTGGATCGTCTGGTGAGAGTAAGAGATGAGCTGGGGAGCACTTATGAATATGCCTATGATGCAAATAACTGTATGGAGTCAATGGTACATACCTGCGGAACACATACAATGAAAACAGTATATACCTATGACAAGGACAGCAGAGAAACAAAGACCAGATGTGCAAAGACCTGTGAAAGAACTACAGAGTATGACAAGTTCGGCAGAGTGTCCAGGCGTACCTGGAATACAGCATCTCCTTATATATCAGCATATTCTTACATTGACAATGGGGAGAACCGTTACAGTCTTCCTAAAACAATTAAGAATGGTTCTGAAACCTTAAACTATACATATGATGCAAACGGAAATATCATAAGTATCAAGGATTCTGCGGGTGAGAGTACATTTCGATATGATGAATTAAACCAGTTGATCCGGGAAAATAATCATCAGTTAAACAAAACCATCACTTATGCCTATGATCTGGGTGGTAATCTGACAGTAGAAAAAGAGTACGCATTTACGACTGCGGAAACTCTTCCTGATACACCTGTGAAGACAATGACAGAAACTTATGACAGTGCATGGAAGGATAAACTCCTGAGCTGGGATGGCACAGCAATGACTTATGATGCAATTGGAAATATGCTTACCGGAGGAGGAACAACTTATACCTGGACACAGGGACGCAGGCTTTCCGGTGTAGAAAATGGAAAGAGTATTAAATGTCTTTACGACAATATTGGTGCCAGAGTGAAAAAAACAGTAGACAATACAGTGACTGAATATCAGTGGGCAGGAGATCTTCTCCTTTCTGAGAAAACTGACGGAAGAATCATCTGGTACTGTTATGACTCCCAGGCCAATCTGATCTTTGTGACTATCAGGGGAATCACCTATTTTTATGTACGAAATGTACAGGGTGACATCATTGCCCTTGTTGACGCAGATGGAAAAGTGGTAGTAAAATATACTTCTGACAGTTGGGGAAAAGTGATTGCTGTTACAGGTGAGCTGGCAGATACAGTAGGTGTTCAGAATCCATTCCGCTATAAGGGATATTATTATGATAATGAAACAGGTATGTATTATCTGAAAAGTAGATATTATGATGCGGAAATTAAAAGATTTATTTGCGCAGATGGATATTTTTCTACTGGAGTAGGAAAACATGATTGTAATATGTTTTTGTATTGTAATAATAATCCGATTATGAATGTTGATGTTAACGGATATTCATTTATATCGTTTGTAAAAAAAATCAATATCATTTGTAAAGGATATTGTCGGTGCGGTAAGTAAAGGCATTTCGATATCTGGAGGCTCTGCGGTTGCTATTGCGACATCAGATGGACCATCTCCAGTAATGGATTTTGTAGCAGCCGGAATTGTATTAGGTTTTAGTATTTATGAATATTATAAGGATAAAATTCACGATAATACACAAACAAAGATTTTAAGTTTGCCTAGAAATAAAAAAGATGTTGTTATTTATAGGTATGGAGGAACGAATCCTGGAAATTTAACGCCTTCTCAGAAAGATTCAGATACAGGCTTATCGTTCTCAACAATTCCACCTAGGATGGGAGGAAAAGCAGCTGTTACAACAATTAATACATTAAATAAGACAGGGATAGTTTATGCATATCAGGACAAATTAACACATGTTAGTGTGGTGCCAGTAGGAGTAAGTATTCAAACATGGATAAATGCAGGGAGTGGTTCAATTTGGACTCAAGCGGTAAAGAGTGTTGTAGTAAAATGGGATGGAGGAAACTAAATGGGAACAGATATTGATACTATTTTTAAAATGTTAAGTTGGAATAGTTCAGAAAAAGAACAATTGAGAGGAATAGACGAAGCGAAAAAAATAGAATATCTTTCCGTTTTATTTCAACCAATAGAAGATAAATCTGTATGGGAAAACTGTGCAAAGGTAATTAGCTCAAAATCAGATAATGAATTAAAAAAATATATGAATAATATGTTTGAATGGATAAAAGATATGAATTGGCCGGGTGCATTTGATATATATGCAAGAATTAAGCGAATGAATGTAGATTGTATAATGGAAAATTACATATATGCAATAAAAATAGCACTGAAATATCAAGATATAAATTGGCTGGACTATTTGTCTGGACTAATTGAAAATCCTGAGGTTTATAAACTTTTACCTGAAGAATATCAAAAATTAATGACAAAATATTATAATGATTTTTGGAAGGAATAACTTTAAAACAAAAGAGAGCGGTTGGCATTTAACCCCACCGACCGTTCTTTTTGTACCCATTTTTAAGAAAAAAGAGATGAAAAACCATGAAATGTAAATTTTGTAAGGACAGTTGCTGTATAGCTTGAATATGTCATATCTGTTCGGAGAAGCAAAAGTGAGCGTATATAATAAAAGAGCGATTGAGGTAATATTTCCTGAGATATGTCTTGCGCATTGATTGCTGCAAAAAATAAATTACTTTTCGCTAAGATGTAGAAAAGCCCATTTTTCTGTGATAAGATGATAAGGATTCGATAAACAATGACTGTTTTACGAACAGACAGAAAGCATGCATCAAACTGCATGACAGAAGAGAACGGAGTTGAAAAGGTGAAAAAAAGAAAAATTTTTTCAGAAGTCTGCGTTTTCGTATTCTGATCATCCTGATCATTCTGGGAATCGTGCCGGGGGTTATTGTAACATATACGATGCTTCATAACTATCAGACCGGGCGGTTGCAATGCTTACAGAGACAGTGGGTGATCAGTGCGATATTTTATGTAATCTGATCATCAGGGAGAATTATCTCAATGATACAGATTCAGAGGTTGTAAACAGCAAGCTGGAACTGTTTTCCAATGTGTATAACGGACGCATCCTGCTGGCTGACAGAGATTTTAAGATAGTAAGTGATACCTTCCACACAGAGGAGGGAAAGACGCTTCTCAGTTCACTGGCTGTAGCCTGTCTGAAAGGAGAAGAGACAAGCAATTATGACGCAAGGAGTAAAGTACTGGAGCTTGCGGTTCCTGTACAGAGTCCGGATGTGCAGCAGCTTCAGGGCGTGATGCTGGTAAGTGTTTCGGCTGTTGATATTGCAGAAACACTGGCAGAGATGGAACAGAGAGGCGTGATGCTGATCGGAAGTATTGTTGTTCTTTCGGTATTTCTGGCATGGCTGCTCTCTACAATACTTGTAAAACCACTTGCAAGAGTGACGAAGGCCATTGAAGACCTGACAGATGGCATGCTGGATGAAGAAATCAGTGTTCCTGACTATACGGAGACAGAGCTGATCACAGATGCATTCAACAAGATGGTCAACCGTATGAAAATCCTTGATGAATCCAGACAGGAGTTTGTATCCAATGTGTCCCATGAACTGAAGACGCCCCTGACTTCTATGAAGGTTCTGGCAGATTCTCTGGTTGGACAGCAGGGAGTCCCGGAGGAACTGTATCAGGAGTTTATGAGTGATATTACTGCTGAAATCGACAGAGAGAATAAGATCATTACAGATCTGCTCTCGCTGGTAAAGATGGATAAGAAAGCAGCAGATGTGAACATTACACATATGGATATCAATCAGCTTCTGGAAGATATCCTCAAGCGCTTGCGTCCCATTGCAGACAGGCGCAATATCGATCTGATTCTGGATTGTTTCCGCCCTGTGGATGCAGATGTGGATGAGGTGAAGTTTACGCTTGCCATCAGTAATCTGGTGGAGAATGGCATTAAATATAATGTGGATGATGGATGGGTGCGTGTGTCTCTGGATGCAGACCATAAATATTTCTATATAACAGTGGCGGATTCCGGTATGGGAATCCCTGAGGACAGTATAGAGAGAATCTTTGAGCGCTTCTATCGTGTGGACAAGTCCCATTCAAAGGAAATCGGGGGAACCGGTCTGGGACTGGCAATCACCAAAAGTTCTATTGCAATGCACCATGGAACGATCAAAGTATTCAGTAAAGAAGGAGAGGGAACTACATTCTCTGTGCGTATTCCTCTGTCTTATATACCGTCATAGGAGGTGCCATTGTGAAAAAGAAACTTTCAATCATTATAACAGCGTTAATACTAAGCATCCTTGCGGCCGGGTGTTCTGTGGAGATACATGAAGATTCGGGTAAGCAGGATGCCAAATATTATCTGTACGATATCAGCTCTGATGAAACTCAACTTCAGAAGGAAAGCTACTCTCCGGAGGAGACAACTGCAGACTATATGCTTAAGGATATGATGCAGCGGATGAACAGCCAGCAGACAGATTCGCAGAACCGGGTCAGTCTGCTTCCTGAAGGAGTACAGATGAATTACAGTGTAGAAGAGGACGTGCTGGTGGTCAACTTTAACAGTCAGTACAGCAGCATGAGCCGCGCCAGGGAATTACTTGTGCGGGCAGGTGTTGTGAAGACTTTCCTTCAGGTTCCGGGGATTAATTCTGTGCGTTTTACAATAGAAAATGAAGATCTGACAGATTCCAGGGGACAGGCTGTGGGAAATATGACTGCAGATACCTTTGCCGAGTTCACAGGAACTGAACCGGATGCCTATTGCAGCAATACCTTTACGCTTTATTTTACTGATAAGAGTGGTCAGAAGCTGGTAAAAGAACAGCGTACTGTGCGGTATAAACGCAGTATCCCCAAAGAGAGGATCGTTCTGGAACAGTTAATGAAGGGACCGCTGGAAAAAGGGCATTACCCCACAATTCCGGAGAATACGGAGGTTCTGAATGTGACCATAGCAGACAGGATCTGCTATGTGGCATTTGACGGAGTATTTTCTTCCTATGCGCTGGATGTATCGGAGAAAATACCGGTATATTCTGTGGTAAATTCGCTGCTGGATGCGCTGGATGCAGACAAAGTGCAGATTACGGTCGGCGGGAAGGACAGGCTGGATACCTTTGGTAAGAAGATGGAGCTGTATCATTTTTATGAAAGAAATGATAAGCTGGTAGTCAAGGAAAAAGAGTGATATTCATAAACGAAGAGGAGGCACAAAAGTGAGGAGACGCCCTGTGTGTATCCTGTGCATGCTTCTGGTTGTTTTTCTGTGTGTGACAGACTGGCTGGGATTTTCCTGATAAGGGGGAATCCACTGCCACAGTCTGTGCAGACATGGATCAGAAAGCATCCGGAATCCACCATCTGCGGGGAGGTGGTCAGGTGCCGGGAGAATGAAGATTTTCAATCTGTATATCTTAGAAATACTTATCTTATTTACAATTCTGAAAAAGTTTCCATTGATAATATAAAGGTTTATTTAAAACAAAAAAAGAATCATAGCGGTAACAGTGATGTTGATAAACTTCTGGCAGGAAGTCTTGTTCTGGTGTCCGGAAAACTGGAAGAGGTGCAAAGCCCCACGAATCCGGGAGAGTTTGACAGTAAAGCATACTATGGCTGCCAGAGGATCTATTATGTGATGAAGAAAGGAAAGATAAAGAAGCAGTCGCAGAGTCATTCTGTATATGGGCAGTTCCTGATCGATACGCAGCAGAAATTTGCAGGTATTCTGGAGAAGACCTGTGGAATGGAAGCTGGAGCGTTTGAAGCAATCGTGCTGGGAGATAAAACAAATCTGGATCCGGAGTTGAAAATGCGTTATCAGATGGCAGGAATTATACATATCCTGGCGATTTCTGGGCTCCATATCAGTCTTCTTGGAATGGGACTGTATAATCTGCTGAAAAAAATCGGTCTGGGTACCTGCCGGCAGGCCTGCTGGCGCTGGTGATCATGCTTCAGTATGGGATGATGACCGGAGGGACTGTTTCAACTATGCGGGCAGTATGTATGTTTTTACTTTCTGTAGGTGCAAAGATTGCAGGACGGATTTATGATATGCCTACAGGAATGGCGGCTGCGGCGATCCTGATCCTTATGGAAAATCCGGCGTATCTGCTTGATGGAGGTTTTCTGCTGTCTTTTGGATCGGTGATTGGGATTGGCTGTGTCTGGCCAATGGTGCAGGAGGGGATGGATGTATTAAACCGGAAAAAACGAAGTAAGGTTAATGAGAAGGGAAAAATCAGAAATAAACTTCTGATGTCATTTCTGGCATCCGGAGTTGTGCAGCTTACCACACTTCCCATAGTGCTGTGGTTTTACGGAGAAGTGTCGGTGATGGGGATTTTTCTGAATCTGCTGGTGCTTCCTACTGTGGGGATTGTACTGGGAAGCGGAACTGCCGGTGCATTACTTGGATTAGTCACTGTCAGAGGAGCGTTTCTCGCTGTTGTTCCGGGCAGGATTATTCTGAGAGGATATGAGTTCCTGACAGTGCTGCTGGGGCGACTCTCGTTTTGTACATGGATCGGCGGAAAGCCGGAAGTGTGGCAGATCGTTGGATATTATCTGGTTCTGGCAACAGCGGTGTGGATGTACAGAGCGGGTGTGATGAAAAGTGAAAATGGTAAGATCTTTGCGTGGAAAATCCGGGCTGTATATGCAGGTATGGTATGCTTTGCAATTCTGCTGATCAGTTACAGACCGCATGAAAATTTCCGCATCGCCTGTCTGGATGTGGGACAGGGAGACGGAATTGTGGTGGAAATAGAAAACAGATGGAATATCTTGATCGACGGGGGCAGTACGAATAAGAATGAACTGGGAAAATATCAGCTGCTCCCATACTTGAAGAGCAGAGGGATTTCCAGACTGGACGGAATTTATGTTTCTCACACAGATGAAGATCATATCAGCGGGGTGCGGGAACTTCTGGAATTTGTTGAGAAAGATCTGACTTCTCTGCGCATAGAGAATCTGATCCTGCCCAAATGGAGCGATATTCAGGAGAATAAAAATTATCGGGAGCTGACAGAGCTGGCAGAGTCAGCGGGAGTCCGGGTGCTTACTGTGAAAGCAGGAGATGAGATCAGATATGGAACTGTCAGACTGAAGGTTCTGTGGCCGGAGTCCACAGCATCAGGGAAGGAAGTAAATGAAGATGCAATGGTTCTGGAAATGATAAGCAAAGATTTCAAAGGGCTTTTTACCGGAGATATCGGGATGGTGACAGAAGAAGAGCTGATACAGAATGGGTGTCTTGAAGATGTGGATTTCCTGAAAACTGCTCATCACGGTTCCAGATATTCTACAGGAGCAGAGTTTCTGGAAATCGTCAGACCGGAACTGGCTGTTGTTTCCTGTTCTGCAACAAACACATACGGGCATCCGTCGCAGGATACGCTGGAACGGCTGAAGAAGAGTGGAAGCAGAGTACTGATCACCAGAGACTGTGGGGCGGTTACAATAGTCAATGGAAAATCTGTTTTTGTTTTTAACCGAATCAGGTAAGCCCCTGCGGAGATGTGAAAAGCAATAAGGGTTGTCTTTCGCACTCTGATGGGCTGGATTAAGATGCATTATTTTAGAGGATTGCTATAGCTTGTATGTCTCGGGATTTTGACATATTCATGCCAAAACACCTCGCGGGATAGTGGTGTGTGAACAGTAACCAGTAGCGAATAATGTTGTCATAATTATATACAGGTGTCTTGACACCTGTATATCTGGGGAGTATAATTGCACAGACAAACGAAAATCAGGCATGATGTGAGGAAAGAAAGATGAAAGAAAATTATGATGTCATTATTGTGGGAACAGGGGCAGCAGGACTGTACTGTGCACTGAACCTTCCGGAGAAAATGAAAATCCTGCTTATCACCAAGCAGGAGGCAGACCAGTCAGATTCATTCCTGGCACAGGGGGGAATCTGTATGCTGCGCGGCGAAGATGACTATGAAAATTATTTTGAAGATACCATGCGGGCAGGACATTATGAGAATAATAAACGGGCAGTAGATCTGATGATCCGCAGCTCCAATGATATTATCAGAGATCTTCTGCGTTATCATGTGGATTTTGCAAGGGACGGTCTGGGAAATCTGGCATTTACCAGAGAGGGAGCACATTCCCAGCCAAGGATTCTTTTTCATGAGGATATTACAGGAAAAGAAATCACACAGACCCTTTTAACTGCAGCAAAAATAAAAGAAAATATTGAAATCTGTGAATATATGACTATGGTAGACCTGATCTCCAAAGACAATACAGTCTGCGGAATCATTGCAATGGACCGGAATGACCAGGCATTTCCTGTTTATTCTCAGTATGTGGTTCTTGCCTGTGGCGGAATCGGCGGGCTTTTAAAAACTCTACCAACTTTTCACATATTGCAGGAGATGGTGTGGGAATTGCCATGAAGCACCATGTGGAAATGGAAAATCTGGATTATATCCAGATCCATCCGACAACTCTCTATTCAAAGAAACCCGGACGGCGTTTTCTGGTTTCGGAATCAGTCAGAGGAGAAGGTGCACTTCTGTATGATAAGAACGGACAGCGTTTTACAAACGAATTACAGCCGAGAGATCTTCTGAGCCAGAAAATTTTTGCCCAGATGGAAAAGGATGGAACAGAATTTGTATGGGAAGATATGCGTCCTCTGGGAGAGAAAACAATTCTGGAACATTTTCCTCATATCTATGAACAGTGCGTGGAAGAAGGTTTTGATCCGAGAAAAGAGCCAATCCCGGTTGTTCCGGCACAGCATTATTTTATGGGTGGAATCAAGGTAAATCTGGGAAGCAAAACTTCCATGAAGAGACTTTATGCGTGTGGAGAGACAAGCTGTAATGGTGTTCATGGAAGAAACCGTCTGGCAAGTAATTCTCTTCTGGAATCTCTGGTCTTTGCAAGAAAGGCTGCAGATGATATGATATTTGGACAGACACCGGAATATGTGCGGGCAGATGCAATTGATATGAATATGTATGAAAGCAGAGAAGAACTGCTTAATGCCTGCCACGAAACCGTATTAAAAGAAATTGAAAGGATGAAAAAGAGTCATGAATAGTATTACAATGAAAATGCAGGCAGACAAGCTGATTTGTATGGCACTTCAGGAGGACATTACCAGTGAGGATGTTTCCACAAATGCAGTGATGCGAAGCGCAGTAAAAGGAACCGTAGATCTGATCGCAAAGGAAGACGGAATCATTGCCGGACTGGATGTATATGCGAGAGTATTCCAGATCCTGGATGAGAAAACAGAGATCAGTTTTAACTTTAAAGACGGGTATGCAGTAAAGAAGGGCGATCTTCTTGGAACAGTAACAGGGGATATCCGGGTACTTCTTTCCGGAGAGAGAGTTGCCCTGAATTATCTCCAGAGAATGAGTGGTATCGCTACTTATACAAAACAGGTTTCAAAGCTTCTGGAAGGAAGTAAGGTAACACTTCTGGACACCAGAAAGACAACTCCGAACTGTCGTGTTTTTGAAAAATATGCTGTACGTATAGGCGGCGGATGCAACCACAGATATAATCTTTCTGATGGAGTACTGCTTAAGGATAATCATATCGGAGCAGCCGGAAGCGTAGCGAAAGCAGTGGCCATGGCAAAAGAATATGCACCATTTGTCCGTAAGATCGAGATTGAAGTAGAGACCATGGAACAGGTAAAGGAAGCAGTAGAAGCAGGGGCAGATATCATTATGCTTGACAATATGACACCGGAAATGATGAAAGAAGCAGTAGAGCTTATCGCAGGCAGGGCACAGACAGAATGTTCCGGAAATATCACAAAGGAAAATATCGCCAAAATCCTGGAAACAGGTGTGGATTTTGTTTCCAGCGGTGCACTGACACATTCAGCACCAATCCTTGACATTTCCATGAAGAATCTTCATGCAATATAATAATAAGGCTTTTGAGTTTGGAATCTGCGAAATATGAACAGGCAGTCATCTGTATAATAACATGGCAGCGAAGCTGTTTTGCAGGTATCAGGATTATATCGTGGAGAAAGGATGAGAAAGTATGAATACTGCTCAGAGAAGAACTGAAATTTTAAAGCTCCTTCAGCAGGCAGAAAAACCTGTGGCTGCCAGGGCGATGGCATCCCAGTTTGGAGTAAGCAGACAGGTGATCGTGCAGGATATGGCTGTGATACGTGCATCTACACCGGGAATCCTGTCAACGACCAGAGGTTATGTGCTGCAGCAGGATAAAGACATTGCATGCACCAGAGAATTTAAAGTACGTCATGGACAGGAAAAGGCAGCGGAGGAGCTGAATCTGATTGTGGACTGTGGCGGACGGGTGAAAAATATCAGCATCAGCCACAGGGTTTACGGACGTGTCACTGCAGAGATGGATATTCGTTCCAGACAGGATGTGAATGAATTTGTCCAGGCGATCAACAGCAGCCATTCCAGTGTATTAAGCAGTGCTACTTCCGGGTATCACTATCATCTGATAGAAGCATCCAGCCAGGAAAGGCTGGATCTGATCGGAGAACAGCTGAAGAAAGCAGGTTTCCTTGCACCACTTCAGCCCTGGGAAAAGGAAAAACAGGAATAGAAAACAGATAAACAGTAGAGAGACTGAGAACAGTAAAGGAAATAAAAAAATGACAATAGCAGAAATTCAGCAGGAAATCCTGCGAATGAAAAAAGAACAGGATATCTGTATTCTTGCACACGCATATCAGGGTCAGGAGATTCTGGAAGTGGCAGATTATACAGGAGATTCCTATGGCCTGAGTGTACAGGCATCCAAAAGAGACTGCAGCGGTGTGATCATGTGCGGCGTTCGTTTTATGGCAGAAACCTGCAAGATTTTAAGCCCGAAAAAGAGAGTCTGGCTTGCTAATCCTGTAGCCGGATGTCCCATGGCAGAGCAGCTTGATCTGGAAGGTCTGCGCGAATTAAAAGCACAGTATCCGGACTATGCAGTAGTTGCCTATATCAATACAACTTCAGAACTGAAAACAGAATGTGACGTATGCGTTACGTCTTCATCAGCAGTTGAAATCTGTAAAAAGCTGGAGCAGGATAAGATTTTATTTATTCCGGATCCGAACCTGGGACATTATGTGGCGGAAAAGCTTCCGGAGAAAACTTTTGCATTTTATAAAGGCGGATGTCCGAGACATATCGTGGTCAGTGCAAAAGATGTAGAAAAAGCCCGCGCAGCGCATCCGGATGCACTTTTCCTGGTACACCCGGAATGCCGTCAGGAAGTAGTAGAGCAGTCTGATTATGTAGGCTCCACTACAGGAATCATGGAATTTGCAAAGAAATCTGAACATAAAGAATTTATCATCGGAACAGAAAACAGCATTGTAGAGCATCTTCAGTTTGAATGTCCTGATAAGAAATTTTACCCGGTTGCAGTACAGCTTACATGCATGAATATGAAGGTTACCACCTTAATGGACATCTACAACTGCCTGAAAGGACAGGGCGGGGAAGAAATCTTCCTTCCGGAAAATATCATGGAAGGCGCCGGAAGATGCATTCACAGAATGGTGGAGCTGGGCGGCTGAATAATAATCTGAAATTTTCTGCTGGCTATTATGTCATGGAATTGATACAATAAAAGTAACGTTACTGAGAACAGTAACAAAGTAACTGCTCTGCAGTCTGATATCTTGGTATCTGTGAATAGAACAACAGATTGCTGAACAGTTACAGACAAAACAGCCTCAGGAGTAGAAAATTGAAAAACATACAGGCAGACATTAAATCAGGAAATTTTAAACAGGTGTATCTTCTCTATGGAGAGGAAGCATATCTGAAACAACAGTATAAACAGAATCTGGTAAAGGCACTGAATCCGGATGGGGATACTATGAACTTCAATCACTATGAAGGCAAGGGGATTGATGTAAAACAGTTGATCGACCTCTGTGAAACCATGCCATTTTTTGCAGAGCGCAGAGTGGTTTTGCTGGAAGATACAGGTTTTTTCAAAAATAAGTGTGAAGAACTGGCAGATTATATGAAAGAGCTGCCGGACTATCTGTATCTGGTTTTTGCAGAAACGGAAGTAGACAAGAGAAACCGCATGTACAAAGCAGTAAAAGCCTGCGGAAGTATTGCGGAATTTATCAGACAGGATGAAAAAACTCTGATGCGCTGGGCAGCAGGGATCCTAGGGAAAGCCGGAAAAAAGATCACCCAGAGAGACATGGAACTTCTGCTGACCAAAACAGGAACTGACATGGGGAATCTCAGGATGGAGATGGAGAAGCTTATCAGTTATACAGAAGGCAGGGATGTGGTGACTGCAGAGGATATTGAAGAAATCTGCACCACCCAGACAACCAACAGAATTTTTGATATGGTGCGTGCAGTAACAGAGAAAAATCAGAAGCGTGCACTGGAACTTTATTATGATCTGCTGACATTGAAAGAACCACCGATGAGGATCCTGTTTCTTCTTGCGAAGCAGTATCGCCAGCTGCTGTTGGCAAAACAGTTTGCAGCAGCAGGACTTGCGCAGACGGAGATAGGCTCAAAACTGGGAGTGCCCGGGTTTGTTGTGAAAAATATCACAACATGTGCCAGAGCCTATACTATATCAGAACTGGAACAGGCAGTAAAAGATTTTGTGGATGCAGAAGAATCGGTGAAAACAGGACGCCTGGAAGATAAGCTGAGTGTAGAATTACTGATCATTAAGTACAGCAGTAAAGTAAAATAAGAAAAACGGTAACTGCCGGATATTCTGGCAGTTACAAAAGATAATAACAAAAAAGACAGCCACATGACGGTGATGGCTGTCCTTTTTAATCATAAGCTTATAATTAAAAATTCAATCTATAATTAGTCAATGCTGTTAACAGCTTTAGCTAAACGGGCAACTTTTCTTGCGCAGTTGTTTTTGTGATAAACACCTTTGGATGTAGCTTTGCTGATTGTGGAAACAGCATCCTTTAATGCTACTTCTGCAGCTGCCTTATCTTTATTTGCTACTGCTGCTTCAACTTTCTTCATAGAAGTTTTAACTGCAGATTTGATTGCTTTGTTTCTTGCTGCTTTAGTTCTGTTTACTAAAATTCTTTTCTTAGCAGATTTAATGTTAGCCAATTCGTACACCTCCAATTTAATTCGATAAAATATTATTATACTCCTGTCATAGAAACAGACACGGGCGCTCCTATGAACATGCTTATATATATTATCTCAAATAATCTTCCTTGTCAATACATATTTCCATAAAAAAGCTAAAAATAGATATAAAAGATTGTTATAAGAACGGAGTAAACAGTAACAAATATTGAATGAAGTACGGAGGGAAAAGAGATGCTGGATAATTACGGAATAAGAACAGACCTGGCGCTGGAGGCAACCGAACGGTTTACAGAGGAAAACGTAGAAGTCCGGGGAGTGGAGATCCACGAAGATTATAATGAAGAGAAAGATATCCGTACCACTGTGGTAAAGATTACCACAGAAAACGGTGCCCGGACAATGGGACGGCCCCAGGGAAGCTATATTACGATAGAAGCTCCGGGGCTTTCTGTACATGATGAGGATTATCACAGAGAAATTTCCCTGGAAATCGCCCGTCATTTACAGAATGTGATCAATCTGGAGCGTGAGCTGTCCATTCTGGTAGTAGGTCTGGGAAATTCAGCGATCACAGCCGATTCCCTGGGGCCTCATGTGGTAGAAAATCTTCATATAACGAGACATATGATAAGAGAGTATGGCCTGCAGAGTCTTGGAAAAGAAAAAATGCACCGTATCAGCGGAATTATCCCGGGAGTAATGGCGCAGACAGGGATGGAGACATCTGAGATCATACAGGGAATCGTGGCAGAGACAAAGCCGGACATAGTGATTGCCATTGATGCGCTGGCAGCAAGAAGCACCAGACGCCTGAACCGTACAATTCAGATCACAGACACAGGAATCAACCCGGGTTCCGGTGTAGGCAATCACAGAGTGGGGCTTACAGAAGAAAATCTGCAGGTAAAAGTGATTGGGATCGGAGTACCCACCGTAGTAGATGCGGCAACTATCGTCCATGATTCCATGGCACACCTTCTGGAAGCTCTGGAAGAGGCAGAACAGAAAGAATTTCTGGAAGAAATGATATCTCCTCATCTTCACACCATGTTTGTAACTCCCAAAGATGTGGATGAGACAGTAAAATACCTGAGCTTCACAATCTCAGAAGGACTGAACATGGCGTTTGAGGAAATAGGCGGCTGACCGGAAAATTGTTCCGTCAGTGTGAACAGGGTATAAATGGGAAAACATGGACATAGGATAAGTCAAGAGGTGATCCATGTGACAAACGTTCAGAAAGCGTTCTGCATTCTGCTTAGCATGTGCTTTTTTGCCACTCTGGCAGTATTGCCGGGGACATTTTTTACAGGAGAAAATGTGTACAGGCATCTGCCCCTGTACCGCTTTCTGGAAAAAAGAGCTCATATGAGTTCCTATGAAGATATTGAAACTTATAAAAAAATAGCAGGAGAAAACGGAAAATATCTGGGAGAGCGTGCACGGTCCGAACAATTGCTGGCAGAAAAAGGTGAATCTGAAGAATTACAGATATCAGAATCTACACCGGTACCGGAAAAAACAGCAATCCCCTCAAAAACAGTAAAATCAGCGAAAATATCAGAATCAGAACAAGCTTCAGAAAAAACAGAGAAGACACATAAGCCGGAAAAGACAACTGTGTCACCGGAAAATCCTGAACCGGACAAATCACAGAAGTCGCCAAAGTCAGCAGCGCAGAATGTCCGGAATATTCAGGACAGTACAGAAACCATTGCTGCTGCAGTTCCTCATCCAATGATCGACCTGTCCCCCGAAAAACTGGCAGATTATAATTATCTTCTGGGACAATTCTATATCGTAGATTCCAACACAGAAGCAGATGCCGTACAGATCAATGCCGAAGATTTTCTGAAACAGGACTTAAAAATCACCAAAGAAACCGATACTCCTCAGATTCTGATCTATCACAGCCATTCTCAGGAAACCTTCGCAGATTCCAGAGAAGGAGAAGAATCCGACACGATTGTAGGAGTGGGAGATTATCTGACACAGCTTCTCACAGAAAACTACGGTTATCAGGTAGTCCATCTCAAAGAGCAGTTCGACATGGCAGGAGGTGAACTGGACCGCAGCGCCGCTTACGATTATGCCCGCGATTATCTGGAACCTTATCTTCAGGAAAACCCGGATATCCAGGTGATTATAGACCTGCACCGGGACGGCATCCCCGAAGACCGCCATCTTGTAACAGAAATCAATGGAAAACCCACAGCCCAGATCCTTTTTTACAATGGACTGAGTTATACGACATCCAAAGGTTCCCTGGACTATCTGCCAAATCCCTACATACAGCAAAACCTGGCATTTTCCTTCCAGCTGGAATATCAGGCAGCCCAATACTATCCTCAATTTTACCGGGGAATTTACCTTGCAGGTTACCGCTACAATCTCCACCTCCGTCCCCGCTCCCTTCTTCTGGAAGCCGGAGCCCAGACCAACACTGTCCAGGAAGTAAAAAACGCCATGGAACCATTGCCGACATCTTAGACAAGGTACTGCAAGGATAAATTCTATAGCAATTCCATAAAATAATGCAATCAAGACAGTTCAGCAGAGTGCGAAGGACAAGGAAGATACCTGCAGGCGTGCTGACGTACGGCAAAGATAATAATTACTAGGATGTTTCTGTGCGTCCCTGTAGATAAACAGATGACAAACCCTTGCTCCATATGCTATAATACAGAATTAGCAAACCCATCAATTACAGTATATAAGAAAGAACTCAGGAGGGAATTCCTTAATGATAGACCAGAGCAAAATCAGAAATTTCTGTATTATTGCACACATAGACCACGGCAAATCCACTCTTGCCGACCGAATCATCGAAATGACCGGCACTCTGACAGAACGTGAAATGCAGTCACAGGTACTGGATAACATGGAACTCGAAAGAGAACGTGGAATCACCATTAAATCTCAGGCAGTACGAATCGTATACAAAGCCAAAGACGGCGAAGAATACATCTTCAACCTGATTGACACCCCCGGCCATGTAGACTTCAATTATGAAGTATCCCGAAGCCTTGCAGCCTGCGACGGTGCAATCCTGGTAGTAGATGCAGCTCAGGGAATCGAAGCCCAGACATTGGCAAATGTATATCTTGCCCTTGACCATGACCTAGATGTCCTTCCGGTCATCAACAAAATCGACCTGCCAAGCGCAGAACCGGATCGTGTGGTAAATGAAATCGAAGATGTCATCGGCCTTGAAGCCCATGACGCACCAAGGATTTCTGCCAAAACAGGACTTAATGTAGAAGAAGTCCTGGAACAGATCGTAACAAAGATCCCGGCACCTCATGGTGATGTAGATGCACCATTAAAAGCCTGATCTTTGACTCCATTTATGATGCATACAAAGGCGTTATCGTATTCTGCCGTGTCATGGATGGCCGTGTGAAAAGAGGCACCCAGATCCATATGATGGCAACTGGCTTCACCACAGAAGTTGTGGAAGTCGGATACTTTGGTGCAGGACAGTTCATTCCATGCGAGGAACTGACAGCAGGCATGGTAGGATACATCACTGCGAGTATTAAAAACCTTGGTGACACTCGTGTAGGTGATACAGTTACAGATAAGGAAAGACCATGTGCAGAAGCACTTCCGGGCTATAAGAAAGTAAACCCTATGGTATACTGCGGATTATACCCGGCAGATGGTGCCAAATACGGTGATCTGAGAGATGCTCTTGAGAAGCTTCAGCTCAATGACGCCTCTCTGTTCTATGAACCGGAGACATCTGTAGCCCTTGGCTTTGGTTTCCGATGTGGTTTTCTGGGATTGCTCCATCTTGAGATTATTCAGGAGCGTCTGGAAAGAGAATACAACCTTGATCTTGTGACCACAGCTCCCGGTGTTATTTATAAAGTATACAAAACTAACGGCGAAGTTATCAATCTGACAAACCCAAGCAATCTGCCGGATCCATCAGAGATTGAATACATGGAAGAACCAATGGTAAATGCCGAGATCATGGTAACAACTGAATTTATCGGTGCCATTATGGATCTTTGCCAGGAACGAAGAGGGCAGTATCTGGGAATGGATTATATGGAAGAAACACGTGCGCTTCTGAAATATAAGCTGCCGTTAAATGAGATTATCTATGATTTCTTTGATGCCCTCAAATCCCGCTCCAGAGGCTATGCTTCTCTGGATTACGAACTCTGCGGATATGAGCGCAGCGAGCTTGTGAAACTGGATATTCTGGTAAACAAAGAAGAAGTGGATGCTCTTTCCTTTATCGTACATGCAGATACAGCATATGAGAGAGGCCGTAAGATGTGCGAGAAATTAAAAGACGAGATTCCCCGCCAGCTTTTTGAGATTCCGATCCAGGCAGCTGTCGGAAGCAAGATTATTGCCAGAGAGACAGTCAGAGCCATGCGTAAGGATGTACTTGCCAAATGTTACGGCGGTGATATTTCCCGTAAGAAGAAACTTCTGGAGAAACAGAAGGAAGGTAAGAAACGTATGCGTCAGGTAGGCAATGTGGAGATTCCGCAGAAAGCATTTATGAGTGTATTGAAACTGGATGATAAATAAAGTATGAATGGTAACTATTCGGCAGCCTGCTGTCCACATAACTGTGAAGGTACTGAACAGTTATCTGTGAATAGTGCTCATCTCAACAGAAGGTTAAAATATTGAAGAAAATGATTAAGCGAAAAACAGTTATACTATGTATGTTATTGCTTGGAATTTCTGTCTCCGGATGTGGGAAAACCAGGGAGGTAGATGAAGCGTCCTCTAAAGTGATCCAGATCAGTGTTGCGCCGGAAGAGACAAGTCCCACTCCGGCACCGGATCAGGTAGCTTCCGCAGCAGTTACCACCAATGGTAATCTGACAATGGTAAATACGTATCTGGCAGAGCAGGATGCAGCAGGTATCTCATCTGCGGAAAGTTCAGACAGCCAAAGTGATGCCGACAGTACAGATAACAGTGTCGACTCAGCAGATAACAATGAGCAAGACAGCAGTACATCAGATACTGAGGAATAGAAAACAGGTCATAACAGGAGCAGATTACAATGGAGAGAAGGAATATCACAGATTCTCCCATGGAAATCTATGTCCATATTCCATTTTGCATAAAAAAATGTGATTACTGTGATTTCCTTTCCGGTCCGTCAGGTCCAAAGGAGCAGGCTGATTATGTAGATGCTCTGCTTGAAGAAATCAATGCAGCAGAAGAAGGAAAAGGAAGGAGTGTATCCTCTGTATTTATTGGAGGGGGCACTCCTTCTGTTTTGGATGAGAGATTCATAGGAGAAATTTTAAATCATATAAGACGAAAATTTCAGATTGCGGATCATGCTGAGATCACCATAGAAGTAAACCCGGGGACTGCAGACAGAAACAAACTGCAGGCATACAGAACATATGGAATCAACCGCCTGAGCATAGGTTACAGTCGCCGGATGACAGAGAACTGAAGATCCTTGGAAGAATCCACAATTATGAGCAGTTTCTGGAGACTTACAGAAGTGCAAGAGAGGCAGGGTTCGACAATATCAATATTGATCTGATGAGTGCGATCCCGGATCAGACTTATGAAGGATGGATCCACAATCTTCGCACTGTTGCAGGACTGGATCCGGAACATATTTCCGCATACAGCCTGATCATTGAGGAGGGCACACCTTTTGCATCGCGGACGCTGAATTTGCCGGATGAAGATGCGGAGTACAATATGTATGAGGCAACAGCACAGATTCTGAGAGAATATGGCTTTGAGCAGTATGAGATTTCCAATTACGCAAAGAAAGGCAGAGAATGCAGGCATAACGTGGGCTATTGGATCCGACAGGATTATCTGGGGTTTGGCCTGGGAGCTTCCTCTCTTTATGGAAAGGAACGTTTTGTCAATACGCAGGATATGAAAAAATATCTGGAAAACAGTAGAACTCCGAAAAAAATAAGAGAAAAAGAGCCGCCCCTCACCAGAGAGGATGAGATGGCGGAGTTCATGTTTCTGGGACTTCGTATGACCAGAGGAATCTCAAAAGCTGAGTTTGAGCGGCAGTTTGGCAGTGAAATAGATGCAATATACGGGGATGTTCTGAGAAAATATAAGTCAATGGGACTGCTTTTGGAAGAAAACGGAAGGATTTTTCTGAGCAGAGAGGGAATTCATGTAAGCAATTCCGTTATGGCGGATTTTTTGCCGTAAACGCCTTGACGAACAAATGTTCCTGTATTATACTGATGCCATGAGGATTGCGGGGCAACGAAACTGCGCACAATCCATGAATATCATAACATACGAAAAAGGTGTAACTGTCAAGGTAAGAAACAGTTATTATTTATAAATGAGAAACAGGAGGCCCACAATGGCAGCAGATACAACGAAGAAGCACTTTATCAGGATCAGAGGTGCCAATGTTAATAATCTTAAGAATTTAAGTGTGGATATTCCCAGAGACAAGTTTGTGGTATTTACAGGACTGAGTGGCTCCGGTAAATCTTCACTGGCTTTTGATACCATCTATGCAGAGGGACAGCGTCGTTATATGGAATCTCTCTCTTCCTATGCAAGACAGTTCCTGGGACAGATGGAGAAGCCGGATGTGGAGAGCATCGAAGGTCTGCCGCCGGCCATTTCCATTGATCAGAAATCTACCAACCGCAATCCCCGTTCCACAGTAGGAACAGTGACAGAAATCTATGATTATTTCCGACTTCTGTATGCCAGAGTGGGAATCCCTCATTGTCCGAAGTGCGGAAGAGAGATTAAGAAGCAGACAGTTGACCAGATGGTAGACAGTATCATGTCTTTTCCGGAGAGAACGAAGATCCAGCTTCTGGCGCCTGTTGTGCGGGGGCGTAAGGGAACTCATGCAAAGCTTCTGGAGCAGGCAAAGAGAAGCGGATATGTACGTGTGCAGATTGACGGAAACCTGTATGAGCTTTCCGAGGAGATCAGTCTGGACAAGAATATCAAGCATAATATAGAGATTGTGGTAGACCGTCTGATCGTGAAGCCCGGGATTGAGAAAAGACTCTCAGATTCCATTGAGACAGTGCTGGATCTGGCAGAGGGCCTTCTGATGGTAGATACTATGGATGGAAATATTCACAATTTCAGCCAGAGTTTCTCCTGCCCTGACTGCGGTATCAGTGTGGATGAGATTGAACCGAGAAGCTTTTCTTTCAATAATCCTTTTGGTGCCTGCCCGGATTGTCTGGGACTTGGGTATAAAATGGAATTTGATATTGACCTGATGATCCCGGATAAATCTCTGAGTATCCTGATGGTGCCATTGTGGTCACAGGATGGCAGTCCTGCACAAATGAGGGAAGCTTTTCCAGGGCAATCCTGGATGCCCTTGCCAGAGAATATGATTTCAGCCTGGCAACACCTTTTGAGGAGTATCCGGAGAAGATACAGGACATTCTGATCAACGGAACTAATGGACATTCTGTAAAGGTTTACTATAAAGGCAGCGCGGAGAGGGTGTTTACGATGTGGCGTTTCCGGGGCTGATCCGAAATGTGGAGCAGCGTTACAGAGAGACAGGCTCTGATGCCATGAAGCAGGAGTATGAATCTTTCATGCGCATTACTCCATGTAAAACCTGTAAAGGTCAGAGACTGAAGAAGGAATCACTGGCTGTGACTGTGGCGGATAAGAATATTTATGAGGTCACCAATCTTTCCATAGAGAAGCTGAAAGCCTTTCTGGCGGATATGCAGCTCTCCGAGCAGCAGCAGCTTATCGGCAGACAGATTCTGAAGGAAATCAGGGCAAGGGTAAGTTTCCTGTCAGATGTAGGACTGGATTATCTTTCATTGGGACGTGCGACCGGAACTCTTTCCGGCGGCGAGGCGCAGAGAATCCGTCTGGCTACCCAGATTGGTTCCGGCTGGTAGGAGTTGCCTATATTCTGGATGAACCGAGTATCGGACTTCACCAGAGGGATAATGACAGACTTCTTGGTTCTCTGATGAAACTGCGTGATCTTGGAAACAGCCTGATCGTTGTGGAGCATGATGAAGATACCATGCGTGCCGCAGACTGTATTGTAGATATAGGTCCCGGTGCAGGAGAGCATGGCGGACAACTGGTTGCCATGGGAACTGCAGAGGATTTGATGAAGAACGAGGATTCCATCACAGGAGCTTATCTGAGCGGAAAATTAAAAATCCCGGTACCTTTGGAGAGACGGAAGCCAACCGGTTTTCTTACTGTCAAGGGGGCGGCAGAGAATAATCTCAAGAATATCGATGTGAAGATACCTCTTGGGATCATGACCTGTATCACAGGAGTTTCGGGCTCAGGTAAGAGCTCTCTGATCAATGAGATTCTTTATAAACGCCTGGCAAGAGATCTGAACCGGGCAAGAGTGATTCCGGGAAAACATAAGGATATTCTGGGAACAGACCAACTGGATAAGGTTATCAATATTGACCAGTCACCTATTGGCCGTACTCCACGTTCCAATCCTGCGACTTATACCGGGGTATTTGACCAGATCAGAGATCTTTTTGCAGCAACAGCAGATGCCAAGGCAAAAGGATATAAGAAAGGACGATTCAGTTTAATGTAAAGGGCGGAAGATGTGAGGCATGCAGCGGTGACGGTATTATCAAAATTGAGATGCATTTCCTTCCGGACGTATATGTACCATGCGAGGTCTGCAAAGGTAAGAGATATAACAGAGAAACCCTGGAAGTAAAGTATAAGGATAAGAATATTTACGATGTGCTGAATATGACGGTGGAGGAAGCACTGACTTTTTTGAGAATGTTCCTTCTATTAAAAGAAAGATACAGACTCTTTATGATGTAGGACTTTCCTATATCCGGCTGGGACAGCGTCCACAGAGCTTTCCGGAGGAGAGGCACAGAGAATCAAGCTTGCCACAGAGCTGAGCAAGCGCAGCACAGGTAAGACTATCTACATTCTGGATGAGCCTACCACAGGTCTGCATTTTGCGGATGTGCATAAGTTGGTGGAGATTCTGAAACGATTATCGGAGGGCGGTAATACAGTAGTTGTGATCGAGCATAATCTGGATGTGATTAAGACCGCAGATTATATCATTGATATCGGACCGGAGGGTGGAGACAAAGGAGGTACCGTAGTTGCTCAGGGAACTCCTGAGGAGGTGGCACAGTCACCGGTTTCCTATACCGGAAAATATGTAAAGAAATATCTGAAATAATCTTGAAATCATATTGCAGGACTTTCTTTTTAAATGGAAGTTGTATATAATAGAAGAGATTATTTATAGCAATTCTCGTAAATAATATATTTTGATCCGGCTTATCAGGATGTGAAGCCCTGTTGGACTGTTTTGATCGCATTATTTTATGGAGTTGTTATAACTAAACCGGATAAGTCCCCGGTAGAGACTGTAAAAAGTAATGATCAGTTGAAGGGGATGAGGAGAACGTAAGAACAGAAAGGGGATTTCCATGCCGACAAGTGATATTGGAATTGACCTGGGAACCAGGAACAGTCTGGCTTATTCTACAGGAAAGGGGCTTGTGCTAAATGAGCCTTCGATCGTAGTTTATGATAAAAATACAGAGAAGATACGTGCGATCGGTGAAGAAGCCCGTCTGATGGAAGGGCGCATTACTTCAGATATGGAGATCATCCGTCCCATCAGACAGGGTGTGATCGTTGATTATACAGTTACAGAGAAGATGTTGAAATACTTTATATCCAGAGCAATAGGAAGAAGAGCTTTCCGCAAGCCCAGGATCAGTATCTGTGTTCCCAGTGGAATTACAGAGATTGAGAAAAAGGCAGTGGAGGAAGCAACCTATCAGGCTGGTGCCAGAGATGTCTATATGGTGGAGGAACCTATAGCTGCGGCAATCGGAGCCGGGGTGGATGTGACCAAGCCCTTTGGAAATCTGGTCGTAGACATTGGAGCCGGAACTTCGGATGTTGCGGTTATCTCTCTTGCGGGGGTTGTGGTTTCCGCTTCTGTGAAAGTTGCAGGGGACACTTTTAATCAGGCTATACTGAACTATGTGAGAAAGAATCATGGACTTTTTATCGGAGAAGATATGGCAGAGAAGATCAAAATTCAGATTGGTACGGCTATAGAGGAATCAAATCCGAGAACAATGGAAGTAAAGGGGAGAAATGTGATCACCGGTCTGCCGAAGACAGTGACACTTACCTCAGAAGAAATACGTGTGGCGTTAAAGGATGCTACAAGCCAGATTGTGGAGACTGTTCATGGAATTCTGGAAAAGACACCGCCGGAACTGGCTGCGGATATTGTAGACAGAGGAATCGTACTTACAGGCGGCGGTGCCCTTCTTCATGGGATGGATACACTGATCGAGCAGAGAACCGGAGTAAGTACACTGACTGTGCAGGATGCAATGAGCGTGGTCGCAGTGGGAACCGGTAAGTATGCAGAGGTAATGGCACGTTTTGACGGATAAAGCAGGAGGTACTGCACAGTGCAGTGCCTTTTTGCGTTGTCAGAGGCTCAAAGAAGCAGGAGGTGTGGAGAAAAGCACATGAGTGAAACTGTCACAGGATACATAGATCATGTTATTTTCAGAAATGAAGATAACGGATATACAGTTATGGTACTGAAAGGTACAAAAAAAGAGGAAGAGCTGACCTGCGTGGGAAGTTTCCCTGCGATCACACAGGGGGCATCTATTGAAGCAACCGGAGTATATATCCATCATCCGGTATATGGCAAACAGTTTCAGATCAGTTCTTTTACAGAGAAGATGCCGGAGGATACATATGGAATAGAACGTTATCTGGGTTCGGGCGCATCAGGGGAATCGGTGCTGCACTGGCTGCCAGGATCGTGCGGAAGTTTGGAGATGACACACTCCGTATCGTAGAAGAAGAGCCGGAGCGGCTTGCAGAGGTAAAGGGGATCAGTGAGAAAAAAGCCCGGGAGATCGCTGCGCAGGTAAGTGAGAAGGCAGAGATGCGAAAAGTAATGATCTTTCTGCAGAAATATGGGATTTCCCTGAACCTGGGCGCAAAGATTTATCAGAAATATAAGGAATCTGTCTATACGATCCTTCAGGAGAATCCTTACAGACTTGCGGAAGATATTTCCGGTGTGGGATTTAAGATTGCTGATGAGATTGCTGCCAGAGTCGGTATTCACGCAGACTCAGATTACAGAATCCGCAGCGGAATGCTGTATACTCTTCTGCAGGCTTCGGGAGAAGGACATACTTATCTTCCGAGGGAACAGTTATTTACAAGATGTGCCAGACTTCTGGGAGTGGATGAATCCTATATGGAGAAACACCTTATGGATATGGTTATTGACAGGAAGCTGGTGCTGAAAGAAAAAAGCGGAGAAACTATCGTTTATCCGGCACAGTATTATTATCTGGAACTGAACACTGCCAGGATGCTTAATGAACTGAATATTGTGTGTCCTGAGGATAAAGAGCTTGTCAGGCACAGAATTGAGCTGATCGAGAAAGAGACAGGAACTGTTCTGGATGAAATGCAGAAGAAAGCAATCACTGAAGCAGCGGATCATGGACTCTTTATTCTTACAGGAGGCCCCGGTACAGGTAAAACGACAACGATCAATGCGATCATCCGCTTTTTGAGGGAGAAGGTGCAGAGATTCGGCTGGCTGCACCTACCGGACGTGCTGCAAAGAGAATGACAGAGACTACCGGATATGAGGCGCAGACAATTCACCGTCTGCTGGAACTGAATGGAATGCCGGAGGAAGAGAGGGACGGGCATTCAGCTAAATTCGAGAGGAATGCACAGAATCCGCTGGAGGCAGATGTGATCATTATTGATGAAATGTCTATGGTGGATATTCATCTGATGCATTCTCTTCTTCTTGCAGTGGTAGCAGGAACCAGACTGATCCTTGTGGGGGATGAGAATCAGCTTCCGAGTGTAGGCCCGGGCAATGTGCTGAGGGATATTATCCGAAGCAGATGTTTCCCTGTAGTGGAACTGACTAAGATATTCAGACAGGCATCAGAGAGTGATATTGTTGTAAATGCTCATAAGATAAATAAGGGAGAACAGGTTCAGATCAATAATAAGAGCAGGGATTTCTTTTTTCTGAAGAGATATGATGCAGATATCATTATAAGAGTAGTGATCGCGCTGATCCAGGAGAAACTGCCGCGCTATGTAGATGCCAAACCCTTTGAGATACAGGTACTGACACCTATGAGAAAGGGACTTCTGGGAGTAGAGCGGCTGAATCAGATCCTGCAGAGATACCTGAATCCGCCGGAAGACGGGAAATCCGAGAGGGCGGTTGGAGACCGGCTGTTCCGCACAGGGGACAAGGTCATGCAGATCAGAAATAATTATCAGATGGAATGGGAAATCCGGGGACGATATGGGGTTGTCATTGAGAAAGGCGTGGGAGTATTTAACGGAGACACCGGAATCCTCAGGGAAATCAATGAATTTGCTGAGACAGCAGAAGTGGAATTTGAGGATGGACGTTTTGCAATGTACTCGTTCAAACAGCTGGAGGAACTGGAACTTGCATATGCTATTACAATCCACAAGTCTCAGGGATCTGAGTATCCGGCAGTCATACTTCCATTGCTTTCCGGACCACAGATGCTTTTAAACAGGAACCTTCTTTATACCGCAGTTACCAGAGCAAGAAAATGTGTGACGGTTGTGGGAAACGAGGAGACCTTTGCAGAGATGATCAGTAATGAAAAACAGCAGAAGCGATACAGTGCACTGGATGAACGGATCAGAGAACTGAGTGAGACTACAAGGGATAATAATACAGATGGTGAAGAATGATATTGCAGACTGTGATCTGATGCCTGAATAATAACAGAGAAAAAATTTATCTTGATAATATGAGAAAAACAGAAATACAGAGGATAGCAAAATAGAGAGTAAAATAGCGGAAGGAAATGGAAATGAAACGGTTTCTGAACATGGTTGCTGATATTTTTTACCCGAGATGCTGTCCGGTCTGTCAGAAAATACTGGCAGACCAGCGAAGGATGATCTGTCCGGAATGCGAGAAAGAACTTCGCCCGATTGGTCATCCCAGATGTTATAAATGTGGAAAGCCCATAGAAACAGGGGAATACTGCAGGGACTGTCAGAAACACAGGCATGTGTATGAACAGGGAAGAGGTATTTTTGTCTATGATGGCATAATGAGAAAATCTGTTACCAGATATAAGTACTATGGATGCAGGGAATACGGTAATTTTTATGCCAGAGCAATGTATCAATATGCGCAGAAAGAATTGCAGGAATGGAAGCCGGATCTGATTGTGCCGGTTCCCGTACACAGGTCGAAGGAGCGGCAGAGAGGTTTTAATCAGGCTGCATATCTGGCGGAGAAACTCGGTCATTATACCGGGATTTCCACAGATGTCAATATTGTGCAGAAAGTTTTAAAGACAAAGTCGCAGAAAAAACTGAATGCTTTGCAGAGAAGAAAAAACCTGGAAAGAGCGTTCTGCGTGACCGGAGATGTCAGGGGAAAGAATATCCTGGTGATAGATGATGTGTATACAACAGGAAGTACGATCGATGCAATGGCCGGATGCCTGAAGAGAAAATGTGCCGGAAATGTTTATTTTCTTACGGTTTGCATAGGCAGGAGATAAGAAAAAACACTTTTCATACATAATGATATATGTTACAATTAATCTGTATGATTATATGAATGATATCAGGTTGTTGCTGAGAACAGAGTGAACAGTAATAGCGGATTATAGCAAAAGGAAAAGCATACAGTAAGGAGTAATTTATGTTAAATGAAGAGAAGATAAAAATCATGAATAAACTTGCCATGTATGAACAGGGTGAAGGAAAGAAATATCTTCCGGTCAGCAGGTACTATCGTAGTGATTATATCGGACTTGCCATGATTAAGAATTTTTTCCTTGTTACGATTGGGTATTGCCTGATTCTGGCCGGTATCGCAGCATATTTTGCTGAATATCTGATAGATAATGTTCATAAGATGAACCTTGTTTCATTGGGCGTGGAAGTTATTCTGGGGTATGTGGCAGTGCTGGTACTGTTTTCTGTCCTGACATATATCCAATATACGGTGAAATACCACAAAGCAAAGAAAAGTGTGAAAAATTATTATGAAGAACTTACACAATTAAGTAAAATCTACGGTCGCGAAGATAAAAAATCTTCAGCCAGAGGAGTTACAGGAGGATATAAAAAATGACAGCATTACTCGAATTAAAACAGCGAATAAAGAATTTATACAGCCAGTATGAGATTTATATCCTGCCTGTCTTACGTTTCGTTCTGGCAATGGTTTATTTCATATGGATCAATACCAATATGGGATATATGAAGCAGATTGATAATATATTTATTGTTCTGATCCTTGCACTGATCTGTTCCATTCTTCCTTCAGGTGTAATGATTTTTGTAGGATTTGCCTGATGGTCGCACATGGTTATGCACTGGGGATAGAAGTTGCAGGTTTTATGCTTGTGCTGATCCTGTTTATGGCAATTCTCTTCCTGAGATTCAGTTCAGACAATAATTTAGTACTTGTATTTACACCGCTTTCCTTTGGGTTCAGTGTTCCGACGCTTCTTCCTATCGGAAGCGGACTTTTGTGCAATGCGTTTTCTGCACTTCCTGCAGGCTGCGGAGTGATTATCTACTATTTTATCCGTTTTATACGTGTACAGCATAAACTTCTGGAAAACCCGGATGTTGCCATAGCTGACAAATTAAAACTTCTGACAGATGGAATCGTGCAGAACTGGGGAATGTGGATCACAGTGATTGCCTTTATCGCAGTGATTCTACTGGTGAATCTGATACGTACCCGCTCTTTTGACTATGCATGGAGAATTGCCATTATTGCAGGTGGAGTTGTGTATGTTCTGATGATTATTGCAGGTGGATTTTATTTTAGACTGGATATTGATGTTGTTACGCTGATCATTTATACAGTGATCTCTGTGGTGATAGGATTACTTCTTGAATTCTTTGTATTTGGTGGTGACTATACCCGTACCGAGAGACTGGAATATGAGGATGATGAATATTATTATTATGTAAAAGCAGTGCCGAAAGCCTGTGTCACAACATCTGAAAGAAGTATAAAGAAGATTAACGGAAGTTCCGCAAAGGATGAAAGACCGGCACAGGATAACGTTGTTTCTTATGCGAATCCTATTTTTCATGGTGATGAGAAAGCAGTGACGACAGATGAGGCTGCAGCACCTGTAGAGAGAAAGAAAGATATTGATAGCGTGGATTTTGAGAAGAAACTGGAAGAATCATTAAAAAATCTGTAAAAAGCAGTTTCCGGTAACGATGAGACAAAATCGTTACTGTGAACGGAGTGAACAGTAACACAAAATCCACTGAAAACATTTTCAACGATAAGGTATATAAAAATGATAAGGAAAGGAGAGCCATATGCAGGAATTTTCAGGAAATTTGATAGAGACATTATCAAGACTGGCATTTCCTAAGATTGGGATTATAGATATCATACAGATTGCACTGATCGCTTTTTTTGTATATCAGTTCATGGTATGGATCAAATATACTCATGCATATACACTTCTGAAAGGAATACTGGTCGTTCTCCTCTTCATTCTGATCGCGTATATTTTCAGGATGAATACGATTCTGTGGATTTTTTCAAATCTGGCAAGTACACTGATCGTAGGTGTGATCGTTATTTTTCAGCCGGAGCTCAGAAAAGTTCTGGAACAGCTTGGACAAAAGCGGATCATGGCTTCACTGATACCTTTTGATGCAGGTAAAGAGGTGAAGGAAAGATTTACGGATAAAACCATCAGTGAGCTGGTCAAAGCATGTTTTGATATGGGAGAAGTTAAGACCGGAGCACTGATCGTAATTGAGCAGAATGAGCTGCTGACCGATTATATAAGAACAGGTATTAATCTGGATGCAATCCTTACCAGTCAGCTTCTGATCAATATATTTGAACATAACACACCACTTCATGACGGAGCTGTTATTGTAAGAGAGAACAGGATTGTGGCTGCAACATGCTATCTTCCACTGTCTGATAATATGGAACTGAGCAAACAGCTTGGAACGCGGCACAGGGCAGGTGTGGGGATCAGTGAGCAGACAGATTCTGTTACGATCATTGTATCAGAGGAAACCGGTCAGGTATCTGTAGCGCAGGGAGGAAAGCTGACCAGAGGTGTAAACAGTGCAAAACTCAGAGAAATCCTGGTCAGAGCGCAGAATAAGCAGGTTGTAGACAACAGCAAACTTCGCCATTTACTGAAAGGAAGAGTGAAGCATGAAGAAGCGAAAAATAACAGATAATATACCTCTGAAAATCATGTCTGTCGCAATAGCTGTTGTGCTATGGCTGATCGTTGTAAATATAGATAATCCGACAGGAACCAATTACTATACGCTCAATGATGTGGAACTGATCAACAAGGAATATGTGGAATCTTCAGATACCATCGGTAAGATGTGTATGCCGGAACAGAACCAGGATTCCATAAAAGTTGCGATCACTGCAACTAAGAAGATCAGAGACAAGATTAAAGTCACAGACATCTCTGCGGTAGCTGATCTTCAGCAGGCGGTAAGCCTGGATACAAATCCGGTTATGGTTCCTATTACCGTTACCTGTTCTGTACCGGGGGTATCTCCCAGTGATATCAAAGTTACTCCTCAGAATCTCAGTGTAAATCTTGATGAAAAAGAGACACAGGAGTTTGTGGTAAATGTCAGCAGAGGTGATACGAAACCGGGCAAAGATTATGAAGTAGGAAGTCTGACTGCCAGTCCGGAGAAAGTAAGGATTACAGGTCCGAAGACGCTGATCAATAAAATAGATAAGGTAAATGCTTCCATTGAACTGGATGGGAATACAGAGGATTTTACACAGGATGTAAACCTTACGATCATTGATAAGAATCAGGAGGTACTTACCGATTCTGAAATGAATTCATTGCGGATTGAGAATAATGCAAAAGTAACAGTGACTGCAAAATTATGGAAAATCCGTCAGGGAGTGCAGATATCTGCAGATTATGTAGGGACACCGGCTGAAGGATATCAGGTTGGGGCTGTGAGAACAGTGCCGGATACGATCAGTGTAGCAGGCAGTGCAGAAGGTCTTGAAAGTCTTGCGGATAATAATAATGTGATCACTATACCGGAAGACAGTATTGATATTTCCGGTGAATCCGAAGATGTGGAGAAAAAATCAGTCTTACGAATCTTCTGCCGGACAATGTGAAACTTACCAGTGACTCCAGTGAAGATGTATGGGTAACTGTAAGTATTCTTCCGGCCGGAAGCAGAGAGTTTGAATTTCCGACTAAGAATATAGAGGTTAAGAATAAACCGAAAGATCTGCAGGTAACATTTGAGACTGCACAGATAGAAGTGCGGATCAAATCAGATAACAAAGATCTGGATGATCTGAATAATGACAAAGACATTAAGGCATCTATAGATCTGGATGGCAAAAAAGAAGGAAGTTATGAAGTCCCGGTTGAGATAGTCTTGCCGGATGGTTATGAGACAGTGGAAGATGTGACTACGGAAGTAGTGATTTCATCAGGGACTGCTGTTGATGACAGTAAGGAAAACAAGGAATAAAAGAATTCTCCACTTACAGAAGGGGTAGTAACAATATAAGAGGAACAGTGAAATGGTCAGGAAAAAAGTGACAGTTAAAAATCCCACAGGTCTTCATCTGAGACCTGCGGGGATTTTGTGCAATGAGGCAATGAAATACCAGTCACAGATAACATTTGTCTACGATGGGGGCATGGCAAATGCAAAGAGTGTACTGAGTGTACTTGGTGCATGTGTAAAATGCGGAGATGAGATAGAACTTACCTGTGAAGGTGTTGATGAACAGGAAGCCCTGGATCATCTTGTTACTGCTATTGATAGTGGCCTCGGCGAGTAGAAAGCTGCTGTGCACAAACAGAGTGAACAGTAACCATAAAGTAACATGAATAAAAGAGGAGGAACTTATTGTGAAAAGAAGATTAGTTGCGGTTACATTGAGTCTTATTATGACAATGGCAACTGTCAGTGAAGCAGGTGCTGCTGCATTTACTTCACCTGATACAGCTCTGGCTGTTGCCACACAGACAGATGCAGAAGAAGTAAATGTTACAGAAGAAACTTCTGAAACAGGAACTTCTGAAACAGAAGCAGACGCTTTTTCAGATGGAGATGATGGGACAGCAGTACCATCACAGGAACAGACAGACGACGCATTTACAGCGGGAACGGATACGGCTGCTGCATTGCCGGACGAGACGCCGTCAACAGCAGATGCTACGGATGCCGTTGGAGCCGCTGTAGTGAAAGCTGAGGACTGGGTAAGCACAGAGAATGGCTTTAAACTGCGCAAACCTGCAAAAAATCAGGATACAGCAAATACAGATGATCAGAAAGCAGCAACAGCAGCACTACCCGATGAGGAGATGCCGTCTGAGACTGACGGATTCTCAGGAGATCAGACAGAATCATCTGAAACAGCAGTGGCTGAAACAGATACAACAGCTGTGACAGCAGAGGTTACAGCAATGGAAACACCAGCAGCAACGGATACAGTGTCTGTAACAAATGAAGAATTTTATACAGCGGCAGACGGAATTGTAAAGATCAGCACAGAGTATAAAGGGGAAACCCATACAGGATATTATCTGTTTGATGAAGAGGGAATCCTTGTAACTGGACAGGCTGAGGTAAAAGAAAAATCTTCAGCTGATGAAGAACCGACATCAGATGCAGCTCAGTCAGCAGGAGAAGATGCCGCAGGGGAAGAAACAGAAGCCCAGGCAAATCAGTCCTATTTTACAACTGCAGATGAGGCTGTTGTTTATACCGGATGTGAAGGAGAAGCGATAACTCCATATACATCTACAGTAGGCCAGCAGGAGAAGAGTGTATGGAAATGGACAGGAACATATTTCCAGTACTACGATGAGAATGGTAATCTGGAGACAATTGCACAGCTTGAAGCGAAAGCAAAAGCAGCAGGTACATATACCGGATATTTCAAGATCAATGAGGATTATTACTGCCTTGATTTTGAAGGTAAGCCACAGACAGGAGAGATCACCCTCACAGTTAACGGCGAATCAAACCTGTATTATTTTGATCCTGCAAGCAGCGACATTCCCGGAAAAATGTTCCACAATGGATGGCTTCGTTCAGATACCACTAAGGGAGAGCGCTGGCTGTATTTTAAAAAGGGAAATGTTCCGGCAGACATCGGTAAATATTATAAGCGTGGCGTAGTTGCCACAGCTATCCCGGAGAAAGGAACCGGAGCTTACTTGCTGGATGCCAATGGATATGTTCTGAAATCAGTGATGAAGAAGGCTCAGAATGGTGCATATTACTGTACCGACAGTAACGGCCAGATTTATAGAAATAAACTTGTAAAATACGGCAATTTCAGATATTATTTTGGTTCAAACGGAAAGCGGGCAACCTGGACAAAGAGATGGGCAAAAGCAGGCGATCATTACTATTACTTTGGAAGTACTCCGGGTCGTGTTGTTGAGAAACATGGCTGGCAGAAACTTGTCAGCACCAGTGGCAAATTCCTTGGCTGGCTGTATTTTGATTCCAATGGAAATCATTATACGGATAAGTGGACTTCCGCAGGTTATTATTTTAAGCCATCAGGAAAGCTTGCAAGCGGTTTGACAGAAATCGATGGAAAGAAATATATATTTGAATCATCTACATCCGCAGAACACAAAGGTAAAGTATATAAGAGCACAATGGTGCGCTATAAAAAGAAATGGTATATCGCATCCTCTAAGGGAAGCCTGTATAAGAGCGGATGGAGAAAATACAGCGGCAATTACTATTATCTTAAAGACTGTGTGGTTCAGACAAATCAGTTATGAAAAGAATGGAGTAAACGGTTATCTGGATGCAAACGGTAAATATACAAGAGGATGGGTAATTGTAAGTAATGCTAAAAACCTGGTGAGATATATCGATCCGTCAGGAAACGGATTTGCAAGAAATAAGAGTATGAGAGTTAATGGAATTCTGTATTACTTTGACAGTAACGGATACCGTATCACTGATCTGACAAACAGATACAGAGGACCGTATTCTGTTCAGGTGGACAGAGTAAACGGAGTTATGACTGTTTATGCTGATTCAGCCAGAACAATTCCTGTTAAGACGATCAGGGTATCTGTAGGTTTAGCGGGAACACCAACTCCGACCGGTAACTTTACACTGAGCAGAAGCCTGAGGTGGCAGCCTCTTATGGGACCGTCCTGGGGACAGTATGGAACCCATGTAGACCGTGCCGGACAGGGAGGAATCTTTGTTCATTCTGTAGCCTGCGGCCAGGCAAACTCATATAATCTTCCGGCAGGAGAGTACAATAAGCTTGGATCTCCCGCATCACATGGATGTATCAGAACCTGTGTGGCAGATGCGAAGTGGGTTTATGAGAATTGTAATGGCGCATCCATCAGTATTATTGACGGTCAATATAAAGCAGATGATGCAATGAAAGGACCTCTTGGAAAGAAAGCACTCACTCCGTTAAGGGGAGCTGCTAATTTCGATCCTACAGATCCGGCTGTCTGATCCGGATGGTTTCTGCCAGGATAACCAGAATTGCTATAGAAATGAAATATGCAAAACGCTGCACAGAGCAAGAAATGTGCAGCCGTTTTTGGTTATATATCAGGGATTATCTTGCGAAAATGTAATATAGTGTGTATAATATGTTAATAGTATTGTAATAAAATAGACGCTTGTTAGAAGACAGGAGTAGAAAGATGAAAAGAGATTTTTTTAAAATCAGAAAAAGGATTATTGTTGGTTGTCTGGCAACTGTGATAGCTGTAGCGCAGCCTGTAAGCTCTGTTTTTGCAAATCCGCATTATGACAGACGTGATACAGTGGCTGAGGAGGAATTTATTTATTCTGCAAGAACTTCCGGTACAGAGTCATCAAGAAAAAAAGTGAACCCCAAAGCATGGAAAAAGATCAACGGTGTCTGCTATAACGGAAGTGGTGAAATCATTCCGGGCGCGATAACCAGAGGTATGGATGTCTCTGAATGGCAGGGGAATATTGACTGGAAACAGGTAAAGAAGTCTGACATAGATTTTGCGTTTGTCCGGATATCCTATGGCCTGACTCACGAAGATTATACTTATGATGAGAATATGACAAATGCAGAACTTGCCGGAGTACCCACAGGCACCTATGTGTACAGTACAGCCTTATCGACAACTACCGCATTAAAGGAAGCACAGCTTGCCATCAGCAAAATGCAGGGTTACAAGGTTTCCTATCCGGTCGTATATGATCTGGAGTATGCAAAAGCAAGTAAGCTTTCTGCAAAAACAGTCTCAGAGATGGCACTGACCTTCTGCAATGAAGTGCGCAGGGCCGGATATTATCCAATGGTTTACTGCAATACCAACTGGTATGATAATTACATAGACTGGTCCTTATTATCAGGAGTGGATGTATGGATCGCAAGATATGGGGACACGATTCAGGCACCTGATAAGGAACGGTACAATTATACAATATGGCAGTCCACAGACGGTAACCGGGAAAGCGGACTGAACAGTACCAGCGGACTGGTAGCAGGAATTCCTGCAGGCAATGATGTTGATATGGATTTTGGCTATGTGGATTATACAAAGAAAATTACGCGAGATGGAAATCTCTGGATTCCTATGTTCCGGCAATGAAACCCGATACAGGCAGCAACGATGGAAGCAGGAACAGACAGGACTTCATCAGGAAAATGGAAAATACTATTATGTCAATGAAAATGGCGAACGTGTGTCAGATCAGTGGGTAACTGTAAATGGAAAGACCTATTATATCAGTTCTGATGGTTATGCTCTGATGGGAATGAAGAAAGTAGACGGGAAATGTTACTGGTTCCATACAAAATCCGGATATATGTTTAAAAACCGCCGCGTGACCAGATCTACCGGCGATATCTACTATTTTGGAAGCGACGGTGTACGTTGCGAGAATGGAATGTACAAAATCAGGGAAAAAAGTGGGGAACACACCTATTATTTCCAGAAAAACGGAAAAGCGTATAAGGGATGGCTGACACTGAATGGTAAAAAATACTATTTTTACAAAGGTAGTTCCGCACTTTCCGGTACGCGTGCGAGAACATTACACTGACCAGTTCCAACAGGATTGTATCTGTGTTTGATGGAAATGGAGTGTGTACCAGACAATATAAAAAGCGGTAAAAAATATTGAAACATATAAAAAGATCCTGCAGCTGTGGCACTGATGGAAATTCTGCAACAGCTTCGGGATCTTTTTATGAAATTGCCGTAATTAAAGTGTATAGATCAGGATACCTGCAATGATGATCAGGTTTCCCATGATTTTTCCTTTCGTGATCTTTTCCTTCAGAATGAAATGAGAGAGAAGCAGGACAAACACATAGGCGGCAGTATCAATGACAGGACCATAGCGCATATCTACTTTTGTATAACACCATGTATTGAGGAGGAGGATCAGCATATATATGGTGTATGAGAGAATCACCCGGAAATTGAGATATTCCCTGATTCGGTTTTCGTATGTGATATTTGCGCTCTGTTTCAGAAGTATCTGTGAAACAGCGGAAAAAAATGTTCCGCTCAACATGATTAAAATAAATGTTCTATTCATATCTCTGCACCGTCCATACTCCAAATAAAACCACCAGAATACCTATGATATTCTGAATGGAAAGATTTTCATGAAAGATCAGCACTGCCCATATCTGCGACCACAGAAGATAAACACTTTTATTGGCATAGGCAGTAGACAAAGAGAATTTCTTGATGACCTGCTGCCAGGTGATGGCGTAGATTCCGCAGTTGGCTACCATCAGGAACAGGAACAGGTAAAGCAGAGGACTGCTGAGACCATGTTTATTATACTGAACAGATGCAGCTTTGGAAAAAACACTTGTCAGTGAAAACAGCAGGATATTCAGATGAAGTTGTATGTAGGCTTTGAGTTTTGACATAATACCTCCGGGCGATAATGGTATTTTACGGATTTCGTCCAATAGAGCGTGTCTGAAAAATCATTCCTGCAATCTGCACGCCACACTTTGCGGGATATTTCACCCGAATTCAGTTGCCGTAGCCCGCTACGGCGCCCTCATCCGGGCAAAATATACCACAAATTGTGACGTACATCTTGCAGAAAGCCTTTTTCAGATACGCTCTAGCCTGAAAGCTGTCGGACAGTAACTATTTTACATAAAAAAGCAGGGAAGTCAAGGTTTGTGCAGCAGGAATCTTGAAAAGAAATGTTGAAAATGATATGATAAAAATGATTGCAAAAAGATGAAAAGAGAAAGGAAAAGCATATGAGCTATATTCAGTGGTTGTTCCTGTATATAATTCTGAACATACACTGGGAGAACTATATACCCGTTTGGAGAAAGTATTCCGGGAAACTCTTAAAGAAGACTTTGAACTGATCCTGGTAGATGACGGATCAAAGGACAGATCTTATGAGATCATGACGGAACTCAGAGAAAAGGATCACAGGGTACGGATCATACAGATGGCCCGTAACTTCGGACAGCATCCGGCACTTCTGTGTGGATTTGCACATGTAAAAGGAGAGTTTGTGGTAACAATGGATGATGATCTTCAGCATCAGCCGGAGGAACTTCCGAAGATGGTCAGAACCATGCAGGAGAGACCGGATGTGGATGTTATCATTGCAAGCTATGAAGGAAGAAAGCATGGTCCGATACGCAAACTGGGAACGAAATTTTCTGTATGGGCAACTTCAAAGATGCTGGGAAAAGATCCGGATCTTCAGATCACCAGTTACAGGCTGATCCGCAGATTCCTTGTGGATGCCATGGTAAAAACAAATACATATCTTCCACAGATTGGAAACCTTCTGATCCGGAGTTCTAACCGTATTATTAATGTTCCGGTTCAGCATGCAGACAGAGCTTACGGAAAAAGCGGTTATTCCTTTAAGAGACTGCTGAAAGATCTGATTTATGATATCACGACACATACTGCATTTCCCCTTCTGCTGGTGAGAAATATCGGAATTGTCAGTTTCCTGATAAGTGTAGTTCTGTCGGTCTGTTATCTGGTAAGATATTTTACACTGGGCATATCTGTGCAGGGCTGGACTTCGCTGATGCTGGTTATGCTGGCGTTTTTTGGACTGATTTTGTTATCGATCGGAATTATGGGAATCTATTTAATGAACATTCTTAATGAGGCAAAAAAGATGCCCCATTATGTAATACGTCGGGAGGATACGGACGAATAATGAAGGAAATTGGCGGATATTTTCAGCTGGAAGAGATGCCGGGAGAGGAATATTATCCTGACCTGTACAGGGTCAATCTTGGAAGAACCGCACTGCTGTGGCTTTTGAAGAGCCGCAGGTGCAGGAAAATCCTATTACCGTATTTTCTGTGTGAATCAGTGGTGCATACCTGTCAGGAAAATCAGATAGAGACAGAATTTTATCATCTGAATGAGAAACTGGAAGTTCTGTATCCGAAAGAACAGCTTCCGGAAGGGGAATATCTTTATCTGGTTAATTACTATGGTCAGCTGTCTGATCCCCGGATATCAGAGTATAAAAAGATTTACGGAAACATCATAGTGGACCATACCCATGCATTTTTTCAGAAACCATTAAAAGGGATAGATACACTGTATTCCTGCAGAAAATTCTGGGGTGTCAGCGATGGCGCATATCTGTCAACAGATGCCAGCCTGACAGAAAATAAGACTGTCGATTATTCTGCAGAGCGTATGAAACATATTCTGGGGCGTTATGAGCATAATGCCGGAACCTACTACAAAGATATGCTGGAAAATGCGGCAAAATATGACGGGATGGAGCTTCGGCAGATGTCAAAGCTTACACAGAATCTTCTGAAAGCTGTGGATTATGACAGAGCAAAGAAAAAAAGGGAAGAAAACTACCGGATTCTCGGAGGACTGCTTCCATCGGAAAGTATATTTAATCAGACTGTGCCGGAGGGACCTTTTGCATATCCGTATTTCCACGCTGATGGAATGAAACTTCGCAGATATCTTGCCGAAAAGAAGATATTTGTGCCGACTTACTGGAAAAATATAATTGAGAACTCTGAGACAAAAAGTCTGGAATATACCTGGCTGCCAATATTCTTCCGTTGCCCTGCGATCAGCGTTACAGCGTGGAGGATATGAAATATATGGCTTCGATTGTCAGAGAATGTGAGGAACGGATATGAAACATAAAGTGTTGATTCTGGGAACGCTCGGAGAATTTACAGAGCTGGTAAAGAAAGCAAAAGAGAAAGGTTATGAGACTGTTGTGTGCGACGGATATGCAGATGGTATTGCCAGAACGTATGCAGATAAGGCTTATACCATTCCTGTAACAGACGTAGATGCTATTGCCCTGATGTGCAGGGAAGAAGGTGTGGACGGGATCATCACATCATTTTCAGATCTGCTCCTGGAGTGTATGGTTAAAATTGCAGATAAAGCAGGACTGCCCTGTTATCTGAAACCGGAACAGCTTTCCTGGTACAGGGATAAATCGGCATGCGGGATGTTCTGGACAAGCTTGGACTGCCGGCACCGGGATTTCGGAAAATATCTGTGGAACTGCTGAAACAGGGATCAGAAGAAGAAATACAACAGAGTATTGCAAATCTGCAGTATCCTCTGATCAGTAAACCTCTGGATAAATATGGTTCAAGAGGAATATTTATTATTCATCATTCAGATGAAGTCAGGAAAAAAGCCCTGCAGACAGCGGAATATACGGACTGTCAGGAAATTCTGGTTGAGGAATACAATGACGGTTATGAGTTTAACATGATGACATGGGTAATGGATGGGAAAGTCAATGTGATCAGTATTGCAGATCGTGAGAAAACGGAAATGGAAGAGGGAATGCTTCCGCTCAGCACACGAAATGTTTATCCATCCCGTTTCCTGGCGGAGGTCGAAAAAAGTGCCACAGATATTCTGCAGAATTATATCCGCTATACCGGACAGATGGAAGGTGCATTATCCATGCAGTTTTTCTGGAAACCTGGCAGGGGCATTCAGGTATGTGAGATTGCAGGACGTTTCTTTGGATATGAACATGAGCTGACAGATATGGTTTATGGATTTCAGACAGAGGAACTGCTGCTGGATTATCTTTATGAAAAAGACCGGATAAAGGAGATGTTTCACCGTCATGATATTCATCATCCGGTAAAATATGGGGCTGTACTGTATTTTCAGGGACGACAGCTTCAGATTGCAGATCAGACGGCAGCCTGTGAGCTTGCAAAAGAAAAATGCGTTGTAAAACCCTGGATTTTTTATAAAGAAGGTGAACGTGTGATAGAATATGGGCCGAATCCATATCTTGCATTGTATTATATAGAAACAGAAAACCGCAGGCAGCTGGAGAAGGAGACTGAGAAATTTTTCAGTGAGATGAGTATCCGGGATCCGGAGGGAAGAGAAGTTGCCTACAGAAATAAGATACCGGAATATGAGAAGGAAAAGAAAACAGATGATTGATTTTAACAGACCTGCTTTTACAGGCAGGGAATTTGATTACATACGTGATGCGGTACAGAGAGGAATGCTCTGTGGGGATGGAGAATATACGAAAAGATGTTCTCAGTGGATGATGGATAAATTTCATGTAAATCATGTAATGCTTACCACATCCTGTACCCATGCTCTGGAGATGGCAGCCCATCTTTGCGACATTAAGCCCGGTGATGAGGTGATCATGCCGTCCTATACATTTGTTTCAACCGCAGATGCCTTTGTATTAAAGGGAGCAAAGATTGTATTTGTTGATATCAGACCGGATACAATGAATATTGATGAGAAACTGATCGAGGCGGCAGTGACTGAGAAAACAAAAGTGATCGTCCCGGTCCACTATGCAGGGGTTGCCTGTGAGATGGATACCATTATGGAGATTGCAAAGAAATACAATCTGAAGGTTGTTGAAGACGCTGCGCAGGGAGTAGATGCCTGTTATAAGGGAAAAGCTCTTGGTACCATTGGAGATTTTGGGTGTTACAGTTTCCATGAGACAAAGAACTATACTATGGGAGAGGGTGGTGCAATCCTTTTTAACAGGGATGAATATCTGGAGAAGGCAGAAATCCTGAGAGAAAAGGGAACTGACAGAAGTAAGTTTTTCCGCGGACAGGTTGACAAGTACCGCTGGATAGATTATGGTTCTTCCTATCTTCCAAGTGAGCTGAATGCAGCATATCTTTATGCACAGCTGGAAGCAAGAGATCAGATTTTTGCCAAAAGAATGGAGATATACAATTATTATCATAAAAATCTGGCTCATCTTGCACAGGAGGGTAAGATTGAACAGCCTTATGTGCCGAAGGAATGCAGCCACAATGCCCATATGTATTATATCAAGGTGCGTGATATGCAGGTAAGAACCCGACTGATCGCTTATCTTCGGGAAAAAGGGATCTGCAGCGTATTTCATTACGTGCCTCTTCATTCTGCACCTGCGGGACAGAAATTTGGAAGATTTTCAGGGGAAGATGTTTATACTACAAAGGAAAGTGAACGTCTGTTGAGACTGCCGATGTTTTATAATCTGGATATGGAGGATGTGAAGTATATCACAGATACCATAGCTTCTTTTGACGGATTCTGATAATCGTGTGCCGCAAGTCTGTTTCAGGAATCTGCTTGTCGGCACACCGGACGGAAAACAGAGACATATATTAAGAGGAAATATTATGAAAAAATGGAAACATTTATTAAAGGCTGTTATGGCTGTGGGAGTCATTGCAATGACTGCTGTTCAGATCTGTGCTGCTGCGGAAGGAACTGCGCAGGCTGCTGTTTCAGAGGTTACACCCGTATCCATTTCAACCAATGAGATTTCAGGCTGGCCGGTAGGTCCTGAGATCACATCTGAGACAGGGGTACTGATGGATGCAGACAGCGGAACTCTTCTGTACAGCAAGGGCGGAGATGAAATCCGTTATCCGGCAAGTATTACCAAAATCATGACACTGCTTTTGGCTGTGGAGAACTGTTCCCTGAAAGAAGATGTTGTCTTTACGGAAACAGGAACACGTGATATCAGTTGGGATTCCGGCAATATTGGAATGCAGGTGGGAGAAGTGATGAGCATGAGAGCATGCCTTTATGCACTTGTGATCCGCTCTGCAAACGAGGTCGCAGCCCAGATTGCAGAACATGTAGGTGGCACAGAGCAGCACTTTGTAGATATGATGAATGAACGTGCAGCACAGATCGGATGCACAAATACACATTTTGTAAATGCCAGTGGCCTTCCGGATCCTGACCACTATTCTACTGCACATGACATGGCGTTGATCATGCGGGAAGGTCTGAAGAATAAAAAATTCCGCAGGATCATCGGCACTACAGATTATACGATCAAACCTACGAACATGAACAGTGAGTCAAGGGTACTGCATACGCATCATCCGATGCTTGCCCCGGAGAGCAGTTATCATTATGATGGCTGTATTGGCGGCAAGACAGGATATACCAGTGAGGCCGGAAACACTCTTGTGACAGCAGCAGAGAAGAATGGAACTACCTATATTACAGTGACAATGAAGGCGGCAGACCTTGCAGTTGCCAGTACGGATTCCACAGCACTGTTCAACTATGGTTATCAAAATTTCACAAAAGCACAGGTAAATGGTGGAGAAGTATCAGTTCCAAACGGAGTGACTGTGGATAACCTGACTGTTCAGGAGAATTCACAGAATGGAAATACAGTAGATGATTACTATTATAATGATTATCTTTTGGGAAGCGTTGAAGTTCCGGAAGCTACACCTACACCGGAACCTGTAGCGGATACTCTTTCTGGTACATCCGGAGGAAATACGGATCAGGTGGATCAAAATGAGAAATCAGATACTGTCGGAGAAGAAAAAACTTCTGCAGGTATGCCAAAACTGCGAAAAATACTTCTGATCATAGGAGCGGCAATGCTTCTTCTTATTATCATTCTGAGTATTGCACTTGCAAAAAAGGAAAAAAGATATTATGGCTAAGTCTGCATACTATAGCAATCCTCTAAAATAATGCATCTTAATCCAGTCCATCAGAGTGTGAAATCCTGCGTCAGATATCTTTGCCGTGCGTCAGCACGCCTGCAGATATCTTCCTTGTCTTTCGCACGCTGCTGAACTGTCTTAAATGCATTATTTACGAGGATTGCTATGGGTGGATTTATGCGAATAGATATAACAGAAACACAGAGAAAGCTAAAGAAAAGAGGAAAATAAAATGGGAAAAATCAAAGTTACAGAATGTGGTGGAATTAAGGGATTAAAAGTGGTAGAACCTACAGTTTTCGGAGATGCCAGAGGATATTTCATGGAAACCTACAATTACAATGATTTCAAAGAAGCAGGAATTGATGTCGAATTTGTACAGGATAATCAGTCAAGCTCACATAAGGGTGTACTTCGCGGACTCCATTTCCAGATCAATTACCCACAGGATAAACTGGTACGTGTTGTAAATGGTGAGGTATTTGATGTGGCGGTAGATCTTCGTGAAGGTTCAGAAACATATGGAAAATGGTTTGGAGTCGTACTTTCTGCTGAAAACAAGAAACAGTTCTTCATTCCGAAAGGATTTGCACATGGTTTTCTTGTACTTTCCGAGCATGCGGAATTTGTTTACAAATGCTCTGATTTCTATCATCCAAATGATGAGGGCGGCCTGATCTGGAACGATCCGGATATCGGAGTTGAATGGCCGATTCCGGAAGGAATGGAATTAAGCTTTTCTGACAAAGATACCAAATGGGGAAGCTTTAAAGAGTACCGTAAATAGGAGAATGAGCGATTGAATACAATTTTTTCTTTACCGATGGATATTTATAAGAACAGACGGCTTGTTGCAAAGCTTGCAAAGAATGATTTCAAAACAAGATATGCAGGTTCTTATCTGGGAATTGTGTGGGCGTTTATCCAGCCTGTGATCACGATCCTGGTATACTGGTTTGTATTCTCTGTAGGTTTTCGTTCCGGAACAGGGGATCTGGGAGTTCCTTTTGTTCTTTATCTGGTAGCAGGTATTGTGCCATGGTTCTTTTTCCAGGATGCGCTGATAGGGGGGACAAATTCTCTGCTGGAATACAATTATCTGGTAAAAAAAGTCGTTTTTAATATCAGTGTGCTTCCGGTAGTCAAGATCATTTCTGCCATGTTTGTGCATGCATTCTTTGTGTTGTTTACGATCATCCTGTATGCAGCGTATGGGAAATTTCCTGATTTCTATTATCTGCAGATTATTTATTACAGTGTATGTGTGTTCATTCTGGTATTGGGCTTATCCTATGCCACAAGTGCAATCGTTATTTTTTTCAGAGATCTGACCCAGATCATCAACATTGTGCTTCAGGTAGGAGTCTGGCTGACTCCGATCATGTGGATCGTTGAGGCTTCACCTCTGATGGGACATCCTGTGATCATGAAGATCCTGAAACTGAATCCGATGTATTATATTGTTTCCGGATACAGAGATACATTCCTGATGAAAACCTGGTTCTGGGAACATGCAGGATGGACGGTCTATTTCTGGATATTTACAATTCTGTGTTTCCTGTTCGGAAGCTGGGTATTTAAACGTCTGCGCATTCATTTTGCAGATGTATTGTAACTAGTGTACCAACAAGTTGATTTCTAGAACAATCTTGCGTCTAAATTTCTTATTTCCGCGTTGTCGTCGGTCGCCGTAGCCACCGCTACGCCTCCTTCCTCCGCCTTGAAATAAAAAAATTTATCCTGCAAGATTGTTTCAAGAATCAACTTGTCGGCACACTAGTACAGCGAATATTAATATAGCAGAAACTTAATTTTCGCTGTACTGGTAAGCGTGAAATAAGTCAGAGGAAGATGAAAAACACAGGAACATAACAGAAAGGAAATCACGTGGAGAACAAGAAAGTAATTCAGGTGAAGGATCTCACCAAAATGTATAAATTATATGATAAGCCTTCGGACAGACTGAAAGAAGCGCTGGGGCTTACCAGAAAGAAACTTTATAAAGAGCATTATGCACTTCATGATGTAAATTTTGATATTTATGAAGGAGAATGTGTGGGAATTATCGGAACCAACGGTTCCGGTAAATCCACGATCTTAAAGATCATTACAGGTGTACTGACTCCCACAGCAGGGGAAGTAAAGGTAGACGGACGAATTTCCGCACTGCTGGAACTGGGAGCCGGATTTAACATGGAATATTCAGGTCTTGAGAATGTATACCTGAATGGAACCATGATCGGTTTTTCAAAAGAAGAGATTGATGCCAGACTGAATGATATTCTGGAATTTGCGGACATTGGAGACTTTATCCACCAGCCTGTAAAGACTTATTCCAGCGGTATGTTCGTGCGTCTGGCTTTTGCTGTTGCGATCAATATTGATCCGGAGATCCTGGTGGTAGATGAGGCGTTGTCTGTGGGCGACGTGTTCTTTCAGGCAAAATGTTATCACAAGTTTGAGGAATTTAAGAAACAGGGCAAGACGATCCTGTTTGTAAGTCATGATCTTGGAAGCGTTTCCAAGTATTGTGACAGAGTTATTCTTCTGAACAAAGGTGTAAAGATGGATGAAGGTTCACCAAAGCAGATGGTTGACCTGTACAAACAGCTTCTGGTAGGACAGAATCCTGTAAAACAGAATGAATCCGACAGTACAGAGCAGATTGTGGCAGAGGACAGTGAAGGACTGGGAGATTTTCAGGTAAATCCCAATATGCTGGAATATGGAAGCCGTATTGCTGAGATCACAGATTTCAGAGTCATTGATGATAAAGGAAGATGTTCCAATACTGTTGAAAAGGGAAGCTGCTTCAAAATTCGTATGAAAGTCCGGTTTAATGAAGAGATTCAGGAGCCGATCATGGCATACACCTTTAAAAATATTCAGGGTACGGAAATCACAGGTACCAATACCATGTATGAAAATGCAAAGGTAGAACGTTCCGGAAAAGGTGATATATGTACTGTAACATTTACACAGAACATGAACCTTCAGGGCGGTGAGTATCTCCTGTCATTTGGATGTACAGGGTATAAAAACGGAGATTTTACGGTATTCCACAGACTTTATGACGCATGTAACATAACAGTTATTTCCAGTAAAAATACAGTTGGATTCTATGATATGGATTCAAAGGTGGAAGTACGGTGCGAAGAACAGGTCTGAGAAAGTTATGATGACAAATATCAGTGCGAAAAAATAATCAGCGCGAGGACTATATATGGAAGAAAAAATCGGGAAAGTAATTCTGGATACTACGTGCTATCCGGGAAAAGATCTATACAGTGATGGTGCGATAGAGGATGAAATGCTTGCAATTTCCAGAGATTTTGCACCGGAAGAATTTAACAGAGTGATCAGTGAGAGAAAGAGCTGGCCAATTCTTTATCATTTTTCTCATATCAGGGAGAATATTCTGAGCTGGATTCCCTTTACAGGAGAAGAGAAGGTTCTGGAGATTGGTTCCGGATGTGGTGCTGTGACAGGAGCTCTCTGTGAAAGGGTGAAGGAAGTTACCTGCATCGAGCTTTCTATGAAAAGAAGTAAGATCAATGCATACAGACATCAGGATCAGGATAATCTTAAGATCCTTGTGGGAAACTTTCAGGAGATCGAGAAAAACCTTACTGAGAAATACGACTATATTACTTTGATCGGTGTATTTGAGTATGGAGAATCCTATATCCGGAGTGAGAATCCCTATGTGGACTTTCTCAGGATCATATCAAAGCATCTGAAGCCGGATGGAAAGATCATTCTGGCCATTGAGAACAGACTGGGACTGAAATACTGGGCCGGATGTACAGAGGACCATTTTGGAACTTTATTCGAAGGAATCCAGGGATACCCCAAAACAAAAGGGGTTAAAACTTTTTCAAGAAAAGAATTTAATGGAATTTTGGAGGAAGCAGGAAACTTAAAAGCTGACTGGTATTATCCATATCCGGATTACAAATTTCCAATGACTATTCATTCAGACAGACATCTCCCTGCAAGCGGAGAGCTGCATATGAGGGACTACAATTTTGACAGACTCCGTCTGGATCTGTTTCAGGAATCTCAGGTGTATAATACACTTTTGAGCAATGATCTTTACCCGCAGTTTGCCAATTCCTTTCTTCTTGTGATCGGAAAAGAACAGCCACAGACAGTACCGATTTATGTGAAGTTTTCCAATGAGAGAGATCAGAAGCTCTCCATTTATACGGAAATCAGTGAAGCAGCAGATGGGCAGCTGACTGTGAAGAAAGTACCGTCGCAGAAGAAAGCGGCAGCTCATGTACGGAATCTGGGAACTATCTGCGAAGAACTGACCGGAATGTATAAAGAAGAGGAAATTGAAGTAAACCGCTGCCGGATCAAAGGTGATTGTGCGCAGCTGGAATATCTGACAGGTATCACCCTGGAAGATAAGCTGGATCATCTTCTGGAAGAAGGCAGAACAGAGGAACTGGAGAAATTATTCTTCTCTTATATACAGAAAGTAAAGAATATTCATGAGAAGAAACCCTTTGAGAAAACACCGGAATTTGTAAGGGTATTTGGAAATGTAAACCTGCGTTCTGATCTGAAATGTACAGAAATATCCAATATTGATTTTGTTCCTGCAAATATTATCCTCTCTGAAAATAAAGTATCTGTGATTGACTATGAGTGGACCTTTACATTTCCTGTACCTTCACAGTTTCTGGTTTACAGGATGATCTTTTATTATCTGGAACTGAATGACAAACGGGGAATACTTAAAGAACGGGATTTCTATGAGAAAGCAGGAATCCTGCCTGAAGATATAGAAGTTTATGTGGAGATGGAACATAATTTTCAGCAGTATATTCTGGGTGAGCATACAGCGATGAGAAATATGTATGCCCAGATCTCTCCGGGCCGGGTGGAAGTAGAAGATTATTACAGAGAAAAGAAACAGGAATCTCTGGAAATGCTTCAAATTTTCTGGGATAACGGAAAGAGCTTTAATGAGGCTGATTCTGTGAGATATCTGTTCAGAAACGGGAAAATTCAGACGGAGTTTGAACTTCCGGAGAATACCACAATGCTTCGCCTTGATCCGGGCGAAATGTCCAAGGGACTTAAGATTGTAAAGCTGACATGGGAAGATGAAAGTCAGGTAAAGTTTCACACAGATGGCTGTGAAGTGTCCTCCGGAGAATTCTATTTTGGCGGTGACGATCCGCAGATCATAGTAGATTCTGTTCCTGAGAACAGAAAGTCCATAAAGATTGAGATGGAGATCCTGGACCGGAAAACCACAGAAAAGAAATTCTGGAAAGTATACGCAGAGCAGAAAAGGGTAATGGAGCAGATGAGTCAGGAGCTTGCGCAGAAGAAAGCTCTGGTCGATCAGGTGGAAGGCAGTAAGGCATGGAAAGTGTATCGTGCCATCAAAAGGGTTTAGTTATGGGAAATATACTTTGGAGTGTAGATAAAAAATATACAGTGACAAAGAAGATCATACTCTGGCCATTACCGGATGGGCGATAACCAGAGATCAGTCAGAATGTGATTTCATTCTTTATGGCTCGGGAAAGGAACTTTCCGTTCCTGAACCTTGCGTTGCGAAAGAGCGGATGTGGCCAAAGATTTAAAAGAAACAAAAGATATAAAAGAAGTGGGAAATGTCGGATTCACAGTAAAGATACCGGAAATTATAAAACTTGCAGAAGAACATGAGAAACTGCAGCTTGCGCTGAGAGCAGGAGATGAAAAAGAAATCATCTGGGAAGCCACAGCTGCAGAAGTGAAGGACTTTTGTGAGGAAAGTCTTATTGAATATCATATTGATGAGGAACAGATCACACAGGAGAGTATCCTGACAGTCAGAGGCTGGGTTGTAAACCAGCTGGAGCCGGATGAGATATTTGTACAGGGTACAGATGGGAAGGTTCTGGAATGTACGATCACCAGACAAAGACGTCCGGACGTGGAAGAGGCAAAGGGGATTTCCGAAGAAGAGAAAAGAAATCTGGGATTCAGTATTACTGTCAATCTGGAGAATACAAACGATCAGAATATCTGCATCTGTTTCAGGGGAAAAGATGTACAGAAAATTTATACTGTAAATGTAAAAAAATAAAACGGGAAAATACCGGACTGTATCAGCAGATGAAACTGCTGTCTCTGAAGAACAGGCAGAAGAATCAGGAATATATAAAGAAAAACGGTATTGGAAGATTTATCCGTTATGTGAGAAATTCCCAGCTTAAGGACGGAGATCAGGATTATGAAGACTGGCTGAAAGATCATGTCGCATTCCGAAAGGAATTAAAAAGACAGAGAAATGCTGTTTTTTCTTATTCACCGCTGATCAGTATTGTGATGGTGGTGACGGATACAGATGAACAAAGGTTAAAAAGTGTGATCGATGCTTATACAGAACAGACCTATGGTAACTGGCAGCTGTGTCTTGCAGATGCATGTGAGGGAGAGGAAACAGGAGAGTTTCTGCGGAAAAAATATAAAAAAGAGATCCGCCTTTCCTACAAGAAGGTTACGGAAAACAACGGCATTTCGGGAAATCTTAATGCATCTCTGAAACTTGCAATGGGAGAGTATGTTCTGTTTGCCGGTCAGGAGATCATACCTGAACCTGATGCACTTTTTCAGATGGTCAAAGCGATCACAGAGAAAAAAGCGGATATGATCTATACAGATGAAGATGAGATCAGCGCAGACGGAAAACATTATTCTGAGCCGGAATTCAAGCCGGATTTCAATCTGTTCAGATTAAGGGAAAATAATTATATCGGACAGTTCTGGGCAATCCGGAAGGAAATTCTGGAACAGGCCGGAAAGTTTGATCCGGAATATGATGGTGCACAGGATTATGATATGCTCTTAAGATGCAGTGAGCAGGCAGAGAATATTGTGCATATTCCAAAGATCCTCTGTCATTCCATGAAAGCAGAGAACCTGATCACAGAAGAACAGGAGAAGAAAAACTGGGAAGCAGGCAGAAAGGCACTGGAGGAGCATTACCGCAGGGCGGAGGTTTCTGCAATAGCGGAACTTGCAGACAAGAAGGGATGGTACAGAAGCCATCTGACTATTTCCGGCGAACCGATGATTTCTGTGATCATTCCAAGTAAAGATCACATTAATGATCTGGAACTGTGTATTTCATCCATAGAAGAGAAGACAACATGGAAGAATTACGAGATCATTATTGTTGAGAACAACAGTGTGGAAAAAGAAACCTTTGTATACTATGAGACACTGAAAAACAGATACCCAAATGTAAGGATCCTTACATGGAAAAAAGAATTCAATTATTCTGCGATCAATAATTTTGCAGTAAGAGAGGCACGGGGAGAGTATCTGCTGTTTCTTAACAATGATGTGGAGATCATTACAGAGAACTGGCTTGAAGAAATGCTTCAGCTTTGTCAGCAAAAAGACGTGGGAATGGTCGGTGCGAAACTGTATTATCCGGATGATACCATTCAGCATGCAGGAGTGGTAGTTGGTCTTGGTGGAGTTGCCGCACATGTATTATGTAAACTTCCGCGGAATGCGGAAGGATATATGGGACGTCTGCGCTGTGTGCAGGAGATAAGTGCAGTCACTGCCGCCTGCATGATGGTAAAGACTTCTGTTTTTAAAGCAGTTGGAGGATTTGACGAGGAGCTGAAGGTTGCATTTAATGATATTGACCTCTGTATGAAAGTGAGAAAATATGGAGTGAAAATTGTATTCACACCGTATGCAGAACTGTATCATTATGAATCAAAATCCAGAGGAATGGAAGATACACCGGAGAAACAGCTGCGTTTTTCCAGAGAAGTAAACTGTTTCCGGAGAAAATGGGAAAGAGAGCTCCTGAAAGGAGATCCCTATTATAATCCCAATCTGACATTAAACAACACAGACTGTTCTCTGAGAAAACAGGAGAAGAACGGAGATTAACATGCCTAAGGAAATATTTGAAGTAGTAAGAGAAAGATTTCATTTATCAGACAGGACACAGTATATTGTGCAGGGACACTGGCCGAAAGATGCGGTGATGGAGGCATATCTGGATCAGCACAAACTGAAGGTGTCTGTGAAAGAAAATGAAAATGTAAGTGCACTGGAACGTTTTAAAGATCCGGAGAAAATGCAGGGAATACAGATTACGGCAACTGTTCAGATACCGGAAAATCTGGAGGGGTATCATAAGCTTGTGATCTATGAGAAGTTTCCGGATAAAAAACATGTCTGGTTTTCCATCACTGCCGGTGAACTGGATAAAAAAAGAGATAAACCGCAGGTATATTTTGAAGAAGAGAGTGCAGAACAGGGAACTGTACGGATCAGAGGGTGGGCCATTGCACCCAAGCCTGTGACTGTCCGTATCTTTGATGCGGATAAAAAGCCGGTTGCCGCTGAAATCCAGAGAACAGACAGGTGGATGTCAACCAGCTGTTTGAAGAAGCACAGGATCCGGGAAAGACAGGATTCTTCTCTGAGATCACCAACGTTTCGGGAAAATGCCTGTATGTAGTGTTTTATGCAGGCGAGAAGAAAACTGTACATGTGGTTCCTCTGAGAAAAGCTGATATTCTGGCAAAGAAATTAGACAAATATGTAGAAAAAGGAATCCGCTACTGGAAATCTCAGGGTGCGGCGGCTCTTGCTGAGAAGGTAGTGACAAAGGTTAAAAATGTACGTCAGGGACCGCCATCCTATCAGAAATGGATCAGACATCATCTGCCGGACAGGAACGAACTGGAGAAACAGAAGAAAACATCCTTTGGATACAGACCCAAGATTTCTTTTGTAGTACCGCTGTATAAGACACCGGAGAAATATCTCAGAAGACTGACAGAATCATTTCAGGAACAGACTTATTCAAACTGGGAACTTTGTTTCTCTGACGGAAGCGGCGCACAGTCACCGCTGACGGAATTGTTAAAAGAACTGACAGCGAAGGATAACAGAATTAAATACGTTTCTCATGAGGAGCCGCTTCAGATTTCAGAGAATACCAACAGTGCCATTGAAATTGCAACAGGTGATTTCATTGCCTTTGCAGATCATGATGATGAGCTGACGCCGAATGCATTATTTGAATGTGTGAAAGCAATAAATGAGAAACCGCAGACACTGGTGATCTACACAGATGAAGATAAGATGTCTATGGATGGACATAAATTCTTTCAGCCGCATTTTAAACCGGACTATAATCTGGATCTGCTGTGTACGGTCAATTATATCTGCCATCTGTTTGTGGTATCACGAAAAGTAATTGAAAAAGTTGGCGGGCTGCGAAGTGAGTTTGACGGTGCACAGGATTATGATTTTGTGTTACGCTGTGTGGAAGCAGTAAAGGATGAAGAAATCTGTCATATTCCAAAAATCCTGTATCACTGGCGTTGCCATGAGGACTCCACAGCAGAGAATCCCGAGAGCAAGCTTTATGCCTTTGAAGCCGGAAGACGTGCAGTACAGGCTCACTATGAGAGAACAGGAATCCACGCAGAGGTTTTTAAGGGTGAATATCTGGGGCTATACAGAACGAAGTTTATCAGAGATCATGATCCGCTGATTTCTATTATTATTCCGAATAAAGACCATATTGATGATCTGAAGAGATGTATGGAATCCATTGAACAGAAATCTACGTACAAAAATTATGAGTACATTATTGTAGAGAATAACAGCACAGATTCTGCTACCTTTGAATATTACAAAAAACTGGAGGCAGAAAATCCGAAGGTCCGCATGGTATACTGGGACGGAGTCTTTAACTATTCTGCCATTAATAACTATGGTGCATCTTTTGCAAAGGGTGAGTATCTGCTTCTGCTTAACAATGATACAGAGATCATTAATTCGGACTGTCTGGAAGAACTCCTGGGTTATTGCATGCGTAAGGATGTAGGCGCAGTGGGTGCAAGACTTTATTATGAGGATGACACGATCCAGCATGCAGGTGTTGTGATCGGTTTTGGCGGAATTGCAGGACACTGTTTTGTCCAGCAGAAGAGAGGTACCACCGGATATTGTCACAGAATTATCTGTGCACAGGATTACAGTGCGGTTACAGCTGCCTGCATGATGGTGAAGAAATCTGCATTTGATGCAGTGGGAGGACTTTCAGAGGAACTGGCTGTTGCATTTAATGATATTGATTTCTGCATGAAGCTGAGAAAGGCGGGATATCTGATCGTGTATAATCCATATGCGGAATTATACCATTATGAATCCAAATCCAGAGGTCTTGAGGATACTCCGGAAAAAGTGGCACGATTTAACAAAGAAATTGCCACCTTTGAGAAAAAATGGCCGGAGATCCTGAAGAACGGAGATCCTTATTATAACCCCAATCTCACTCTGAAGAGCCAGGACTTTTCTCTGAAAAGAATCTGAAGATGAAATTGCTATAAAATGAATGTGAAAGAAGATATGTTAAAGAAAAAGAAAGAGATCAATGAAAAAACAGAAATTTTCATTTTTGTATTTCTGGCGTTTATCCTGCTGACAACCTGGGCGATGACACAGCCTTTTAATTCAGGGCCGGATGAACAGATGAGATATTATGTTGCAGATTACATTTATAAACATCATGGAGCTCTTCCGGGGGGAGATGATCCGGCTGTCAGGAATAAAGTGTGGGGAATTTCCTATGCATATTATCCGGTTGTATCTTATATGGTGTCTGCATTATTTATGAGAATATCCCGGCTTTTTGCAGATCCGGGATACTCCATGTTCAAAATTGCACGTATGGCAGATGTATTGTTTGTCACAGGTGCAGTGTATTTTGTTGTAAAAGCTTCGGGCAAACTGTTTCCGAAAGAAAAATATTCCAGAGAAGTTAGATGGCTGTTTGCAGCACTGGCAGGATTTATGCCACAGGCAATCTTTATGGGAACTTATGTGAATACAGACTCACTGGCACTGCTGGCAGCAGCATGATCCTGTATGCATGGGTCTCTTATCTGAGAGAAGACTGGACATGGAAAAACTGTATACTCCTTGCAGTGGGAATGGCCGTATGTGCATTGTCTTATTATAATGCATACGGTTGGATACTCTGCAGTTTTTTCTTCTTCTGTTTTACGGTATTACTCTGCAGAGAAGAAGCTTTTTCACAGAGAGTTCGTTTCCTTTTCAGCAGAGGAGCAGTGATCGCAGCAGTTACTTTAGTTCTCTGCGGCTGGTGGTTCATCCGTAACGCAGTTTTGTATAACGGAGATTTCCTGGGAAGGAAATCCTGTGCGGAATGTGCGGAAAAATATGCTCAGAAGGATTACAGACCTTCACTGTATCCGACGCCTGCAAAGCTGGGATGGAACTGGAAAGATATTATCCTTTATCAGGATCCCGGCTGGTATCATAACTGGATTCTGACAGTGTGTGTAAGTTTCATCGGTACTTTTGGACAGATGGAAATTTATATGCCATATACGGTCAGCAAACTGTATATGCTGTTCTTTGCTGTTGGGATTATCAGTGTATTTTTTGTAAAAGAGACATTTGATCTGAGAAAAAAAATGTATGTTGCACAGCGGAAAGCAGTTGGAAATGACAGATGGAAGATCAAAACAAAGGTGATATCCCGAGAGTGGAATAAAGAAGGTATTTTCCATTTGATGATGGTATTTCTGATTATGATTCCGGTATTTCTGTTTCTGTATTATGTTTATTACAGTGATAATCAGCCACAGGGAAGATATCTTATGCCTGCATTATATCCTCTGATGTACTTTGTTACGCTGGGCTGGAATAATATTCTGACAAAAACAGTGAAAAATGAAAAGGTGCGGAGTCTGATATACAGAGTACTGACTGTACTGCTGGTGATTTCGCCATTTGCCTGCTGGGCATTTTTAATCTTGCCTTAAAAGAAATAAAGGGACTGTCGCATGAAAAGCTCTTGCGGAAGTCCCTTAAATTTATCTGTTTTATCTATCAAAGAAATGGTTACTGTCTGGTATTCAGAAGTTAGGCTTCAGGATTTGATCACTTTGATCATTAGGAACAGGAAAAACAGCAGGAATGCTGCTCCGATCGCCCGATGATATAATAAGGAGCAGTTGTATGGGAAGCAGAATATGCCTGTGCTGCCTCCATATTCTTCTGACCGGTTACTGCGGCATCATTTGTCTGTTGCTCTGCGTCTTCCAGAATAGCAGTTCCTACAGGAGTTCCTCCAAAGTAATACTGGCGTGTGATCTGTCCGTCAGAAGAAGTATCTTCTGTGGTCAGATTATCTTCTGTGGCACCGTTTGGTGCAATGACTGTACCACCGGAAAGACGGTTAAAATCATCGTCTGCGATGGTAAGGGGTGCAAAATTGTCAAAACCATAATTGAGAAGCGCGATCGCTTCATCATCGGTAACACCGGATGCGCCATTTAATACAATGCATACCAGCTTCATGTTATTTTTGGAAGCTTCACATACCAGGGTACTTCCGGAAGCTTCTGTGTACCCTTCTTTACCGCCGATACAGGGTTTATAATAACCGTCGCTGGTGCTGTTGATCATGGTAAAATTGTTTGTAAGTACACGTTCGCCGCCGGAAACATTTGTTGCCGGAAGTGTATAGGAAGTAGTTGCTGCAATGGTGCGGAAAGTGTCATTTGCCATAGCTGCTTCCATGATCAGAGCCATATCATGGGCGGTGATATGCTGGTTCTCATCAGGAAGGCCGGTAGGATTGGTAAAGACAGTATTGGTGCAGCCAAGTTCCTGTGCCCGGGTATTCATTATCTGTACAAAAGCATCCACAGAACCTCCCACATGTTCAGCTACCTGCAGTGCGATATCATTGGCAGAGGCAACCATGATGGCATATAACATTGTTCCATGGTGAAAACCTCATCTAACTGTGAGGAAATATTGGCTCCTCCGTCAGTAACACCGGAAACACCGGTTGCAGTCATGGTTACCTGTTCATCCAGACTGCTGTTCTCAAGAGCAATCAGGCAGGTCATGATCTTGACTGCGCTTGCAGGGTAAAGGGGCTGATCTGCATTTTTGGAATACAGGACTGTGTTAGTGGAAGTTTCCATTACAATTGCTGCGGCAGACGAAATATCGGAAGCCTGGGGCCATCCGTCGATACCGTTGGTGACTACGACAGACGGATCTGCTGTCTGTGCGGCGGCGTCTGTATTCTGAGCTGTTTCTTCAGCAGCAGATACCGGAAACTGTGAAAACATGGTGACAGCACCAAGTCCCAGGGCCAGCAGGCTGCAGTGATTCTTTTTTTCTTTATCATCATGGTATATAATACTCCTGTGCATAAAAATGTTGAAAAGTAACTGTTCATTGTATGTGAACAGTTACATAAAAACGATAACATAAAAACGATAACATAAAAACAATAACAGTATAACACATTTCTCTCCTTTCTTGCAAAAAATATCATACAATGTTAAAATAAAAAATCATAGTAAAAATCGAGGTTATCATATGAGTAAAAAACCATCTGCAGGAGGAAAAATCCAGTGGACGAAAATGTTCAGGAAGCTTTCTCCCTATACGATCCGGAAAGGGTTCCGCTACATGAAGCATTATGGACCAAAGGAATTCTGGATCAGGCTGCATGAACGTTTTGAACCGGAAGAAGTACCATATGGTCCATGGTACCGGGCTTACATCCCGACGGAGGAAACACTGGAAACACAGAGGAAACAGAAATTTGATTATTCACCGCTGATCAGCATTGCAGTTCCGGCTTATCAGACACCTGTAGAATTTTTGAGACAGATGATAGAATCACTGATCGTTCAGACTTATTCAAACTGGGAGCTGTGTATCGTAAATGCAAGTCCTGACAATGAGGAGATGCAGAAAGTACTGGCAGAATATTCAGCCGGAGATTCCCGGGTAAGATTCTGCAATCTCAAAGAGAACCTTGGCATTGCAGAGAACACAAACCGCGCGTTTGCAATGGCAAAGGTGAATTTGTGGGGCTTCTTGACCATGATGACTTGCTGGCACCCAATGCATTATATGAGATCGTGAAAATACTGCAGGATCATCCGCAGGCAGATGCGCTTTATACAGACGAGGATAAGGTTACAACAGAACTGGACGAGCATTTTCAGCCACATCTGAAACCGGATTTTAATCTGGATCTCCTGCGTTCCAATAATTATATCTGCCACTTTTTTGTAGTGCGAAAGAGTATTGTAGAAAAGGCCGGAGGTTTCCGAAAAGAATTCGACGGAGCTCAGGATTACGATTTTATCTTTCGCTGTACGGAGAATGCCGGAGAGGTTTTACATGTTCCGGAAATCCTGTATCACTGGAGAACACACAAAGCCTCCACTGCAGATAATCCTGCCAGTAAAATGTACGCATTTGAAGCAGGAAAGAGAGCAATAGAAGCTCATCTTAAGAGAACGGGTACGAAAGGCGAGGTAAGCCATACACAGGATCTGGGCTTTTACCGGGTGAAATATCCGGTGCAGGGAAAACCTCTGGTGTCTGTTATCATACCAAACAAAGACGAGAAAGAGACTCTTCAGACCTGCCTGGAAATGCTGGAGAAGAATACCGGTTATCAGAATTTTGAAATCATAATCGTGGAGAATAACAGTACCACTGATGAGATTTTCCGATATTATAAAGAGCTTTCCGGAAACCGGAAGATCCATCTTTTGAGATGGGGAAAAGAATTTAATTATTCTGCCATCAATAACTTTGCTGCGGCGCATGCAAAGGGAGAATATCTGCTTTTCCTGAATAATGATGTAAAATCCATCAATCCGGACTGGCTGGAAGAAATGCTTGGAGTGTGTCAGCGTCCGGAAGTGGGCGGTGTCGGAGCAAAGCTCATTTATCCGGATAATACGATCCAGCATGCAGGATGTGTGATCGGAATGGGCGGTATTGCGGGGCATATGTTCGTAGATATGCCTGCGGACCGTACCGGCTATCTGCATAAGGCATCCCTTCTTCAGGATATGAGTGCAGTGACTGCCGCCTGTCTGTTGATGAAGAAAGAGGTTTTTGAGCAGGCAGGAGGATTTACAGAAGAACTGGCTGTGGCATTTAATGATGTGGATCTTTGTCTGAAAGTAAGAAAAACGGCTATCTGATCGTATATGATCCCTATGCGAAGCTTTATCATATGGAATCAAAGACCAGAGGAGCTGAGGACAGCAAGGAGAAAGTGCGCCGTTTTCAGACAGAGATTGAATATATGCGATGTCACTGGATAGACATTCTCAAAAACGGAGATCCCTGTTATAACAAAAACCTGTCTCTTACCAAATGGAATTATTCTCTAAAGCCAATCCCGGGAATGGAGACAGAAGCAGGACAGAAAAAAGAGAAGACAGGGAGGAAATCATGCAGGAAGTATCAGTGATCATTCCGAATTTTAATGGGATGGCTTATCTGGATGGCGTACTTGCAGGTCTGGAGTGTCAGACTGTAAGCAATTTTGATGTAATTCTTGTGGATAATGGATCAAATGACGGAAGCTGTGCTTTTGTTGCTGCAAGGTATCCATGGGTCCATCTGATCGAACTGCCGGAGAATTTCGGATTCTGTAAAGCGGTCAATGAAGGGATCAGAGCATCACGCTCACCTTATGTACTGCTTTTAAACAATGATATTGAAGTAACGGAGAATTTTATAGAAGAAATGCTGTCAGCCATCAAAAGGCATCCCAAAGCTTTTTCCTGTGCTGCCAGAATGATTCAGTTTCATGACAGGGACAGGCTGGATGATGCAGGAAACTATTACTGCGCTCTTGGATGGGCTTATGCGAGAGGTAAGGGGAAAGATATCCATACCTATGAAAAGGAAGAGAAGATTTTTGCTTCCTGCGCAGGAGCTGCTATTTACAGAAAGAAGATCTTTGATGAACTGGGATATTTTGACGAAGAACATTTTGCATATCTGGAGGACATGGACGTGGGATACCGGGCCAGGATCTACGGATATGAAAACTGGTATGCACCTGATGCCATGGTATACCATGTGGGAAGCGGTACCAGCGGATCCAGATATAATCAGTTCAAGATCCGGTATTCTTCCAGAAATAATATTTATCTGATATACAAAAATATGCCGGTGTTACAGATTATTATCAATCTTCCGTTTCTTGTTGCAGGATTTGGAATCAAAATTCTGTTTTTTACGCTGAAAGGATTCGGAAGAGAGTATATTGCGGGAATTAAGAATGGATTCCAGATCAGTGAAAAAAATCATAAAATACCTTTTAAATTTCAAAATCTGTCAAACTATTTTAGGATTCAAGTTGAATTGTGGGTGAATATCTTCAGGCGTTTGTGCGGATGATAAGAAAGAAAGATAAATTTTTATTGCTTTTATAAAACAACTATTATAATATAGAAACGATAAAAAAATGAGGTGACAAAAGATTGCTAAAGGACAATGAAAAGAATTTCAGTCGTCTCCATATGATCATTGATGCAATTGTACTGGTACTGTCATATTTTCTGGCATGGCTGATCCGTTTTGTTGGTCCTATGGCAGCAACAGCAGTCAGAACCAGAAGCTTCCAGCAGTATATGCTGATGCTGGTTTTTATTGTACCGGTTTATCTGTTGTTGTATCAGGCTTTCACATTGTATACTCCCATGCGGATGCAGGGGCGTCGGCTTGTATTGGCTAATATTGTAAAGGCCAACTCGCTTGGGCTCCTTATTCTGATGTTTACATTTTACATGATAGATGAGAGCGATTTTTCCCGTTCTACTTATATTATGTTTTATGTAATTAATATTGTGCTTCAGTGGTGTGCTCGAATGTTGATTTTCGCTCTTCTGAGAGATATGAGAGAGAAGGGACTGAATCAGAAACAGATGATCTGTGTGGGATACAGCCGCGCAGCAGAGGAATACATTGACAGAGTTCTCGCCAATCCTCAGTGGGGATATGTGATCCGCGGAATACTGGATGACAATGTTCCGGCAGGAACAGAGTACAAGGGAATCAAAGTTCTTGGAAGGATTGCCAATCTGAATATAATACTTCCGGAGAACCGGCTGGATGAAATAGCGATCACTCTGGCTTAAGTGAATATTACCGCCTGGAAGAGATTGTAGCACTGTGTGAAAATCCGGAAGTACACACCAAGTTTATCCCGGATTATAATAAGATCATTCCGACAAAACCATACACAGAAGATATACTGGGACTTCCGGTTATCAATATCCGTTATGTACCGTTGAACAATACATTCAATGCACTGGTCAAGCGGGCGATGGACATTGCAGGATCTATTGTTGGAATCATAGTAACCTCACCGCTGATGCTGTTAATGTGTGCTATCATTAAGCTGACATCACCGGGACCACTGATCTATAAACAGGAGAGGGTTGGACTTCATAACCAGACTTTTCGGATGTATAAGTTCCGTTCCATGGAAGTACAGCCGGAATTGGAAGAGAAGAAGGCATGGACAGTAAAGAATGACCCAAGAGTAACACCCATCGGAAAGTTTATGCGTCACACCAGTATTGATGAACTGCCACAGCTTTTCAACATACTGAAGGGTAACATGAGCCTTGTGGGACCACGACCGGAGCGGCCGTTTTTTGTAGAGAAATTCAGAGAAGAAATCCCGAGATATATGGTGAAACATCAGGTTCGCCCGGGACTTACCGGCTGGGCTCAGGTGAATGGTTACCGCGGAGACACATCCATAAGAAAAAGAATCGAATATGACCTTTATTACATTGAAAACTGGAGCATAGGGCTGGATATCAAGATTATATTCCTTACATTTTTCAAGGGATTTATAAACAAAAATGCATATTAAGATAAGGGGAAAAAGTCATGGCTAAACCAGGAAAAAAGAAAAAAGTACTGTTTGTGCTTGAGATCATTGTACTGCTGCTGTTTATTGGCGGACTGTATGTGTATGGACAGATTTCTTCCAGGCTGGATAAGATTGAGCAGCCGGAACTGAAAAAGGAAAAAATAGTCGTAAACCAGGAAGCACCAAAGATGACAGGTTACAAGACCTATGTTCTGTTTGGTATTGATACCAGAGGGGAGGGCTCCCAGTATTCTGCACAGAACAGTGATACCATGATCATTGTGAGTGTAAACAACGATACAAAAGAAGTGCGTATGATTTCCGTATACAGAGATACACTTCTCAATGTTGGGGATGATACCTATACGAAGGCAAATGCAGCCTATGCGCTGGGGGGTCCGGAACAGGCGATCACCATGTTAAATACAAACCTGGATCTGGATATTTCCGATTATGCGACGGCTGATTTTTCCGCACTTGTAGAAGTGATAGATGATCTTGGCGGTCTTGATATTCCGTTATCTTATGCGGAAATTGAACATATGAATAACTATTGCGTGGAAACATCCAAGCTGACAGGAAAAGACTACACTCCGATCGAGAAACCGGAGCCAAAGCCGGAAGATCAGGAAGCAATTGTAGGAACTTATCATCTGAACGGCGTACAGGCGACATCCTATTGCCGTATCCGTTATACTGCAAGTCTGGATATGGGACGTACAGAGCGTCAGAGACGAGTACTTGGAATGCTCTTTGATAAGGCGAAGATAGCAGGCCTTTCTTCTATCTTTAAGATTATGGATGATGTATTCCCGATGGTTACAACATCTCTTTCAAAGCAGGATATTCTGGGACTTATTCCGACTCTGATCGGATATAAATTTACAGACAGCACGGGATTCCCGCAGAAGTTTAAATTCTCTAATATCAAGGGAAGTATTATTGTTCCGACTGATCTTGAGAACAATGTAGTTGAACTTCACAAGTTCCTGTATGATGATCAGGATTATACTCCGTCTTCTGAGGTAGTGGCCCGCAGTAATAAGATACTTGAGATCGTCGGCGGAGAAAGTAAGCTGGATGATGCAGCCAAGACTACGACACAGGACACTGATACCACAAATGCAAATGACACTTTTGTATGGTCCGGCGATAATACATCCGGCAGTACGGATAACAGCGGCGATTATGACAATGATTATGATAACGGCGGTTATGATGGCGGTTATGATAATGGCGGCGGAGATTATGGCGGCGGTGGCGATTATGATAACAGTGGTGATGACGGCAGTTATGATAATGGCGGCGATGACACCGGCAGTGACACTGGTGGTGGAGATTACGACGGCGGCGATGACACCGGTGGAGATGAGACCGGCGGAGATGAGACCGGCGGCGACGATGGATTCAGCGATGATTCAGCAGCAGATTCCGGAGCAAGTTCTGAAGAACAATAACAGGGAACTGCTATAAAAATATAAATAATAGAAAAGAGGACCATCTGTTGGAAAGGATGGTCCTCTTTTCAGATAAGGAGTGTTGAGGATGACGCATAAGGAAAAATATAATGGCACTGCGACAGTTGATGTAATCATTCCTGCCTATCGTCCCGGCAGAGAATTTGGAGAACTGCTGCACAGGTTGGAAGAACAGGAATACCGTCCCCGCAGGATTCTGGTTATGAATACGGGAGAGCAGTACTGGAACAGAGAATGGGAGAAATGTCCGATCCTTGAGGTTCATCACCTGGAACAGAAGGATTTTGATCATGGCGGAACCAGAAGAAGGGCAGCAGAACTTTCGAATGCAGATATTATGATCTTTATGACACAGGATGCTCTCCCTGCTGACAGAAAAGTAATTGGAAATCTTGTCTGTGCTGTCAGTGAAAATCCGGGTGCAGGAGCAGCCTATGCAAGACAATTACCCAGGGCAGACTGTCGCTTCCTGGAACGTTATACCCGTTCTTTTAATTATCCGGAGCAGTCCTCGGTAAAGTCGCTGGCTGATATTGATAAGTACGGGATCAAGACCTATTTCTGTTCTAATGTGTGTGCGGCCTATGATAAAGGGATTTATCAGAAAACAGGCGGTTTTACAGAGCGGGCGATTTTCAATGAAGATATGATCTGTGCCGGAACAATGATTCAGAAAGGCTATTCCGTTGTCTATGCGGCAGATGCGAGAGTGTATCATTCCCATAATTATTCCGGAAGACAGCAGTTTCACAGAAACTTCGATCTGGGAGTATCCCAGGCAGAGCATCCGGAAATTTTTGAAGGAGTACCTTCTGAGGGAGAGGGAATCCGTCTGGTAAAAAGAAGCCTGGGCTATCTGATAAGAACGGGACACTTCTGGCTGATTCCTCAGCTGATCTGGCAGAGCGGAATGAAATATGCAGGATATTTCCTGGGGAAAAGATACAGAAAACTTCCCCGGAAAGTTGTTCTTGCATGTACCATGAGTCCATATTACTGGAACAGAAAATAAAGGTAAGCGGATAACCTTAAGACACGCCAATTTACGATAATTGTCACATTTTGAACACAATTAATTGATATACTGATTCCAGAGTTCAGGAGAAGAATTGCTGTAACTGTGCAGAAATAAAACAGTTACGGATCATTGTTTATTTCGGGGAGTGTTCCGATAAACAGTAATACAGGAACAGAAGGGAGCAGATTACATGAATGATGAAAGAAACCTGGGTGAAAAAACAGATGATTCCGGTCAGCAGCCTAGATATGAACATTATCAGTTCCATGAAGAACAGGGAACTGTTTTGAAACCATCCGGTCCCTCTGGACACAGAAGAAATCAGAATTCTTTTCAGAAAAAAGCAGGGGCGACAATCGCACTGGCTGTGATCTTTGGCCTGGTGGCGGCAGTTGTATTTCAGGCGGCAAATTTTGCAGCAGACAGATTCCTGAATACAGGTAAGTCTTCGGTGCAGATTAAAACTACAGACAGTGTGGATCTTCAGGAAACGGCACCAGATGACAGCACTGCCGATAAGGTGCTGTCTGACTCTGAGAATGGAACAGTAGCAGCAGTGGCTCAGGCTTCCATGCCTTCTGTAGTTGCGATCACTACGGTCAGTGTTCAGGAAATACCAAGCTTTTTCGGATATAGTTCCCACCAATATAAGAGTGCGTCAACAGGTTCAGGGATTATCGTTGGAGATAATGATGATGAGCTTCTGATCGCAACGAATAATCACGTGGTGGATGGAGCTACAACTCTGAGTGTCTGCTTTATCGGGGATGATGTGGCAAATGCAGAGACAGAGACTGTGAATGCGGGAGATAATGGAGATCTGAATGTAGAGGATGCGGTCAGTGCCAAGATTAAGGTACAGATGCTGATAATGATCTGGCAGTAGTTGCGGTGAAGAAATCGGATATCCCTGAGGACACTTTAAATCAGATCAAGATTGCTCAGATAGGAAGTTCGGATGATCTGGCAGTAGGGCAGCAGGTAGTTGCGATCGGTAATGCGCTTGGATATGGTCAGTCTGTAACATCAGGCTGGATAAGTGCATTGAACCGGACGATTTCTACAGATGACGGAACGAACAGTACAGGACTGATCCAGACGGATGCGGCAATCAATCCGGGTAACAGTGGTGGTGCACTTTTGAATATGAAAGGCGAGCTGATCGGCATCAATTCTGCAAAATACGCAGACAGTGCTGTGGAAGGTATGGGATATGCCATTCCTATTTCCAAGGCAAAGCCTATTCTGGAAGAACTGATGAATCGTGAGACCAGGGAGAAAGTAGACAGCAGCAAAAAAGGATATCTGGGAGTAAGTCTTGCCAATCTGACCACAGAGGCAATTGAGATGTATAATATGCCCACAGGCGCCTTTGTAAGAAGTGTGGAGGATGATTCTCCGGCACAGGAGGCAGGTATCTGTAAAGGCGACATCATCGTAAAATTCGACGGACAGAAAGTCAGTGATGGTGATGATCTGCTGGATAAGCTGCAGTATTATAAATCGGGAGAGAAGATTGAGGCAGTTATTGCAAGAGCACTAATGGGGAATATGAAGAAAATACTATAGAGCTGACTCTCGGCACCAGACCGGACAATGAATAAAACAAAAGACATCGCCCATGCGGCGGTGTCTTTTATAATATTATCAGTGAACAGTAACCCGGGCAGGATTCTTTTTGTGTTTATAAAACTTTCATTTTGTTATAAGGGAATTGTATGATATAATTCAGTTAAATAAGCGTAATGATCCAGCAGCCTGCTATCCTGCAGGAGCACTGTACTGTTACGAATAAGAGGATATAGAAAGGAGTCATTATGAGCGAGAACTATAATGATGATGAAATAATAGACAGCAGCGAAGATACAGAGAAAAAGAGAAACAAATCCGAAAAATTCTGTTTTCTCTGCCGCAGACCTGAGAGCAAGGCCGGTCCGATGATCGAACTTCCAAATAACATACATGTCTGCACAGATTGTATGCAGAAGAGCTTTAATTCTATGAATCAGCAGTTCAATGAGGGTAAATTCAATTATTCTGACCTGTTGAATATGCCGAATGTGAGCATGATCGATCTGGGCAGCTTTCAGAATCCGGTGCAGCAGCCAAAGAAAGAAA
>ENA-OQDE01000043-OQDE01000043.1-human-gut-metagenome-genome-assembly--contig:-NODE-43-length-70571-cov-6.256573_pt1 | contig 70571 bp, 73 predicted proteins | sample MGYA00242768_ERZ504595 | MGnify/ENA primary metagenome ERZ504595 (study PRJEB26092, sample SAMD00036307) | human gut metagenome | host: Homo sapiens | study: EMG produced TPA metagenomics assembly of...
CTGTTGCACAGGCATATCTTCAAATTGTGTTGGCACGCTGCATAGGAAAATTAAATTTGGTAGAAAAGAGCAGTGTGGGGAGCAACGATCTTATTTACCAGACAGTTTCCTATATATCAGCAAATTTTAAGAAGAAGTTTTCTCTGGAAGAGATGGCAAAAGATCTGGGGGTGAGCAAATATGTTTTATCCAGACTCTTTTCCAAAACATTCCATAGAAACTTTAATCAATATCTTAACGATGCAAGGCTGAACTATGCATGCCATCGTTTGGAAAATACGAATGATTCTATTACAAACATTTGTCTGGATAGTGGATTTGAAAGTCAGAGAACATTTAACCGAGTATTTAAAGAAAGATATAAAATATCACCAAGTGATTATCGAAGTACTTGTGTGAAAGAGATGTTGTCATAAAAGGTTCTGTTGATCGAAATATTTACTTTGATTTTACAGTGCTATGTATTTGATTTCATGTGTGGATGATATAATATAAAAATATTTGTAGAAAAAAATATTGATGAAGTCTACCAATCAGTGTTTTTTGTTTGTATAATGTTTTGTCGTACAGGGTCACTTTCCTTTGTAATGTTTTGGGTCAAATTCTACCCCGATGATGTGCAGAAAGTTTTGTTTGCCAGAACGTTCGGCTGTGTCATCGCTTCGGCATCTTGATCACCTGTACCTCAGGTAAATGGAGAAGAGAAGCTTAACTTGAGCATGGTAAGCGATGAGATCAAAAGCAAAACGATGTCCTGTCTGTGGTGGTGCTATGAAACAGCAGTTCATTGGATTAAGACATTGCAAATGCGGTATCAGTTGGAAGATATCCGGACAAAGGGTGATATATCCAGTAGAATAGTATAAGAAGGTATGATGGTATGAAGATATTAGTAATTCCTGATGTTCATCTTAAACCGCAGATGTTTAAACAGGCTACAGCTCTTATGCATCAGGGAATTGCTGATCGAGCGGTATGTCTGATGGACATCCCTGATGATTGGGACAAGCAATATAATGTCGGACTTTATGAAGAAACTTATGATGAGGCTATTCGGTTTGCAAAAGCATTTCCGGAAACAGCCTGGTGCTACGGGAATCACGATTTGAGTTATCTGTGGCATTGTCTGGAGAGCGGTTATAGCTCCATGGCTTCAATGACAGTGCAAAGAAAGTTGTTGGATTTGCGAGAGGCTGTTCCAGAAGATAATCCCATTAAATATGTTCAGAGAATAGACAATGTTCTCTTTTCTCATGGAGGCGTACTGAATTTCTTTGTAGAGGAATATGTTCCGCGGGCAAAATATAATGATGTGGATGCTGTGCTAGAGACGATTAATCAGCTCGGAAGAATCGAGATGTGGAATGATGCATCGCCGATCTGGCTGAGACCACAGCATTCAAAAATGAGATTATATAAGCCACGTAAGTTGTTGCAGGTTGTAGGTCATACACCTATGGATGCAATTACGAAAGAGGGAAATCTGATTAGCACGGATGTGTTTTCAACTTACAGAGATGGAAAGCCGATTGGAACAGAGGAGTTCCTCTTGCTCGATACAGTGACATGGGAATACTGCGGAATTAAGATGTAGAATCCGATACGTAATTGGATGCATATTATAACAGACATTATTACGATGATGTCCGGGGAACGAGTGAAAGTAAAAACGAAATCGTATCAGAATGATATGGTGACATTTAAAAATAAAGATGACGTTTTAACTGCACTGATTCACTTAGGCTATCTGGCATACGATTGAAGAGAACAGATGGCGTACATTCCAAATGAAGAAATCCGCAGCGAGTTCACGGATGCGGTAAAAGAACATCAGTGTATCATTGAGAAGTATGAAAAATAAAAAGGAGTATGAAAAGATGTATTACGTACCAGACGGAACCAAAACATGTGGTTATTATGAATGCAAGAAATGCGGCAACCGCTTTTTATCCCTTCAGACGATGGAAAAAATCCCATGCCCGGACTGCGAGGCGGAGGTGGATTATGAAATCGGACCTGGCGAATCTTTGGAGGATGTGCTGGACACCGCAGTGCTGCTGCAAAAAATTGAGGGCGAAGAGGAAGTGGAAAAGATGGATGCACTCTTAAGTCTTGCGATTACCGGCGGAGATTTTGACTGGATCTGACATAACAGAGCTTTTTCAAACACGCTCCAGACAGGTAGCGGATATTTGATGAATGCCAAGTCTTGCGTTCGCTCTGAATTTTCACAGAATTTTGCCGGAGTTTTTCCGCGATTTTAAAAGAAAACAAAGAAATTTCAAAGGTTCATGAGAAAAATATTCAGAAACAGCCGAAAAAATATCGGTGAAATTGTGTAAAATTGACAGAATTGATGCAAAAGACCGGAAATTATCGAAAAATTTAAGGATTGACAAAAAGTGGGAATTCCGCTAGAATATGCCTATGTTGAAAAACAGCAGAGAAAAAGAATAGAGTAAAGATAACGCAACGGAGCGGTTCTGGGAATAGAATCACTCCGTTTGTAATTTTCTCCCTTTCTCCAAGGTTTTATTTCTCCCAAAAAACACTCTCAGAAAACCGGAAAACGCTCTGTCTGTTTTTCAAGATAAACTCCATATAAGTAGTGGATTCGCGAAGGCGCGGTACGAAGGGAAAGCTTCGTGCCGCGTTTTTCAATCCAAAGGAGAAACGTCAGTAAAGAGTTCGCAACGGGGCGATCTGGAAGGAAGATTTCCAGATCGCTTTTTGATTTTACCGGAAAGGAGAAAGTCCGATGGAAAACACAAACGTCTTATTTGACCGAAAGCGTCTGGTCCGGTTGATCGTTCCCTTGATTGTGGAACAGGTGCTGGCCGTTACCGTCGGTATGGCAGACATGGTGATGGTATCCGGAGCCGGTGAAACGGCTGTTTCCGGAATCTCACTTGTCAATACGATCTGCGTACTGCTGATCGTGATTTTCACATCGATGGCAAGCGGCGGTTCCGTTGTCGGAGCACAGTTCCTCGGAAGCGGGGATAAGAAAACAGCGTGTCACGCAGCCGAACAGCTCGTGATGATCTGCGGACTGATTGCACAACAGGAGGCGAGGCGTATGAAAGAAGAAAACTATGAGGTAGTCGTTTTTCAGGGAGACCCGGGAACCATCGATCTGACGTACGAAGAAATAGAAGCAGAGTGGAACAAAATGCTGCAGACCGTACCACAGATCGGAAGTTCCGTATCATCCATCAGGAGAAAAAGAGGTACACCTTCGAAGATTACAGCAGTCAGATCGGGAACGCCGACGCAGCACTTGGTATCTGGGTCCACAAAGGAGTGATCAACGAAAAGCTCTTTGAAGCGCATCCGAATCTGAAATATATCGCAACGCTGGGACATGGATTTGAAGACTTCGATGTGGAAATGACAAGACGCCGGGGCGTGACCATAACGAATACGATTTACGGCGATGTCACCATTGCCCAGTATGCGATGGCACTGCTCATGAACATCTGTCATAACGTGACGGTACAGAGCGATTACACCAAAACAGGTACTGGAAAGAAAAAGAAACGAATCCGCAGGCAAGCTACAATCAACTGTTCGTGCCGCAGATTGAGCTCTACCAGAAAACGATGGGAATCATCGGACTTGGCGCGATCGGCCTCTGGACGGCAAGAATGGCAAAGGGCTTTGGCATGAAGGTCATCGCAAACAGCCGTCACAAAAAGACGGGGCCGCAGTATGACGGCATCGAGCAGGTCAGCATGGAAGAAATTTTCGAACGGTCGGATGTGATCTCCATTCACTGTCCGCATACGAAGGAAACAGAAAACCTGCTGAACCGTGAAGCATTTGCCAAAATGAAGGACGGTGTCATCATTATCAACACCGCGCGGGGAATCATCATCGATGAGGAGGCGCTTCTTGAGGCGCTGGAATCGAGAAAGGTTTATATGGCAGGACTCGATGTTGTCGCAAATGAGCCGCCGCAGTATCAGATTCCGCTGATGCAGTCGCCGTACACCTTTATTACTTCCCATATCGCCTGGCAGCCGAAGGCAGCAAGACTCCGTGCAGTAGATCTGGCGGTGAAAAACTTCCGGTCGTACCTGGAGGGAATGCCGACAAGTGTGATTAATTAAAAACAGCGGATTGTGAAAGCAGATGCAAAAAAACGACTGTAAAAACAACTGTAAAAACAGCAGAGCTGCGGAACAGTCCAGGCATGAAAGAAGAGGTTAGAAAATCTGTCAGAAAACAGATTTCTATATAGAAGCAGCAGAGCCGGTAAATGAATGGAAGAGAAAACCGGGAAGGCGGATAAAAAAGAAATCCGCAGCCGGAAAAATCAGAAGCTGTACAGGGACCGGTTCGGAAAGGGAGGGAAAATCATGAAAAAGCTGGAAATTGTAATTCGTCCGGAGAGCCTCGAAAACCTGGAGCTACTCCTCGAGGAGCAGAAGGCAAACGGTATGATGATCACAAATATCCTTGGATATGGAAATCAGAAGGGATATCGTCAGATGTACCGTGGAGCGGAAATCGTGGCCAAAATGCTTCCGAAGGTTAAAGTGGAGACCGTTGTGGAGGACGACAAGGTTCCGAAAATCGTTGATTTTGTTGTGAAAAACCTGTCAACCGGAAACTACGGCGATGGAAAAATTTTCGTTTACGATGTCGAAGATGCAGTGCGGATCCGGACAGGTGAGCACGGCGAACAGGCACTTTAAAAAATCTGAAAGCCACCGTTTCAGAAGATCTGCAGACGGGAACAGGTAAGATGGGAATGAGGAGGAACTTATTATGGAAAACACACAGGTATTACTCAATATCGTATGGACCATGGTCGGAGCCTTTCTGGTGTATTTTATGCAGGCCGGATTTGCATGGTGGAGACAGGATTTACAAGAGCGAAAAACTCAGGAAACATTCTGATGAAGAACATGATGGATTTCGTGCTCGGCTCTATTTTCTTCTTTATCATCGGATTTGCGCTGATGTTCGGAGGAAGCAATGCTTTTATCGGAACCGCCGGTTTTTTTAATCCGAAATCGCTGGCAGATGCAGACGGCATGTTCAACGGACTGCCGATCGGCGTATTCATGATTTTCCAGACCGTGTTCTGTGCAACATCGGCAACGATTGTATCAGGAGCTATGGCAGAGAGAACCAAATTTATCTCTTATCTGATTTACTCCGCAGCGATCAGCGTTTTCATTTATCCGATCACCGGACACTGGATCTGGGGAGGCGGCTGGTTAAGCCAGATCGGGTTCCATGATTTTGCAGGATCTACCGCAGTTCATATGGTCGGAGGTCTGTGTGCCCTTGCCGGTGCAAAAATGGTCGGACCTCGTATCGGAAAATACACAAAAGAGGGAAAACCGGTTGCTATTCCTGGTCATAACCTTCCGCTTGGAGCACTTGGTGTCTTTATCCTCTGGTTCTGCTGGTTCGGATTTAACTGTGGATCTACCACAGCAGCAACCTATAATCTTGGCGACATTGCCATGACTACAAACCTTGCGGCAGCAGCAGCAACACTTGTTACCCTGATTGTTACCTGGGTACGTTATGGAAAACCGGATATCAGTATGACAATGAACGGCGCACTGGCCGGACTGGTAGCTATTACAGCAAGCTGTGATGTAGTCAATGATTACGAGGCACTGTTCATTGGAGCAGTTGCAGGTGTTGTCGTTGTATTCGCAGTTGAATTCTTTGATAAAGTCGTAAAAATCGATGACCCGGTTGGTGCAATCAGTGTACACGGTGTCTGTGGAGCACTCGGAACCTTATTCACCGGTATTTTCGGCGAGGGATGCAGCTTTATCACCCAGATGATCGGTTTTGTAGCAGTTGCAGCATATACCTGATCCTGGCGTTCATTCTGTTCTTCGTCCTGAAAAAGACCATCGGACTTCGCGTAACCGAGAAGGAAGAGATCGACGGATTGGATATGCACGAGCACGGATGCAGCGCTTATGCAAACTTCCACTTCCATAATGATAAATAAAAAAGGATCAATAAAAAAGGTGGTGCGGATATGAAAAAGCTGACAGTTATTGTCAAACCCGCGAACCGGGAGGATGTCATCGACATCATGGAATCGTGTGCCGTGTACGGCGTGATGGAAACGGATATCACCGGATATGGAAACCAGAAGGGTTACCGGGTGATGTACCGTGGAACCATGAGCGGACCGAATGTACTGATGAAATGCAAATTCGAGACCGTCGGTGACGATAAGACAATTGAAGTATTAAAAGGCTTTCTGGAAAAGAAGCTGTGTACCGGAAATATCGGAGACGGAAAGATTTTTGTCGAGAAAGTGGCAGACGTCATCCGGGTTCGTACCGGCCAGCGCGGCGAGGAAGCATTATAAAAACAAAAGACAGTAAAAAGGTGCAAAGAGGCAGCCAGAACAGATCGTTCGGCTGCCTCTTCTGAGCTAAAAAAGCCGGAACGGGAGGAATGCTGCATGGTAAGATACATCATAAAACGTTTATTCATTGGAGTGGTGACGATCTGGGCACTGATCACCATTACCTTTTTCCTGATTCGGATTATGCCGGGCAGCCCGTTCGAGGCGGATAATCTTTCCCAGAGCGCGATTGAACAGCTCGAATCGACCTACGGACTGGATGAACCCATGTGGAAACAGTATATTCTTTACATGGAAAATCTGATGCACGGAGATCTCGGCATTTCCTATAAAAAGAACGTTTCTGTTAATACACTGATCGCAAGAGGATTTCCGTACACGCTAAGCATCGGACTTCTCTCTATTGCGGTATCTGCATTCCGGCTGGATCGGCATGGCTCGTCAGGTAAGAGGCCAGCTGATCGCCTTAAAGGAGCAGGAGTTTTCCATGGCAGCACTCGTCATCGGAGCAAGTGATGCGAGAATTCTCTTCCGTCACCTTTTGATCAATGCCATCGGACCGATCATTGTACAGATTACCTTCCTTGTTCCGAATGCCATTTTTACCGAAGCCTTCTTAAGCTTCATCGGAATCGGCATTTCCGCTCCGATGGCAAGCTGGGGTTCCATGGCACAGGATGCCCGTCAGGTGCTTACCATGCACCCGGGACAGCTGCTTTTGCCGACCATCTGCATCTGTATCACCATTTTCTCCCTGAACTTCCTCGGCGAGGGAATCGGCGATGCCTTTAATCCAAAGAAAACCAGGGGGTGAAGCGTATGAGTTACTCGAAATCAGCCATCTCACAACAAAATTTGAAACGCAGCAGGGAACCGTCAGCGCAGTCCGCGATGTTTCCTACCATCTGGAAGAGGGCGAGGTACTTGGTATTGTCGGCGAGTCCGGTTCCGGAAAAAGTGTCGGCATGCTGACCTGATGGGGCTTCTGGCATCGAACGGCAGAGTGGAAGAAGGAGAGATCCTTTTCGACGGAGAAAACATTTCTCCGCCGCACACGAAGGACCGGAAAGAAAAACGGGCTTATGAAAAGAAAATGCAGCAGATCCGCGGAAACCGCATCGGCATGATTTTCCAGGATCCGATGACATTTCTGAATCCGATCCTGAAAATCGGAATTCAGATGACAGAGGGAATCCGAAAGCATCAGAATTGCTCCAAAAAAGAAGCGGAAGCGAAAGCCATTGAGCTGATGCGGCAGGTCGGAATTCCAAGTCCGGAAAAACGGCTCGATCAGTATCCGTTCGAATTTTCCGGCGGTATGAGGCAGAGAATCATCATTGCGACGGCTCTGGCGTGTGACCCGGAGCTGATTATCGCAGATGAGCCGACAACCGCACTGGATGTGACCGTACAGGCACAGATTCTGGAGCTTTTGAAAAAGCTGACGAAGGAAAAAGGAACCTCTGTTATCATGATTACCCACGACCTCGGCGTTGTCGCTTCTATGTGCGACCGGATTGCCATTATGTACGCCGGCCAGATCGTAGAAGAGGGAACCGTCGATGAGATTTTCTACGAACCGCATCATCCGTACACGAAAGGTCTTCTGAACAGTATCAACAATTCGGCAAAGGATAACGACGAGCCGCTCGCTCCGATTCCGGGAACACCGCCGGACCTCTTAAAGCTTCCGAAGGGCTGTGCATTTATGAGCCGCTGTCCTTACACTATGAAGATATGTGAGGTACAGGCCTCTCCGGTGACAACCTACAGCGAGACGCACTGCTGCAGATGCTGGCTGGAATGTATGGATGAAACAAAAATCACAGTTTCCGGGGAGGAGGCGGCGCTGGAGGACTCTATGGCAGGTAGCCATTTTTATCCTGATTTTGCAGCAGTACTGCTGAAACAGAAGGTAGCGGAGCAGTACGGATTAAAAGCAGAAAATGTACTGACAGGAGCCGGATCGAGTGCGATGATCGATATGATCGGACTGACCTTTCTGGACGATGGAGATGAGGTGCTGTTTTCCGCGCCGACCTACGGGGCATTTGCGACATGGCGTATTTAAATGGCGGTGTGCCGGTCTCCGTACCGGTAACCGAGGAGCAGAATTTAATCTCCCTGCCATGAAAGAAAAAATCGGTGAAAAAACAAAAATCGTGGTGATCTGCAATCCGAATAACCCGACCGGAACGTATGTGCCGATCGGGGAGCTGGAAGCATTCGCAGATACCCTTCCGGAGGACGTTCTGTTGGTGATGGATGAGGCATACATGGAATTTGCCACCGAGCCGGACTGCTGTAGTATGGTCGATTATATGAAAGCGCATCCGGAAAAACCGATTCTGGTTCTCCGCACCTTTTCCAAATATTATGCGATGGCAGGCCTTCGTGTCGGCTATGCGCTGGGCTCCGAAGAGCTGATTGGAATCATGCGGAAATGTTCCGCTTCCTGGAACCTGAATGTCTGTGCACAGAAAGCGGCAGAGTGAAAAAGGTTTTACGGTAAACGTTAAAAGATAGAATGAAAGAGAAAAAGACCGGATGAGAAGTAAAAAATCCGGTCTTTTTCTGCTGGTATGAGAACAGAAAAAGCGGATCAGCAGGTTGCATATTTCAGGTAAAAAAGGTATACTTATAAGTGATGAAAAGAGAAATATGTTAGCAGCAGCTAATAAGAAAAAAACAGAGAAAAAACATGGTTTTTGCAAATTAGTGCTTGCCATTCCATGAAAATTGGAATATTATATGTGCAAACGCCTATAGATGAAAAAAGATGTATCACATCCTGAAAGGGGAAAGAAAATATGCTTTTTAAAACATACCAGAAGATCACGACGTTATTTAAAGAACATCATGGATATATGAGCTTCGCAGACCTCAGAGATCATCAGGTGACCGTACTGCAGCTGGCAGAAATGGAAGAGGAAGGAAGTCTGGAACGATTTGCACGCGGCTGGTACTGGTGCAAGGACTGTGGTTATGAAAAACCGGAAGACTATCAATATATTGAAATTGCGAAAGTAAACCCACGCGCAGTCATCTGCATGGACAGTGCTGCATGGCTTGCCGGAATGCTGAAAGAAGAGCCGGCTACGATTGCAGTTGCAACAGCACGGACAGACCGAAAAAAATGGATCTGGAAAATTTTGAAATCAGACGTTTTTATTTCCAGAATGCCGATGTCCCGGGCGAAATCTGTGAGAAAAAGACAGAGTTTGGTTCCTACAAATATTATTCTCCGAAGAGAACCTTCTGTGACTGTCTGCGCATGAACAATAAGATGCCGGAGGAAGTAAAAGAAGAAATCCTCACCTGGTGCCGGAAACAGAAATATTCCAAAGAAGAGATTCTGGAATACGCGAACAAGCTCCGTGCGGTAAAAAATATCGAGGAAGAGTATCAGAAATAAAATTTCACAGGAATAGATAAGGGAAACTCCCGACGGAAGATCTTATACGAGAAATTCTGCCGGGGAGTTTCTGCGTGTATATCGGATGGTTACGCATACACGATTTCCTCGTATGTTCCCCTGTGTCATTCGCAAAAATCGCATAAAATGAGAAGCAAAGAGCAATACTTGACTAGCCGAACGGGAAACGTGGCGATACAATAGAGGCAACAAATTTCGGGAGGATTTTACCTATGAGTAAAGAGACGAGAGAGTATGCAAAACAGCTGGTTTCCCAGATGACGCTGGAAGAAAAAATGAGCCAGATGGTCTATCAGTCACCGGCGATCGAGCGTCTTGGCATTCCGGCATACAACTGGTGGAATGAAGCGCTGCACGGCGTGGCAAGAGCTGGTGTGGCAACGGTATTTCCGCAGGCTATTGGCCTTGCAGCAACGTTTGATAAAGAGCTGCTGCAGGAGATCGGTGATGTTGTTTCTACCGAGGGACGTGCAAAATTCAACGAGTTTTCGAGAAAAGGCGACCGCGGCATCTACAAAGGCCTGACCTTCTGGGCACCGAACGTCAACATTTTCCGTGATCCGAGATGGGGCCGCGGCCATGAGACATATGGTGAGGACCCGTATCTGACCGGTGAGCTCGGATGCGCCTACATCCGCGGATTACAGGGACCTGACCCGGATCACCCGAAGGCAGCGGCGTGTGCCAAACATTTCGCCGTCCACAGCGGCCCAGAGGCGATCCGCCATGAGTTTGACGCAAGAGTCAGCAAACATGATCTGTATGACACCTATCTGTATGCCTTCAAACGCTGTGTCAAGGATGCAAAAGTCGAGGCAGTCATGGTGCGTATAACCGTGTCAACGGTGAACCGGCATGCGGAAGCAAGACATTGTTAAAGGACATCCTGCGCGATGAGTTCGGCTTTGAAGGCCATGTTGTCTCCGACTGCTGGGCAATCATAGATTTCCATGAGCACCACAGAGTGACCAAAAATGTAGAGGAGTCCGCAGCGCGTGCTGTCAACAACGGCTGTGACCTGAACTGCGGCGTTGCTTTCCTGCATCTGCCGAAAGCATACGAGGATGGCCTGGTATCCGAAGAGGCAATCACCGCGGCAGTTGAGCGCCTGATGGAAATCCGCATCCGCCTCGGTATGATGAAAGACTATCCGTCACCGTACGAAGATCTGTCCTACGATCTAGTCGAGTGCAAGGAGCATGTTGATCTGTCCGTCGAGGCAGCGAGAAGAAGTATGGTTCTGCTGAAAAATGAAAACAATATGCTGCCGCTCGATGTGAAGAAGATCCGCAGTATCGCCGTGATCGGACCGAACGCGAACTCGAGAGCAGCGCTGGTTGGAAACTATCAGGGAACATCGTCCAGATACATCACACCGCTGGAAGGAATTCAGCAGTATGTCGGTGATGATGTGAGAGTGACATACGCAGAGGGCTGTCATCTGTATAAAAATAAAGTCGAAGGACTCGGCGAGGACAAAGACCGTTTCAAAGAGGCTGTCATTGCCGCTGAGCACGCAGACGTTGTCGTTCTGTGCCTTGGACTTGATGCAACTGTTGAGGGCGAGGAAGGCGATGCCGGAAACGAATACGCGAGCGGCGATAAGCTGGGCCTCAATCTGCCGGGCTTACAGGAGGAACTGCTTGAGACAATCACAGCGGTTGGAAAACCGGTAGTCCTCGTTCTCTCGGCAGGAAGTGCCATCGACCTGTCCTGGGCCGAGGAGCATGTACCGGCTATTCTTGACAGCTGGTATCCGGGTGCGCGCGGCGGAAAAGCCGTGGCAGAGGCGCTGTTCGGCGATTATGCACCGAACGGAAAACTGCCGGTGACTTTCTATCAGGGAACAGAAAATCTGCCGGAGTTCACCGATTACAGCATGGCAGGACGAACCTACCGCTATACTGATAAAAATATTCTGTATCCATTTGGATATGGACTGACGTATGGAACAATTTCCTACAGCGGCGCAAAAACGGAGCAGGAGACGAGCGCGGTGCTCGACGATGTGACCGTGTGCACGAAGGTGAAGAATGAGAGTGCATATCCGCTGCATGAGAGCGTAGAGGTTTATGTGAAATACAAAAACGCACAGCCGGGTGAGCCAGGCTTCCAGTTAAAAGGCATCGCGTGCGTGGAACTGCAGGCAGGAGAAGAAAAGAGTTCGTGACACTGCATGCAAGAGATTTTGCTGTTATCACAGAGGACGGCGGATGTGTCGTACGGCCGGGCGAGTATGAAATCTCCATCGGCGGACAGCAGCCGGGCGAAAGAAGCCGCGCGCTGACAGGACGTGAGACAGAGATTCTGACGGTCAGAAAAGAAGGAAATGAAGAGAACGTCGAGTATTAAGTATTAGATAGAAATTGAAAAACGAAGAGGGAGGTGGAATCGTCTGCCTCCCTCTTTTGGTGACAGAATGGACGGCTTGGTGCGATGATCGCTGGAAATCTGCCGAACCTGCTTCATTTCCAGACCGGCGGACTGTATGGTGCTGCATCTTCGTGCACCGAAGGGAAAAGTGTCGGTTGAGGTGATGCTGAACCGTGCAAAATATTTTGACCGTACAGGAAAGGTCAACGATCACACGATTTATCTGAGCGGAAACCTCGGAAAAAATGCCCTGGAATTTGCCATGTGCCTGTCGGCAAAAGCAATGGGCGGCCGTGTGTATACCATGGGTCATACTCTGGTGATCGAAGAGGCAGATGAGGCCGTGTTGTACTTCGGCGCGGACAGTACGTTCCGTTCTGCGAAGGAAGAGGTTGCCGCATGGGAGCCGCGTGTGCAGGATGTGCTGGCAGAGAAAAATCTGTCCGGCGTTTTCAGCATATGTAAAGACTATAAGGCGATGGAGGAAAAAGAAGCTTCTTCTGCCAGCAGCAGGTGATAGTAATGCTCGGAATAGCGGCAGAGATAACCAGGCATTCCCCGATAAGAACTGGTTTCTAAAAACGCGGCTGCGACGCAGGTGCGGCATATCGGTTGCAAACGGCATTGACAGCATTGGGAACTTAGGGAAATCTTCTGTGCAGCGGCGGAAACTTTTCCCAGGCGGAAATAAATCCAAGATCAAAAACAGGGGCGGAGATTTCGGATAACATCACACAGGGGAAAAGAAAGCCCTGCCAGTTGATGAAGAAGGAGCAGTTTCCGGCAAGACAGGAGATATGACCATTGCCCCGTGGAAAAGACGGATTGTTGACGCGGTGGATGGATTCATGAACGTACTGCCGGAAAATATCGCTGGTCAGCTGCAGTTTCAGTGTCTGCAGGGCAAGCGCAGCGGCGTCTTCCGGGTTCAGGCGGACCTGAGCATCAAAAGGAAGGGAGCGTTCCCGGACGGCGGGCATCATATAGTGATCGGCATGAACGGGGACTCCAAGCTTTTCTCCGAGAACAAAGATTTTTGGAAAATCATGCGCGTTCTTTTTAGTGACGCTACAGCTGATTTTGACATCAACGTTTCGTTCGCGGAGCAGACGGATGGCGCGGACGGTCTGATCAAAGCCCTGGGGGTAATGGCAGAGACGGTTATAGGAAGCGGCATCGGCACCGTAGAGCGTGATGTTAATGCGGCGCGGCCTGTACTCAGCAAAAAAATCAGCCCAGGATTCGCCCAGCAGGGTTCCATTGGTGTTGATGGTAAGAATCATGCCCATGTTTCGAAGCTCAAGATATAGTGTTTTGAAATCAGGAAAGAGAAGTGGTTCACCGCCGGTCAGAAGAAGAAAAAGTGTACCGGCTTTTTGCATCTGCTGTGCAAGCAGAATCCATTCATCAACTGTGCGGAGTTGTCCCTGACATTCCATTTCTGAACGGGACAGACGGACATAACACATGTCGCAGTTCATATTGCAGAGTGGCAGAAGTTCAAGCGCGCCGGTAATAGGAATGTGCTGCTGGCGCGCTTTCTGGAGAAAAGAACGCTCGAAGGTGGAAGCGTCGTTCATGTAGTTCATAAAGGTTCCTCCGAAAAAAGTGGTTTGATGAACCAATTATTAATAGGTATAGTAAAGGATCGAAACGAGTGGGTTCGATCCTTTTGCTGTGGTTTGAAAAATTATTATTTAGTGGAAAAATCAGGATTTGGCGGTTTCCCAAGTATTGATGTCTAATCTGGTAGTACAATGAACGTTTGTACCATTTTCGGTCCAGATGACAACGGGGGTTGCTTCATCATCGCGGGTAGACTGGTCATCTATAAAACCACTGATAAATCCACTATCAGATTCCGCTTCATGAGTCTTGTTACAAGGATGATATCCAGAAAATTGAGCTTGAGAGCCCCAGCCTCCCCATGAGCCTTCTTTTGCGATATATTTTTTTGCCCAGATCCATCATAATAATAAACATTATAATTATGACCGTATTGTCCAGCATCGCAGACAAATTTATAAACTTTCCCGCTATCCCCGCAGGCCGCCACATATTCATTTGCAGCAAATTCCTGAACCTCAACAACAGGTTCCATCCACTCTTTCTTCATAACGATATAACCTCCTCTAATAATGCATACCTTAAAGTATCATGCACAAAATTTAAAGCAGAATTTTGAATCGTATCTTCCGCAGCCGCATATTCCTCTAACGCCTGTGCAACGACTTCCGAAATGGTACGTGGCTGCTGAAAAGCATTCCAGAGAAATGCGGCGGTATCGTTTGGAACCATCACTGCATTCGAAATCTGACAGGCAGTCCCAACGGAATAATCGCATATTCCCCTGCAATTTCACGCAGTAGATAATCGGAATTGACACGATATTTTTTTCATTTATCTTTTGTAACAAATCTGACCGGGTCGGAGAAGCAATCGGTTCCATCACAAACTCCCCTCTTGCAAAATGCTGTGCCTTTTCAGGCAGAAAGTATTTCTGCAGTCAGCAAGAAAAATATGTAGAATGTTTGCAGAAATAAATTACATTTATCATTACAAAAAGATTATAAAAGAAGAACTAGGAAAAGTCAAGTAAAAACTGGAAAAAGATGGGAATGTAATCTGCTCAAAAACGAAAAACAAATCGCTGTGTGCGGACACTCCAGCGGTATCTGTGCGTGAGCCGTCCGAGACGATTTGGAGAAAGATCTGACATACGATAACGAAAAAGAAAACGTATCCATTCCAAACCGCGAAGTCTCCCAGGAGTATATCAACGCAATCAGCAGATTTCCATTCTGCAATACAACGATGAAGACTCGCTGCGGAAGAATATTTTTATCATTATTCTCGGTTCCTGTGTGTTCCGTGTGATCTGGGTGTACACGATTTTCGCGTATTTCCATACCATTACGTCACTGTATCTGCTGTATATCTTTTCGTGGACAATTACCGGTGCGGCGGAGATCCTGTATTTCCGGCATGGCTATAAAACGCTGCAGACCAGTCAAAATAAATTACGTATTTAATTACAAAAAGGCTCCGAAGATTGACGGAGTCTCTTTTTTTTGTTATCATAAATGCGGAAAAAGGGATCGTGATACGTTGCGGAGAGAAGGGAAGATCATGGGGAGAAAGAGGAGTTTTTGATGGAAAAAACATTTCAGACAGGGAGTTTTTCCTTCCGGCTGAAGTTTCCGGAAGAGCTGGTACTTCCGGTGGATATGGAAAAATTTTTGGTGAAAACGGATTCTGCGGATTATACATATATCATTACGGCTGTCGACATATTGCCGGAAGCGGAGGGAGAGCTGATTGTGGATCGGGTCGATCTGCAGGTGTTTCATACAAAAGAAGGATTGGAGAGCCGCCGGATCGGTGTGAAAGGAGAAGCGCGTCCTTATGCATTCTACCGTGAGACTGCGCAAAATCGTGCGGAGGTTTTCGTCGGCAGGTGGTATCTGGCAGAAGTTGAAAAGTATGAAGTTGTTTTTCTTTCCCTCCTTGCCCTGGAGCGCCGTCTGGCAGAGCAGCCGTGCCTGATTCTGCACTGTGCATACACGGAGTATCAGGGGAAAGCAATGCTCTTTTCTGCACCATCGGGAACGGGCAAAACCACGCAGGCGGGACTCTGGGAACAGTACCGGGAAAGCCGTACCGTAAATGGGGATAAGGCATTGCTGGAATATGACGGCACAGCGTGGACAGCAAACGGCTGGCCGGTCTGCGGAACATCAGGAGTCTGCGAAAACAAAAAGCTCCCGGTCGGATGCATTGTAATGCTGAGCCAGGCAAAGACGAATCAGGCGTGGCGGCTGCGTCCGGCAGAGGCATTTACGAGTCTGTACGGACAGATCACCATGAACCGCTGGGACAGGGAGGGACTGGTGCACAGTCTCGACCTTCTCGAACAGCTTGCTGGAAAGTTCCGGTGTATCATCTGGCGTGCGACATTTCAGAAGATGCGGTGAAAACGCTGGAGCAGGAGATCGGGACCGGTTCGTTCGAAAGTGAAACATATGCAGCTGCACTGCACAAAAACATGATTCAGAAAAGGGAGAAACATGCATGAAAATGATGGATACACGTGCCTATGTCGGAATGCTGAAAGAACTTGTAGAGCAGGGCAGAGAAGTGCGTATGGTGATTTCCGGGAGCAGCATGGCGCCGTTTCTGATTCATGGACGCGACAGTATTTTCTTCCGAGCGCGGCGCGGGAACTTCGGAAAGGTGATATCGTATTTTACGAGCGGCCGGGCGGACAGTTTGTCGTGCATCGGATCTGCCGCGTTCATGCAGACGGTTATGACATAATCGGGGATGCACAGACGGAAATCGAGCATCATGTGCAACGGAAGCAGATCTTTGCACGGGTGACAAAAGTGGAGCGAAAAGGAAAAATACTTGTACCGGGAACGTTCTGGTGGGAGTTTTTTGCACGGGTCTGGATTCGCATCATCCCGCTTCGCCCGATTCTGATGCATGGATATGCCCGGTTATTCGGTGTGGATAAAAAGAAAAATGATGCGTGCAGAGAAAATGAAAGGAAAAGAAGATGATTACAGAAACAGAAACCGCATTCCTTGCGGTGATTTGTGCGTTTTTGACAGAAGAAAAAGCATCGCCGGCGGAAATTCAGGCGCTGACAGAAAAACAATGGAATCATCTGTTTGTCCTCGCGGCACAGCATTCGCTGCTGTCAGCGGTCTACGATGTTGTGGGCAAAACACCGGAATTTGCAGAGCTTTCGGACGAGCTTCGCAGACAGGTAAAAACGCAGGCAATGCAGAGTGTTTTGCAGCAGGTTTCGCGTACAGCGCTGTTTCTTTCCGATGAAAAGGAGCTGGAGCATCTGGGCGTGCAGCCGCTGGTGATGAAAGGAATTGTGTGCAGAAGTCTCTACCCGAAACCAGATCTGCGCCCGTCCGGGGATGAGGATCTTCTGATTTCGGCAAAGGATTTTGCAACAGTAGATGCCTGTTTTATGAGGAAGGGCTTTGTGCGGGACAAAGAAACCGCAATGCCAAATGGTGCCAAAGATGGTGATACCCCGGAAGAGATGGGCTACATTCATCCGAAAACAGGGGTCTTCTATGAAATACATACCAGGCTGTTCAGCACAGAATCCTCTGCCTATGGTTATCTGAATCGTGCATTTTCCGATGTTTTTGCGCATCCATCCAAAGTGGAAGTGCAGGGGCAGAGCATCTTTACCTTAGAAGAAACGCATCATCTTTTCTATCTTCTCTGTCACAGCTTCAAGCACTTTCTTCACGGCGGTGTCGGGATCCGTCAGATCTGTGACATGGTACAGATGATTCGTGTATATGGAAGAAAAATAGACTGGGAAATGTTCTGGCAGCTGTGCGAAGAGTATCACATGACGTGTTTCTGTATCAATCTGCTGGATATCGGCGAGCGCTATCTGGGCTTTTCCTATGAAGCAAGTGGGGCAGTCCGTGCCGCAAAGAAGCTTCACCCGGATTCCGAAGCGCTTCTGATCGATATTCTCGATGCCGGTTCGTTTGGAAAATCGAGTGCGGGACGGATCCACAGTGCAAACATTACCCTGTATGCGGCAGAGACCGGGGCGGAAAAGCACACAGCCGGGGGAATCTGGAAATCGCTGGTTCCGGAAGCTTCCTATATGAAAAACAAGTATCTCTATGCGGCGAGGTATCCGTTTTTGCTCCCGGCTGCATACGTGCAGCGAATCCTGAAATGGCTGGGGCAGGGAGAAAAAGAACAGAAATCGAGCATTGAAGTGGGTGCGGGACGTGTCGAGCTGCTGAGGAAATACGATATGATCCGTACCGCAGACGGGAAAAAGAGAGGAGACGCGCATGCAGGAAGAATCCAAAGAGAAAAGTAAAGACGCTCCCTTCGAGTCTCTCCGCATTCTGTCGGAGCGATGGAAAACGGAACGTTCTCGGAAATCATCGATGACTGGAAATGGATTTTTGGCTACAGCGCGCGCTATAAGGGTGCGATTGTTTTTTATACGATTCTCGGTATCTTAAGCACTTCGCTTGGGCTTGTCGGCAGCGTGGCAGGAAAATACCTGATCGATATCATCACCGGATACCAGATACAGAAGCTCCCGCTGCTGCTTTGCATCATGATCGGAAGTACCGTGTTCAGCCTTGGGTTTGAGAGTGTCATCAACCGCATTTCAACGAAGCTTGGTATCGCCATCAACAACGACATCCAGGCGGATATTTTTGACAAAATCGTTGATGCGGACTGGCTGGAAATCAGCAAATACGCAAACGGTGACGTACTCAACCGTTTCAACGGCGACATTGGAACGGTCAGCGGCAACGCAATCAGCTGGCTCCCGACGATTATCATTGCCGTGTATCGGTTTATTGCCACCTTTTTCGTAATCCTGCATTATGACTGGGTCATGGCACTGATTGCTTTTTTAAGCGCACCGTTCCTGCTTCTGATGTCCCGGTTTATGATCCGCCGTCAGCGGGAATACAGCAAAGAAGTACGCGAGATGAGCAGTAATCTGATGAGTTTTGAGGTAGAAGCGTTCTACAATTTTGATACGATCAAGTCGTTTGGCATCGCACCGTATTACAGTAAAAAGATGCGCTGGTGGCAGGGACTTTTCAAGGATATCAGCCTGAAATATAATCTGTTTACGATTAAAACCAATATCGTAATGTCTATTCTCGGGAGTGCGGTGGAGTTTACGGCGTTCGGATACTGCCTGTTCCGTCTGTGGACGCACGACATTACCTATGGAACCATGACACTGTTCCTGCAGCAGCGGAGTAACCTTTCCGGCGCATTTGGAAACGTGATTTCGATTATTCCGTCCTTCCTCAACAGCTCCGTCTCGGCGCACCGGATCCGTGAGCTCGTAGAGCTGCCAAAAGAAGTTCATATCCCGGAGAGCGCCAAGCTCGATCCACTGGCAAAGGATGGCTTCCGGGTACAGATGCATGGGGTAGAATTTTCTTATATAGAAGGAAACAAAGTAATCACCAGATCGGAGTTTCAGGCCGCCCCCGGCGAGATTGTAGCGTTGGTTGGCCCGTCCGGCGAGGGAAAAACAACGATGATCCGCCTGATTCTCGGCCTTATCCGCCCGCAGGAGGGGGAAACCGTGATCATTGCCTCAAACGGAAAAACGGTTCCCATGAACGCCGAAACGCGTCATCTCTTCGCTTATGTGCCGCAGGGAAATACGATCCTTTCCGGCACAATCGCCGAAAATATGCGCATGGTAAAAGAGGATGCGACCGACGAGGAGATCATCGAAGCGCTCAAAATCTCCTGCGCCTGGGATTTTGTTCAGCATCTGCCGGATACCATCAACAGCCGCGTCGGGGAACGTGGCCGCGGTTTCTCCGAAGGCCAGTCCCAGCGGCTTGCCATCGCCCGTGCCGTCCTCCGCGATGCCCCGGTGCTGCTTCTGGATGAAGCCACCTCGGCACTGGACGTTACGACGGAACGAAACGTCCTCCGAAACATCATCCGTCAGCGTCCCAACAAAACCTGTATCGTTACGACGCACCGTCCGAGTGTCCTCGGCCTCTGCCAGAGAGTCTACCGTGTCATGAATGGAACCGTGGCCGAACTCGATGGGGCAGAAGGGGCAAAGATGGTGGAAGATTTTTGACAGAAAAAAGACACAAAAAAGACACAAAGGTCGGAAGAGTGATACTTCAAAGTCAAATCAGTTATAGAGTTGTAAGTCAAAATCCTGCTATAATACAACCATCAAAGGTCACACAACAACGCTACGTGAAAAGGAGAAAAAGTATGAAGAAAAAAGTGTTAGCAGGCATTCTTGCAGCAACTATGGTATTTTCCATGGCAGCATGCGGAAGCACAGGATCCAGTTCTGATTCCGGTTCCTCCGCAGCTTCCGGAAGCACAGCAAAGACAGAGGAAAAAGGCGAGCCGTACACTGTAACTATGGTACTGCAGGGCAGCCAGCAGCAGGATGAAGAGAGAATCGAAGAAAAAATCAACGAGATTCTGGAGCCGGAGCTGAATGCAAAGCTCGATATCGTTGTTCTTCCGTGGGCAAGCGCATCTCAGCAGTTACAGCTGATGCTTTCCGGCGATGAGAAAATCGATCTTCTGTACACAAATGCAACAACAGCTGTACAGTATATGCATTCCGGCCAGATCATGGATATGTCTGAACTGATTGACAAATACGGCACAAACCTGAAAGATATCTATGGCGAGGATATTGCAAAAACAAATCAGATTGATGGGTTTGTCTATGGCGTTCCGAACCAGATCGAACGAGGCAGCATTCCAGCCATCTTCATGAGAAAAGACCTGGTAGAAAAGTATAATATCAATACCGATGAAATCAAAGAGCCGAAGGATATGGAGAAAGTATTTGAGACCGTACAGGCAGGCGAGCCTGATATGACAATGCTGTTCTCCAGCAACAACAGTGATACGCCTCTGAGCCGTCTGTCCCGCGCTGATGGACTTGGCGATGCCAACACGGGCGCTCTGATGGATCAGACCAACAGCACAACCGTAGAAAACTACTTTGCAAGCGACTGGTACAAGGAGACTGCAACTATGCTGCATGACTGGTATCAGAAAGGCTATATCAGCAAGGATGCCGGAACAAACACAGAAAACTGGAGAACCGTATGCAAAGCAGGAAATCTCTTCTCCTTGTTCTTTGCTTATCATCCAGGTACCCCGGTTGAGTTCCAGAGCTCCACAGGATATGAGTTTGAAATCGTACCGTTCTATGATCAGCCGATCATCAACTCATCCTCTTACGGCGGAATTATCTTCTCTGTAGCACAGAACTCCGAAAATCCGGAAAAAGCAATGCAGGTTCTCGATTATATCTATGGCAGCCCGGAGGTCATGAACCTTCTGAACTGGGGCGAAGAGGGAACCGACTACGTAGTAGAAGATGAAGAAAACGGAATCATCAACTACCCGGACGGTGTAACAGCAGACAATGCAGGCTACAGCTTTAACTGTGGATGGGAGCTTCCGAACCAGTTCATCGCATACAAATGGGATGGATCTGACCCGCAGCTCTGGGACAAAATGCAGGAGTTCAACGCTTCCGGTATCGAGTCGAAAGCACTGGGATTTGTCTTTGATAACAGCGAATATGCGGATCAGGTATCAGCCTGAACAACGTAATCAGCCAGTACAACGGCGCACTTAGCAGCGGCTCCGGAGATCCGGAAGAACTGCTTCCACAGTTCCTGGAGGCACTGGACGATGCGGGAATCGATGATGTCATTGCTGCAAAGCAGGAGCAGCTGGATGCATTTCTTGCAAAGAAATAGGCTAATTTGTAAAAAGAACACGACCGGGGCGGAAGAAAATCCGGTGTGATACAGTAACCGAAGGCTCCACTCTTACTAGAAAAGATGTGGAGCCTTCTCTGTGAAAGAACCTGAAAAAACAGCCCTCATAAAAGGAGACACGCTTTATGAAAAAAGCAGAGGTTAAAAAAGGAAAAAAGAAAAACGTGCTGAAGGAATACTGGCCGCTTTATCTGATGATGCTTCCGGCACTTCTGTATCTGCTGATCAACAACTATATCCCGATGGCAGGTATGGTGATTGCGTTTAAAAAACTGAATTTTGCGAAAGGTATCTGGGCAAGCCCGTGGGCAGGACTTAAAAACTTCAAGTTCCTGTTTGCTTCCAAGGATGCATGGATTATTACAAGAAACACGTTGCTGTATAACGTTGCATTTATTCTTGTAAACATGGTAGTCGGAATTGCCATTGCGATTCTGATTACGGAGGTAAGAAACACAAAGCTCAAAAAGATATATCAGAGTGCGATTCTTCTTCCGTTCCTGATGTCCATGGTTATCTTAAGCTACATCGTATATGCGCTTCTGAGTGCGGAAAATGGTCTTGTCAACAACTCGATCCTTCCGTTGTTCCACATTGACCCGATTCAGTGGTACCAGAAACCGAAATACTGGCCGGCGATCCTGATTATCGCGAACTGCTGGAAGGGCGTAGGATACGGATGCCTGATCTACATTGCATCGCTGATCGGTATCGATCCTTCCTTCTATGAGGCTGCCAGACTGGACGGCGCAAGCAAATGGCAGGAGATCACAAAAATCACACTGCCGAGCCTCGTTCCGACCATCATCACCCTGCTGCTCCTCAGCATCGGAAGAATTTTCTATTCCGATTTCGGTCTGTTCTATCAGGTGCCGATGAACTCCGGTGTTCTGTTCCCGACCACAAACGTTATCGATACCTACGTATACCGTGCCCTGATTGAACAAGGAAATATCAGTATGTCATCTGCAGCCGGTGTATACCAGTCTCTGGTAGGCTTCTGTGTCGTAATGTTGAGCAACTGGATTGTCCGCAAAGTAGACAAAGACCAGGCATTATTCTAGGAGGATGGAAGTATGACAAATTCAAAAAAGCAAAACGTTTCCAGTTCTGGATTAATGTAGTACTCATTCTGATTACCTTATCCATTGTACTGCCGTTTGTACTCGTATTTATTTCCTCGCTGACCGATGAAAACACACTGATCCGCAACGGATATTCGTTCTTCCCGGAGAAATTCAGCTTCTATGCTTACTCCTATATCATCCGCCAGGGCGAGAAAATTCTGAGAGCATACGGAATCACCATTTTTGTAACGATCGTTGGTACGGCTGCAAATATTGCGATGTCCTCTCTTCTGGCGTATCCGCTTTCTGTTAAAAAACTGCCGTACCGCAGAGCAATTACCTTTTTCGTATTCTTTACGATGCTGTTCAACGGCGGACTGGTGCCGACCTACTTGATGTATGTAAATTATCTTCACATCAAAAACACGATCTGGGCATTGATTGTTCCGGGCTTCCTGTTAAGCGCAAACAACGTGCTGATGATCCGAAGCTACTTTAACACCAGTATCCCGGACGCGCTGTTCGAGGCGGCCAAAATCGATGGCGCAGGACACATGAAGATTTTCACCAGCATCACACTGCCGCTTGGAAAACCGATTCTGGTAACCATGGGACTGTTTTCCGCACTTGGCTATTGGAATGACTGGACTAATGGTTTATACTATTTATCAGGAAATGACGGTCAGAAGCTTTACAGCATCCAGAACCTGCTGAACCAGATGATCACCGATATTCAGTATCTGGCAAGCGGAAAAGTAACCGGAAATATCGGCGCGGAGGTGGCAAAGCTGCGACAACCTCCATCCGTATGGCAATCGCATTTATCGCCATGCTGCCGCTGTTTATCATCTATCCGTTCCTTCAGAAATACTTCGCAGAAGGTATCACACTTGGCGCGGTAAAGGATGATTCACATGCGGAAATGAAAAAAGAGAAACACGTTTGTGTTTCCGGCATACAGCAGAAAAACAGTACAGACTCATGAAAACATGAGGTGTGCTGTTTTCTGCTGTATTATCATAGTCAGTAAAAAAGATCCGTTCGCAAAAACAAACATGGAAAGCTTCCGAGCGTACCGGAACAGAAAAAAGGAGGAAACTTCATGCATATTTCAAAACAGACGAAAAAAACAACACTGGCGCAGCAGGGGCGTTATCTTTTGATCTGCCTGCTGAGTATGCTGCTGCTTTTTCTGGCTGGGAGCGTGCTTATTCTGAACCGGACGCAGCGGCAGGTATATGAGCAGCTGGAAGAGATTTCAAAGCTGTATACGGATGAGCTGGATAACCGTTTTTTTCGAATCAGCCGAAACCTGTTCTCGACTGTAATGGACAGCTCCAACCCGGATTCCGCGTTCTGGAAATATATGGATCTGATGGAGAAGGATCAGTATGAGGAATATGTCATCACACAGCTGCGAAAGAACTATGTATCTGCAGCGTGGGATTTCGGAACGGATTACAATGTTTTTCTCTATACGCAGAAGGATGAGAGCTTATATCAGCTGAGCATTTCTTCCGACGGGCGTTATGCCGTTGATCCGTATCTGCAGGAAGCGCTGAAGCGCCGGATCAGGAGTCTGTCCCAGCAGACGTATGCAGTCAAGAAAAATGGACCGTGATGCGCCAGGGCGATGAGGTTATATGCTCAAGGTAGCACAGAGTCAGGGCGTCGGATTCGGCTGCTACGTCAATCTGAAGACGATTTTGGAACCGTTCTCTGAGCTGTCTCTTGGGAAGAGCGGCTATGTCAGTCTCGTTGACCAGAACGGAAAAAGCATCGGAACACTGACGGAAAAAGGAATTGTAACGGACGGTTCGAAGCTTGATACCGGCAATTATACGTTCCGGCAGGAGCTTTCACAGGCACCGTTTGAAATACGGATTAAAATCTCCTGGACGGGAGTCTTAAATCTGATGACGGGAAGTGTGTTTGCTCTTCTCGGCGTTGCATTTCTGATGGTGATTGCCGGTTCCGTGCTGCTGTTCCATCTGAAAACAAAAATCCTGAAGCCGGTCGCTATGTTTACGGAAAATCTTCAAAAATATGACAATGGGGATCTCACCTATCAGATGTCGGAAGGAAATCTGGTAGAGCTGGAGCGGATTGACGATAAATTCCGAAACATGATTCATCAGATCCGACGTCTGAAGATCACGCTGTATGAGCAGGAGCTGGAAAAACAGAAAATCGAGATGGATTACCTCAAAATCCAGATTCGTCCGCATTTTTACATGAACTGTCTGAACTTTATTTACAGCATGATTGACTTCGGACAGTACGATCATGCAAAGTCGATGAGCCGTATTACATCCGATTATCTCGCCTATATTTTCCGCAATACAAGCGAGATGGTGCCAGTGACGGCGGAGACGAACCACTGCGAAAATTACCTCAAAATTCTGCTGCTGCGCTATCCGGAAAAATTCACCTATTATTTTGAAGTCCATGAAGAAGTGAAAGACGCGGTAATCTTCCCGTTTCTGATTCAGGTGTTTGTAGAGAATGCGGCAAAACATGCCCTGACGCTGGAGACGGTTCCGCTGATTTCCGTGACGGTTTACCCGGAGGACCGCGGAGACGAAAAGTATGTCAACATTTATATTTCAGACACCGGAAACGGCTTCCCGGAGGAGACGCTGCAAAGGCTGAAAGCAGGGGAAGATATTTCCGAGCATGGAAAGCATATCGGGATTGAAAACTGCCTGAAACGATTCCGTTATTACTATGGTGATACAGGAGAGATTCATTTCGATAACAGTCCGCTCGGCGGAGCGATTGTAGATATCCATATTCCATACAGGACAGGGGGAGAAGAACATGAAACTATTGCTCGTGGATGATGAAGAGTACGTGATTGAAAGTATCAAAAGAAACCTCGATCTTACAGAGACCGGGGTGAACGAGGTGTATACCGCGTTTTCCGTACAGCAGGCGAAGAACATCATGGGAATGGTGGACATTGATATTGTAATCAGCGATATCGTGATGCCGGGCGGAACGGGATTCGACTTTGTGGAGTGGGTCAGGAAAGAGGAGCTGAAGGTCCAGGTCATCTTCCTGACAAGCTATGCGGAGTTTGACTATGCCAGAAGAGCGATACAGCTGAACAGTGTCGATTATCTGCTGAAGCCCATTGATTTTGAAAAGCTGAAGGAGGCCGTACAGCGTGCGGCGGAATCCGTTGCGAAAGAAAAGAAAATACAGGATCTCAGGCAGGAAAGCATCAAGTGGAACCGGAACAGAAAAATTCTGCAGCAGGATATCTGGAAAAATGTGCTGAAAGACGGCTTCTCTGAGAAAAAATTCTGCGAAACGGCGGCACAGCGTCAGTTGCCATACGGACCGGGACACTATTTCCGGCTGATTTGTCTGATGCCGGAAATAAAGAGCAATAAGCGGGAAATGTGGGATACGGCGACCATGGAATTTGTGATCGAAAATGTGCTGTCGGAACTGTATGAGGAAACGGATATTGCGGTAGATACTGTTTTTTACCAGGAACCGGGCAGCTACTGGATTGTTACACAGTCAAAGGAAAAAGCATTCCCGCAGGACGGTGGACGGGATTGTGAAATTCTGCGGCAGTTTGTTGCGTGGATGAATGAAAAAATCTATCCGGAGCTGTGGTGTGGTGCCGGACAGTGGGAATCTGTGCGGGGGATGCAAAAGCAGAGCCGGAATCTTCAGAAAATGCGGGAGGGAAGCCTTTCCGTGCGGAACGAGGTGCTGTTTCTGAATGAATTTCAGGCTCCGCAGACCAGCTACGAAAATAAGGAGCTGGATGTGTGGAAAGCTCTGCTTTCGGAGGAAAAACCGGAGGAGCTGCTGGAGCGGCTGCAGAAATACCTTGACCGGACGGAACGGGAAGGAATGATTACCAGAGAATTTCTGGTAGCGCTCCGTACCGATCTGACCCAGGTGGTATATGCATGGCTTTCGGAACGGGAGATCAAGGCGTACGCACTGTTTGCAGATGCGGATATGGAAAATCTGCATCGGAATTCTCTTTACGGAAGAGAAGAGATGATGGAATATGCGGGGTACTGGTTCGGAAAGCAGTGCAGTACAGACAGTACATCAACAAATCAGATTCGGTTACGAGTCAGGTATGCGCTTATATCGATGCACATTACCGGGAGGAGATTCACCGGGAGGAGCTTGGGGAGCTTGTCTTTTTGAATACCGATTATCTGTCCCGGATTTTTAAAAAAGAAAAGGGTATTTCGATCAGCAATTATATTATTCAAAAGCGGGTGGAGGAGGCGAAAAAGCTTCTGACACAGAGTTCGCTGCCAATTAATACGGTGTCGCTGTATGTGGGGTACAGCAATTTCTCGTACTTTACGAAGATGTTTAAGGACAATACGGGATACGCACCGCTGGAATACCGAAGAAGCTTTAGTGAAAAATAGCGGAAAGCCACCCTTCACATGTCCGGGAAATAACAGAGGATTTTATCACTTTCTTACGCACCGGAACAACAGCAAACAGGTCAGAATAGTGAAAGAAAAAGGTCGGATCAGGGGATATTTTTTCAGATCAGATGTGGTAAAATTTCAGTATAAGATTCAGAAAAAACGGAAAAACGATATTTTTCTGACATTTTAGGGGTTTCTGAAGAAGCAGATACAGCAAAAACGAGGTATGGAGGAGAAAAAATGACCGAGCAGAAATTAAAAGAGCTTCTGGCCGACATGACGCTGGAAGAAAAAGTGAACCAGATGAGCCAGGTGTGGGTGCCTTCTTCAATAAAGATATGGACATCACAGCCATGGGACCGATGGCGGATAAAGGCTTTACGCCGGAAAATGTAGCGCTTTCCGGTTCCATCCTGGGCAGCATGGGCGCAGAAACGTTAAAGAAAATCCAGAAGGATTTTGTGGAGCAGCACCCGCATCACATCCCGATGCTGTTCATGCTGGATGTCATCAACGGCTTCAAGACCATTTTCCCGATTCCGCTGGGACAGGGCGCAACGTTTGAACCGGAGCTGTCCGAAAAGTGTGCGGCAGTTGCTGCAAAAGAGGCAGCCGTTTCCGGCCTTCACGTAACCTTCGCACCGATGACCGACCTGGTCCGCGATGCAAGATGGGGCCGTGTCATGGAGTCTACCGGTGAGGATCCGTATCTGAACGGTCTGTTCTGTGCCGGAATGGTGCGCGGATTCCAGGGAGACGATCTGAAGGAGCCGTACAAGATTGCTTCCTGTGTGAAGCATTTCGCAGGCTATGGTGCTCCGACAGCAGGAAGAGACTACAATACGGTAGAGCTTTCCGAGCATACCTTCCGTGACTTCTATCTGCTGTCCTACAAAGCCGGCATCGATGCAGGAGCAGCGATGGTAATGACTTCCTTCAACACGGTAAACGGTGTTCCGGCAACCGGAAACAAGAAACTGATGCGCGGCATCCTGCGTGACGAAATGGGATTTGACGGTGTTCTGATTTCCGACTGGGCGGCAATCGAGGAGATTATTTACCACGGCTACTGCGCAGATCGCGAGGAGGCAGCTGTACGCTCAGCTGAGGCAGGCGTTGACATTGATATGATGACCGGCATTTACTGCGAAAACCTGTGCCGTCTTGTAAGAGAGGGTAAGATTTCCGAGGATCTGATCGACGAGTCCTGCATGCGTATTCTGGAACTGAAAAACAAACTGGGACTGTTTGAAAATCCGTATAAAGACGCAGACGAGACGAAAGAAAAAGAGGTCATTCTCTGCAAAGAGCACCGCGATCTGGCAAGAGAAGCCGCAAGAAAATCGTTTGTACTGCTGAAAAACGAAGAGAAAATCCTGCCGCTTGGCAAGGAGAAAAAAATTGCCTGGGTCGGACCGTATGTCCACAGCAGAAACCTGATGGGCGCCTGGTCCTTTATCGGAGATGCAAAGGATGTGACAAATCTGGAAGAGGCCGTAAAAGCGCAGGCAGATACGACAAACATGAGCTTCCATGCAGGTTCCCCGATGCTCGGCTCCGACATCCGTCTGGAGGGCTTCGGTGAAGCGATGGAGCAGTCCCATACACCGGAGGAAGAGGAGGCAATGCTTCTTGAGGCTGTAAACGCAGCAAAGGAGGCCGAGGTTGTCGTTCTTGCGATCGGTGAGGACCGTCTGCAGTCCGGCGAGGCAACCAGCAACGCGAACATCCGCATCCCGGAAATCCAGCAGAGACTGCTTGAGCGCGTTTCAAAAGTCAATGAAAACGTTGTCGTTGTCCTCTTCAACGGCCGTCCGCTCGACCTGCGCGATGTCGTATCGAAAGCAAAAGCCGTTCTTGAAGTATGGATGCCGGGTACCGAGGGTGCCAATGCAATCGCAGATGTTGTTTTTGGTGCATACGCTCCAAGCGGCAAGCTGACCATGAGCTTCCCGTACTCTGTAGGCCAGGTGCCGGTTCACTACAACGAGTATTCCACCGGAAGACCGCATGTGCCGGGCAAGGACAAAGACCGTTTCCGTTCCAAATACCTCGACATCCCGAACGCACCACTGTTCCCGTTCGGATATGGCCTTGGCTACACCAGCTTTGCAATTTCAGATGTGAAACTGGACAAGGCAGAGCTTGGCATGGAAGATGAGATTAAAGCTCCGTAACCGTGAAAAACACCGGCGATACAAAGGGAACCGAGACCGTACAGCTTTACATCCACGACGTAGCCGCATCCGTGGTACGCCCGGTGAAAGAGCTGAAAGATTTCTGCAAGGTAACCCTTCAGCCGGGAGAAGAAACCGAAGTCATCTTCAAAATCACAGAAGAAGAGCTTCGCTTCCTGACAGAAAATGAGCGTGTAGAAAGTGAAAACGGTGCTTTCGAAGTCTTCATCGGAAGCGACAGCACGACAGAGAATAAGGCAGAATTTGTGCTGAAAAATAAGAAGCAATACTGGGATGTAGCGTAAGCGGAATCAAGATGGGGTCTGAATCGCTACGGAAAGATAAAAGAAAAGCCAGCCACAAAAAGCGAAAAGAATTTTGCTTTTGCGGCTGGCTTTTTTCTGCCGGTACCGTATTGACCCTTCTGTTAAAACAAAGTAAAATAGAAATTGGTATTGGGACGAAAGAGAGGAAAAGAAATGGGGTACTTAGGAAACAAGTTAAAGGGGAAATACCACAAAGACACATTCCAGACCGCCGTCAACATGGCGTGGCCGGCGATCGTGGAGTCGTTTTTCATTGCATTTGCGGGTCTTGTAGATTCGCTGATGGTAAGCTCGCTTGGCTCCTACGCAGTTGCCGCGGTCGGTCTGACGACACAGCCGAAGCTGCTTGGCCTGGCGTTTTTCTTTGCGCTGAATGTGTCGATTTCGGCTCTCGTTGCGCGGCGGCGCGGAGAGCAGAGGCAGGGTGCGGCGAATGAGACTCTGGTAACTGCGCTTGTATTTATTATCCTTGCGGCAGCTGCATTCAGTGTTGGATTTGTGGCGTTTGCAAGTCCGATTATCCATCTGTGCGGTTCAACGGCGGAGACTCATAATGGCGCAGTAACATATTTCCGTATCATCATGGGCGGTATGATTTTTAACTGTATCCAGATGGGGATCAACTCGGCACAGCGCGGTGCGGGCAATACAAAAATCACGATGCGCACAAATGTAACATCAAATATGATTAATATTATCCTGAATTATCTTCTGATCAACGGCCATTTCGGGTTCCCGGCACTCGGCATTCAGGGTGCGGCACTGGCAACCGTCACAGGAACGGTTGTCGGATGTGTGATGAGCATCCTTTCCATCACAAAGCAAGACGGATTCCTGAACCTTGGCTATATTCTGAAGAACAAAATTAAACCGACGCTTGCAGCGTTCATCAGCCTGGTCAGGGTCGGGTACAGTGTGTTTTTCGAGCAGGTTTTCATGCGGATCGGCTTTATGATGACGGCGATCATGGCGGCCAAGCAGGGAACCGATGCGATGGCGGCACACCAGGTCGGCATGAATATTATGTCGCTTTCGTTTGCGTTCGGTGACGGCCTCCAGTCCGCAGCGGTTGCACTGATCAGCGGAGCTTGGCGCAAAAAAGCCGGATCTTGCGAAGGAGTACGGCAGAACGTGCCGTCTGATCGGCGCGGGCATCGCAGTATGCCTCGTTGCCATTTATCTTTTCGGCGGAAGATGGCTGTACAGCCTGTTTTTCGAAGAACAGCATATCATTGAAATCGGTGTCAGCATCATCCATGTCATTATCTTCGTCGTCATTTTCCAGATCTGTCAGGTTATTTACATGGGATGCCTGCGCGGTGCGGGAGATACACTTTATACGGCAGTTGCATCTATGATCAGCGTTACATTTATTCGTACGATCGTTTCGTATCTCGGCGGTTACACGCTGGGGCTTGGCATCGTCGGAATCTGGTTCGGCGTGCTGGCGGATCAGATGTCACGGTTTATCTTTGCGACGATCCGATTCAAACAGGGAAAATGGGTGAAAATTAAGATTTAATCGAATCAAGCAGCGAAGCGGATTGCGAATATCCGCTTGACGTAACGATTCAGAGCCATGCGAAATGGTACTCTGAATCATTACCAATATAAAACTAAAACAGGAGGAAGCAAAACGATGTACAAATTTGACAGAGAAGCCTATGACAGGCGGATGGAGTGGTACCGCGACGCCCGTTTCGGCATGTTTATCCACTGGGGGCTTTATGCCATCCCGGCGCGCGGAGAATGGGTGCGGAGTACCGAGCAGATTCCGAAAGAAGATTACATGAAATATTTTGAGGAGTTCAATCCTGTTGATTTCGAACCGCGGAAATGGGCCAAGGCGGCGAAAGAGGCCGGTATGAAATACGTGGTTCTGACTGCCAAGCATCACGACGGTTTCTGCCTCTTCGACAGCCAGTATACCGATTTCAAATCCACCAACACGAAATGCGGCCGCGACCTCGTTGCAGAGTACGTTGATGCCGTCCGTGCAGAAGGACTGAAGGTCGGTTTGTATTTCTCTCTGCTCGACTGGTTCCACGACGATTTTCCGCACTATGGCGACCGGAATCACCCGATGCGGAACAACCCGGCATATAAAAACGATGACCGCGATTTCGACCGCTACCTGACCTACATGCACAATCAGGTACGCGAGATCTGCACAAACTACGGAAAGCTGGATGTGCTGTGGTTTGACTTCTCTTACGATACGCTGCGCGGCGAAGCATGGAAAGCGACGGAGCTGATCAAGATGGTGCGGAAGCTCCAGCCGGATGTGATTATCGACAACCGTCTTGAGGTGAGCGGAGAGGGCTACGGCTCTCTGGCGGCCGGAAATCCGACCCCGTACCACGGCGACTTTGTGAGCCCGGAGCAGATGATTCCGCCGAATGGCATCCAGGATGTGAATGGAAACGATATCGCCTGGGAATCCTGCGTTACGATGAACAATCACTGGGGCTATTGTGCCAATGACCACTTCTTCAAACCGGCACCGATGCTGATCAAAAAGCTGGTCGAGTGCGTATCGAAGGGTGGAAACCTGCTTTTGAACGTCGGCCCGGACGCCAGGGGAAATATCCCGGAGGAGTCGATCGAACGGCTGGCTGAGATTGGAAAGTGGATGAAGAAAAACGGAGAGAGCATTTACGGCTGCGGAAAAGCCGGTATTGAGAAACCGGACTTTGGCCGTGTGACGCGCCGCGGAAACCATCTGTATTTTCATGTCTATGAAAATACCGTTGGGCCGCTGCCGCTGCCCGGCGTGAAAAAAGAAGAAATCCAGGCGATCCGCTACGTCGCAACCGGCGCGGAAATCCCGGTTTCCACAAGCTGGGTACACAGCGATTATCCGACCATGGCATTCGCCGATCTCGGCGAAGACCCGGTATTGCCGGATGGAGTCGATACAGTCATCGATGTGATTCTGAAAAAGTAGAGGGTAAAATCGGATTTGATTCTGGAGCGTGTCTGAAAAAGCATTTCCGCAATCTGCCGGCTTCACTTTGCGGTATCTTTTTTTTCAGACACGCTCTAAAAGTCTTACAAGTTCTTACAAAATTCTGTATTTTTCGTTCCGCTGATTGACAGTTCTGGCAGAAGAATGCATACTGAAAAAAACACAAGATCACAGCCCGTGCTTCGAAATTTAACTGAATCAAGCAAGTAGCGAAGCGGATTGCGAAGATCCGCCTGACTCCTTTTCCTGCGCAGGGAAGGATAAGAGCTTTCGGAGTGAGAAAAGGGCAGTCTGTTTTTAGAAACGAAGCAAGAGAATGATAGCTTTGCTTTACAAAGAAAAAAGAGGGGGAATAAAACATGATTCGTCTGAACCACGTCAGTAAGATTTACGGAGACGGAAGCAAAAAAGCCGTCGACGATCTTTCCTGGGATATCGAAGATGGAAAGATCACCGGCTTCATCGGTCCTAACGGGGCCGGAAAAACGACAACGTTAAAAATGATCACCGGTATCTTAGCGCCGTCCGAAGGAACGATTGAAATCAATGGAAAAGATATTCAGAAGGATCCGCTCGAAGCCAAGCGCCAGTTCGGCTTTGTGCCCGATGACCCGGATGCGTTTCTTCGCGTCAGGGGAATTGAATACCTGAATTTCATGGCAGATATCTACGGTGTCGGAACGGAAGAACGTCAGCGTTTTATCGAAGAAACCGCAAAACGCTTTGAGATGGAAGAGAACCTTTCGAGCCGTATCATGAGCTACTCGCATGGCATGCGTCAGAAAATCATGGTGATGGGCGCACTGATCCACAAGCCGCCGGTCTGGATTCTCGATGAGCCGCTGACCGGCCTTGACCCGCGCTCCGCGCACGAGCTCAAACAGATGATGCGTGAACACGCCGATGCCGGAAACGCCGTGCTGTTTTCCACCCATGTGCTGGAAGTAGCGGAAAAACTCTGCGACCGCATCGCCATCATCCATCACGGCCGCCAGGTATACCTGGGTACCCTGGAAGAATTAAAAGCGGCCTATCCGGATCAGACACTTGAAAATATCTTTCTGGAGATCACCGAACATGCGTAACTTATGGATTCTCACCCGTTTCCTTCTGAAAAGCGGACCAGGAAAAAGCAATCAGAAGAGCGGAAAAAAGAAAGCATTTTCGGACGGAGGACGTATCGTTGTATACCTTCTGCTTGGTGTCTGCCTCCTTCCCGTGTCGGTCTTACTGTTTCTTCTGGGATATTCCGGCTATACCTTCCTGCAGCCGCTCGGGCTGGAAACCCTGCTGATCGAGTTCGTCTGTGCCATCGGCATGATGGTCATTTTCTTCTATGGCCTGCCGCTGTTTCTGAGCGAGTATTACATGGACTCTGACCTCGTAAAGCTTTTGCCGCTGCCGTTTACCCCGGCGCAGATTGTCGGTGCGAAAGGCTTCTGCTGTCTGCTGAACGAATACTATCTTATTGTACTGCTGTTCTTTCCGTTTCTGTTAGGGTACGGGATCAGCGCCAAAATGGGCATTTTTTACTGGATCAATATGATCCTCGCCTGCCTTATTTTCCCGGTTGTGCCGCTCGTTTACGCCGCAGTTTTGACGATGCTCGTGATGCGTCTTTTCAAAAATATCCGAAACAAGGATTTCTTAAGCTACCTCGGATTCGCCGCATCCCTGATTTTTGCGATCGGCATCAACGTATTTTCGCGCAGTATCGGAAATTTTGAAATGCAGGATATTATGAACCTGATGGAAAGCCAGAAGGGCACTCTGCGCGCCTTCCGGACCATTTTTCCGAACCTGCCCTGATGACCGGAAGCCTTGCAGATGCATCCTTTCTCGAAATGATACTCTACATCGCTACAACAGCCGTCATCCTTGCTGTCTTTTTCGCCCTCGCCTGGAAAATCTACCTCCCGGCTGTCCTCGGCATGAGCGAAACCACCAGCGAAAAACGCATTTTATCCAAAGAAGAAGTGACCCGAACGGTCAAAAGCAAAAATCCGATCCGCACCTACGCGATGATCGAATGGAAAAAACTGTACCGAACCCCGGCCTGGTTCATGAATTGTGTTCTGATGCCTCTCATCTGGCCGGTCTTCATGCTTGGCATTGCCCTCGTTTCGGTCATTTCCAGCCTTGGCATGGCTAAAACCACCGGCCTTTGGACCCGGCTTGTCGCCGATGGCACCATATTCCGCCTCCTGAAAGGGGAACTGCCTGTCGCAGTTGCCGTCCTTACCGCCGCCGGAATCGCCGTCATGATGTCCATGTTCTGCGTGATCTCTGCCACAGCGATGTCCCGAAAGGCAGCGAATACATCTATATGAAATGCATTCCGATGAGCTATCACGACCAGATCCGTGCCATGCTGGTAAGCGGCATCCTGATCAGTCTCCTTGGCACCTTGCCGTACGCTCTGGTCTTCAACATCATCGCGGTCGTTTTCGGTCTGCACCCGGCGACCCTTCTTTACACCACGGCGATCACGGTTTTATTTACCCTGTTCGTAAACTATGAACAGCTCCTTTTTGACCTTGCATTTCCGAAATTAAACTGGGAAAACGAAACCGCCGCCATAAAATCCAACAACCGCTCCCTGATCTCCGTCCTCATCGACCTCACCGTCGGCGCAATCCTGATCGGAGCCGGCTACCTGCTGTACGGAAAACTTCACCTCAACATCCACATCACCACGAGCGTGATGATTCTGCTTACCGCAGTCCTGACCTTTGCCATGCGAACCGCCCTTTTTAAATGGGGCGTTCAAGTGATGGAACATCTGGAAAGCGCTTAACAGTTTCGAGACATAATAACAATATTAAAATGTGATAGAAAAGAGATTTCAGCCAATGTGCGGATCTCTTTTTTTGCGCTCCTTTCCAATTTCGCTGCGTATTTTCTTTTATCGATTATGCTTCATTGTACTACTAAAAGACCTGTGTGGGCAATCCATTGCCGCCATTCCCCGAAAATTTTAAAAGACGGACAAAAAACAGAGGATTTCTCTCTGCATTTTGTCCGTCTCCCTACAACGTATTTATTGGATTCTCCGTTTACGGAAATGATGAACTAATTCATCGCCTCACCCTTCAGCAGTCTGCTGATGTGCTTGTACAGAAGCATGGTTACCAGTGATACCACAACACCTTTGATGATATTAAACGGTACAACGGCAAACAGAACAAAGGTCGGAAGGCTTGTAATTGCTTTGTTGACTGCGGATCCCATTCCCACAAGGGCATCCATCGGCATTCCAAAGGCTGCTGCATAAGCCGGAAGCAGTACAAAAGCGTTCAGAAGACCGCCGGCTGCTGCCAGAAATACGGTTCCGACTGCCATACCGATCATGGCATTTTTCTTTGTTTTCTGTGTTTTGTAGATCCATGCGGCCGGCATAACATACGCACAGCCGATCAGGAAGTTTGCTACCTCGCCAACACCTGCGGTGGTACTTCCTTTCATGACAAGGTTCAGCAGAATCTTAATCAGCTCAATCGCAGCTCCGGCAAGAGGTCCCATCGCAAAGGCTCCGATCAGCACCGGAACTTCGCTTAAATCAATCTTGTAGAAACTTGGGGCAAACGGAAGCGGGATGTCAAAAACATCAATACGACTGCGGCGGCGCCGAGCATTGCCACCTGTACCATGTAACGGGTTTTTCCGATTTGCGACATCTTTGATGTCTGTTTTGCTGTTGTCTGTGCATTCATAACTGCATTTCTCCTTTTTTCTGGAGATCTTGACCGGTTCTGCCGGAAGTAACGAGTCCAAATACGCTCCACGAATTGAACTCGTTTTCGCGGCAGTCGCCAAGGTCTCGTGCAAGCACGGACTTTGGCTCGTTGCCCGCGAAAAAAAGTGCCCTGAATTCCTTTTCTTGAATTCAGGGCACCAAAAATATTTCCATGCAAATAAATTTTATTTCATCTTCTTTCATCCAGACTTTAACTGTTGGTCCCGGAGTTGCACCGAGTCAGCCGCTGTTTGATATCGCAGCGGGTCGCGGACTATACCGCCAGTAGGGAATCACACCCTGCCCTGAAGATCTCCGTATTTTGTTTTTACAGGAATATTTTATTCATATTCACACAATTTGTCAATACTTTTTTCAGACAATACATTATCTGGTTAGTTTGCTACGCCCATCTGAATTTTTCCTGTGCTCTTATTTTTCAGCACACGCAGATAGCAGATCCGCATATCCCCCTTCAGGACAAGACGGATCTCAGATGCGCCGTCTGTCTGCGGTCTGTCTGCGAGGGAAATTTCAACATCCTCATACACCGGTTCACGGTACCGGTTGCGCTCTTTTATTTCTTCCTCCGCATAGCGGTCCAGTTTCGGGGCGCTGCGGAACTCACAGGTTCTTGTGTCACCGGTAAAGCTTCCCATTGAAACACCGTCCACAAAGGCTTTCACACTGCCGCCGCGTTCACTCTTCACATGAAGTGCCAGAACAGCAGCATCGGAAAGATCACAGTCACGGTAAACGAGAACACCGTCTTTCATCTCATCCTGCACGCGGACTGCCTTGAAGTTGAAATGGCCTTCCGTCAGATACATGTTCTCGTAATCATCATAATGGTCTGCCGCGGTAAATGCACTCAGATCGCGTACTCCCCTTTTTCCGCCCGGAATAAAGATTTCTGCGGAAACGGCTTTATCCTTGCAGGATGCGCCCGCATAGATTTCATACGTTCCTTCTTCTACCATCAGTCTGCGGCTGATGACATCGTAGAAGCGAAGCTCCTCCACCGGGATTTCCAGTGCGATGTGTCTCGTCTCGCCCGGGGCAATGTTTTTCACACGGACAAAATCAAGCAGCTGGCAGATTGGTTTCTTTACGCAGGATTCCAGAGCGGAACCGTAGATCTGGACAACCTCGTCGCTTGCGGTATCGCCGGTGTTCTTTACATCGAGGGAAATCTGCAGCAGGCGGTCGTCTTTTAAGGAAACCTTATAGTTCTCATACGCAAATGTGGTATACGTCAGGCCATAGCCGAATGGATACAATACCTTCCCGTCGAAATAGCGGTACGTTCTTTTTCCTTTGATGATGTCGTAATCGTCAATGTCCGGCAGCTGATCGATACTCTCATACCAGGTCATATTCAGACGACCGGCCGGTGCATAGATTCCAAGCACAGCCTCTGCCATTGCGCTTCCCATATCCTGGCTTCCCGTTGCAGACATGATGATCGCCGGCAGTTTTTCCATCGCTTTCTGAAGTGTGTACGGATAATTCGTAAACAGCACCAGAACGGTATTCGGATTGACCTCTGCGATCCGGTCAAGCAGCATCTCCTGCTCCTCTGGCAGCTCCAGTGTGTTGCGGTCGATCTCCTCTTTCGCATTGATCACGGAGTTACAGCCGAGCGCAAGTAAAACCTGCTTTTTGCCCCGGACTGCAGCAACTGCTTTTTCAATTCCGTTTTCGACAACCTCCATCGTAATCGGAATTCCCTCCGTCTGCTCGAAGGAGAAAAATCCCTCCACATCTCTATAAACCGGGTAATGGAAACGGTTGGTCAGCACAACGCTGCCATCCTCCTGCGGCTCCACGTGGAAAATCTCCATCACAAACCAGTCGAAGGCTTCCTCGCGGTCTGCCGCGATCTGTCCCATTTTCGGCTTTTCTCCCTGCGACTCTGAGAGTCTTGCGCCGAGGTATTTTCCGGTACGGACACTCTTGAACGTATAGCTTCCCTCACCCAGTATTCCTTGATAAACACATCCGGCTCATCTGCCATCTGAAGTGTTCCGTCTTCTGCTACGGCAAGACCTTTTCCATCACAGCGGAAAACAACGCGATCCAGACCATCCGCGAATGTAATGTTCTCCTGCTTCAGTACTTCCATCCCCTGCAGGAAGGTTGTGCGGTATGGTGCCGTTCCGCCGTACCAGTCCTGATACCATGCATCACCAAGCGGTCCGACAATGGCAATATCTTCTGCTTTCAGAGCTTTGTCAAGCGGCAGCGCCCCGTTCTCATTTTTCAGAAGTACGATCGATTCACGGCTCAGCTCTTTGCAGATTTCACGTGCCTTCGGGGAATCGATATCGTCCTCGGTCACGCGGTCATACGGATTCAGGTTTTCCCGATCATAAACGCCGAGACGAAGCTTCGTCTCCATCATACAGCGAATAGAGCGGTCCATATCCTCTTCTTTCAGAATGCCAAGCTCATATGCCTCGCGTGCCGCCTGCTCTACCATACGCGGATCGTCAGACATGGCATCCACACCGGCTTTCAGCGCCGTTGCGATCGTCTCCGCATGCTGTCCGAAATAGTGATGCAGATTCACGACAAGTCCCATCGCACCGCCGTCGCTGACAACGTGACGGAGACCGTACTGTTTTTTCAGAATATCGGTCACTTCCGGATTCAGGATACCGATCGTTCCGTTGATCTTGTTATATGCCGTCATAATGCCCTCTGCGCCGCCATCCTCAATACATCTGCGGAATGGCTCCAGATACAGCTCATATTTGTTCCGCGGGTCAATGGAAGAATTTTTCCATCCGCGGCCGACCTCCGTGTTGTTTCCATAGAAATGCTTTAAGGTCGCTGCGCAGCGCAGATACTTCGGATCATCGCCCTGCATTCCCCGGATATAAGCACCGGCCATTTTTCCGGTCAGCACAGGATCCTCTCCGTAACCTTCTTCGTTTCTTCCCCATCTCGGATCGCGCTCAAGATCAACGGTCGGAGCCCATCTGCTGAGTCCATGGCCTCATGGCGGTGCCATACGACACGCGCCTCCGTTCCCGTCACTTCACCGGCCTGCCTGATCAGCTCCGGGTCCCAGGATGCACTCATACCGATCGGCTGCGGGAAGGATGTTGTCACATCCGGTTTTCCAAGACCGTTCTGATCGTTTCTGCCTCAACGCCGTGTGCCGCCTCACCGCCCACAGAGACTCCCGGGATGCCAAGCGCGGCAGATCCGGGGAAGAGCTGGCGAGGTATCCCAGTTTTTCTTCGACCGTCATTTCTTTTAACAGCCAGTCGATTCTTTCCTGATCCGTCAGTGATGCATCCCAGAACGGTGTGTTTTTGTTTACCTGAAACTCCTTCTTTTCTGTCATTTTTCAAAAACCTCCCTATGATTTTGTCTCATGAAATTGTTTGCAGATTTTCCATATACTGTTATCTTTTTACAATGTTTCACATTTCCCATTACTGTCGCTGTATTTAAAAACATGGCCTGACATTTAATAATATCAGACCATGTTTTTGTGCCGCCTTCCGTTCAACGGCAAAACCTTATGTTTTTGCTTTACTTACTCTACATCAACAAGTTTGGTAGCAAGGAACTCTGTCATAGCTTCTTCTGCATCTGCCAGACCATTGTCTGTCAGCTCCTGTACCATGCTCTCCCAGTTTCCATCAAACTCATCTTCAGTACCAGTTACGCATTTAACAAGTCCCGGCCAAGCAATTTCGTCCAGAATTGTCTGTTTCTCAGCAAGTTCCTGTGGCTGCTGATATGCCCACAGTGCAGAGTATGGAAGAAGATCGAACTCTTCCGGCTGTGCAAACATGTCGGTCAGCATCTCAAATCCCATCGCTTCGCATCCTTCTTTTTCTGCTGTATTGTAGTTTGCAATAACAGACTCTTTGGTAGTTGGAGTGTATGGGAATCCGTCTTCAGAGTAGGAACCTGTTCCGTAGATCGGGAATCCAGTGTAGTTGTCAATACCGGTATTCTTTGCATAATCCGGATCAGACTGAGCTTTTGCAACTTCTTCATCGGTACGATATGGCTGTCCGTCATCATCGAGGAAGTAGTTCTCGCCTTCGATACCCCAGTGATACAGGATCTGTCCTTCATCGGAGCACAGATAGTCAAGGAATTTGATGGCACGAACCGGATCTTCACAGCTCTTGGTAATTCCAATACCCCAGCCAACGGTAGTTCCCTGATACAGAAGGGCTTTTTCTACCTGATCTTCTCTTAAGGTTACAGGAAGTCCAACATAAGTCTGATCTACTTTTCCGTCTGCTACCAGAGTAGCTTCGCACTGGCTGTAATGCCACTCAGCATCGGTGATGGCAACAACACGGCCGCTGGCAACTTTTGCAATATAGTCATCATCTGTCTGCGTTGCAAAGTTCGGATCCAGGATACCTTCGTTGTACATACGGCACAGCCATTTGAAGTATTCTTTCTCTTCATCTGTTACATGTTTGTAATGTACGTTGTACTCGTCGTCAATGATCCACTGTCCATTATCCGGGGATGCATCAGCGATCAGTCCTGCCGGGTTTCCAAGGGTAATCATCCAGTGCCAGTCAGAAGCACTCATGGTGATACCGATCATATCCAGACCATCTTCTGTTTTTGGATGTGCTGCAAGATAGCTCTTGATCATTTTTTCATACTCATCCAGTGTCTTCGGATATTTATAATCGTTCTCTTTTAATGCAGCCCACTGAATCTGGCAGCTTCCGCCTGTTGTCAGGGTTTTCTGGTTTACACCTGCGTAGGAAAGCTGATAGATTCCAGGATCATCCTGGCTCCATTTCAGTTTTTCCATCTCTGCTCCGTACATTTTTTGATGTTTGGACCATATTTTTCAATCAGGTCTGTCATATCAATCAGCGCGCCTGCCTGATACAAATCCGTTGCTGAGCCTTTTGCATAAATCATGTCCGGATACTCATCATTTGCGATCATCAGCGCAATATCTTCTTTTGCATCACCCTGGGATGCTACCGGATAGGAAACATCCAGTGTAACGCCTGTTGCCTCTGTGATTGCTTTTGCTACCGGGTTATCCCAGTTGCCGTTTTTACCATCAGCGTTAAAATACTCAAAGGTAATCGGAGATTTGTCATCTGCATCATCTGCTGTCTCGCCTGAAGAACTTGCCTCTGCCGCTGATCCAGTCTCTGTGCTGGATCCTCCCTTGCTGCTGCCACTGTCGGAACCGCATCCTGCGAGCATTCCGGCCACCATAGCAGATACTAACATGAGTGATACTACTTTTCTTTTCATAAAAGCCCTCCTTAAAATGGTTTATGTCATCCTGCACTCTTGCTTTCGCCTGGCAGGAATAAACATCATCTTTTTCTAAAAATTTTTTAATACTGTTTTTTATCAGTCTTTAACAGAACCAAGTGTCATACCGCCGATAAAGTATTTCTGAAGGAACGGATATACAATAACGATCGGCACAGTTGCTACAATCGTTACGGCCATACGTACGGACATTGGTGTTACGGCCGTCTGTACATTGGTTCCTGCATGAACGTCCATTTTCATGGTCGCCTGGTTCATAATCTCATACAGTTTGTACTGCAGAGTCGGGAGTTTTTTCGCATACAGGTAAGTATCCATGAAGGAGTTCCACTGTCCTACTGCATAGTACAGACCTACGGTTGCGATAACCGGTTTACAAAGCGGCATAACGACTTTATACCAGATCTGAAAATCGTTTGCTCCGTCGAGCTTTGCTGCCTCCTGCAGAGCCATCGGCAGTCCGTCGATATAAGAGCGGACCAGAATCATATTATAAACCCACATCAGACCAGGCAGAATGTATACCATGAAGTTATTGCCCAGCTTTAAGGTACGGATAATCAGAAGGTATTCCGGAATCATTCCGCCACTGACATACATGGTAACAACGAACAGAAGCTGGAATGGTTTGCGGAGTACGAAGTCTCTGCGGCTTAATGTGTAAGCAACCATCGAGGTACATACAATACCTACGATTGTTCCGATGATGGTTCTTGTTACAGAAATCACAGCCGGCATTGCAATGCGCCGTCTTTAAATACATATTTATAGTTGCTTAATGTAAACTTTCTCGGAATGATGAAGTTTACATTCTTAATGGTATCCGTAGAATCGTTGAACGAAATCGCCAGTACGTTCAGGAACGGATAAATGGTGATGATGACGAGGAATACGAAGATTACCGCCAGTACGTAGTCAAATTTTTTTGCTTTCTTGTTCATATTCGCGTCCTCCTACATAAGTTTATCTTCGCCTACCAGACCGGCAATCTTATTGGCGATCAGCAGCAGGGTAACGCTGACTGCAGACTGGAATACACCGATTGCGGTACCAAGACCGTAGTTGCTGTTTCCAATACCTCTCTTATAAGAGAACCAGGAAAGTACCATCGTGTGATCCTCAACCAGCGGGTTACTAAGAAGCATCTGACGCTCCATACCTACGTTCAGGGCGCCACCGATGCTCATAATCAGCAGTACGATGATGGTCGGTCGGATACCCGGCAGAGTGATGTGCCAGATCTTCTGCAGACGGCTTGCACCGTCCATATCAGCGGCCTCGTAAAGACCAGGATCAATACCTGCCATGGCGGACAGATAAATAATTGCGTTCCAGCCAACCTCTTTCCAGCAGTTAATCAGGATAATGGTTACCCAGATAAGCGGTGAGTTGGAACTCATCAGGTGCAGGTTCTTGCCGAAGATACTGTCAACAACACCGCCGTCGTTGAAAATATTCTTTGCAATACTTGCAATGATAACCCAGGATACAAAGTGCGGCAGATAAGAAATGGTCTGCGTTACTTTTTTGAACTTCATAAAGAACATCTCGTTCAGAAGAACCGCAAATGCGATTGCTGCGATCGTTCCAACCGCGATGTCAAGGAAGCTTACTCCCAATGTGTTGATTAATGTCTGTGTGAACAGACGGTCTTTAAATGCATCTGTAAAATTTTGAAATCCAACCCAGGTTCTCTCCCAGATCGGAAGTGCGAACGTTGCCGGTTTTACCTCCTGAAACGCCATCGTCCATCCCCAAAGTGGAATATACTTGAAGATAATCAGCCAGATTACAAATGGTACTGACATTACAAGCAGCCAGCGCTGTTTCCACAAAATTGCAGGTGTGATTTTCTGTCCTCTTTTCTTTTTCACCTTTTCCTTCGCCATGCTCCCCATCCTTTCCGTTGTTTTGTGCGTTTTTATTACGCATTTTCTTTGCTTATTTGTGATATTTACATCATATCAAATAAAATCCCAGTTTGATATTGTGTATTTTGTCCACTTATATTGACTTTTTTTTATCTTTTTCCACACTTTCAGGTGCTATGGCAGGCATTTTTACTAATTTATATACGTTTGTTTTTATTTTTTACACCAGCTTACAACTCTACCAATCAGTGTTTTTTTTTGTAAAAAAAGCAGGAAAACGTAATGGGGGATTACATTTTAAGAAAAATGTCAGTTTTTTATCCAAATAATCTCCGTTTTCTCTGCTATGATAAACACCATAGAACCAAGAGGGGAAAAACGAGATGAGCCAATACAACATATTAGTCGTAGACGACGACCGGGAAATCGTAAGATCTCTCGGCAAACTATTAGAACTGGAAGGCTACAGGGTAAAAAAAGCCTACAACGGCATGGAGCGCTCGACATCCTCATGACAGAACAGATCCATCTGATTCTGCTCGATGTCATGATGCCCAAAATGAACGGCCTTTCCGCCCTGATGAAAATAAGAGAAAAAAACAACATTCCGATTATCATGCTCTCCGCGAAAACCGAAGAGAGCGACAAAGTCATCGGACTTTCGATGGGCGCCGATGATTACGTGACAAAGCCGTATAATACCGCCGAACTCATGGCCCGTGTTAAATCCCAGCTCCGCCGTTACTTCTCCTTAGGAGCCGCAAACGGAACCACACAAAGCCAGGATATCCTGAAAAACGGCGGTCTGCTGCTGAACCGAAACACCAAAGAACTCCTGGTGGACGGTGAACCTGTCCGCCTGACCGCAACCGAGTACAAAATTATGGAGCTTCTGATGGAGCATCCCGGCTATGTATTCTCAGCCGAAGAAATCTACAGCCAGGTCTGGCAGGAGGATGCTTACAGCGTAGAAAATACCGTCATGGTTCATATCCGGCGCATTCGTGAGAAAATCGAAATTACGCCGAAAAATCCAAAATATTTAAAGGTGGTGTGGGGAATTGGATACAAAATTGAAAAAATTGACGGAAACTGAAAAACGCATCCTGCTGTGGATGCTTACCGATCTTTCTATGGTACTGATTTTGTGCGGAAAGCTTCTGCGGAAATGGGCCAGTGAATTCGAATGGGGAATGTGGCGCAACATCGAATGGGGTATCGGCATTGGAGTGACGGTAGTCGGCGTTTTGGGCATAGCCGCAGCCTTGTATCTGGTATGGAAATTCCGAAAAAATACCGGGAACTCGAAAATGACTGCTTTTGCCGGCAGCGAACCGGAAAAAGCGGGAAAAACAGCAAAAAGCAGCGAAGGGGCAGCCGCAGATAAGTCCGAGACAGATGAAATAGAAAAATCCCGGCAGATGCAGTTTGAGGCAAGAGCCGCTGCGGAAGCAGAGAAAGAGCAGCTGTTTCTGAAAAATCCGAAAAGGTGCCAAATGAGCTTCTGGTTCTTGTCGGAGGATTTGCTTTTTTCGGATGGCTTCAGCCGCTCCGGCACAGCTATGCCAGATACCGCATTGTTGCCGAATGGGGTACTGTAATAGAGTGTGTGCAGACAGGTCTTCTGTTTTTTGGAATCTGTGGCGTTTTCCTTCTCAGTGCCGGCATTCTTGTCTGTCGCTATGAAAAGAAACAACTGAGAGAAATGTCCTTTTTTTGCAGAGAAAGGAAGCGTTACAGAGATCGGACCAGCCTGGAACGGCAGCTTGCCGGTCAGAGTAAATGGCCGTTCCGTGTGGCACTGATTGCGGAACTTCTAATCGTGATTACCATGATCACCGGACTGATAAACGGAATGGATGGCGAGGTGCTGTTTGTCATTCTTCTTGGGCTGACCACGCTGATTTTAATTCTGTTTGCCTGGAAAACATACCGCAGTCGCCTGAACCGGGAGATGGGCCTTTTGATGGAACAGATCCATACGATGGCAGAAGGCAGCATGGAAAGCCGGATCCATGAAATATCCGAAAAATCCCTGCTGTATCCGGCGTTTGCAGAGCTGGAAAATATTGAGAGCGCTATGCAGAAGAGCGTAGAAAAACAGATGCAGGCGGAGCGTCTCAAAATTGACCTGATTACCAACGTATCGCACGATCTGAAAACCCCGCTCACCTCGATGGTCGGCTATACGGATCTTCTGAAAAAAGAGGATCTGACACCGGCGGCACAGGATTACGTCGAAGTGATTTCTGTGAAACAGGAACAGCTAAAGGAGATGATCCAAAGCCTCTTCGAGCTCTCCAAATCGACAAGCGGAACCGAAAAATTCCAGATGGAAAAATGGATATGAAACGGTTGATCGAGCAGACCCTCGCCGATATGGACGATGCGATTGCGCAGAGCAATCTGTCGTTCCGCACGGCGCTCGGAGATGAGCCGCTGCCGTTCCTTGGGGATAATGGGAAAATGTACCGCGTGATACAGAATCTCGTGGAAAATATCCTGAAATACAGCCTGGGCGGAACGAGAGTTTACATTGACGCAGGGAAGGAAAAAGGGGAGATTTTCGTGACGATGAAAAACATTTCCGCCTATGAGATGAATTTTGAAGCGGAGGAAATGATGGAACGCTTTGTGCGCGGCGACGAATCACGGACGAGCGAGGGGCACGGCCTTGGCCTTGCGATTGCATCAAGCTACACGGCCAACATGGGCGGCCGCATGGAGCTTGCGGCAGACGGCGATCTGTTTAAAGTCATCCTGCGTTTCCCGGAGGCAGGCGAGGATTCTGCAGCGGGAGAAACAGCCACAAAAACCTGACTTGCATAAGAATGAGACAGAAGCGGGATTGCAGCAGGAAGGATCTGCAGAAGGATTCTGAGAGAGTATGTAATCCCCGGGAGGAAAAAAATGGAGACAATCAGTATTATCATACCATGCTACAACGAAGAGGAAGCAATTCCGGTTTACTACGAGACGATGGTACGTCAGATGGATGAGATGGAAGAACAGCAGAAGGTTCAGTTCGAGCTGATCTTTGTTGACGACGGCTCGAAGGATCACAGCCTGTTTGAGATGCGCCGGCTTGCGCAGAAGGATATGCGCTGCCGTTACCTCTCGTTTTCGAGAAATTTCGGAAAAGAGGCAGCCATGTACGCCGGACTGCAGGCGGCCAAAGGCGATTACGTAACGGTGATGGATGTCGACCTTCAGGATCCGCCGTCCCTTCTTCCGAAAATGTACGCGATGCTGCAGAGCGGCACCTGTGACTGTGTAGCGGCACGCCGCAGTTCACGGGAGGGCGAGGGAAAAATCAAATCCTTCTTATCAAATGCCTTCTACGGTGTGATCAACCGCCTTTCCAGAACAGAGATTGTAAGCGGTGCACGGGACTACCGTCTGATGAGCCGCAAAATGGTGGATGCCGTGCTGGAAATGAGTGAGTACAACCGCTTTTCCAAAGGGATTTTCGGATGGGTCGGTTTTCACACAGAATGGCTGGAATTTGAGCACGAGGACCGCTGCGCCGGGACGTCGAAGTGGCCGCTTCGAAAGCTCCTCGCGTACTCGGTCGACGGCATCACAGGCTTTTCCGTAGCCCCGCTGTCACTTGCATCTGTCATGGGCGTGCTTTTTTTCCTGATTTCTATGATTCTGATCGTGTTCATCATCGGAAGAACGCTGCTGTTTGGCGATCCCGTTGCGGGCTGGCCGTCGATGGCATGCATCCTTTTTCTGGTGAGCGGTGTACAGCTTTTCTGCACGGGCATTGTAGGCATTTATCTTTCCAAGACATATCTTGAAACAAAGCACCGTCCGATCTATCTCTTAAAGGAGACGAGTGAAGAGACGGTCAAGATGCACAGTGTGCAGCCGGTGAAAAAGCAGGAGAGTGCTGCAAAGAGAAGAAAAGATACCCATACGGCAGAAAAGAAAAACGTGTATTTTCCAGAGTATGCCGACAAACGCCATGCGTCTGAAAGAGGAGAAATCCGGGCATGAAAAAGGAAATCTTAAAGGAAATAAGAGAGCCGGGAAAATCACGGAAAAAGAAAGGCCAGCCGAAAGGACGGCGGAACGGCTTCTTGGAAGGTCTTACCGGAAAGGATTTTACGGCGGCTGGTCTGTTTTTCTTTTCTTTGCTTTTGTGCCGGCTGTTCGTCCTGCAATACGGCGTATTCGGCTCCTCGATTGACTGGATCAGCCAGCACAGCACCCTTGCCGATTACTTCCGAAAGCGGTTTTACGCGACCGGAAACCTCTTCCCGGATTTCGCATGGAATCTGGGAGGAGGTCAGAATATTTACCATTTTGCCTACTACGGACTGCTGAGTCCGACCATGCTGTTATCCTACCTTTTCCCGTTCATCCCGATGGACCTGTGGGTGATGGGTTCCTCCGCGCTGCTGTATGCGGCGGATGCAGTGCTTTTTTATCAATGGATCAGCAAAAAGGGTCTGCATTACGGCAACTGTCTTTTTACATCACTTTTCTTTACGTGTTCTACCGCACTTCTATATCATTCCTATAATCAGCTTATGTTTGTCAATTATATGCCGTTTCTGCTGCTGGCTCTGCTGGGCGTGGATCGCCATTTTCAGAAGAGAAAGAGCGGTCTGCTGATTCTTTCCGTTCTTGGGATGATTCTGACCAGCTTTTATTTTTCGGTCGGCGGGCTGCTTGCGCTCACGGCGTATGCAGTGACGGAGTATTTGAAATGCGGTACAGAAAATGCTGCGTATGAAGCGGAACAGGAGAATCGAAAAGTGTCGCGGAATCAAAAGGCCGGGGCAGAGAAAAAGCAGATGGCAGGTGAAAAATCTTCAGGAACAGTCGAAGCTTTGGCGGGTTTGCGGAGCTTTTTGGCGCAGCAATCCGCTTTGCGCTTCCGGTCCTCGCAGGAATCCTTCTTTCCGGTATTCTGCTGATCCCATCGGCTGCCGCCTTGTTCGGCGGCAGCGGCGAGGGCGGACGCGGCACCGCAGCGGGCGGCATCGCAGGACTTTTTACCGATCCGGCGATGTGGAAACCGCAGTTTCTGATCCTGCGTCTCTGCTACACGCCGTACGGCATTGGCCTCTCCGCATTTGCGGGGGTGGCGCTTTTGGGCAGAGTGATCGGAAAGAGCCGGTTGCGTGAGAAACTGTTGTCCTTCCTTTTGCTGGTATTCTTTTGTATTCCCCTGTTCGGCTATCTGCTGAACGGCGGCCTGTACAGCAAAGATAAAGTATTCATCCGTTTCTTCCGGTCCTCTGTGCAGAAGTCGGGCTTTATGTGGAAAACCAGCTTGTCCGGAAGCGGGAGTGTGGAAAAAATCGAAGCACCGGGAATTTTAAGCGCAAAGTCATGACAGAGCTGCGAGAATTGCTTCCGTACCTCATAGTTCTGATTCTGATGTGGAATGCAAAGCAAGAGACATACTTTGAACCATACTGGCATCTCGGCATACTGGATGTGATTTGTGTGACTGCGTGCTATCTGGCATGGCGGTGGTTTCCGGCAAAAAAACGGCTGCGGGGCAGAGAGCTTCCGTTTCTGCCGCTCGTCTTTAGTGCTGTGATTCTTGCATTTGCCGGAAAAGCAATCAATCAGGAAAAGCATGTGATGATCCCGCGTAAAACGTATGAAGCTCTGACGGACAGCAAGATTGCAGCGGCAATCCGCGAGATCCGTGCGGAGGATCCCGGCTGGTACCGTATGGAGCAGTATGGAGACGGCGGACAGAACCTTGCGAACGTCAACCGGATATGGGATATTGGACAGAATGTTTCGACGATTTATTCCTCGGCATACAATGCAGAATATAAGAAATTCCGGGACGAGACGTATGGGATTAATGAAGCCTTCCGCAACCGCATGATGCAGACGGTTTCCGATGATCCGCTGTTCTGGCAGCTCATGGGCGTGAAGTACATTCTGGCAGAAACACGGCCGGAAGGGTATGAACTGTACCGGGATTACGGGGACTTTCAGGTTTATCGTGCCATATCCGCAGCGCCGATTGCTACGTGACAGACCAGGTGGTTTCCGAGACGGAATACAAATCGTTACCTTATCCGCAGAACCAGGAAATACTGGAGACGGCAGCCGTGATCCCGGATCAGGAAATGCGGAAGACAACAGCGGCAATCCCGGATCAGGAAAAATCGGCGAAATCTGTGGATAATTTCAGAGCCGCTGCAGATTCAGATACAAAGAATGGTTCTGTAGGACCCCTGTTTCACAGTTGTTTTCAGAAAGTAAACCTTGAAATTCCAGAGACCGATCAGGAAGATCTGCGCATTCAGAAGACAGCGGACGGATATGAGATTGAGACGAAAAAATCCGTGACCGTCTCAGCAACGCTGCCGGGTGCCGCAGAGGGAGCGACGCTGCTCGCCGTTTCTTTCGAGGTGGAGAATCAGAAAGCGAGTCATGATATGTTTATCCGCATCAACGGCCAGACCAACCGCCTGACCGGCATCAACCATACGTATGCCAATGGGAATACACAGTTTAACTATCTTGTAACGATGAAAGAAGATGGAACCGCATTCATTCGGATGGGAAAAGGCCATTATATCCTGAAAAATTTTGAGACATGGACTGGTATGGCACAGCCGTTGGAAAAAACGGAGCAGTTGTACAGTCAGGCGGTTACCCTGATTGGCGGAACAACAGCAACATACGGCGGCGACGGCATCACAGGCGTGGTTTCCGCGGAAAGAGACGGATACCTCATCACCAGCATTCCATACGATGAAAATTTGTGCTGAAAGTAGATGGGAAAGAAACAATGCTGTTCCGCGCAAACACGGCATTTCTCGGCGCAAAATCCCATCAGGCGAGCACAAAATTGTTCTTGTGTACCATGCGCCCGGACGGACGGCTGGCAGTTGGTGCAGCCTGATGGGAGGAATGCTGGCACTCATCCTTGTGATCTGTGAAAAAAAGAAACAGCAAAACGGCAGCGAACGGGCAGGAGAGAGCAAAATGTTGCAAAAACAGCGGAAATATTATATCATCAGAGTGTAAAAATAGTTGTAGTGACGCTTGGTGGAATGGAGCATATCTTTACAGCCGCAGGAAGAACTGGCAGCGTTTGCCCGTTTTGGAAACGCCGTTGCAAGCCTTTGTGTGGAGAAAAAAGGTGCTAGAGCGTGTCTGAAAAATCATTTCCGCAATCTGCAAGCCCCACTTTGCGGTATATTTTACCCTCATTCGGTTGCCGTAGCCCGCTACGCCGCCCTTATTCGGATAAAATCTCCCACGAACTGGGACTCGCAGTTCACGAAAAGCCTTTTTCAGACACGCTCTATTCCGGCCATGCCGGATCTGGCACAGGTAGAAAAAAGACTGGGGGATAAGAAATGGAATTAAGAGAGCAGTTAAATGGAATCCAGCATGTCGGTATTCCGACCAACGATATTGAGATGACGATTGCGTTTTATGAAAAGCTTGGATTTGAAATTGCATTCCGCACCGTAAATGAGGCGGCGGATGAGAAAGTGGCATTCTTAAAGCTTGGAACACTTGCGATCGAAACGTACGAAAACAAAGCTGCAGCACTGAAACCCGGAGCAATCGACCATGTGGCGATTGACGTAAAGAATATTGAAAAGGTTCACGAAATGATTACCGGGGCCGGTCTGAATACGACGCAGGATGAAGTACATTTCCTTCCGTTCTGGGAAAATGGCGTCCGTTTCTTCACGATCGAAGGACCAAATAAAGAAAAAGTGGAATTCAGCCAGTATTTGTAACGATTCCAAGCCATGCGAAATGGAAGAAAAATCGCGAATCATGCTTGCATGAATATCCGTTTGACCAGCAAAGCCTCTGCCGGGAAGCAAAATTTTTGCCCGGCAGAGGCTTTTTTACTTACTCTGAAACAAATACTACCGGATAGTCAAAAAAGCGCAAATTATCCCTATAGAGTAAAGGAGATGCAAAATTTATCTGCAGTTACAAAAACGGGGTGGAGTTTTTATGGAAACAGGGCAGGAAATCATTGTGCTTTCTGCACGTGAGTGGTAAAATAGAATAGATAATATATAATCTGTTTTGAATAAAAACAGGATATTTTAGATAACATATAATCTGTAACAAGAAGGGGAAAAAATGGAACAATTTATATGGGAAACTCCGGAAGAACTGGATCAAAAACTTGCGCAGCGAGTGAGAAAAATCAGAAAGAGACGTTCAATTACGCAGGAAAAATTAGCATCTATAAGCGGAGTGAGTTACGGCTCAATCAAAAGATTCGAAACGACAGGACAAATTTCCCTGTTATCTTTAACGAAAATTGCAATCGCACTGGATCTTGCAGATGAGCTCAGAAATATTTTCACGCAGGTACCGTATAAAGATATTCAGGAGGTTATCAATGAAACAAGATAAAGTACTGCAGGTGTGTTATGAGGATCAAACGGTGGGAACATTAGCTATGACGGCAGACCACAAAGTGGCATTTCAGTACAGTGATGAATGGCTGGAAACCGGATTTTCGATCAACCCATTTTCATTGCCTTTGCAAAAACAGGTATTTGTTCCAGTTAAGGATCATTTTGAAGGATTATTTGGGGTTTTTGCGGACAGTCTTCCAGATCATTGGGGCAGATTACTGTTGGATCGCCTGTTACGGGCACATAAACAAAATCCGGATGAACTGACCGTACTGGATCGTCTGGCGATTGTGGGCACATCGGGGATGGGAGCGTTGACATATCACCCGGAAAAGAATTTTCCAGAGGAGCAGAGCAGTGCAGATCTGGACAAACTGGCGGAAGAGTGTCAAAAGATACTGAATACAGAGTATTCGGATAAACTGGACGAATTGTATCTGCTGGGAGGTACCAGCGGCGGAGCAAGACCTAAAATCATGACAACCATTGATAATGAAGAATGGATTATCAAATTTCCAGCGCATGTGGACGGAAAAGATGCAGGAAAAATGGAATATGACTATTCCTGCTGTGCCAAGGCCTGCGGAATTATGATGAGTGAAACGAGATTGTTTCCATCAGAAAAATGTAAAGGATATTTTGGAACTAAAAGGTTTGACAGGAGAAACTGTTTGAAAGGGAAAAAGAAAGTGCACATGTTGACGACAGCTGCAATTCTGGAATTGGATTTTGAGCAGCCAAGTCTGGACTATCATGGATTAATGAAACTGACAAAAATCATGACACGCAATTGCGATGAAGATGTTGAAAATATGTTCCGCCGAATGTGTTTCAATGTTTTTGCACATAACAGAGATGATCATTCGAAGAACTTCACGTATTTGTACGAAGCAGACGAAGATAAATGGCATTTAAGTCCGGCATATGATCTTACTTACAGTAATACGTATTATGGCGAACATACTACGTCAGTAGATGGAAATGGAAGAAATCCAGGCAGAAAAGAGTTACTGGCGGTAGGAACTGGTGCAGGGATGAAAAAGACAAGGTGTGAAGAGATCATAGACGAAATTGAGAAAAAAGTAAAGGAAATGTTGGAAGAATATCTTTTGGGTAAGTGATTCTCTTTGCATTCAAAAAATTTTAAACAGCAAGTTATTAACAGTTAAATAAAAAAGAGTTGCCAGACAAATGAACACTATAAGTACCTTGCTACGAGTTTTATTTTCGTAGCAAAGTACAAGATAGTACAGAGATAAAAATATGTCTCATTTGTCGTTTAACTCTTTACATTGCGCTTTTATTTCTTCTATCGAATCCTTCAATAACTTTAATCTGGCAGGCTACTTTCTAAACAAAGTCGTCCCCATCCCACCCGCCTGTTCGGGTATTCGCTCTCGGAGGCGATGGGTTTTGCGCCTGCGATGAGATAAGCTTTCAGCTTTTCACCATATAAAAACGGGTCATTTCCGCGCAGAATACCCCATTCCATCATAAGAGCGGCGCTTCCCGATACAAAAGGCGTGGCAAACGAGGTGCCGGTGAAGGAAGCATAGCCGCCGCCGGAACGGGGAGCTGGGATATTGACACCCGGGGCGGCGAGATCAGGTTTAATTTCGTGGAGAATACGGGTATAGCCGCGGCCGGAGAAGCTGGCATAGGAGGAAAGGCGGGGATCGTAGGCACCGACCGTGATGGCGGAGCGGGCGGTGGAAGGGATGGTGAGTGTGGTGTCGGCAGCGGGAGAGAAGAAGCGTGTCTGTGAACCGACGGCGTTTCCGCCGGGAAGCCAGAGGTCAAAGGAACCGGAGATCAGGCGGCCGGGGGTGAGACGCAAGGTCCAGATGCCGTTTTCGACGGACAGATGGTTTCCTGCGCCCTGAAAGGTCAGGTAAATTTCCTGTGCCTGGCTGTAGGGGGATGGCATGCCATAAAACAGGAGAAGTTCTGTCGGACCAAGCGTCAGACGCGCCGTGCCGAGGACAGGAGAGAGCGTGCCGGAGCGGATGCCGCCGGGGGAAATCAGTCGATCGAGATTTCATCCCCATAAACCTTCCAGATCTGGAGACTGAACGAGGATTCATAAGCACCGACCTGAAATTCAACGGAGACAGCGCGGTCAGCCGTTGCCGAGACCGCAGACGTCGCAGCCGGATCAGATGTCGCACGGACTGTTTGCGTCTGACCGGACGACTTGCGATCCGACTTTAGGTTCCCGGCATAATGGCGTCCGGTATCCCCTTCATTTCCTGCCCCGATACAGATCACGTTCTGCCCTAAATTTGACACTGCATTCAAATACGTTTCAAGTAAGGAATCCCCGCTGTGCGAACCGTAATTATTCCCGAAGCTCAAATTAATCACAAGCGGCCGCTCCACCAGAAGTGCATATCTTACGCAGAAATCCACCGCCTGCAGCAATTGCGATGTCCGCGGCAGATCCGCCGGATCAGGATTCCCAAGCTTTACGACCACGAGTGTTGCTTCCGGTGCCACGCCCCGCATGGCCGCATCTGCCGAGGATCTCCCATTTCCCGCTGCGATTCCGAGCACCGCTGTCCCATGCCCCGTCACATCGCGGGACGGCACGAGGGCAAACCGTTCTTCCGGCGTAGAAGATGCAAGTGCCTCATTGATCTGCTGCCGTGTATATACCGACCCAAGAGCATACCCCATCGGAGGATTCCCCGGAATCGTCTGATCCCATAAAATTGCAATTCGGCTTGTCCCGTCCGGTGCGCAGAAATCAGGATGCGCATAGTCCACGCCTGAATCAATGCATGCAAGCAGCACCCCATTCCCAGACAGACCCATAACCCCCTCCTGCACAGGCGTAATACAGGATATGCTCCGCGCAAACGCATCCGCGAAAAACAAAGGTTTCGGTTTTTCCAGATACGTAATCTGCGGCAGTCCCGTCACGTAATCCATCAGAGATTCCGGTACCAGAAGAATGGCATACGAAAACAGCAGAAGCGTCACGCGTATCCCCTGCCCGTCCAGAAAGGCCAGATCTCCCTGATATTGTACAATTACTTCCCAGGTTTTGCCGGAAGCGTTATAACCTGCCGAAAGCTCCGGCACACGCCGCCGTTCGACTTCCGTTGCGGCCAGCGCAAGGTTCAACAGGTTTTCCCTTTTTTGATCAATCATTACAAAAACTCCGTCCAAAATGTTGTTAAAATCTATTCCGCTTTTCCTGGAAATATGATATAATCGCCATCGTACAATAGGGGTACAGATCTGCTTTTTGGAGTGCATCGAAAAATGGTTTTACGATGCCGCCTGGCGGGTCTTTACTATTTTACGCGAAATGCTTTTGCATTGAAGGGAGAGAACATGAAAATTATCATTGTGGGCTGCGGAAAAGTCGGAACCGCACTGACCGCCCAGCTGAGCCGCGAGGACAACCTTGTGACGGTCATTGACACAGACAGTATTGTCGTCCGCAACGTCTCCAACACCTACGACGTTATGGGAATTGTAGGAAACGGAGCAAGCTATCAGGTGCTTCAGGAGGCGGATATTGAGCATGCGGATCTGATGATTGCCGTAACCAAAAGTGATGAAATGAACCTGCTTTGCTGTGTCATCGCCAAACAGGCGGCAGACTGTCACACCATCGCCAGAGTCCGAAACCCGATGTATCGGAGGAGAGAGAATTTATCCGTAAAAAGCTGGGTCTGTCCATGATCATCAACCCGGAGCACGCGGCCGCCATGGAAATGGCAAGACTGCTGCGGTTCCCATCTGCGATTGAGATCGACAGCTTTTCCCGCGGAAGAATCGAAATGCTGCGCTTTAAAGTGCCGGAAACATCGAAAATTGTCCATATGTCGCTGCGTGAGCTGGCCGGAGCGCTTCAGTACAGTCTGCTGGTCTGTGCTGTTGAGCGAAACGGCGAGGTTTACATACCGGATGGAAATTTTGTGATCCAGGCAAAAGACAGCCTTTCCATCATTACCACACCGCAGAACGCAGAGAGCCTGTTTAAGAAAATTGGTGTTCATACAAACAAGGTACACAATACGATGATCGTCGCGGCGGTGAAATTACGTATTATCTCGCAAAATCACTGGCAAATATGAACGTCGATGTCAAGATTATCGAGAAAAATAAGGATCGCTGTGAGGTTTTAAGCGAAGCACTGCCAGATGCAACCGTTATTTACGGTGACGGAAGTGACCAGGAGCTCTTAAAAGAGGAGCGCATCCAGAATATGGATTCCTTTGTGGCCTGCACCGATATGGATGAGGAAAACATCATTCTGTCGCTGTATGCGAAAGAGAAGGTATCCTCAAAGGTTGTAACGAAAATCAACCATCTGGAATTTAATGATGTTATCCACAGCCTGAACCTGGACAGCCTGATCTACCCGAAACACATCACCGCAGAGTACATTCTGCAGTATGTCCGGGCAATGAAAAACTCCATCGGAAGCAACGTTGAGACGCTGTATAAGCTGATGGAAGACCGTGTGGAGGCTCTTGAGTTTATCGTGAACCAGAATTGCCGTATGATCGGCATCCGTCTGCAGGATATGAAAACACGGCCAAACCTTCTGGTAGCAGCGATTAACAGACAGGGAAAGGTCATCATTCCGGGTGGACAGGATTCCTTTGAGGCAGGAGATTCCGTCATTATCGTAACAACGGAAACCGGTCTTCAGGATATCCATGAGATTCTGGCAGAGTAACGGGGGAAGCGGATTATGAACTATAAAATGATTCGTTTTGTCATCAGCTGGGTGCTGAAAGTGGAAGGTATGCTGATGCTGTTTCCGGCGCTGGTCGGAGCCATGTATCAGGAAAAGACAGGCTTTGCGTATCTTATCTGGGGACTGCTCTGCATTGCGGCCGGTCTGATCCTCTGCTTCAGAAAACCGTCCAATATGGAAATCTATTCCCGCGACGGATTTGTCTGCGTTTCGTTAAGCTGGGTTGTCCTTGGTGTTTTCGGAGCGGTGCCGTTTGTAATTACGGGGGAAATTCCGTTTTATATCAATGCGCTGTTTGAGATCGTTTCCGGTTTTACAACGACAGGAGCCAGCATTTTGAGTGATGTGGAAGCCTTTCACACGCCAGCCTGTTCTGGAGAAGCTTTTCCCACTGGATTGGCGGTATGGGCGTTCTTGTGTTCATTCTTGCATTGCTTCCGATGAAGGGCGGTTCCGTCATGAACCTGATGAAGCAGAGAGCCCGGGACCGACCGTTTCCAAATTTGTTCCGAGAGTGCGCGGAACCGCTAAAATTCTGTATCAGATTTATCTTGGCATGACACTTTTTACCATTGCTGCCCTGCTGCTTTCCGGCATGAAGACATTTGATTCTGTCACACTCGCATGGGAGCTGCCGGAACAGGAGGCTTTGCCGTGTTGAACAGCGGTTGTGCAGTGTACACACCACTGCAGCAGTGGATTCTGACAATCGCCATGATTGCGTTCGGTGTGAATTTTAACTTTTATTATCTGATGCTTTGCAAAAAGGGAAAGGCCGCCATTTCGTCCCAGGAGGTAAGAGCGTATTTCCTGATTATCCTTCTGGCAGGAGGCGTGATTTCCTGGAATACCTATCCGATGTACCATTCCATCGGTGAAGCGGTGCGGACTGCCTTTTTCCAGGTCGGATCGATTATCACGACAACGGGTTATTCCACGACGGACTTTGACCTCTGGCCGGAGCTGTCAAAATGTATTCTGGTGATGCTGATGTTCATCGGAGCCTGTGCCGGTTCAACGGGAGGCGGAATCAAGGTTTCGCGAATCCTGATCCTCTTAAAAACCGTGAAAAAAGAGCTTGGTTCGATCGTACATCCGCGCAGTATCAAACGCATCCGTTTCGACGATCACCCGGTAGAGCATGAGGTTCTGCGGGCGATCAACGTATTTTTGATTGTTTATCTGGTGATCTACAGCTTTTCCATGCTGATCATCAGTGTGGATGGATTTTCCTTCGAGACAAACTTCACGGCAGTTGCCGCAACATTGAACAACATCGGACCTGGTCTTGACCTGGTAGGACCGACCAGTAACTTCTTTGGATACGGTCCGGTTTCCAAGCTGATTCTGATTTTTGATATGCTGGCAGGCCGTCTGGAACTGTTTCCGATGCTGATTCTTTTCTATCCGTCTACCTGGAAGAAGAGAGGATAAAGCGGTTCACCGGGAAGAAAAGGGACTTTGCGTCGGCGGGAAACTGCCGGGAGCAGAAGGAAAAGAAAAAATGGTTACGATTCACAGGGTTTTCCAAAAAAACAGAAAGACGGAATAAAGTCAGGGTGCATTTCCTGACCACAGGCAGAAAGGAAGGAACTTATGAGTAACTGGGAAAAGAATGTAAGAAAAGTTGTGCCGTATGTACCGGGCGAGCAGCCGCATGAGGCTGACATGATTAAGCTGAATACGAATGAGAATCCGTATCCGCCGTCACCAAAAGCCGCAGAGGCGATCAGACGGGTAGCAGAAGAGGATACCCTCCGTCTCTATCCGGATCCGACCGCGGCAGAACTGGTGCAGGCGATTGCAGATGTCTACCACGTAAGCCAGAAGCAGGTTTTTGTCGGCGTTGGTTCGGATGATGTTCTGGCGATGGCGTTTATGACGTATTTTAACTCTGACAAACCGATTCTTTTCCCGGACATTACGTATTCCTTCTACGATGTCTGGGCGGAGGAATTCCGTATTCCGTACGAGCAGATCCCGCTCGATGAAAATTTCTGCATTGTGCCGGAGCAGTATTTTGCAGAGAACCATCCAAATGGCGGAATCGTGTTCCCGAACCCGAATGCACCGACGGGTGTGGAGCTTTCGCTTTCTGCGATCGAATCGATGTTGCAGCATAACCCGGATGTGGTTGTGATCGTAGATGAGGCATATGTGGATTTCGGAGCAGCCACTGCGCAGCCGCTGCTGGAAAAATATGAAAACCTGCTGGTTGTGCAGACAACATCAAAATCCCGTTCGCTTGCCGGCATGCGCATCGGCTATGCAATCGGAAATGAGAAGATGATTTCGTATCTGAATGATGTGAAATATTCCTTCAATTCGTATACCATGAATCAGACCACGATCGCAGCCGGAGCCGCAGCGATCCGCGATGTGGAATATTTCCGCAAGACGGTGAAAAAAGTGATGGAAACGAGAGAGTGGTCGAAGGAGGAGCTGAAAAAGCTGGGATTTTCTTTCGAAGATTCGAAATCGAACTTTATTTTCGCAACGCACAAAAGCGTACCGGCCGGGAAGATTTTTCAGGCACTCCGGGAACGCCATATTTATGTGCGGTATTTTGAGAAACCCCGCATTGACAATTATTTGCGTATTACGATTGGCACGCGGGAAGAAATGCAGACGCTGTTTGATTTTTTGAAAGATTACTTAACCGAATCAAGCAAGTAGCGAAGCGGATTGCAAATATCCGCTTGCCAAGAGGGATGAAGCAGCTGAAAATATAAAACAGAAGAAGAGTATCTGCAGAGGAGCAGAAGAAAATTTTAAAGGGGGACTGCCGTCGGAATCAGCCATGAGATCCGGCGGCAGTTTTAGAAGGTATTTGGGTATGAACAAAGAGAAGAAAGAAGTAGTAAAGGTAAATCAGATTACGGAAGGTGTTATCTGGCAGCAGATTCTGATCTTTTTCCTGCCGATTCTGTTCGGAACGTTTTCCAACAGCTCTACAACACGGCGGATGCCATGATTGTCGGACACTTTCTTGGAAAACAGGCACTTGCGGCGGTCGGCGGAACGACAGGTACACTGATCAATCTGCTGGTCGGATTTTTCGTCGGCCTTTCGAGTGGTGCGACGGTTGTTATTTCACAGCATTACGGAGCCAATAAAGAGGACAAGGTTCAGTGGCAGTACACACTTCCATTGCCTTTTCCATTCTCGGAGGTATTGTGCTGACGGTAGTCGGCATTGGCTGTTCGAGATGGATGCTCGATCTGATGAACACGCCGGATGATGTTGTAAATCATGCGCTGATTTATATGCGTGTTTATTTCCTTGGAACCATCGGAAACCTGATTTACAACATGGGTTCCGGTATTCTGCGTGCGGTCGGCGATTCGAAACGTCCGCTGCTGTATCTGATCATCTGCTGTATGACCAATATCGTGCTTGATTTTTTATTTGTCGTCGGCATGCAAATGGGTGTTATGGGCGCGGCACTTGCAACCATTCTGTCTCAAATCATCAGTGCGGTTCTTGTTATGGGCTCTCTGATGCGGACCAAAGACATTTACCGGCTTCATCTGCGGAAAATCAGCATTGACTGGATTATGCTCAAACGGATTATCCGCATTGGTTTTCCGGCAGGCGTACAGTCAATTCTGTACTCGGTATCGAACGTGATTATTCAGTCTGCTGTCAACTCGCTGGGAACCAACAATGTGGCTGCGTGGGCGGCTTACGGAAAGGTGGACGGTCTTTTCTGGATGATGATCAATGCGCTCGGTATTGCGGCGACAACCTTTGTCGGTCAGAACTACGGTGCGAAAAAGATGGATCGTGTACACCGCGGTGTGCGCACCAGCATGATCATGGCATTCCTGATGACGGGTCTGATGGTTGTGTTTATGTGGTTTATCGGTGATACACTGATTTCTCTGTTTACCACAGATACGGCTGTGCGTGAAATCTGTCACGGACTGATCCATTTCCTGGTGCCGACCTTCTTCACCTATATTTCCATCGAAATCCTTTCCGGTGCACTCCGCGGTGTCGGAGATGCATGGATTCCGATGTTTATCACTGGAATAGGAATCTGCGGAGTACGTATCGTGTGGATGACGGCGGTTCTGCCGCATTTCCACTCCTTAAAAGGAGCGGCCTTCTGCTATCCGCTGTCGTGGGTGATCACAACGATTGCGTACTTTATTTATTACCTGTTCTTCAGTCAGCTGAGTAAGCGGAAAGAATTGAGGAGTATCTAACAGAATGTTCAAACTGTATTAACAAAACTGTGCTATCATGAAAATATCAGTGTCAAAAGGTCAAAAAACCGATGCAGGAGGATTTTTGAACTCGGGACACGGCAAAAAATGAGTAAGTAGCCATTTTTCAAAGAAAAATGAGCGGATTACAAAGGAAAGACAGGTGGAACGTAAGATGGTAAGTGAAAAGTAACGATTGTCAATTCGTCAGGTCTGCATCTTTTAAACGCGGTAAATTTGTCAAACAGTGTAAGCCGGTACAAATCTTCCATGTCGTTTACCTATGAAAACAACGGGATGCAGGGAACGGTTAATTTAAAGAGTATTTTGAGTATCGTTGCCGCAGGAATCAGGCAGGGAGACACTATTGAGATCTGCAGCAGAGGAGAGGATGAAGAGGAGGCACTTCGGGCGCTGTTGCCGCAATTAAAAGCGGCTCGGAGAGACGCCGGAAAAATAAAGAAAACAGAATATAAAAGGAAAAAGGACCTCTTTGGGGGAGCTGAAGGAAAAACCAGACAGCACCACCAAAAAGGAGGTCTTTTTCAAATACGCTTTCGGGAAAGCTGCCGGCAGGCGGTTTCGCGGACACATCGATAGAAGAGTTTCCCAAACAGGGGGTATAAGGCCGGAAAAAGTGTCTACACTCTGAATAAAGAAAGAATGCAGAGAAAAGGAGTGCAGAACAAAATGGCGAAGCAGAAAAAAATCGATCTGGAGCATATGACTGAGAAGGAAAAAATGAAATACGAAATCGCGGACGAACTGGGACTTTTAGACCGCGTGTTGAATGATGGCTGGCGGTCGCTCACGGCAAAAGAGACAGGACGGATCGGCGGCCTTGTGACACGGCGGAAGCGGCAGGCGGCGGAAGGACAGAAAGAGAGGTAATCGTTACAGTTTAACCGAATCAAGCAAGTCCTCTACTTCAATTGCGAGAAGCAATCAGTAGTGGGTTGGGACTTGCTTGTATCAGGAGTGATACAAGCTTTTTAGATTCTGTCTATTGGAATATCGGAACAAAAGGTTTATACTGAATTTATGAGACTACAAAGGTCGATTCAATATCAAAAGACAGGAGAAAAATGGGGAAATGGCAAAACTTGTATGTAACTTTATTTCTTATGCGTTAAAGAGAACCGTGGATATCACGGTCGTTCTTCCGAGTGTGACGATTCCAGAGGCAATGCAGCTTCCGATGCCGGGAAAAGAGAACCCGGTGCCGCCGACACATGAGGTGAAAGAAAAATATCCGGTGCTGTACTTACTGCACGGTATGGGAAACAACCACGCGCAGTGGACAGGTTATACTAATGTGGAAATGTTTGCAGAAGAGAGAAACATGGCAGTTGTGATGATTTCGGGGGAAAACAAATTCTATCATGATTCTCTGGACGGCGAACCGTTTTTCGATTTCGTAGCCAAAGAGGTTCCGGAATTCGTGACCAATTATTTCCCGATTTCCGCGGAGCCGGAGCACAGCTATATCGCAGGATTATCGATGGGTGGTTACGGCGCACTGCTGCATGGCCTTTCTAATCCGGAACGGTTTGCAGCGATTGGTTCCTTCTCCGGCGCAGTCATGCCGGTGGGCGATCCGGAAAAGTGGAAGGTCTGATTGACGGTCCTCTCGATGTGAAATGGCTGGTGAAAAAAGCTATTGCGGACGGAAAAAAGATTCCGCCACTGTATGTGACCTGCGGCGAAGAGGATATGCTGTATGAGATTAATACAGAGTTTAAGGATTATCTGAAAGAAAATGGAGTGGATGTCACCTGGGTATCCGTACCGGGATACACCCATGAGTGGAGATTCTGGAATCTGGCAGTCGAGAAGTTTCTAAAATGGATTCCGAGAACCGACGGATATGTGTCTGCCGGAACGCGACAGATCTGATAAGGCCGATGAAAACAGAAAAATGGTGTGGAGACAACCTCTTTGGAGGCGTCTCCGCATCATTTTTTGACTTCACAGGAAACTTCATTGAAGTGTGCCATGCAGTTTTATAAAATTATGCTTTTTTCTGTGCAGCCATCCACTCCAGAATCGGAGTCTCTTTTCCGTCCGTCATAACCGGTTTGCCGTCATAATCGAGGACACACTCATCGTTCAGCATCGGGATCCAGGACCAGTGGCCGATGTATTCGAATGGGGTGCCATCCGCGTTTTTCTGTGTTCCAGTGTGATCGAGTACCTTGTCCCAGTAGGTGAAGTGTGCATTCGGATTGACCTTTGCCAGACGTTCATAGGTTGGAACGACAAAATCATCCGGAACGACAACGGGGTCGGTTTTTGCGTGTGTAAACCAGATCGGCAGATCTTTGAGCTTCAGAATATCTTCATCGGAGATAAATGCATCCGCCAGAGCCTCGCAGACCGGATATGCGGCAGCGTAGCGGGACGGGTTGAAAATGATCTGTTTCATGGTCATAAAGCCACCGTTGGAGCAGCCGCCGATGTAGATGCGGGAGCGGTCAATCTGCGGATGGGCATCCACGAAAGCACCGATCAGGGCATCGAGAACTTCGGTATATTTGGAAGAACCGTCTTTGGTATATTCGCCGGTTCCGTCATCCATCCACATGGTTGGAGCCTGTGGAGCGAGCAGGTAGGTCTTGCCGCCGAAAATTTTCTGAACCTTTGGGGAAATCAGGTTTACAACTTTATTTCCGATTGCTGCAATCGGCGGTTCCTGTCCGCCCTCACCTGCGCCGTGCAGCCAGATGATCAGCGGGATTTTCTCATCCGCATCCATTTCCGGCTCGTAGTAAACGTAAGAGAGCGGAGTCTGCGGATCCTCGTAGCGGTCTTCTTTGAGCCATTCACCGTAGATGACGCAGTTTCCGCCGTCTACGTCGAACGTCTGCGGAGAAATGGCATCATCGTCTGTTGCAATTTCAGAGACTTGTGTTACATCGTAAGCAACATTGACAAATACATTAAAATTACCGTTGAATTTGATGATGGAGCCGATTCCTTCCATGATGAAACACGGCAGCTCCAGCGTCAGACAGGTACCGTCCTCGCACGGTGCACCGGTTTTGTCAGAAACGTAAACGTTCGAAACGCGGCGTGTGCCGTCCATGGAATCATCCGGTTTGTCACCCATGAAATTCGGCCAGACAAAGTTCTCACCCTCGGTGGATGTACGGGTAACGTGTACCGTAAACTGCTCCGGAGATGGGGCCGCACCCTTCATGCTTTTGCCATAATCCAGAATTATTTTCGAAATATGCGGACCGAAATCAAAAACTTCGGTAATGGTATAATAAGTTCCGTTCATTTGTAAAAACCCTCCTTTGGTACGGAATGTACGCTCAGAGTCTTTCTGCATTTGCGTTTGCGACTGACAAAATCATCTCACAAAATCAGGTACAGAAAAAGCTTGAGAGTACAGTTGTTTGCATGGGCAGAAAAGACGATATTGGGAATGATAGATTTTTTCTGCCCTACAATACCAGTCTACTACAGACATTCCGAAAGAAAAAGTACAAATCAGAGATAAATTTGCACGGAGATGCTTTTTCGTTGCTGCTTACTCAGCAGTGAAACACTTGCTGTTTCGCTGCGTAAGAAAGTGATTCAGGCGTGAGCAGTCCTCCGTTTGCGAAGCAAAACTTTAAATGAGGGCTGCGAATGTTACAGTTCGCCGGGCACCAGTGAACTGTAACGCTTTTTCTGCGTTTTTGTTTCCGGAACGGAAAAAGTCTGATCGAAACAGAAACAGCAGAAAAGTGTCAAAAAACAGCAGAATCGTTGTTTTTCGTATTGGAGCCGTATGGAATAATAAAATCATACAAGGAAAAAGGGAGGTTTTACGAGATGATTACAAGACTAGAGGAGATTCCGGTAACGAAAGAAAGCTATCCGTTTGCCAGTGCGGAGCGTTACCTGAAGCTGTCGGAGCGCGGCTATGTGGAGAAGGAATATTATATGTATGGAACGGCAAATGTCTACGAGACAGCCGACGAGCGCGGCGGCGTCCGTGTGCGCACTGCGGATGCGCCGTATACAAACCGCATCATTGTCCGCGCACCGCAGGACACTGCAAAATGCAGCAGAAACGTTGTAGTGGAGATTATCAACCAACGAGTTTTATGGAGATTGACCGCATGTGGATTCTCGGCTGGAAGAAATTTGTGCGGGACGGAGATATCTATGTGGGAATCACAAGCAAACCGAATACGATCGCAAAAATGGTGGAGTTTGATGAAAAGCGTTACGGCTGTCTTTCCTGGGCCAACCCGACGCCGGATGTGCCGTTCTCGGAGCGACTGCAGGCCACGGGCGGACTCGGCGATCTGAATCATGATTACGAAACGGGTCTTTTCTGGGACATGCTGACAGACCTGGCGTGGCTGCTGCGCGGCGATGAGGAGCAGAATCCGATTCGGGAATATAAGAGAGAATACGTCTATTTGACGGGCTGGTCACAGTCGGGTTCGTATCTGTTCCGCTATCTGAACAGCTTTGCGTATCGTCCGGAGGTGGCACGCGGTGCGTGTGTATTTAATGGTTACCTTTCCGGAGGAGGAGTCCATTCCCTTGGTATTCCGGTCAACCAGTATGAAACCATGACTCCGTACCATTACAGTCTGACACGTGTGGAAAAGGCGCGCGAGCCGTTTATCGCTGTACAGACGGAGAGTGAAAACGGAAGAATGGAAGCATGGCGCATTGCCCAGCAGGACAGCGATGATCCGGAGTTCCTGTTCCGCCAGTATGATGTGACGGGTGCAAGCCATGACACTTCCTATAGCTACGTGAATTACTATCAGAACGATCCGGATCTGGTGCGGATCAACCATCTGCCATTCTATATGGGAAAAAATGAGGAAGGAAACGACTATCCGTCCCAGATTCTTTTTGCGGCAGCATTTCGGAATCTCTTTACCTGGGTACGGACAGGCGCAGCTCCGGCGCACTGTGACCGGATTGCGGTTGACAGCGACGGAGAAAACAAAAAGGATGCGTTCGGAAATACGATCGGTGGACTGCGTACCTGCCTCCTTGACTACCCAACCGGAAGATACAGCAATACCAGCGACATTGAAAAAGGCCAGAATTTCCTGGATCCGGAATCGGAAAAGGAAGGATTGTTCGGTTATCAGCAGGCGTTTTCGAAAGAAATGATAAAAGAGCTGTACGGAACATTGGCACATTACCGGGAAATGGCGGAGAAAAACACGAAAGAGCAGGTAACGAAAGGCTTTGTCTGCCGCGAGGATGCGGCGGAGCTGGTTGAGATTGCCGTGCAGCTTGCAAAGAAACGCGGACTGGAATAAAAAACAATAAACAATAAACAGTTACGGTAAAATCAGATTCGAGGAGCGTGCCCGAAAAAAACCGGGCGCGCTCTGCGCAGATAAAGGAGAAAATAAAATGGGGATGAAAGCAGAACAGTGGCGACAAATTATTTTATCATTTGAGAGCAAGAAAACATACGACAATCCATTCCTCGATGTTTCCATTTGGAGTATTTTTACGGGACCGTCGGGAAGAAGGATCAGAAGAGAAGCATACTGGGACGGCGGAAATACCTATCGGATTGCCTTTGCGCCGACCGAAACCGGAATGTGGAGTTATAGGCTGGAAGCACCGGAGGAGACGGGACTTTCCGGAGTGCAGGGAACGATCGAATGTATTCCATACGAAGGAGATCTTGCCATTTATCGGCACGGATTCCTGAAAGTGCATCCATCAGGAAGATATCTGACGTATGCAGACGGAACACCGTTTTTCTGGCTCGGTGATACGCACTGGGCATTTGCCTTTGGTGAGCGGTGGGACGAGTCGAACCATCCGCAGATGACGAGCATGTTCCGCGGCATGGCGGACCGCAGGAAGGAGCAGGGTTATAACGTTTATCAGACGAACCTTCGAAGCGACAGCTGGAAGGAGCACAAGAGCCGTTACTGGAAAACGGATGCCACAGATGATGTGCCAGATGTGGCATTTTACCAGAACGAACTCGACCGCCGCATGCAGTATCTCGCTGACCTCGGCTTTATCAACGCGCTCGGTTTTGCCTGGTCCGGCTCGATCGAGCAGGGCGTGGAGCACCAGAAACATCTGGCACGCTATATCATTGCCCGCTATGGTGCCCTTCCGGTTGTGTGGACGCTGTCAGGCGAAGTGGCAGGCTACTTCCCGGGAAAGCCGCGGGAAACAGCCATCAAAGGCTGGCGCGAGGTCGCAAAGTATGTGGAAAAATGGACGGATATGGAACACTGCAGACCGCACATTATACGAATGAGCGTCCGTTTGCAGATTACTATTATGACGAATCGTGGTTTGATTTTGTGCTGAATCAGGCCGGACACGGCGATTTCCCGATCAATCCGTCCTGGTACCGTGCCTATCGGAAGGAACACGGAACAAAACCATTCATCGAAGGCGAGTCCCTGTATGAATACTGTTCCACACTGGAAGAAAACGGAACCCGGCTCTGCACCGATGCAATGCTGCGCCGCGTGGCATATATGGCAGTCCAGACCGGCGGCTGCGGCTATACGTACGGTGCGCAGGGAATCTGGGATAATATCTGGGAGGTAAGTGACATCAACCCGGATTTTAATGCATTCAACAAATTTGGCATCACCTGGCGAAAGCCATTGACGGCCCCGGAGGCGCACAGATGGGATATCTGAAACGTTTCTATGAAGAACATCATTTTGAGGAGATGGTGCCATATGAACCGGCAGAAATGGAAGAGAGTATCAGCCCGTTTGCCAATAAGCTTGCGGCTGCCACGATCAGCCGGGATAAAACGAGAGCACTGATTTATTACGGAGAGATGGATGGCATGAGTACACCGCTCGCGGGCCTTTGCGACGGAATCTATGCAATTTCCTGGTTTGATCCGAGAACGGGACAGACAGAAAAAGCAGAAATCCAGGTGGAAGTGCGTGGAAAGTCGTGCATTATGCCAAAGAAACCGGCGGCGGGAGATTGGGTGCTGATAGCAGAATGCATAGAAAAGACTGAAAAGTGATCATAAACTATACAAAATGCGGAAAGAAACCACAGAAAAGTGCAAATTCATCGCAGGATTGTTCTTTTTTGGAGGTAAGAAAGCAGATATAATAAGATCATCAAATGAGTCACGGCCGAAACTCAGAAACGAAATAAAGCAGCAAGACAAAAAGATAAAAAGCGAGGACGAAAGAATGAAAAAGAAAGTAGCAGCGATTTTCATGGCATCCATTATGGCATGCTCCATGGCTGCATGCGGAAGCAGCGGCGGAAGTTCAGATTCCGGAAAGACAGATTCTAAGGATAAGAGTACCGCATCCAGTACAGCAGAGAACGGAAGCGGAGAAGTGGAAAAATCATCGTAAGCTTCCCGACCTGGACGGGTGCTCCGGCAGACACGGAGAAAGTACAGGAAGCCATCAATGATATCACAAGAGATAAGATTGGCGTTGAAATTGAGCTTTCTATTACCGATTTCGGATCCTTTAATCAGAATACGACACTGGCGCTTTCCGCAAATGAGGAAATTGATGTACTTGCATGTGTAGGTTTCCCATATGCAACCGGAATTCAGCAGGGATATCTTTCCGATCTGGAAGAGAACGATCTTCTTGCAACGTATGGACCGGACATCGCAGAAGCAGTTGGACAGGATAACATTGATGCCTGCCGTGTGAACGGAGTTCTCTATGGCCTTCCAAGCAACCGGGACATTGCACAGGGACGTGGATGCGCAGCGATCGCAACCGAGTATCTCGATGGTATTGGCTACGAAGCAAACACAGACGATGAGATCGTAAAAATCGGTCTGGATGAATTAAACGATATTTATGCACAGCTGCATGAGAAATATCCGGACAAAGAGGTTTATCGTCCGACAACAGGTTCTATGTCGCAGTTCTCTAACGTAGACTCCCTTGGAGGAAATGTGTTCGGTGTTCTGCTTGACTATGGCCAGAACCTTGATGTTGTAAATCTCTTTGAGAGCGATTTCTACAAGGATTATTGTGCAAGACTGTATGACTACAATCAGAAAGGCTATATCAGTGCCGATGCATCGACCGATACAACAGCAGTCGGAGAGCTTGTAAAAGCCGGAACTCTGATGAGCTATACCACAGGCGGAAAGCCTGGCATCAAAGCGCAGGAGACTACACTGACCGGTCGCGATATGACCATCTTCCAGACACTGGATGACTATATCAGTTCCACATCTGTGGCTAGTATGCCTTGGACCATTCCGATCTCTGCACAGCATAAAGAAGCAGCCATGAAATTCCTGAATGAGTGCTACACAAATGCCGATATCGCAAACCTTCTGGCATGGGGCATCGAGGGAACACATTATAAAATTGGCGATGACGGACTTGCTACTTATGCAGACGGTGTAGATGCATCCAACTCCGGATGGAATCATTCCATGGGATGGATGATGCCGAACCAGTTCCTGACCATGTATGGGAAGGAAATGATCCGGATCTGTGGACAGAGATGAAAGAGTTTAACACCAATGCAAAGGTTTCCAAAGCAAGCGGTTTCTCCTTTGACAGCACAAATGTGGCAAACGAGCTCACAGCAGTACAGAACGTATACAACGAGTATCAGACCAGCGTAGAGTACGGCTTTGTAGACCCGGAGACCGGAATTGCCGAAATGAATGATAAGATGATGACTGCAGGCTCCAGAAGATTATCGACGAGAAAAAGGCACAGCTTGCAGCGTGGCAGGAAGCAAACAAATAAAGTTTAAGAATTTAGATCAAAAAATGACTGCGCGTCCCAAAAACAGGACGGCGCAGGTTGTAAGAAGAGAAAAATCTGTCAAAACCGGAACGCTTTGGGACCGGCTGCGGATAAGAAAAAAGGAGAAGGAAAAACATGGCAAGAGTGAAAAGTCAGAAGAGCCAGAAAAGACGAAAAACATTTGTACGTTTTCTGCCGATCTATATTCTGATGCTGCCGGGTCTCATTTATCTGTTTATCAACAATTACATGCCTCTGCCGGGTCTTGTGATTGCATTCAAACAGTACAATGCCGGAAAAGGCATCTACGGAAGTCCATGGGTAGGACTGAAAAACTTTGAATATCTGTTTACGACAAGCGATGCCTTTGTTATTACACGAAATACCATTCTCTACAATGTGGCATTTATCGTAATCAACACAACACTGGCAATCGCAGTAGCTATTGTCTTGAGTGAACTGGAAGGAAAACGGAAGAAAGTTTACCAGAGTGCAATCCTTCTTCCGAACCTCCTCTCCACCGTTATCATCGGATATCTTGTTTTTGCATTCTTCAGTGTAGAAAACGGATTCATTAACAACACGATTTTAAAGGCGCTGGGAAAAGATCCGGTTTCCTGGTATTCGGAACCGAAATACTGGCCGTTTATCCTGGTTTTTGTCAGTGCATGGAAGTCGGTTGGCTACAACTGTATTGTGTATCTGGCAACACTGATGGGATTTGATAAATCCTTCTATGAGTCAGCCAAGATCGATGGTGCAACGAGATGGCAGCAGATCAAATATATTACCCTGCCGCTTCTGCGTCCGACCATTATCATGCTGACCATGATGGCAATCGGAAGAATTTTCTACTCTGACTTCGGTCTCTTTTACCAGGTGCCGATGAACCAGGGAGCTCTGTATTCCACAACAAACACAATTGATACCTACGTATATCGCGGACTGCTTCAGATGGGCAATGTTTCGATGTCTGCCGCAGCCGGTGTTTACCAGTCGATCGTAGGATTTATTCTGGTGCTTGGCGCCAACCTGCTGGTACGTAAAATTGACCGCGACAGCGCGCTGATCTAGTAAAGTAAAAAATAAATAACTGGTTATATTATGCGTTCTATGCTATACTGGTATTATCAAGAAGAAAGAGGTACCGGTATGGCATACGCAAAAGCAATTGAATTAAACTCTGATGATGTTGAA
>ENA-OQDE01000044-OQDE01000044.1-human-gut-metagenome-genome-assembly--contig:-NODE-44-length-70441-cov-10.122493_pt1 | contig 70441 bp, 77 predicted proteins | sample MGYA00242768_ERZ504595 | MGnify/ENA primary metagenome ERZ504595 (study PRJEB26092, sample SAMD00036307) | human gut metagenome | host: Homo sapiens | study: EMG produced TPA metagenomics assembly of...
TCAGCGGTTTGCCTATGGATTTGGTCTTGCCGGAACCGGCTCCTCCATAGACAAGGAAATTGGAGAACCAGTAATAATATCTGATAATTGTCCCGTCCGTGGCGTGAAGGGAGAGCAGGGCTTTTCCGTCCTTTCCGCTTTCTGCTCCTCCTTTGAAAGAAAGACGGAGAAGTACGGAAACGACACCCGGAAGCAGGAACCACCACCCGTCCGGATGGTGGCATGTGCGACAGCTGTTTCTGCAAGTACCAGCAGCAGGAACAGGACATGTGACATCCGGGATTTTCCCGGAAACAGACAGCTGGCGATGCCGCCGCCAAAAAGCAGGGCTGCCAGTTTCATAACAAACATATGATCCATATTCATAAATTGATTTAGATTTTTCCGGTAAGCGCATCCTTTACCAGTCTTTTAGCTTCCGCTATGAGAGCCTGTTTCGGATTCACCATGAAACGGAACATCCGGTAAGACACATCCAGCATCTTCCTCTCGTTTCTGAATTCTTTCTGCAGGATGGCGGATTTGGCCATGCTCATCGCCTCGTTCTTTCCCGGAACATAATGGTAGGTGTGTTCCCTGCCGTCCTCGTAATACCTGTGCGTGGCCTTGTAACCATACATGCTGATGAACCGGTCCGCACACCGGGCTTTCCATTCCATACGGTCGAAGCCGATAATTCCCTTTTTACCATTCAAGATATTAACAGATCCCCGGCTGTTGGCAAGAGGACATAATGTTACCGTCTGTGTCACATCATTCCGTGAAACGATGATATGAACATGGAGTTGCAGCCCGGGTTTCCTGTCCCCGGCTTTTGCCCGTCCCTCCTTCACTTCCTCATCACTGTTCCTGTAATGGCGTTCCGTTTCCACCCTCCCAAAATAAACAAGATCCTTTCCTGATCTTATCTTCTCCCTGCGAAAATTCTCTGCATACAGGTCCATACAGTTCCGGGAGTAATTCTTCAACTCATGAATGACTTTTTCCTGTTCCTCCACGGTGAGCCGCTCAAATTCCGCCACCTGCTTTCCTGTAACCCGCCGGATCAGGTGGGCCGCTTCATCCTGTGAGGGATTGATGGACAGCATATAGAATTTATCATCCTCTTCTTCAATCTTTTATGGTTGTTGTCAATCTTTTGCATGACCGTCACCGGTGCGACATAATCCTCCTCATGGGAGAAGAACGTGTCATAATAAGGTTTGTCTTCAAGACTTTCCTTCAACAGGTATTCCACCAGTGCCCGGCACCTGTCCTTGTTGTCGCATACACAGGGTGTGTTGACCGGTTTATGTACTTTTACAAACATTCCACCTGGATTTAGTTCTGATAATAATCATAAGGTTCCTTTTGAAATTTCTTGAATACAGATTCATGTATGATACTGCATTTTTTTCAACTCACCGCCTGTCGTCCTCTGTTCCTTCATGGTGACAGCCCGAACTTCATAATCCCCTTTCAGATAATTCGCCGGACTATATGGACACTTCATTCTGTAAAGGATTGCTGGAAATATGGTAGAATATGCCATTCTTTTTTTGATTGTTGCCAGCCTTCCGCATAAACCGCATTGGCGCCATATAATATTTTCTTGTGAAAAAAAGTATCATACTTTCTCTGTTCAAACTGTATTTCCACTTCGGATGAGCCGGTACAGGACGGGCCATTACCTGTTTTACGAACATATTTCCTTTACCTTATATAACAACATTTCCAGATAAACCGGTGCGACAAAATAATCTGTTCCTTTTTCCGCCTTCTTGAAGTTCTTCTGGTCGAAAGCGTTTTCCAGCAGCCTGACAACCTGTCCGAGTTTCCGTCTGTCCTCCACGTCAGGAGCACCTGCTTGCTTCAACCGCTCCACTTCCGCTTTCAGTTGGGTGACCTGTTTGTCGGCCCGGTCCAGCAATTCATCACTGTGCGCTTCCGGCGCCGGAAGCAGCTTGTCGATCTTGTCTTTCTCTATGGCACGGATGATTTTGATGATCCGTTCGATTCCCTGAAGTTCCAGTGTCTTGAACTTCCCGTTGATTGACGTTCGGGGATCCACCCCGTTCCGCTCAAAGTAGGACAGCATTGTCTCAATGAACTCACTGGCCGACACGCTTCCTTTCATTTCGTCCAGATGCTGTTTCACATCTATGGATACACGAATGGTTTTTGTAATTTTTGTTTGCATAATCTTGAATCTTTCCGCAAATGTAAGGGCGGACCGGCACAACCTTTTTGTGCTGCCTCCATCTTTTTTTCTGTAGATTTTTGTCTACATCGCAAATTGTTAACAATCAACTATATATAAAAAACATGTCGATTTTATGTAGACAACACAATTACTTGATAATCAACAGGAAAAAGACTTAAATCTACAGAAAAAGTAGACAATTTGTCTACAAAAAATCTCACAACCTATTGACAATCACGGCTCTGCGTGATTTAGCGAACGTCAAAACGTGCGCGCCGCTTGCTCTTCCTTATTATTTTTTCAAAGAAAAAATGGAATTTCTCGGGCAGAGCCCTTCCCTAGAGAGAAGGAAAGCCATGCGGTACGGAGATGGATACGGAAGATATGTGACAGACTGAGGGAGGCGTATTCCGTCCTTGGGGGCTTGCAGAGAGACCGGCGATATTGCCGGTGCGAACTTCCAGGAGTATGTGCCGTTTCCGATCTCGCAAGATGCGGGAGAACGGACGGCAGACCTGATTTGTAATCCCGGAAAAAAGAAAGTGTCCTCAGAGCGGATCGGAGAAGTGGCGGCGGGCCGGCGGACAAACCGGAAGACAATACGGGCAGATATTATCAAACAAACCGATTCTGAAAATCAGGAAAAGTACAATAACTGTTTCTGCATAATCTTCCCGGAAAAAAGAAAATGAACAATACCTGACAATACTTATGGGTTGCCAATGGAAGTGTGCATGAATCTTCCTGTTCATGAACGAATAAAAATATAGGTAATCTGAAAATGATGGTGGAGAACCGGACATGCTGGTGGCGTCAAGAAGGAACAAAAGGAATCGGGCAGGATTATTTTGAATGGTCCTCTTTTTCCGCGAATCCGATAGGTATACATTCCAAATTGACGTGTCATTTTTTTTAAGAAAATAGCCATTCAAAATATCCATCCAATACTTAATGCCAATATTTTAAAGTGTTTTAATTTTAAAATATTAAAGCATTTAAATATTAAAATGTTAAAACTTCGGTCATGAACACTTTACATGATCTGTTGTTTTATGATATTTGTTTATATGTAGAATCCGTATCATTGTTAAAAATATCATACACGTAATTCTGTAATCCACCCTTTACATTATGTGAGAATCAATGGATATTCTTTTTTCAAAGGGATGCCGACGGTTCGATTTGAAAACATATTAATATCAGAATATTTAAAAATTAAAATATCAAACAATTTTAATTTTAAAATATTACAACATTAAAATATTGACACGGACGGGTATGGAGTTGTAATCCGTATCTTTGCCCCATGTCCTTTTAGAAAAAGGAAATATGCCATTATGCCTCCTGAAAATGTCTATATTTGCGTTTCAATAATATAAATGATATGGACAGAACTAAGGACGCATGCAGACACCAATCAAACAACAGAGTCATCATGTGGTACAAAATAAGAGAATTATATTCAAAAGGATTTAACAAGACCCAGATCGCGTTCCAGCTTGGTCTGCATAGAAGTACGGTGCGCCGGTACTTGAAAATGGACGAGGACACATTAACTGCAAAATTGCAGCATCGCAGGCGATATCCCCGCATACTTGACAAATACGAAAGTTATGTCTGTGACGTTCTTTCCCGGTACAGGTTCCTGTCCGCCTCCAGATTCATGACTGGATGAAGGAACAGTATCCTGATCTTCCTGTTGTCTGCGGAAAAACCGTATACAATTTTGTGGAAACTGTACGTCGTAAGTATAATCTGGACAAGGAGGGTCTTTCCAAACGTGTTTATGAGAAAATGCCGGATACCCCTTACGGGGAATATGCCCAGATGGATTTCGGAGAAAGCCGTATGCCCACATACAGGGACGACTTTGTCAAAGTTTATTTTTTGTCATGGTGATGAGCCGTTCCAGGCAGAAGTTCGTGTATTTTTCCTGTACGCCTTTCACATCAGCTAGCCGTATATGCCATGAACTGGCTTTCGCATATTTCGGAGGGAAGCCAAGAAGGATAATCTATGACCAGGACAAAGTCCTGTTGGTCAGAGAAAACCTGGGTGACCTCATATTGACAAGAACATTCCGTGCCTTTGTCAACGAGCAGCATTTCCAGCCCGTGTTCTGCCGTCCTGCTGATCCGGAAAGCAAGGGAAAAGTGGAAAATGTGGTCAAATATGTCAAGCGTAACTTTCTTGCCGGACGGACATTTAACAGCCTGGAAGTCCTTAACACCGAGGTCCTGCAATGGCTGGAAAAAACAGGAAACGGCAAGATACATGGAACCACACGCCTGGTTCCGGCTGAGGAATTTGAGATTGAACGGAAATATCTGTTGCCATACTATGGAGAACCGGTGCCCCCCAAAGACGAGCCGAAAGAGTATCATGTCCGCAAGGACAATACGGTACGGTATCTGACCAACTACTACAGTGTGCCCTCCGGCACCTATAAAAATCGGAACACCGTTGTATGGCTTCTTGAGAATAACGGACATATCGAGCTGTACGACAAAGAGAGCGGTAAACTCATATGCAGGCATGAGTTGTGTCCCGGAAAAGGGAAAAATGTATGTGACAAAAGACATCATAAGGACAAGACACGGAGTGTGAATGACTTGCAGGTCCGGATCCGAAAGCGGACGGAAGATGACCCCACCGTTATTTTGTGGCTCCGGAATCTGGAAAGGGAAAAGCCGCGTTATTACAGAGACAATATGAAACTGCTGCTTCATGTGATATCCGAATACGGCAAAGAAACAGTGATAGCAGCCCTGCGGACCTGTCTGGAAAAAAACATATACAACAGCCTTTCCGTGCAGGAAATATCCGGCTCAATCCACAGGAGCAAGGACAATATGAACGGGATGACTTTCCAAGCTCCGACATCCATTCCGGAAACAGCGGACTGTCATCCTGAAAAAACAGATATAAACCAATATAACAAGTTTTTTGAATGATACAAAGTGAAAAATTGAAAGAGCACGCCAAACGTCTGCGGCTTTACAACATTGCAAACCGCATGGACAGCATTCTGCATCATGCACAGGAAGAAAAACCGACCTACCCGGAATTCCTGTCCCTGGTATTAGGCACCGAAGTTGAGATGAAAGAGAGGAAAGACTACGAGAGACGCCTTGTTGCGGCACGTCTGCCCCGAAAACATGATCTTGACGAATACGACTACAATTTTTATGAAGCATAGACCGCCGGCAGATGAAGGAGCTTCGTGAACTGGTATGGCTCCGTGAAGCTTATAACCTGATCCTGATGGGACCATCAGGGACTGGAAAAACATTTCTGGCAGCCGGTCTTGTCTTTGATGCGGTCAAGGCCGGTTACAAGGCATACCTGATGACAATGGAGGATATCGTAAATTGTCTCAGACTTAAAGACATCTCAACTCCGGCCATGATGACTTATAACAAGATTCTGCGCGCACAGCTGCTGGCAATAGATGATATCATGCTGTTTCCTGTGAAAAGAGAGGAAGCAACTGCCTTCTTCAACCTGATAAACACCCTACATGAGAAGACATCCATCATCATTACAACCAACAAGGCACCTACAGAATGGGTAGAAACATTGAATGATGAAATCCTTGCCAGCGCTCTGCTTGACAGGCTGCTTTATCGATGTGAAGTCATCAAGTTCACCGGCAGTAGCTACCGGTTAGAAAACAGGCAGACGATTTTCAAGACTACAACAGGAACGAGAAACGAACTTATGAAGCCTTAGTTACTGGTGTATTCTGTGGCATATTTAACTTTTCTAAAAAAAGGCACAAGAAAATTTGCAAATTACATCTGTGGCGTAGGTCACGGCACGGTAGGGATAGCGTTGAAGTCGCACACCACGCTGTCCACCTTCAGCACTTGGTTGATGTTCCCGGCGATGATGCGGTTGTAGTACCCCTTCTCCGCGAAGTCCGAATAATAGTGGTACACGCTCTTGTCCGCCAGCAGCAAGGCACGTTTCACGTTGTGTTCAATCGCGCTTTTTTCAGGTGATAGCGTGAAGAACATCTCGTGGAAACGGCGCACATGTTCCCGTGCCTCCGCCGGGCGGTTCTGCGACAAATCCTGAGACAAGGCGAGCATCAGGCTCTTGCCGTTGTCCAGCACATAGATTTTCTCCCGTTGCTTCTCTGCGAAACGGTAGGAGTTCCACACGCTCCACACCGTCACCACGGCGCACAGCGAGAGGAAGACGATACCGAACAGGCGTATCTGCCTGAACGACGATTCGATGTTTCTAAGTGATTTGAATTCCATTTATATTTTCCAATTTATGATTGCACATTGATTATTTCAGCAATTTGCCGACACGTCCGACTGCGTTTCCTGCGGCTGCACCCGCCACGCTGCCCGCCATGCTTCCGGCTCGTCCCGCCATCTGGTTCACGTTGCGACCGTAACCGCCCATGCCTCCGGCTTGGATAATCCAGCCCGCAACGGTGGGAATGGTAAAGTAGCCGATGATGCCGATGCAGAGGAATACGATATACACCCCGTCGCTCGAATCCAGCGAGAAGTTCGGGTCTGCCTGCATCCGCTCGATGTCGTTTTGCAGCATCAGAACCTGTATCTTCGCCAGTATGGTGCTGAACATGTCCGATACCGGTAGCCACAGATAGACCTGTATATAGCGGCATATCCACTGCGTGAGCGTGTTTTGGAAACCGTCCCATACCGACAGGGCGAAGGCTATCGGACCGAGAATCGCCAGCACCACGAGAAAGAAGGTGCGGACGGTGTCTATCACGAGGGCGGCGGCTTGGAACAGCAGTTCGAGTATCTCGCGGAAGAAGTCGCGGATGCTCTTCTTCATGTTGTACATTCCCCGGTCGATATACATTCCCGCCATCGTCACCATGTCGGAGGGCGACCAGCCGAGTTCCTCCAGTTGCTTGTCAAATTCCTCGTTGGACACGAGGTAGGCGGTTTCGGGGTTGCGTACCATCGCCTCGTATTCCAGTTTGTCCTTCTGCTCCCGGTATCGGTTCATGTCCAGCGTTTCCGCCTCCAGCATCTTTGCCGTGCCCTGTACGACGGGTGAGAGGATGCTGTTTATCGTGCCCAGCACCACAGTCGGGAAGAACATGATGCACAGACCGATGGCAAAAGGACGGAGCATCGGGAATACGTCTATCGGTTCAGCTCTCGCCAGCGACTGCCATACCCGGTAGGCGACGTAGAACAGCGCACCCAGCCCGGCGATGCCTTTCGCCACACCAGCCATGTCCCCACACAGCGGCATCATCTGCTCATAAAGTGAACGTAAAATCTGATGAAGGTTGTCGAACTTCATAGGCTACCAGTATCTTTCGTTCATGTTCCCGTACAGCCCCATGATGCGGTCGAGGTCGTTCTTCTTTTTCGCACGCAGGTAACTCACGGAGATGTTCTTGTTCGTGTAGTAGCTCACGAGGTTGCGGTAACGCTTCATCTTCGAGTGGCAGCGTTCCACCACGTCCATGCGCTCCTTGTCGGTCATGGAGAGCGTGGTGATGTTCACCACGTTCCTGAGTTCCGTCAACACTTCGTTGCTTTCCTCCAGCAGTTTCGTGTAGCCGAAAGCGATTGCGGAAAGCTCTTCGGGTCTGAAATTCCCGTCACGGAGCATCCGTTGGAAACTGTTCACATAGATGTCTGTGATGTCGCCCACCATCAGGATGGTCTGCTGCACCTTGCGGGCGTCCTTGACCAGATTGTTCACCGATTTGAGGGCATCGTAATACTTCTTGCCCTGCTGATAGATTTTCACCGTCTCCTGAAAGTTGCTCACCATGTTCGTGGCGGTCTTGGAGGTATGGATGATGTTTTTGGAGGCATTGATGATGCCCTGCGCTAGATTGCCCGGATCGCTTACGACCCACTGTGCGCTTGCCCTGCCCGCGAAAAGCAGGCACAGGCAGATAATCATTGTTATTCTTGTTCTCATGTTACTTTGGATTTTAGTGGTTGTTATTCTTCGGTCGGATGTCCCGGCTGCGGCTTCACCCGCACATAGTCCCCGTTTGGCGAGAAAGTCAGCACATCCGTGGCCTCGTTGTAGGACACGTCGATGCGGAAGCCGGTGTTCATGAACAGGTTGCCGTTCTCCTCCTGCAAGAGATAGGTTTCCGGCTTGAGCTTGCGGCGCAGACCGCTACGACGGAACACCGTCACTTTGTAGGCTTCGCCCTCCTTGTAGATAAGCACGTCAGGTTTTCCCTCCACGCTCTCCCAGTTCCCGCACAGCATGTCGCGGCGGTTGTCGGCCACGTCGCAGGATTGCAGCATCATGACCGCCAATCCGATAAGGCACTTGCTGACTTGCAGCATTTTCACTTTTGGTAAATTCATACGCGTTTTTCTTTTTTGGTTGATACATTCTGTTTTTTAGTTATTCCTTGTTTCTCCGCCTTTCGGCAAGCTGCCGGATGGCGGCTTCGATGTCGTCGCCCAGCTTCTCCGCCAGACGGTAAACCTCCACTTTTTCCGTTTCCTCGGTGGTGTACGCCAGATACTCTTCCGCGCTGACCTCCGTGGCATAGACCGCCGACTGCGTGCCGCCCAAGCCTATCCACACCTCCTTGTAGAGCCGTGAAGGGTTGTTCGCCATGTTGATGGAGAGTATCTGCGACTTCTCCTTTTCCGTCAGTCCGAGCAACGCCTGTATCTGGTCGAACTTGTTCATATATTTCCTTTGGTCAAGCAGGATTTTACAATCCGAGTTGTTGATAATGCTCTCTTTGACCACCGGAGAACTGATAATGTCGTCCACCTCCTGCGTCACCACGATTGCCTCGCCGTAATATTTTCTGACCGTCTTATACATATAGCGCAGATATTCAGCCATGTTCGCCGATGAGAGGGCCTTCCAAGCCTCTTCCACGATAAGCTGTTTCCGCACGCCTTTCAGCCGCCGCATCTTGTTGATGAAGGCTTCCATGATGATGATGGTCACGACGGGGAACAGTTCGCGGTTTTCTTTAATCGAATCTATCTCGAAGACGATGAACCGCTTGCCGAGCAGGTCGATGTTCTCCGTGGAGTTGAGCAGGAAATCGTAACGCCCGCCCCGGTAATACTGCCGCATGGTGGTGAGCATGTTGTCGATGTTGAAGTCGGACTTCTCCACCTTGATGTCACGCTGTGCCAGTTCCTTGCGGTAGTCGTCACGCATATACTCGTAGAAGGTGTTGAACGACGGCACGATGCTACGGTCGGATTGGATGCGCTCAATATAGGCACTCACGGCACTGCCCAGCTCGCCGCTCTCCGTCTTTGTCACCTTGTCGTCCTCCGACTTCCAGAGCGTCAGCAACAGGGTCTTGATGCTGTCCTTCTTCTCCACGTCGAAGATGTAATCGTCGGTGTAGAACGGGTTGAAGCTGATGGCTTATCTTCCGTGTAGGTGAAATACACACCGTCCGCTCCGCCTGTCTTGCGTCGGATCATGCCGCACAAGCCCTGATAGGAGTTTCCCGTGTCCACCAATACCACATGTGCGCCTTGCTCATAATATTGGCGCACGAGGTGGTTCATGAAGAAAGACTTGCCGCTGCCCGAAGGACCCAGCACGAACTTGTTGCGGTTGGTCGTGATACCTCGCTTCATGGGCAGGTCGGAGATGTCAAGGTGCAGCGGTTTTCCCGTGAGCCTGTCCACCATCTTGATGCCGAAGGGCGAGAGCGAGCTGCGGTAGTTGGTTTCCTCTGTGAACAGGCACACCGCCTGTTCGATGAAGGTGTGGAAACTCTCTTCCGCCGGGAAGTCCGCCGCATTGCCGGGTATCGCCGCCCAGTAGAGTGTCGGGCAGTCGATGGTGTTGTGGCGCGGCACGCATTCCATGCTTGCCAACTGGCTGCCCACGTCGTTCTTGATATGCTTCAGTTCCTCCGCATCGTCGCTCCACGCCATGACGTTGAAGTGTGCCCGTACCGAGGTCAGTCCGTAGGAATGGGCTTCGTTCAGGTATTGGTCTATCCACTCGCGGTTGATGCTGTTGCTCCTTGAATAGCGAGATAGCGACTGCATGTTACGGGCGGACTTCTCGAACTTCTGCAAGGTTTCCTCACTGTTGTCTATCAGCACATACTGGTTGTAGATATGGTTGCAGGAGAGCAGAAGCCCCACCGGGGAGGCGAATGACAGTCGGCAGTCACTCCGGTCGGTGGAGAGCTTCTCGTAACGGGTGTCGGTAGCCACCTTGCCCGGCAGGTCTTCCGCGTCGGAGAGGGTGTGCAGACACAGGCGGTTGTCGCCGATGCGCATCTCCCTTGCCGAAAGCTCGATGTCCTGCAAGGTGGTGTCACCTTCCGGCATGAGCGAGAAGTAGCGTTCAATAAGTCCCGTCTTTCCCTCAGTACCCACAATCTCATCGGTGGAGAGGCGGCGCAGCCTGACAAGCCCGCTGTCGTTCATGATGCGCTCGAACTGTTCGCAGGCTTCCAAGAACTTGGTCGTGGTTTCCCTGTCCAGCTCCTTCGGGATGATATGTCCCCGGCACAGCGTGCTGAAATTGCTCTGCATCCGGTTACGCTCCTTTGTTGTCTTGGTCAGGTAGAGGTAGCAGGTGTGTTTCAGGTACGGACGCTCGTTGAAGTGACGCTCGAAAGAGCGGCTTAAAAAGCTCATGTCGTCCTTCTGAAGCTCCGGTTTGTAGCGTTCCTTGATGAACCAGTCCTGTTTGTGGACGACGGAGTAGTCCGGCAGCACCTTGATAGCCTTGCACCAGCAACTGTGTATCGCCTCGTACTCCGCACCCGTCACGGTGTAAAGTTCCGGTAGTTCCACCTCGAAAGCCACCGTGATGTCGGCGTCCTTTGAGATGATGCAGCCATGCTCCACCGCTAAAAGTGGGAACCTGTTTTCCAGTGTTGTCATTTTCGATGTATTCCTCATTGTCTTTCTTCCTTTCGTTGTCGTTTGAACAGACGGGTTATCCGCCGCCGGTTGATAAGGTATCGGGGATGGCTCCGTGCCGCTCCTAATTTCATCAGCCCGTGTTCACCGTACCGGGCGTTCAGCGCGAAGGTCTGCCATACAAGGAGGGAGGACGATGCCGCGCCGAAGCCGATACATATCCACTGGTCGATACCGACCATGTAGAGGATGACGAACAGGACGAAGAGAGCCAGCAGACCTCCGCAGAAGATGAAGAGGTACTGTGCCTTCAAGCCCTTGAACTCTACCGGACGGCCGATACCCTTGTTGATTGGGTATTCAGCCATACATTATTTATTAAAGGAAGAATGAGCGCAGGATGGTGGCGGCAACAATCAGGAAGATGCACGCGCCGAACCACGAGGCGGCTGTCTTGCTGGTGTCGGGGTCGCCCGATGAAAACTTGCCGTACACTTTTACGCCCCCGATAAGCCCGACGACTGCACCGATGGCGTATATCAGTTTAGTTCCGGGGTCGAAATAAGAACTCACCATAGAGGTGGCTTCGTTGATGCCCGCGATGCCGTTTCCCTGCGCGAAAGCGGAGGCGGTTGCGGCGATGACAAGTGCCGCGGAGAGGATTGCTTTTCTGTTTTTCAAGATGTTCTTGTTCATAAACTGTTCTTGTTTTTGCCGTCAAAAGGGTGGATGGTCCTTTGTCGGGCGGTTGATACTTTGTTTCTTTACTTTGGTTTTAGTGGATGCCCGTTTGTTTCCACGGACGTGGGCGTGTCCGTTGCGGATGGGGATGCGCCTTGCGTTTCCTCGCCGCGTGGTTGATGTCATTCTTTCATGTTCATTTCTTTTATTGTTGTCATACATAGTTGCGAATGTCGAACTCCTCGATGTTGTCCGGCACGACGAACTCCTTTTCAGATTTCTTCAGCCGAATCTCGATAAGCCCCTTGATGCGGATGCCTATCTCCGAAGAGCCTTCCATCATTTTCTCGTACAACTCCGTGCCCTCCATGTCGGTGAACACCTTAGCCGCCTTTTCACGTTCCGCCTGTGTCGCGTCCGGGTTTTTGGCGGTCTTGCAGGCGTCGTCAATCTCGTCAAAGCTGCTGCCCGAAGCCCGTGGCGTGTCCGAGGCGTCCTCTTCCGGTTCGTCGTCCCCGTATCCCAGTTCCTCCGGCGGTATGCTCGTGAAGGTCTCATCGAGTTTTTCCTCCGGGACTTGTGCCGGGCGGGATGCGTTTCCCGTTTTTCCGTCGTCAAAAGTAGCCTCTTCCTCCGACAGCTCAATGCCTTTTTCAATAGTGGCGGCTTCTTGCGTCGGTATGGCAGCGGTTGTCCGGGTGGATGCCATCCTGAAACGGCTCTTGCCGATGATGTCCGCCTTTTCCGCAGGGACTTCCTCGTGTGCCGCTATGCGTTTAGCCTCATTCCCGTCCAGTGACCGCCATAATCCGACAATGCCCTTGAAGAAGCGGACAATCCGCGTGTCCATGATGCGCTCGTAAAGGAGCAGGAACAGGAACCAGAGGTTGCAGCCGACCGATACCGCCAGCAGAATGTCTGTCATGCTGATTGTGTAATTCATATCCTTCCGTTTTTGGTTAGAATACTGAATTGTAATTTCGGGCATAAAGGCTCTTTATCGCATCTTCGCACTGGTTGAAGTGGTGCGTCAGCACATGGTCGATGTAAGCGGACAGCGTAAGCCGGTCATGCCCGATTACACGGGTGATACGCATGATACGCTCGTGGTACTCCGGGCGCACATACGCCATCTTCCCCTCACGTGCCTTTACTTCCGGGTCGCGGATGAACAGGCGTTCATAGTCCTTCTCACTGCATTTGCCGCTTACCGGGACAGGCGACAGTATTTCCACACTCGCCTGCACTTGGGTAAACATACCTCCGCAGTCTTGCTGTGGTCTTTTTTCATTCGGTGTCATTTCTTTTTCCATTTTCAAATCAGATCTTCACGTTGTTTCTTGTACAGTTCGTTGATTCTCTCCTTGTGCTGTTCCAGATGCTGGCGCAGCACGGTATCCACATATCCGCCTACTGAGATTTCCCCTCCGGCGATGTCGTTCACGATTCTGAGGATCTTGCCGTGGACGTCACGGCTGATATAGACACATTGGCGGGTCTTTATCTCGTTGCGGCGCAGGAATAGCTCGTTGTAGTCCTCGTCCTGCCTTTTCCGGCGTCCACTTTCCCTCTGCGCTTTTTCCCGTGTTACGGGTTGCACAGGAGATGGTTCCGGTGCGGCGGTGTCCTCTTCGGTCGGTGCAGCTGCGGGTACTTCCTGTGCGGGGCGCAGTGTCCCGTCCTGTGTGCGCCGCCCGATGGAGCTAACAGCAGTTCCTCGTCGATGCCTTCCGTGTTCACTTTCCTGCTGCCCATGCTCACTGCGGTCTGATGATGTCGCTTATCTCTTCGGAAAACTCCCGGATGCCACTCCCTTTCAGCAGTGCCGTGTCCATCGGGAAGATGGTGGAGCGGAAAACGCTCTTGCGCTCTTCCGAAAGGTCACGGCGGAACTTCTTGCTGTCGGGCAAGCGGGTGGAAAGTACCGGAAAGCCCATTTCGGCTATCACTTCCTCGTAGATGCCGTACAAGTCGTTCCTCTCCCTGCCGTCCACCATCGTCCAGAACAGATGCAGCCCCTTTGTTTTCGCCTGTCCGGTAGTCATCAGCCTGTCGCGGAACATCGTGACGAATTTCAGGGTACTCTCCACGACAAAGCGGTCGGCACTCAGCGGAGTGAAAATGTAGTCCATCTGCGAGAGCGTCTTTATCACGCCGTTGCTTCGGAGTGTGCCGGGCATGTCGAAGAACACCACGTCGGGTTTCACGTCCTCAGTGGCAATCATCCTCTCGGCATCGTCGAGGGCGTTCACCGCATTGCTTTTGACGATGGTGTAGGCGTTCTTTTTGATCCGGCGGAAATGGTCGCAAGCGAGAGCCTTGAAGTAGGTGCTGCTGTCGATAAGCCCCATTTCGTGTTCGCGCAGCCCGTGGATGCTGTGCTGCGGGTCGTCGCAGTCCACGACGGCGACATTGTAGCCTTTCACGTTGTGCAGGTAGCTGGCGGCAAGTGCCGTGACAGTGGATTTGCCGATGCCACCTTTCTGTGTTGCGAATGCAACGAAGATTTCCTTACTCATAGTTCCATTTATTTTAATTGTTGATGATTTGTTTTTCTGTTTCCATACGGATTTGGCTGTCGCACCATCCGCTTCCGTGACTACACACGCAGGCGGGTCGTCGCGTATCCGGTTCTGTGGTGAAGCGGTGCGTCGGACAAATGGTGATTGACGACATTGCGTCATGAAGTCATTGAATCCATACGTCACCGAATTGTCGGAGAACCGGGTTTCCGACGGTTCGGGTATCCGTTTCGGCAAGTATCCGAAGAAGCGGATTTCCGGGTATTTGAATGTTCCGTTTATCATATCTTCAAATCGTTCGTTTCTTGAATCATGCTGCAAATAAACAAGTATATTTTGGAACCTGTATCACTTCTCCGGCAAGTGGCGGCACGTTGCGCCGGTTGGCAGTCATTGACCGGGTCAAGCATCTGTCCGATACCGCTTTAAGGGCGTAACTTTGCACCCGGACAGCAGGGTTCGCCGATGACGCGCGGCCCGGAGTCCTGAAAGGTATTTTCCCAATCCGTCCCCTGACGGATTTTTATGTTCACCTGAACATAGCAAGATGTCTTTTCAGCCGCTCAAAATATTTTGAGCAGCCACGAAAAGCACTTGCCCTTGCAGGGGGCGGGCTTTCCCTCCGAAGTCGGGAAGCCTTTCAGAACTGCGGTGCTGTAATCCGAAGCGGCGGCTTATGCCGTCAATCCGCTAAATCCAAAGTAATATGAAAGAGAAAAGGAAAAGCAAATCAGGGAGAAATCCCAAACTTGATCCGGCGGTGTACCGGTACACCGTCCGTTTCAACGAGGAGGAACACAACCGTTTCCTCGCCATGTTCGGAAAATCGGGTGTCTATGCACGGTCTGTTTTCCTCAAAGCGCACTTCTTCGGGCAACCGTTCAAGGTGCTGAAGGTGGACAAGACGTTGGTGGACTATTACACCAAACTGTCGGATTTTCATGCACAATTCCGTGCCGTGGGTACGAATTACAACCAAGTCGTGAAGGAACTGAGGCTGCATTTTTCAGAGAAAAAGGCGATGGCGTTGCTCTACAAATTAGAGCAACACACCGTCGAACTCGTGAAACTGAGCCGCCGGATTGTGGAACTTTCAAGGGAAATGGAGGCAAAATGGTCGCAAAAATCAGTGTAGGAAGTTCGTTGTACGGCGCGATTGCCTACAACGGGGAGAAGATTAACGAGGCGCAGGGGCGGCTTCTCACCACCAACCGCATCTACAATGACGGTTCGGGAACGGTGGACATAGGCAAGGCGATGGAGGGTTTTCTCACCTTCCTGCCACCGCAGATGAAGATCGAGAAGCCGGTGGTGCATATCTCTCTCAACCCGCACCCGGAGGATGTGCTGACCGATATTGAGTTGCAGAATATCGCCCGCGAGTATCTGGAAAAACTCGGTTTCGGAAACCAGCCTTATCTTGTATTCAAGCACGAGGACATCGACCGCCACCACCTGCACATCGTGACGGTCAACGTGGACGAGAACGGGAAAAGGCTCAACCGGGATTTTCTCTACCGCCGCAGCGACCGTATCCGCAGGGAACTGGAACAGAAGTACGGATTGCATCCGGCAGAACGTAAAAATCAGAGATTGGATAATCCGTTGCGCAAGGTGGCCGCATCGGCAGGTGATGTGAAGAAGCAGGTAGGCAACACCGTGAAGGCTCTGAATGGGCAGTACCGTTTCCAGACGATGGGCGAATACCGTGCGCTCCTTTCCTTATATAATATGACGGTGGAGGAAGCGAGGGGCAACGTGCGCGGACGGGAGTATCACGGGCTGGTCTATTCCGTCACGGACGACAAGGGTAACAAGGTGGGCAACCCGTTCAAATCCTCGCTTTTCGGGAAGTCCGCAGGCTATGAAGCCGTACAGAAGAAGTTTGTCCGTTCCAAATCGGAAATCAAGGATAGGAAACTGGCAGACATGACGAAACGCACCGTCCTTTCCGTGCTGCAAGGCACTTATGACAAGGACAAATTTGTATCCCAACTCAAAGAGAAGGGCATCGACACCGTACTGCGCTACACAGAGGAAGGGCGCATCTATGGGGCTACCTTCATCGACCACCGCACGGGATGCGTGCTGAACGGTTCGCGCATGGGTAAGGAGCTTTCGGCGAATGCCTTGCAGGAACACTTCACCCTGCCATACGCCGGACAACCGCCGATACCGCTATCCATCCCTGTGGATGCTGCGGACAAGGCACACGGGCAGACCGCCTACGACAGTGAAGATATATCGGGCGGTATGGGCTTGCTCACTCCCGAAGGTCCGGCGGTAGATGCCGAGGAAGAGGCTTTCATCCGGGCGATGAAGCGCAAAAAGAAGAAAAAACGCAAGGGCTTGGGTATGTAATCAGAGTATCAACAATTAAAAAATCAATGTATGTCACAACAAGAAGACGATTTGAGGGCATTGGCGAAAATCATGGATTTTCTGCGTGCGTGAGTATCATTTTAGTGGTCATGAACGTGTACTGGTTCTGCTACGAAGCCATCCGGCTGTGGGGCGTGAACATCGGCGTGGTGGACAAAATCCTTCTGAACTTCGACCGCACGGCGGGGCTGTTCCATTCCATTCTCTACACGAAGCTGTTTTCCGTCCTTTTGCTTGCCTTGTCCTGTCTGGGTACGAAGGGTGTCAAGGGTGAGAAAATCACTTGGGGGAGAATCTGGACAGCATTTGCCGTCGGGTTCGTGCTGTTTTTCCTGAACTGGTGGTTGCTGCCCCTGCGCTGCCGCTTGAAGCGGTGACGGGACTGTATGTCCTTACCATTGGAACGGGCTATGTCTGCCTGTTGATGGGTGGTCTGTGGATGAGCCGCCTGTTGAAACACAATTTGATGGAGGATGTTTTCAACAACGAGAACGAGAGTTTCATGCAGGAAACGAGGCTTATCGAAAGCGAGTATTCGGTCAATCTGCCGACACGTTTCTATTACAGGAAACGCTGGAACAACGGTTGGATCAATGTAGTTAATCCCTTCCGTGCGTCCATCGTGTTGGGTACGCCGGGCAGCGGCAAGTCCTATGCGTGGTAAACAATTTTATCAAGCAACAGATTGAAAAGGGCTTTAGTCAATACATCTACGATTTCAAGTATCCCGACCTATCTACTATTGCCTACAACCATTTGCTGAACCACCCGGACGGCTACAAGGTAAAGCCGAAGTTCTATGTGATCAACTTCGACGACCCGCGACGCTCTCATCGGTGCAATCCCATTCACCCGGATTTTATGGAAGATATTACGGATGCCTATGAGAGTGCCTACACAATAATGCTCAACCTCAATAAAACGTGGGTGCAAAAGCAGGGCGACTTCTTCGTGGAGTCACCTATCATTCTGTTTGCCAGTATTATCTGGTATCTCAAAATCTATCAGAACGGGAAGTTTTGCACGTTTCCCCATGCTATCGAGTTTCTGAACCGCCGTTACGAGGATATATTTCCGATACTGACCTCTTATCCGGAGCTGGAGAACTACCTTTCGCCGTTCATGGATGCGTGGCTTGGAGGGGCTGCGGAGCAGCTCATGGGTCAGATAGCGTCGGCAAAAATCCCGCTTTCGAGGATGATTTCACCGCAGCTCTACTGGGTGATGTCAGACAGCGAGTTTACGCTGGACATCAACAATCCCGAAGAGCCGAAAATCCTCTGCGTGGGTAACAATCCCGACCGTCAGAATATCTACGGTGCGGCACTCGGTCTGTATAATTCCCGTATCGTGAAGCTCATCAACAAGAAGGGGATGCTGAAGTCATCGGTCATCATCGACGAGTTGCCCACAATATACTTCAAAGGGTTGGACAATCTTATAGCTACCGCCCGAAGCAACAAGGTTGCCGTGTGTCTGGGCTTTCAGGATTTCAGCCAGTTAGTGCGTGACTACGGGGACAAAGAGGCGAAAGTGGTGATGAACACTGTCGGCAATATTTTCTCCGGTCAGGTGGTGGGGGAAACAGCCAAGACGCTCTCCGAGCGGTTCGGTAAGGTGTTGCAGAAACGGCAGTCCATCTCCATCAACCGGCAGGATGTTTCCACCTCCATCAACACGCAGATGGACGCGCTCATTCCACCGAGTAAGATTTCCGGGCTTACGCAGGGAATGTTTGTCGGTTCTGTATCCGACAACTTCAACGAGCGTATCGAGCAGAAGATTTTTCATTGCGAGATTGTGGTGGATGCCGAAAAGGTGAAACGGGAAGAAAGTGCCTACAAGAAAATTCCCGTCATTACAAACTTCACGGACGAGGACGGCAACGACCGCATGAAGGAAACGGTGCAGGCGAACTACCGGCGCATCAAGGAAGAGGTGAAGCAGATTGTGCAGGAGGAACTGGAGCGTATCAAAAACGATCCGGTGCTGTGTAAACTGCTACCAGATAATGAGACTGTCTAACAAGTCCCCAAAATTGAAAATTATCCTATCGAAGTTTGAAGTGACCCCCAAAAGTTGGATACAATTTTTTTGGGGGGCACTTCAGTTCTGACGGGTAAAATCGTAAAATTCGGACTTGTTAGACAAATACTTACGCGGTTTCAACCTCAGGTACTGAATCTATCGAATTGACAAATTTAACCAATTGCGGATCTGAATCTTTTTGTATGAGGTTTCGGAGACTCTTTTTCAATTCATAAGCATCATCCCCTGCTGTATTTATTAAATCCATATAAAAATCTTTGTTTTGCAGAATCAATGAACGGCATGCCCCATCGGAAATTACAGGTTTCACTATTTTATCAATAACGTCTCCAGCTTGACTTTTCAAATTACCTGCGATCTAAGCCATGTTTCGAAAAATTGAAACTTTATTGCATTGATAGTCTTTTTACCGATGCAGAAATCATTTCTTATATCGGTAACTGTCGATTTAATTTTTCGTTTATCCAATCTTTCAACTATATTCTTGAAACAATTAGGGAAAGGATTCAAACTTTGAGTTCCAGAAGCAATATCCATCAGAATCTTTTTGCCAAATTCAGTCAAGTTATCTGGCAAGGATTTGATTTTAGCCAGTAAATGTTTTATTGCGACAAACCAATAATATGATGTATGTGCTGTTCTTTGGGCGTATAATGTATCAACACTTATTTCAGACAACGCTTCGAACGCTATTTTATTGATATGATCGGTCAGGACATTGCTTATTTTAGTGGTCAAATCGTAAAAAGATGCGTCAGGAATTACATCTTTAATATTGTTCTTAGTGATATACTTATCCAAATCGGTATTCCACTCTGCTAAATGCTCGATAAATACCTCATCCGTTACACCTATTCTGTTCTTAATATCTTCAAATTGGGGCAATATGTCTGAGAGCAATAATTTATAGCCAAGTTTATGATTTACCATGTATTGTAGTGTTTCATTTAATAGCGGTATATTCCATCCCACACTATTTACTAATAAGTCTCCATGATCCACATAATAGTCCATGAGTTCTGCAACATATTTTATATCTCCACCCTCTATTAAGGAAACGGAATGACCATGTGCCAATTGCATGGCGACTAAATCGTAATATCCAGACTCTTTAATGTTTCGGCCATCAGTTTCTAATTCAGAATGCAACTGATTTATGTAGGTTGAATCTAACGTTACAGGTAAAGGTCTTTCTTCGTCAGATGCCAATAAACGATAGGTTGTAAATATAGCCCCTATATTATCTTTATTTACATTCTGTTCATCAATGCAATTCGTGATCGCTTGCAAAAGCGTTGGAAACGTATAGGTAGAATTATCTTTTAACGTTTTTACAATATCTGCATGGTCGAAATTATCGGGTAGTAAGTTTGCCAAATAATTATCGAGCGCCTCCGAATTTGTTGCTACTTGATAATATTTATATGCTTTAGTTGTCGCGTTATCCCGATAGGCAGCATCTGTTGCATTTGCAGCTTGAATATAATCGATAAATGTATTTGGCTTGACTGTTTTTGCTTCAATCAATGACGTAAAATCGCACGCCAACTTATTTTGCGCAATAAACCTGTCTATTGCATCTAACGTTTTGAAATAGTCGCCGCCATTGAAGTCATTGAACCGAACTATCTTCTTATATAATTGAGCAATCACATGGTTTTGGCTTTCCGTGTCTAAATGCAACAGCAGTTCTTGGTATTCGACAGGGAACACCTGCTTCTCTATGGATTCTTTTAATTTCAATTGTGCTATTCTTTGCCATACACGCAGAATAACATCGCTCTTTCGAGTTAATTTATGCAAACAATGTATAATCTTATCGATAAGCGCATTGTCCATACATTGTATAACTTCTTCTAATACAGTGTCAAATTGTTTATTAGTCTCTGCATATTGATTTATGTCGTGGTCTTCTTCTCCGTTGATGCAGCCTTCAATATATTTTTTCAATGGAATTTGTCGAGCATCTTCAACATCGACACCATATACCAAAGCTGCAATTTCGCGTTGTGTTTGCAGATCATTGTTAATTATTGTTTGAATGCCATTCAGATAGTCGCCGGACAATATTTGTTCTACTGGATTTGCCAGAATATCCGTCTTCTTCAAACAGAACAATGCTATGTTTATCATCAAAATTTCGTTACACCACTCTTGTTTAAGAGCGACCATCTCATTGATATATGATATAATTTCCCTAACATTGGCATTAGGATTTACCAATCTGAATATCCGATTTATAGTTTCTTTCGCTTCATTTTCTGTTTCTCCAAATGCTTCAACAAACAGTTTGTTGAATATACTTCGATAGTCGGTAATAACAGGAGGAGCAACACGATAAACAATAGGGAAAGTTTTATTGATAAAATACTTGGTCAGTTGTTTCGTTTGTTCGTCGGTCTCATCTCCGAATGCACAAGCTAAATGTGTTTCATCGAAAGGAATAACAGCCCAAACATTTTCAAAACCGCTATCGGCGAAGAACGTATGGATAGAAGACCATAATTCTTTTACTTTTTCAGCGGGGAGACGATCCATGTTGTCAAAAACAAGGACTAATTTACGTTGTCCTTTTTCCTTGATAAAATCAGAAATGTCTTGCATCCATGTTTTGAACTCGTAAACCGTTGGTTCGTCTTCGCTCAAAGTCTCATAGCAAACGTCCTTTTCGACTTTATCTTGATAAATAGCTAACATATAACTCCATCCATATTTATGATCTTTGCTATATGCCCATTTCCAAACGCACAATGCAATAAGAACTGGCAGTGCAGCTATGATAATAGACAATAAAGAAAACCACCATGTTGTGGGTGTAGGTTTTACTGCATACGCAATAAATGTAAATATCGGAGTTAAAACTGCAACCAAAAATGCCGCAACCATACCATTACTGATAAGGGGATATTTTTCGGTTACGGTCTCCGTTTTACGGGCTAATAAATATTTCAGCTTTTCAGACCATGATACGGTTTTCGTACCTCCACCTTTGACTTTTATTGTTGCATTTCCAGATAGGATACCATCATCAATAAGTTTGCTTGTAAGCAATTCCAATATAGAGCGGCGTTGCAAGTCCTCTTGATGTCCCCATGCGTCATACTCAAAAAAGTAATAGTCGTCTGATAATTCACGTTCCAACATTTTAACCACGTTGGATTTTCCAGATCCCCAAATACCTTCGATGCCGATAATTCGAGGTAAAGTACATTCCTCATCCAATGAATCATTCTGACAAAAATGGCGAGCAATAGTTTTTGCCAACCTTTCTTGCGAACCTCCATCGAATTTGTCAATACCACACGGTTTATTTTGGATAAACCGCGGATATTGCTGTTTGGATTGTAGTTTTGTTTCCATATACGTAATTTATTGATTATACGAACTCCAAATAATTCTCCCGATTTACCACATGAAACTCGGCATAGGGATAGCTTCTTGGAAGGCTTTCGGTGCGGCCGGCATTTTATTTCCCCACTTGAACTCCAAGGCGGTAAGACTGTCGGCACTCTCCTCAATCAGGTCGATTTCCTGTTTGTCGTAGGTGCGCCAGAAATAGAACTCCCTGTGCAGTCCCTCATTGAAGTTCGCTTTGCGCCGCTCTCCGATGATGTAGTTCTCCCACAGCGCACCGACATCCTGCCGAATGGCCAGCGGTGAGAAAGCCCGATAATGGCATTGCGAATGCCGTTGTCGTAGAAGTACCACTTGCCAGCTTTTGTAACTCCTTGCGTAGGTTACGCGAATAAGCCCCCAGACGATAGATAACGAAGACCTTTTCCAATAGGTCGAGGTATTTTTCAACGGTCGTCTTGCTCATGCCGAGTTGTTTACCTAACTCTTCGTAAGAAACTTCGCTGCCCAACTGAAAAGCTATCAATCGCAGTAGATCGCGCATCTTGCTCGAATTTTTTAAGCCGTCAATTGCTAAGATATCTTTAAGCAGGTATGCACCGACAATATCACGTAGGTAGTCTGTTTTACGTTCATAGTTCTCCATCATTACTACTTCGGGATAGGAACCGTAAATCAAGCGCGCTTCGAGGTTCTGGCGGGTTTCAAGTGCCGTTTCCGTCTGTGCGATTTCCCGTTGCGAGAATGGTGTAAGGAGAAATTGCGTACTGCGGCCGACCAACGGTTCACCAGTCTTATTCAGCAAATCGAATGACGAAGAACCACTTGCCAAGACACTTATTCCCGGTATTTCATCAACTATCAACTTCAGAATACTACCGATTTGTGGTATGTTCTGTGCCTCATCAATAGCCAGCAAATCAATACCATCCAATAAATGCCGATAATTGGCTATTGAGCGATTCTCCAATAGTGCTAATGTGTCGTAGTCTTCGCCGTTGAGCATCATCGTCCTACCTGAATAGTTGTCCACAATTTTACGCATCATTACCGTTTTACCAACACGGCGAGCACCAAAAATCAGTACTGCTTTATTGGGCGCGATTCGTGCTGTAATCTTCTCTTGAAGTATTCTATTTACTGTTTCCATACCTTATAAAATATAATGCAAAGATAATCATATTTTTTTAATTGGCGAATTTTACAAAAAAAACGGGCTATTAAATGGCGATTTTTACAACCACAATCTTATGGAAGTTGTTTCATTGTTTTTAGTAATGATATATGTTCATACTATGATGACTCAATAATTTACCAGACATACGTTTCTGAAATTTGTCCTTATAGGAATGAAAAACTCACATATATTGTGCTAATTAATATATAATTAAATGAAAATAAAAAGACAGGATACGAGTATTCCTGTCTTCTCATATGTAATGGATATTTTTTTATTTTCTCATCCGCTCCAACTCCTCATCACGCAACATTCTCTCGTTCAGTTTTTCCTGCATCCTGTCAATGAAATAGGTGCGGCTTTCGTTCTTCCGGCGTTTGATATCAGTGTAGAAGCGGTAGCAGTCTTTAGAATCAACCCCGAATATCTTATAGAGAAGTGGGGCGAGCTGTTTGAGCGGCATATTGCCGTTGTTGATGCAGCCCATCACGTCTATGCCGTAGATAAGTTCCACGAGGTCGATGGCATTGCCCGTCCATTGAAGAAGGCTGGCGGTGGTTTCTGTTGCGTTGTTGGCGGATATTAGTGGTGGCACTTGGGGCGTGGCAAGGAATTTCTGCATCTTTCTTACGAAAGACAGAGCCTTGCTGACGTAGGCGGCAATCTCTCTTTTTTCTTCTGACAGATTACGTACGGGATGGTGCTGCAACTCGATTTCGATGTAGGCAAGCGCGATGACGGTAAGGTTCATGTCCATGCCGCCGTTGCACAGTTCGATCACTTGGGTGGCGAAAGCCGTGTATGCCGTTTCCATATTGCAGTCGCCGGCTTCGTTTATCAGGCGGAAAAAGTCGGTTTCCGCCAGCAAGAAATAATTCATGGTTCTGTCAATTTTGAAAATTACACTTTGTTTTCTGCGTGCGCACATGAATATAATTGGCAAAAAACGCGGCAGAAAATAAAAAATCCAACACTCAATTTTACAAAGTGCTGGATTTCAGAGGTATAAAATTCAGTATTTTTTCACAAGGACAAATTATCTCCGACTTAAATTGTTTGTAATCGGAACATTTATTCTATTCCTGAAAATAGAAATGTATGCTTGCCGCACATTTTGGCTATCTTGCTTTTTTATCAAGGATATAGATAATGCGACATACACCGTTGGGATAGCTTTTCAAAGAGGAAAGCGTCCAGTGTTGCTCTGGCAGAGCCGACTTAAAAAAATGTCGTCCGCTTCCGGATATGAAAGGAACGGTGTATAGTATGATTTCATCCACAGCGTGCATCCGCAGCAGTCCGTTTATATAGTCTGCCGTGTCCGGTGTGGCTTCCGCGAGGTAACGGATGTTTGTGCAGTCTTTTCTCCATTCGTGCAGCATTGAAATGGAATAGTCCGGTGTCACACGGTAAAAGGCTTTCTTCCTGATTTCATCAAGACCGCAACGGTCAAGGCACAAATCCTGATGTGCTTTATCATATAACTCTGAAGAAAGACATCCGTCCATCGTCAGTACGGCGAGAATCTGAACTTTACCCATAATCGTTTCCTTTCGTTAGGCAAGGGTAAAAAGTAGCGTGCAATTCACACTACCTTCAAGCGATGGCTCTGGTAAAGCCTTTACGGAGAGTACGTGAATGCACGCTATGCGTAAGCATAGCATAAGCATCACGCAATCGTCTCCGTAGTTCCAATTTACCAGATTTTCGCTTGAAACGCCTTGCGGTCTTATCCTATATGTTGGCGGCGAAAAGCTCCTGCCAATCGCCGTTTTTCTCAAATGTTATGCAAAGATAGCCAAATTCAGTGAATTACGGGCTATGATTGCTTGAATTTATATTTAAGTCCATACTCTTCAAGTTTGCTGTATAGTGTTGTCCTGCCTATGCCGAGCAGTTCTGCGGCGACACTCCGGTTGCCGTTTGCCTGTTTCAACGCACGCAATATCCGCTCCTTATCCTCCGCGTCATTGCGCAAGGCGAAGCTGACAGTAGAGGTCGGTTTCGTCACGGCAAGTTCCAGATGCTCTTTCATGACAACACCTTCCTGCGCCTGCAATACAGCACCCATAACTTTCTGCCGAAGTTCCCGCACGTTGCCCGGCCATGCGTGTGTCAGCAACGCTTTACGTGCTTCGGAACTGAACCCGCTCACGCTACACTCCAGCTCTCTGTTTGCCATATCACGGAAGAACTCTGCCAGCGGCATAATGTCTTCTTGACAGTCACGCAACGGAGGAACGGTTATCCCGAAGTCGTGCAGGCGGTACAGAAGATCCTGCCGAAAACGCTTTTCATTCACCGATACCTCCAAATCTTCATTGGTAGCAGCGATGATGCGGACATTGAATTCCGGTCTGCCTTGTCTCCGACCGGGCGATACCGCCTCTCCTGTATGGCACGGAGCAACATCTGTTGGGTTTCCAACGCGAGGTTTCCTACCTCGTCCAGAAACAACGTGCCGCCTTCCGCCTCATGGAAATATCCTTTCTTGGCATTGTCCGCACCTGTAAATGCACCTTTGACGTGTCCGAAGAAAGCCGACGGTGCAAGCTCTTTGGAGAGTGAACCGCAGTCCACCGCCACAAATGGCTTGCCTGCACGTTTGCTCTTGTCATGCAACAGGTGGGCAATATGCTCCTTGCCCGTGCCGTTCTCACCAAATATCATCACGCTCATATCGGTGGCGGCTACCAGCCTTATGCGGTGCATGATTTTCTGAAAGGCGGAACCTTCACGGGCGAATATAGGCATACGGCGTTGTCCTGCCTGACGTTCTTTCAGTATGGAACGGATCAGGGGGACAAGTTTATCCTCCACAAGCTGTTTGGGAATATAGTCTATCGAGCCGAGTTTCATGCTTTCCACGGCGGTATTAACTTCGGCGTAGTCGGTCATAATGATGAAGGGCTGCATCTTTCCCTCCTTTCGCATCCAGCACAAAAGGTCTATGCCACTGCCGTCAGGCAGACGCAGGTCGGCAACCACGATATCATTATCTGTTGCCTGTTGCAGATGTTTCTTCGCGGTTGAGAGGTGGTAAGCCTTCATATTGCGGTAGCCCTCCCGTGACAGCATATTGCAGACATATTCGCAATACACGATGTTGTCTTCCACCACAATTATTTTTGTCTTATTCATCTTCGTATTTTCTCCTTTCCTCTTCTGCCAACCGTATTATTTCCACTCCCTTATCCAGCACGGCAGTCACGGCATGGCTTAACGCTTCACCATCCGGGAGAGCATCGCCACGAAGCAATCCGTAAAGTACATTCAGCGGTTGGTCGGCACGGAGCACCTCCCACGAACTGCGCAGGTGGTGGATCAGGGAATCCAGCTTTTGCAGGTCTTTTTCTTTTGCTGCATCCCGTACCGCCTGCATTTCCTTTTCTGTTTCAGTTATCAACTTTTCCAGCATGACGGCTTCATTGCCATAGGACAATAAGGCGGAAAAGTCCGGTTTCCCGTCCGGTGTCGCTTTTATGGCACACCTGTCGGAAACCTCCATCAGTTCCGATATGGAGAACGGTTTGAACAGGCATCCGGCAAAGCCTTTTGCCAATAGTTCCCCTTTGTTACAACTGCCCGAAGCGGTTGCCACAACCACCGGGATTGTTGGTGAATTGCCCACGTTGGACGAACGCAACAGTTCCAGCAATTCGAAACCGTTTATATCGGGCATATTCAAGTCTGTCAGCAACAGGCTGTATTCTTTCTGGCGTATCATTTCCATCAGTGCCGCAGCATCGGTGCAAGTGTCGCAGTGTATTCCTTCTTGGGAATACATCTCTTTCAGCATCAGAAGTAATACCTCATCATTGTCAATGGCGACAACATCATGGAATTTATTGTTATGATAAACAGGTGTATTGCTTGTATATCCAAGCTGTTCTTCAGCTTCCTGCATAGAAATTTCAACTGTGAAACGACTGCCTTTCCCTTTCTTGCTGTCTAAACGGATTGTTCCGCCAAGCATCGACACAATATTACGCATTATGGCAAGCCCAAGCCCGAAACCCTCCTTTGCGGCGGCATTTGATAGACGTTCAAACGCACCGAACGCTTGTTTCTGTTCCTCTTCTGTCATGCCTGTACCTGTATCTTCAACGACCAGTGTCAGAACTCCATTATCATATTCAGTAATCAAAGAAACACCGCCTTCTTCTGTGAACTTGACAGCGTTTGACAGCAGGTTATTCCCGATTTGTATTATTCGCTCTTTGTCGGTCAATACAATGGCATCGTGTCCAGTCTTCACGGACAAGGACAGCCCTTTGTTCACGGCAACAGGCATGAACTCCGTTTCAAGTGTGTGCGTGATTGCTGAAATCCGGCAGGGTGACAGACGGGGCTGTTCCTTGCCGTTGTCCAGGCGGAAGAAGTCAAGCAAAGTGTTAAGCATATCCCGCATACGGTCGGAGGATTGCAGTATGTTTTGGATATACTGCCCGGACTTATCCTCACACTGTTCTTTCCGTATCAGTCCGGCATAGCCTGTTATTGCTGTCAGCGGTGTGCGCAGTTCATGGGTGATAGTATGTACCGCCTTCTTCCTTGACGTTATCAGTGCCTCGTTCCGTTGTACGGATTGTTCCAGTTGCCTTATCAAATCAGTTGTCTTGTGCTTGTATTGTTTAATGCTTTTTGCATCACGATGTATGATGATGTAGGAAATTAACAACAATAGAAGAACGAATCCCATTAAACCGCCTACTTGCATAAATGACTTTTCACGCATGGCAACTATTTCGTTTTCCCGGCTTTGCAGTTCGGTTTGTACCTTTTCTTCTATTTGGCAAATCAATTCTTGCAGTTGTCTGTTAAGTTCTGCATTACGAGCTGCAAGGCTGTCGGCTTGTTCCGACAATTGGCGATCCTGCACTTTCTGTTCGCTGATTACGTTTCTATTGACCGAATGAAGGATAGTGGTTGATACTGCTGGAGTTACTTCCTTTTTTTTGCCGAATATGCCTAAGAAACCTTTTCGTTTTGGCTTTTTGGACTGTTCCTGCACACTTTTCTGTACAATAACCGGAATTTGATTGGCTATCTTCTTGTTAATAGATTGTTGTTCATCCATTAACCGGACTATCTGGAACATCTGTCGTTCCTTATCCTCTAAAAGACTGCGCACACTATCGATGCGCTCTGCTGGATAGGTGGCCTTGAAACGGCAGAGCATACTGTCCATTGCCATACGCCGTGCATGGTAATGCTCGATATCTTTATCGTTCCATTCCAGTATTGTTTCACCCAATAGAGAAAATTTTATCATTTGAATATTGATATTGTTTATTTCTTTTCGGAGCTCGTCTATTTTTTTATTGCCAAGTTCTAATGCTTCTATCTCCTGCCATTCATAGAGCTATTATATGCCATACATCCGATAAGAATGGAGATAAGTATATATCCCAACCGTATTGCCTTATAGAAATTTCCTGACCGCTCCATTATTTTAATGACATTGATTTTTGGAACATGAATAAAAGTTTATCTTTTTCGTTCATGCGGATATTATCAGAATAACCGTCTTTTGTTATTTGATACCCACATGGCTTAACCATAAAAATGCCTAAGCCCTTAGTGTACGAACTTACTTCTGAGGCATAGTCTTTACTTGTATTTAATGGAACTTTCCCTTTAATATGACACCACTCATTATTACAACTGATGTCTTCAATCTCAGACATCAGTTTTTGCAAATCTGTAATAGCTTTGGAACTCGCTACTTGGGGTATCTGCAACTCAAAACAGAGCATCGGTTCGAGAATGTCCACACCTGACTGTTGCAAAGCCAGCCTGAAGACATAAGGGGTCAGCTGTCTGAAATCAGCAGGTGTACTTACCGGGCTATAATACTCGGCTTGAGTAAAAGTTACTTTCAGATCTGTCACTTCCCATCCATGTAAACCAGATTGGCAAGACATACGAATCCCTTCAAAAACGGCATTTTGAAAAGAATGGTTCAGATAACCATAGGAGATGTCACTTTCGATTTGCAACCCTGCCCCTAACGGTAAGGGTTCAAGAGTCAGCCCTATTGTGGCCCAGTAAGGGTTGGGTGGTACTTCGATCTGAATAATCTTATTGACCTTTTTTATAGGTCGTTCTTTGTAGATAGTCTTGATCTCATCAAAATGGACCTTTACGGAAAATCGTTCTTCCAGCAATGTCTGTATGATTTCCTTTTGGGTCAAACCATATAACGAGATTTCCAATTCATCACTATATGAGTTTATGGAAAAGGACAAAGACGGGTCTTCAATCCACAATGTATTCAGAGCGGATATCACCTTGCTTCTCTCTTCGGGCTTATTTGGCCGGACGGAGGATTTGAGAGCGGGATGCTGATGAGATAATCCTTGAATCAAACAAGGTTTAGCACCTAAATAATCTCCGATTCGAAAATCTTCTATATCTTCTACAATCGCGATATCATTGGCACCCACTTCATCAACATTTATCTCTCTGCCCTGATAAATAGTCTTTAGATTTTTAATCTTGATGAATTTTTCCGAATCGTTGATTCTTACAACGTCTCGAAGTCTCAGACTTCCGTCAATTATTTTAAGAAAACTTCTTTTATGCCCTTTGGGGTCATGCTCTATCTTATAGAGATAAGCTGAAAGTCTGTTTGAGACTGATGCCGGAGGAAGTATAAAAGAAGAAATGGCGTCCAACAACTCATTGATACCGATATTGAACATTGCTGATCCATGTAGCACCGGATAGACTTTGGCTTTTGCCACAAGAGCGATTATCGTATTCCAATAATCAGCCGGTGAAATTTCGCTATCCGCCAAATATCGTTCTAATATATCGTCGTCATGGTTGCATACAAATTCTTTGTATTCTTCCTTTATATATGTTTGGGAGCAAACCGGATAAACCGATCCATCGACAACAGTTTGCATAAACAGGACATCTTGCGACAGATTTGTTTTTATATCCATATACAAACGCTCCAAATTCACACCGGCACGGTCAATCTTATTGATAAATATAATTGTCGGGATTTGCAGCTTTTGTAAAGTACTGAACAGCAACTTTGTCTGCGCTTGTATGCCTTCCTTTGCGGATAAGATGAGGACTGCTCCATCAAGCATTTTGAATGTCCGCTCCACTTCCGCAATAAAATCCATGTGTCCCGGAGTGTCAATGATATTGCATTTCACTCCATTCCAGATAATAGATGTCGTAGAAGCCCGGACAGTAATTCCTCTACGTTTCTCTATATCCATAGAGTCCGTTATGGTGTCACCATTATCCACACGGCCGCACTTTTCCGTTGCTCCACTGGCAAACAGCAGATTCTCGGTTACGGAAGTTTTTCCTGCATCAATGTGAGCAAGAATTCCTAAATTTATAATATTCATTTGGATTAAGCAATAATATACTACAGTAGATGCATTGTCGAAACGCACCTTTTAATACCTCCTCGTAGCATATGAGAACTACAGGATTACTAACTCGTATTAATATGTATATTATTACTGCCGCATAACGATTACAAAATTACACAAAAAAATATATCTAACAAAAGTGGGAGGATTTTTTAACTTTTTACCATAGACATTTTATTAGGGAAGCGTAGGTTCAACTGGCAAGTACAAATAAGTAGAAATGTTTGAACAACACCGTTTTAGGAAGTTGAAAAATCAAGTTTCTCTCTCGGTATAGCGTTTATTTTGGCCAATATCTTCTTTAGTTTAGCATTTGTGTATTTCCCATTCGTGTTCTATTTAGCTCCTTATTATGAGTATGTAGCAAGTTACTTATCAAATTCAGCCTCTTTGAGGGTCAAATATGGTTTTGCAAATGGTGACTGACAAGACATAAACAAGGTCAGCAGGAATTTTTTACATAAATGGACATGAATGTATATAACCTAAAATAAGAATAAATTTTAATAAGGGCTGCCCAAAAAGAAAAAAATGCAGTTGCCATCCTATAGATACTTGCAGAAAGGATAAAATTTACTTTTAGACCTTTTGGGATAGCCCTTATTAATACTTCAGATAAAATTCCTTAGGTTATATTTTCAATCCTTTGGACCGGGTTTCCTCCTTGGCATACAGTCCCGGACGCCCGATTATGACATGGTTGGCAACGATACTATCCGCCGGACTGCGTATCTGCGGCGGTGCATTTTCGGGATATTGCGCCTGCCTGTTCCTCACATCTTCCGCTTCCGGCTTGAGCTGTTGCCTTCATTCTCCTTTTCTGCGACTTCGGGCGTGGGTGGCGCAAGCTCCAGCTGAATTTTTCGGTCAAGGGCGGCAAGTTCGGACTTCAACTGCTTCAGCTCGTCCTCCTTCTTCCACACCTTACCCGCTATCTCCTGTAACTGCGGTATCTCCATCTCCAGCACCTCGTTCTTCGCCTTGTACTGGTCGATGATGGAGGGTATCCTCTCCATCGCGTTGAGGAAGTTGCGGGCGGCGGCCAACGGGTCAGCCATCGCCAGATGCCCGTTGTTGTAGGTGTACTTGTAGTTCCCCTCGACCACGAAGCGGTTGTCGGTGAACTCCAATCCCTCTTTGAGTATCCTTTCGCTCACCACCTTTATCGGAAAACCGTAAAGTTCACCGACCTGCGTGTACAACCCTCCGGTCGTGGCATTCTTGGCTATCTCCTGCAAACGCTTTCCGATGACCTTCTCATCGGCGGAATCCACTCCGTCCACCTTTATTATATTAAGGCGGTTGCCCTCCTTGTCGGTCTGCACCACCGACAGGAAGCGGTTCCAGTCCTCCGTCATGGCATCTATGAAAGCCGTGTTGTTGCGCAACTCGCCGGTCTTTGACTCCAGCTTGAACTCCGAATCACGCTTGCCCTTGTTGAACGACTTGCGTTCCCCTTCGAGCGATGCGATCCGCTTTTCCAGTTTCGCCTTGTCCAACAGGTCGGTATTGCCGGAGAGCAACGCCATGTATTCCGAGAAATTCATGCCCGATTTTTCGTCCATTGCCCCCTCGTCGATGGTACGCGCACCCATCGCACCGCTTTTGAGCTGGCTTATGAAAGTCTGCTTGCAGTGCAGGAGGTTGAACTTGTAGCTGTCCAGTGACTTCTCCACCGCGTAGATGATTACATCCACGTTGTTCCCGGCGAAATGTTTGGCAATCTCATTACCTGCCCTAACTCCGCGTCCGTCACGCTGTTGCAAGTCGGACGGTCGCCACGGCGTATCGAGATGATGGATAGCCACACACCGTTTCTGGGCGTTCACACCCGTTCCGAGCATAGAGGTAGAGCCGAACAGCACACGCACCGTCCCGGCGTTCATGGCGTCTATCACCGCCTTCCGCGCCTTGTCGGTCTTGCACTCCTGAATGAAGCGCACCTCGCTTGGCGGTATACCGTAGTCCTCCGTCAGTTTGCGCTTGATTTCCGAATAGACGTTCCACCCGTCGCCCGGCTGGTATGTCCCCAAATCAGAGAAAACGAACTGCGTGCCTTTCTGGGCGTCGTATTTTTGATAATACTCCGCGATCATCTTGGCACAGTGACTCGCTTTGTTGTCGGGATGATCTTCGTAATTCGGGTCTATCATGCGCATGTCGAGTGCCATTTTCCGGGCATAGTCCGTGGCGATGAGCATCTTCGCCTTTTCTTCCGTTTCCGAAAGCGGCAGCCTGCCCAACAAGGTGGCATCGCCCGTCTTGGCGAACTGCATCAGTTTCTGTATGAAGTCCTCCTGTTCCGGCGTGGGCGGTATATGGTGCAGTATCTCGTTCTTGGCAGGACGGTCAACGCCCACATCCTCCGCCGTGCGGTAGTCCGTGATTTCATTATAGAAGGCGGCAAGCTCCGGCACTTTGATGAAGTAGCGGAAACGCTCCTTCTGGACCACATTGTTCGTCACGTTAAATTCAAAATCCGTCGTCTTCTTGGCAAATATCGCCGCCCAAGCGTCGAAACACCTTATGTCCTGCCGTTCCAGCTCCTTCGGGCGCAGGTACTTGAACAGCAGGTACAATTCAGTCAGTGAGTTGCTGATAGTCGTGCCGGAGAGGAAGGTCGCACCCAAGTCTTTTCCTGTGCGCTCCTGTATGGTGCGTATGGCAAAGAGCATGTTAAGTGCCTTCTGGCTTCCCTCGCTGTTTCCCAATCCCGCCACACGGTCGTGGCGCGTGTTGAAAGTCAGATTCTTGAACTGGTGGCTCTCATCTATGAAGATGTGGTCGATGCCCATCTGCTTGAAATCCACCACGTCGTCCGTGCGTGACTTTATGGCGTGTTCCACCTTCTCCAGCTTCGCTTCAAGGTTGTGCTTGCGCTTCTCCAATCCTTTCAGCATCGCCCGCGACACGTTCTTTCCCTGCTGCCGTAGCACTTCGAGGTTTTCCTCCACCGTGTCAAGCTCTGCTTGCAGGATGCGCTGCTGCAATTCCGGCGACTGCGGTATCTTGCCGAACTGGTCGTGCGACATGATGACGCAATCGTAGTCGTTGTTCTTTATATTATTGAAGAAGCGCACACGGTTGGCGGTCGAAAAGTCCTTCTCCGAAGCGTACAGAATACGTGCGTTGGGATATGCCGCCTGATAGGTGGCTGCAATCTCCGCAACGTTGGCTTTCAGCCCGATAATCATCGGCTTGTGTGCCAAATTCAGACGCTTCATCTCATGCGCGGCGATGCACATTATCAGCGTCTTACCGGTTCCCACCTCGTGGTCGCAAATTCCGCCGCCGTTCTGTTTCAACATCCAGACGCAATCCATCTGTGAGGGATAGACGCTCTTGATACCCCGGCTTGCCAGCCCTTTCAGGTTGAGGTCGGGAAAGGTCTGATGGGAGCCGTCGTAGCGCGGGCGCACGAAACAGTTGAACTTGCGGTTATACATCGTCACAAGCCGCTCCTTGAACTGCGGCGACTGCTCTTCGAGCCATTCGGAGAAGCCGTTTCGTATCTCGTCAATCTTGGCGTTGGCGAGTTGTATTCCCTCGCTGTCGCGCATCTTGATGTCGTTGCCATGCTCGTCCTTGCCGATGGACTTCATCATGTCAGGGCAGGTGTTGTGCAGGGCGTGTTTTAGGAGGTGCATACCGTCATAGTTCCGGTAATACCCCTTCACCAGAAACTCGTCCGTGATTTTCATGGTGCGGTAGCCGCACACCACCGAAAACTCGTCCATGCTTGCGGAATAGGCGATTTTCACCTCCGTGTCGAACAGCCGGCTCATGTAGGCGGCATAGACACCCGTCGGAATCCAGCGTTCCCCGAAATTGAAGTCCAGATCCTCGAAGGCGATGCGCTGCGGCTCGGCATCTTTCAGAGCCTCCAACGCCTGCTTCACCTCCGGCATACGCTCATTTTCGGGATTGTCACCCATCCATGCCTCTATGCGTTCCGCTTTCTCTATGACATTTCCGGCGATGAAACGGTCTTTGATTTCGTAACCGGTCACGAGCGGATTGTAGTAGATGCGCCCTTGCAGGGCAGTGAGCAAATCCTCCGCCGTGCTGTCGGTTATCTCCCGCATATAGTCGAGATTGACCGTACCATATTTGTTGAGCGACGCAGACAGGGCTTCTTCGGGAGAGCCTACGTTGGCATGGCTCTCCACCGCGAAGGAAACAGGATGCTCGAAGATGTCCGCCTTGACGAACTTTCCGTTTTCCATCCGTTCCAGCGAAAGGATGTCGCGCCCGCCCGCATCCATCATCACTAACTTCACGTTCTGCTTGGCGTTGAGGTTGCCGTAGCGCATGACAAACTCATCGTAACAGGTATTCAGATGCTCTCGCCACGGAACATTTGCCTCGCGCCGGAGCGATTCATAACGGTACAGACGCTCGTAGGCGTCACGCAGCGACACATACAACAACGCCTTTTCCTTCTGGTATCCTTTCAGGTCGAGCGGCTGGAATGTCGCCCCGTATGGCGTGATGTCTTTCAGGTAGCCGATGTTATGACGCCCCCGGTCAGCCACCAGCGACCCTTCGCGCAGGTGCATCTCCGGCGTGCGGTGGTAGGCACGCGGAGAAAGGTCCACGACTTCCTCCTTCGGCTTTTCCGCTTCGATGTCGGGGAAAAGGAAAGTCCCCACCGCTTCCGATGGGGTATCTGTAACGGCAGGTGCGGCGACTGCCTCCGGCTGTGTTTCCTCCTGTCGTGGCTGCTCACGGGAAGTTTCCGGCACGCTTTCACTTCCGTCTTTTCCGCCACTTGTTTCTCGTTATGCTGCCTTGCCAGTTCCCGAAGTTCTTTCCTACGCTCCGGCGTCAAACCCATCATCATTTCATAGAAACCGTTGATGGGAGGATTGGTATCCCAGTCCAGTGTGGCATAGATGTCGTCCGGGTCGGCAGGCTTGGCGGTGTTCTCCGCTTTCACCTCCTTATTCTCCATTGCGGGTTTTGCAGTTGGAGCTGTCGGTGTAACCGTGACTTTCGGTTTGGGCGGAGTGGACTTTGCCGTAACTGCCTTTTTCACCGTCTTTTTCTTTTTGGAGGTTTTCGGTTGGCTGACCTCTTCCGTCATCCCCCAGAGGTCAAGCAGGGTGAGCTGCACGCCTGCGGAATATTGCGGGCGCGGTTCTATCTCCGGCTTTTCATCTGCGGGTTGCGGCTTTTCTGTCGGAGTTTCCACCGTCTGCGCCGAGGATACTGTTTCCAATTTTATGGCAGGACGCTCTACTTTATTTTGAACGGCAACTTTTTCTTCCGTTCCTGCCTGCCGGATTGAACCCGAATACAAGCGCATGGCAAGCCTGTAATGGAAATCCTCGTCGAGCATACGGCGCAAATCCCCGGCGATGCCTGCTGCCTTGCCCTCGTGCAGATAAACCATAGCGGGCTTCCCGTAGGGGTCTGTGTCAAGTTTCGCCATCGTATGCACGATGCGTTCCGGGTGGTGGATGAAATAGGCGTTGTCGGTCAGGGCGGTTTTCGTGTCCGTCTGTATCACGGTCATCAGCCGCTCGTCCTGCGACATTTCCTTCTTGCTGAGGTTCTTTTGCAGGACAATCAGGTCACTGCCCACCTCCGTGCCCGCGTTGTCCGTGAACAGGTTGTTGGGCAGGCGTATCGCGGATACCAGATTGGCCTGACTGAACAGCTCGTTACGCACGGAGGTCTTGGTGCTATTCAATACCCCTTGCGAGGTGATGAACGCCACGATACCGCCGTCACGCACGGCATCCAGTCCTTTGAGAAAGAAATAGTTGTGGATGGTTTTCTGGGCGGAGCGTCTGCCGAAAGAGTCGCTCCGCTGAAACTCCGCGTCGAACACGGCAATGTCACCGAACGGAATGTTGGACACCGCCAAGTCGAAATAATTGTTGAACGGTCTTTCGATTTTCTCAAAACCGCAGGTGCGCATTTTCTGGTCGGGATAGAGATGCCTCAAGATTGTACCCGTGAGCAGATCCTTCTCGAAAGCCATCACATCCGCATTGGGGCTGTGCCGCAGCATGGAATCCACGAACACGCCGACACCTGCCGACGGTTCGAGCATACGGGCGGGGCGGACGCTGTAATCTGCCAGCACGTCCGCGATGGTGTCGGTTATCTCTTTGGGGGTGTAGAAAGCGGTCAGCACGGAGCTTTCAGCGAATCCACAAACCGCTTGTACTCTGTTTCGTCCTTGCTGTTCTCACGGATAAGCCTGTGCAGCTCCACCGTCGGGGCGAACAGTTCGAGGTCGGATTTCGCCCACCGGACGGCATCCGTCAGTTCCTTTGCAGGGTTGAGGATACATTTCAGACCGCCGAAACCGCAGTACCTTTGAAGTATGGCACGCTCTTCGGTTGTCGCTGTCCTATTTTCCCTGTCAAGGATGAATGCCGTCCGTATCGCCTCGATGTTGTCCCGCAGTTTCTGTTTGCGGTTAAACGCCATATTCGTCTAAGTAAAGGACGGTTGCTCCCGTCAGCTCCGTGTAGAGCAGGTCGTAATCGGAAGACAGGGCGAAATTGTCATCCGAGAGGTCATAGACGGAGAACACGTTGCCGACAAGCGGCAGCAGTTTCAGGACAAAGGCTTCACGCTTCTCTTCCGGCACTTCATCGGCAAACTCGTTTTCCACGACTTCGCGGAGGATGGCGTAACGGGAATAATGCAGCCCGCGCAGCAGCGTGTCCATCGCCAGTTCCTGCGCACCATCGGCGGGATAGCCTTCAAGCCGTGCCCTCTCATACGTTTCGGCGGCACGGTCGGCCCGTTCCCGTATGAAAGCGGTGTCGTCAGCCTGTTCAAACTTGTTCGTGCGGAGATAGTCCAGCAGGTACAGACCGTAATAGGAAAAGTCGGTCTGACCCTCGTTTTTCTTCTTGTTGTTCATTACTTTGGATTTAGCGGATTGATAATTAACGGGATAATCGGTTGGAAAAAGGAAGAAAAAGGCACTCGGTATCCCTCCGAGTGCCACCACTAAATCCAAAGTATGAGTGTAATCCGGTATCGAAGAACAATTCATTACTCTGAACAAGTGGCAAAGTTAATACTATTTCTTCCGTCCTGAAAATTTCTTGTCCTTTTTAGCCTCCGGGAACACAAAAGTCGTGTTATATTCCCCGTCAAAGGCGACAACAGCATCGAAACTCTTGCCCTGTTTGCTCTTGAACCTTTGAGCAGCTTGGTATGCCCTTCGGTGAGCAGGTCTTTGATTTCATCGTCGGACAGGGTGCGTCCCGCTTTCAGCCGGAACACGGGCAGTCCGCACTCCGTGTTGTCGCAGCGTACCACCTTGCCGTAGAACCGCATCCTGCCCGTGCCACACTTGGGACACGCGCAGCCGGAGTCACGGCTGCCGAAGAGCTTGTCGCACGAGATCAGTTCGGAGGTTATCTCACGTGTGTACGCCTCTATCTCCTTGCGGAAGGTGTCGTCGGACAGTTCCCCGCGCTCGATACGCGCCAGCTCCTTTTCCCATTCGCCCGTCATGGCAACATCGGCGATGCGCATCGTCTTGACGACGGAATTGAGGGCAAGTCCTTTTTCGGTGGGAACAAGCGACTTCTTGCAGCGTTCCATGTAACCGCGCTTGAAAAGCGTTTCGATGATGGAGGCGCGTGTGGCGGGAGTACCGATGCCACAGTCCTTCATCGCCTGCCGCAGTGCGTCGTCCTCAATTTCCTTGCCCGCCGTTTCCATTGCCGAGAGCAGGGTGGCTTCGGTATGCAGCGGCTTGGGTTTGGTCTTTCCTTCGGTAATGGACGAGCCTTTCGGTGTCAGCGTGTCGCCTTCCTGCCAGCCGGGGATGGTAATTTCCTCTTTTTCCTCGCCATAGACGGCACGCCATCCGGTTTGCTTCACGACGCTGCCTTTTACGGTAAACTCCACTCCGGCACATTCCGCCGTGACAGTGGTCACATCCTTGACGCATTTCTCAGAGAATGCCTCGACCATGCGCCCGGCAATCATCTGATAGATGGTATTGTCCTCTTTGGAGAGGAAGAGCGGTTTCTCACCCGTGACGAGCAGGGCATGGTGGTCTGTCACCTTGCCGTCGTCCACGCTGCGGCGTGTCGGGGCGGCTTTTGCCCGCACCTTGTCTTTCCATTCGGGCTGTGTGCCGATGAAAGCGAGCAGTTTGGGAATTTCGGCAAACACGTCTTCGGGGATGTAGCGGCTTCCCGTTCTCGGATAGGTTATCAACTTCTTTTCGTAGAGTTTCTGCGCGATTTCAAGCGTCTGTTCCGCCGTGAAGCCGTGCTTGGCGTTGGCTTCTTTCTGGAGCGTGGTCAGGTCGTAGAGCAAGGGAGTTTCCTCCGTCTTCTCCTTGCGCTCGGCTTTCGTGACAGTGGCGCAACCTGCCGCCTTTACCTTATTATATAGTTCCATCGCCGGTTCTTTCTCTTTCCATTTCTCGGAGGATGAGAATTTCACGACTTCGCCGTCGCAACCGTCCGTTGCGATATGGAGCTGCCAGAATGCTTCGGACGTAAAGCGGCGGTTCTCCCAGTAGCGTTCACATACCATAGCCAACGTTGGTGTCTGCACCCGCCCCACGGAATACGTGCCGTGTCCGGCGGCGATGGATAACGCCTGTGTGCCGTTGATGCCCACGAGCCAGTCGGATTCGCTCCGCGCTTTGGCGGCGAGGTAGAGGTTGTCGTATTTGCTGCCGTCTTCGAGTTTCCGCAGTCCCTCGCGGATAGCTTTGTCGGTGAGAGAGCTGATCCACAGGCGCACGAAAGGAGTGGTGCAACCCGTATAGTGGTAGAGGTAGCGGAAGATAAGCTCTCCCTCGCGTCCGGCATCGGTCGCCACGATGATATGTTCGCTTGTGTCGAACAGTCTTTTGATGACTTTTATCTGCGACACCACGCCGCTGTCGGGCTTGTAACCTTTCTCCGTCCTGACCTGACGGGGGACGAGCGTGAATGTGTCGGGAATAATCGGGAGGTTGTCACGGACAAATCCGCGCACGCCGTAGCCGTCGGGCATGGCAAGCTGAACGAGGTGTCCGAATGCCCATGTCACGGCATAACCGCCTCCCTCGAAATATCCTTCCTCTCTCTTTGTCGCGCCCACGATGCGGGCGATTTCACGTGCCACGGAGGGCTTTTCTGCAATGATTGTCTTCATGTCTTCTTCTTTTTTGTTGATACTTTGGATTTTATTTTGGATTCAGTGGCGGACACGGGATTACATTTTCATGCCCTTGCCCGTTTTCTTCTGCGGCTTCTCCTGCTGCTGTTGCTGGCGGGCGTCCTTCGGGTTGGTCTGACCTTTCTGCAACGGCTCTCTCAGATTCTTTGTAGCCTCGTTGGTCTTGCCATCGTTGTTCACCGCCACCTGCGTGCGGCTCTCGTTGGACGGAGCAACCTGCTGTGCATTGTCAGGGTTCGTGTCGTAGCGGTACGGGCGTCCCTTCTCCGGGTTGAACTTGATATACATCGTGGCATGGAAGCCCTGCTTGTCGGTCACGTTCTCCAGCTTCACGGCTTTACCCGCCACATAGTCGGCTTTCTGCTGGTCGGTGAAGCTCACGCCGCTCCATTTGCTGATGGGGCGGATGCTGCCGTCCTCGTTCGTCCACGTGTTGCGGCGTTGCTCCTTCTTGGTCTGTGCGGCATTTTCCCCGCCCTGCGCCTGACTTTTCGATGTGTCGCCTTTGGTTTCCTGTGTCTGTGCGGTACGGGGCGACTTGCCGGTTCCCGGCACGAACTCCACGCCGCGCTGCTCCACGTTCACTTGCAGGGTGGTGACGAACTTTCTGCCGTCGTTGCGCTCGATGAGCTTGTCGCGTACGGGCAGTCCGGCGCGGAGCATGTCCCGCTCCTGCGTGGTGATTTCCGTCTTGCCGATGCGCTCCGGGATGCGCACCCTGCTTGCCGGAATGTCCGTGATTTCATTCGTCTTGCGGTCGATGCTGATGTAGGAGGGGATGATCTCGCCCGTTTCCCTGTCCACAATGTCCACGACCCTACCGAGATTGCCCGTTTCGCGGAGGTTCTTCCGGTCATTGTCGGAGAATTTGTGTTCCTTGTACTCATCCAGCTTCTGCTCCTTGCGGATGAAGTGCGGCACGAGGCTGATGTTTCCCTCACCGTCCTTCTTGAAGGAGAGGCGGGCGTCCAGCTCGAATGATTCGCCGCCGAAGGTCGGTTTGACCTTTACCAAGTCGGACTTGCCATAGTTGAGCATCTTCGTAAGGTCGCCGGACTTTTCAAGGTTGTCCCGCTTTACGCCCCATCTGTCCTCCAGCTCCTGCCAGTTGATTTTACTCTCGTCGATGGCTGGTAGCCACGTTTGCCCTGCATCTGTTCGGATTTGTCCTGTTGCTGTTCTTTCCGTTGTTCCATGTTCTCCTGTTTTTGAGGTTCTTGTTTCTCTGTCTGTTGTGCTGCCATCTCTTCCTGCACCTTCTTCTCATAGTCGGAGGTGTCCACCTTGTGAGGGGCGAGCAGCTCCTTGTTCGCTTCGGGGTCTTTCAGCAGTTGCTTCATCACCTCTAAGAGATTTTCAGCTTGGTCTGCCGCAATGCGGTAGAAACCGAAGCGGCTGGGTTCCTTGCACTGCCGGAAGAAGTTCTTGAAGAAGTTGTCCAGCACGTCGCCATGTCGGTCGAATTGCAGGAAACTCTGCGCGTTCTCCGCTTTTGCGGGGTGCGCTTGGGTGTGCCGTCCGCGTTCAGCCCGGCTACCACGCTGATCTCGCCTGTCTTCTCGTCACGGACTACCAGCACGTCCTTTTCGTCTTTTTTCTTTGCCATCTGAAAAATGTTTTAATGGGTTATTTATGAAAGAAATTATGGATACGAGCCTTGTAGAAGGCTATATCTTCCTTTTTGAAGTCCTTGATATGGTTGGAAAGGAATGTCAGCACGTCCTCCTCGCTGTAATAGGTCTTCTTGCCCAGCGTCTTGTAGGGCAATGCGCCTACGCTGCGGTAGCTTGGAGGGTGCGTTTGCTTATCTGGAGCAACATGCACAAATCCTGATTGTCGAAAAGGCGGATGCTTTCCGTGATAGTGGGCTGTTTCCCCTCAGCCTTCATCGCCAGCAGCAGTTCGTCCTGACGGTCGAGCCGTTCCATCAGCTTCTGCATCCAGCCCTCGAAGTTGTTTCGTGTGAGCAGTTCCATGACCTATGTCCTCCTTCCTTTTGGTTTGCCGCCCGTGCGCAGCGTGTGGTTGTGGAACAGGGTGTCTATTGTCCCTTCCTCGTTCCTTACTGTGTTGTCCTCCAATAGCCGCAGTATCTCGGAAAGGCGGTAGCGGCAGCTTCCGCGTACCACCACATACTCGATACGGTGGTCGGTGCGCATACGCTGCATGGTGCGCTTGCTCACGTTGAGCATCTTCGCCGCCTGTGCCGTGTCAAGCAGCTTGTCTTCGGTTTCCCGCTTCCGTTTCTTCTCGTCCCTTGCCTCGCGGATGTACCCTGCGATGTTCGCAATCTGCGCCATCATCTCCTTGTAGGCGGAACTTTCCATTGTTATCACTTTCATGTTCAGTCCTTTCTTTTTGTTTCTGCGACAAAATTCGGCAATAAACAAAAGGGGCTTTAACAACTCACTACGTGACTCACGTAAGATTTTTGCGGAAGATGGCTCCGTAACCCGGTCAAACGGCGCAACAGGCAGCCTTTCAGCGGAAAACGATACGTCTTGTATGCCGTTTCGTTACCTTTGCGGCAAACTCTAAATGACATGAATATGGAAATAGTATCTATCGAGAAAAAGACTTTCGAGATGATGGTGGCGGCATTCGGCGCACTCTCGGAGAAGGTCGCCGCCCTGAGGCGCAAAAGCGACACGGGGCGCATGGAAAGATGGCTCACGGGCGAGGAGGTCTGCGGGCAGTTGAGAATAAGCCCGCGCACGTTGCAGACGCTGCGTGACAGGCGGCTTATCGGCTACTCGCAGATAAACCGCAGGTTCTATTACAAGCCAGAGGAGGTGAAGCGGCTGATACCGCTTGTCGGCACGCTCTATCCGCACGGCAGATGATTTGATTTATTCACCCACTGAATCCGAAGTTATGATGAACGAGAACAACGATGTTTTTACGATGGAAGACGAGCCGATAGCCTCTGTGGTGCAGGATATGCGCAAAGGCTCGAAATGGCTGTCCGCATTTCTGGAAAGCTACCGTCCTCCGCTGGACGGGGAACGTTACCTGACGGACGGCGAGGTGTCGGAACTGCTCCGTGTGAGCCGGCGCACCTTGCAGGAATACCGCAACAACCGCGTGTTGCCCTTCATACTTTTGGGAGGGAAGGTGCTTTACCCGGAAACGGGGCTGCGCGGGGTACTGGAAGCGAACTACCGCAAGCCGCTGGAGTGAGGCGGTTTCATGAAAAAGTAAACGGGTGACACCTTTTGTGGTGCTACCCGTTTACTTGTCTTATGGGGTATGTGCAATCAGCAATACCCGGCTTTTCCGTTCTGTATGAACATCACGTATGTCTGCCGTTTCTCTTGTGAGAGTGCCTTTCCCACCAGCCATGTGCGGAACAGGTGGGTGTTGTAGGTATTCACCCTGAAAGCGACCGATGATGATTTCAAGGGCGTACACGTCCGCGTGCAGCCGTTTTCAAGCTGCATGTAGCGGCACACCTCGTAGTCGTTCAGCACGTCCGACTTGCGGACGGCTCTGATGGCGGCGTTCACTGCCGGGACGGTCGTATGGAACAATCCGGCTATTTCGGTGGCGGTCATCCACACGTCGTTACCGGTTACGCTGACTGCCTTGTCCTCGATGATGATTGTGTCACGTTTCATGGCTTTTCTTTTTAGATGGTGCAACCTGCAAATTCCTCGACGCCGTTCAATCTTGCGGCAAGGTTCTCCATGTCCTGATTGAGCTTCTCTTTGGTTATCTTTGCGTAAATCTGCGTCGTCTTTATGCTCTTGTGTCCGAGCATGGAGCTGACCGTTTCGATGGGAACACCGTTGGAGAGGAATATCGTCGTGGCTGCCGTGTGGCGGCTCTGATGCCACGTGATATGCTTGGTGATGCCGCAACGCTTGGCGACGGCACGGATACCGGCAAGGCACGTGTTATAATGCGGAACGGGAAATATCCTGCCGTCCCCGCACAGTCCCCGGTATTTGCCGATTATGCGGTTGGCGATGTCGAGCAGGCGGATGTTGGACACCACGCCCGTTTTCTGGCGGTTGATGTTTATCCACTCGTGTTCGTCGAAGTAGGTGCGGATATTCTCTTCCGTAAGGTTGCGCATATCCGCGAACGACAGCCCCGTGAAGGCGCAGAACAGGTAGAGGTCGCGGTACAATTCCTGTTTGGCGTTTTTCAGTTTCCCCTCCATCAGCAGGCGGATCTCATCTTTGGTCAGGAAACTGCGTGTTGTTTCCTCCTTCTTGATTTCATACTCGCGGAACGGGTCGCGCGTCAGCCACTCGTTGTTGATGGCGATGAATACCATCGTCCGTAACGGGCAGACGTACAGCCACACGGTATTGGTGCAGCAGTGCTTGTCCGTGCGCAGGAACATCTCGAAGTCGGAGATGAAAGCCGGGGTAAGCTCTTTTAGGGCGATGTCCTTCACATGGTAGCGGATGTCGAGGAACTCTTGCATGTGCTTGTAAACGGTGCGGTACTTCAGCAGCGTGCCTTTGGCTTTCATGCCTGCCTCCACCTGCTTCTCGTAGTCCTCGTTGTGCTGGCGGAACACCTGCATCAGCGTGTGGTAGCGGTGTTCCAGTCCGAGAAAGGCGTTCTTCACCTTCTCCGCCGTGACGAAGTTGTCACGCTCCATGATTTCCTGATAATGCCTGTTGATGCGTACCCGCATCTTGTCAAGCATACGGTTCGTTTCGAGTGCCGCCGTGCTTCTGCCCGTGACACGTCCACCTTTGGTGTCCCACAGTTTCGGATCGACAGTCAGTTTGCAGCTGAACTGTGTCTGGCTGCCGTCCACCGTGATGCGTCCCATGACGGGAACTGTCCCGTCCTTTTTCACTACCTGACGCTTGAGGTAGTAGATTACTGAAAATGTACTCTTCATTGTCCTTAATTTTTGGGTTTCAAAATTAGTTGGTGAAGAGTCCGGTGTTGGTACGCAAAACGGGGAGGAACGGCGCAATCTTTTTCCGTAACCTGATTTTTCGCATGAGTTATGGATAACTCACTATTCCTTAGAGCCTTGTTTCGCTATTCGTACCCGTTTGTCGCATTTTCGGGCATGGTTACGAACAAGTAACGTAGCGGCGTCAGGATTTGGCTTCGGCAGGGATTGTAATGGCTTCACGGATTATCGCCACTTCAACCAAAACCCTTGTAACTCAATTCTATCACTATATCTTTCCGCATTTCACTTTTTTGTAGTAACTTTGCAATGTCAATCAAAAGAAAGAATATGTTGCCGTACATCAATGATTTTCCAATAGAATTCCGCGACTATATCGCAAGTGAAATTATCCCACGATACGCTGGTTTTGACAAAGCACATCGTGTAGATCATGTATTGAAAGTTATAGCAGAAAGCCTCAATTTGTCTCAATATTATGATGTGAGCCGCATGATGGTGTATGTTATTGCCTCTTACCATGACCTGGGACTCTGTGAGGGACGGGAGTTCCACCATCTCATTTCAGGAAAAATACTATGGGCAGACCAGAAGTTAAGGCAATGGTTCCCTGAAGAGCATATTTTGATTATGAAAGAGGCTGTAGAAGATCACCGTGCATCCAACAAGCATGTTCCCCGTAGCATTTATGGCAAAATTGTAGCGGAGGCCGACCGCATTATTGATCCGGACATCACCTTGAGACGGACGGTACAATATGGTCTTTCCAACTATCCCGAACTGGACAAAGAAAAACAATACATACGTTTTCTGACACATTTGAAAGAAAAATATGCTGAAGGTGGTTATTTAAGATTATGGATACCTCAATCAGCCAATGCTGCACATCTGCAGGAGTTGAGGCAACTGATAGCCGATGAGGAAGAACTTCATAAAGTATTTGAAAAGATCTATTCACAGGAAACAGAAACGATACAGAATTTAGAAAATATCCCTATATTTGTCCGGAACAAAAAAAATAACAGTATATGAAAAAGCTGGTTCTATCCATTTCTATGTTTCTGATTGCCGCTACTACCTTTGCGCAGTCCGAAGTGGTAACAGATAGTATTCCGCCCATTTCATTGGATGGTTACAAGAATTTTAACGGATTTATGCTGGATATGGGTTCCATGATTATGGCCCCTCCCCCTCTGATAGCCCCGCAACTTTATTATCAGCCTTACAACAATAATGCGATTGCGAATTACAATGAAATATTCCGTCCCAATATGAATATCATTTATGACAGAGGGTCTTACAACCATGTATTTACCCCCATGTATCCGGGAATGGGAATCTATGGATTCGGAACAATATCAATGCCTCCCACCTTACAAAGTGCAACCTTTAAATTGAAAAACGGATTACACATCACCACATACGGTGAATATGATGCCGACGGGAACAAAGTACGGAATCCAAGCGCATTGCCTTGGGAAAGAAATAATTTCAACGGAGCTTTCGAAATGAAATCGGAGAATGGGAACTTCGGAATACGAATAGAAGTACAAAGAGGAAGAAACAATCCTTTTTGAATTATAAACTAAAAGAATAGAAAAATGAAAAGCAGCCATGCAAAACAAAATCTATGCACGGCTGCTTTTTTATTTATTTTAATTCAATCACAACTTTCTCCAATTCAGGCTCAAGCTGTTCAACACTACACTGACAGAACTACATGCCATGGCAGCACTGGCAATCATCGGGTTAAGCAAGATACCATACAATGGGAACAGAATACCTGCCGCCACCGGAATGCCTATCAAATTATAGATAAACGCCCAGAAAAGATTCTGATGGATCAAACGTACAGTTTTATGGGAAAGTTTAAAAGCTTTGGGTAACAACAACAAATCCGAAGTCATTAACGTAACCATCGCTACATCCATGGCAATATCCGTACCTTTACCCATTGCAATACTTACATCGCACGTGCCAACGCCTGTGAGTCATTAATGCCGTCACCTACCATAGCTACGACTCTTCCTTCAGCTTGTAATTCTTTAATAACATTCTCCTTATCGACCGGCAAAGCATCCGAAATAAAACGATTCGCATCAATTTCTCCGGCCACATTCTGTGCAGTAAGATGACCGTCACCAGTCAACAATACAATGTACTTTCCACTCTCCTTCAATTGTTTGACCGCTTGTCTGGAAGTATCTTTTATTTTGTCACTAATGGCTATAACCGCCAGCAATGTATTTCCCTCGCCAAAATAAACCAGACTCTTGCCACTCTTCTCATAATCCTCCACCATCCCTTTCAACAAGTCGGAAATTCCCGCTCCAAAATCTTTCAGTAACCGATGGCTTCCTGCCCAAAAAGTTTTATTTCCACGGGTCACCACAATCCCCCGTCCTGTCCGACTCTCAAAAGAATCAATGAGCGCCGGCTTCTCACCTTCCTTTTTCAAAGCCTCGACAATAGCCAAAGCCAACGGATGTTCCGATTTCAATTCAGCAGCATACAGAATTCCCTTATGCTCGTTCTGCCATCCGGCATCATGCAACCATCCGGTCACCACAGGGCGCCCCTCAGTTACAGTACCCGTTTTATCAAGTACCACTGTATCCACTTTCCGCATCTGCTCCAAGGCTACCGCATCCTTTATCAAAATATGTGATTCGGCCCCTTTACCAATTCCTACCATCAAAGCAGTGGGAGTAGCAAGTCCCAAAGCACACGGACAGGCAATAACCAAAACAGACACTGCTGAAAGCATGGCATAAGAAAAGTCATCCGCTCCACCTGCCACTATCCAAACAAGGAAAGTAAAAACAGCCACAGCAAGGACAACAGGAACAAAAACCGCCGTCACTTTATCCACAATACGCTGGACCGGAGCTTTAGACCCCTGTGCTTCCTGCACCATGCGGATAATCTGTGCCAACACCGTATTTTTCCCCACCTTTTGAGCAGTCATAGTAAATGCACCGTTCTGATTGATAGTGCCGGCCAGCACCTTATCACCCTGTTTTTTCTCTACAGGAATAGGTTCACCGCTTATCATGCTCTCATCTATAAAGGTGTTTCCTCCGACAATGACTCCATCCACCGGAATTTGCTCACCGGGACGGACGCTCACCTTATCGCCAACCTGAAGTTCGGCTATCAAGATATCCTCTTCCCTGCCGTCTTTCACCACACGGGCCGTCCGAGGCTGTAATCCCATCAGTTTACGAATAGCTGTGGAAGTTTTTCCTTTTGCTTTCTCTTCCATCAGCTTGCCAACCAATACGAAAGCTATTATAACAGTGGCAGCTTCATAATATACATGAGGTTCCAATCCGCGGCTGTACCAAAATTCGGGATAGAACGTATTAAACAAACTGAACAAAAATGCGATGGAGGTGCTAAGTGCCACCAACGTATCCATATTACTGGTACGCTGAAGCGTCTGTTTCCAGGCATTCATATAGAAAGAACGCCCCGAATATAAAATAACAGGAAGTGAAAGCAACAGCATCCACCAGTTACTCCCGGAACATTCATCAGAAACATCCCCAAAACAGCTACCGGTAAAGCAAAAATCCAAGCAACGATAGTCTTCCGCTTCAACTGTCCGTAATAAGATTGCTCTGCTTCCTCCTGCTCCTGCACAGAGTTATCCTCATCTATTATCAAATCAAAACCTATTTTCATCACAGCCTCTTTCAGTTGTTGCGGAGACACAATATCCGGATTATAAGTCACCGCCAAAGTAGCCGCCGCCAAATTGACCGATGCATTTTCCACGCCTTCTTGCTTCCTTACAATCTTCTCCACGTTGCCGGCACATGCCGCACAATGCATTCCCGTAACGGGATATAGTTTTTTTGTCATATCGCTCATATTCATTTCTTTACTTATTTATTATAGCTTATCAACGGACAAATTTAGCAAAAAGTTCATGCAATCTTGTTGCAAACAGATAAATATATTTTCGCTTTTTAGATGGACATTTCACGAAGTTATTCTATATTTGTGGAGAAAGTTAGGATAAGTAATCCATGCAAATAAACAAAAAGTTATGAAAAAAAGAAATCTCGTATTGTCTGTTATGGCAACTTGCCTTGTATCCTGCTTTTTATTATCGGGATGTAACGGACAAAAACAAATTGATAGTGAAACTGTAAAGACTGTAAAGGTGGAAGAACAAGCCCATTTACAAGATGACACAGTCTCTCCCGCCTGTAAGATTACTATTGATTATAGTTATTTAGCAGAATCTGATGCTGCGGATAGCATAGCACAACGCATCAACCGTACCATACAAGCCCACGTTTTGGGAAAAGAATATATCCGGATGAATCCGGAAGTTGCTGTAGATTCTTTTAAAAATACCTACATTAACAACTACCGCAAAGATGTGAACGAGTTCTATCAGGAAGATATAAAAAATGGAACTCCCAAAGACGAACTTCCCACATGGTACAATTATGAATACGGACTGACCACCCATTCAGCGAAGGCAAAGAAGGTATTCTGAATTTCATTGCAGAAACTTTTGAATATACAGGCGGGGCACATCCCAACTCATGGAACAAATGGATGAACTTCGAAAAGAATACCGGCAAACTGCTTGCTTTGAAAGATGTATTTATGGCAGGATCGGAAAAACCGATGAGCGACATGTTGCTGGAAGAACTGATAACAGAGATGGCTACCCGTCTGGAAGACAGCTCCATCACCTCACTGGAAGGACTTCAGAATGCAGGCATCTTGAATTCTACCAATATGTACGTACCCGACAATTTCTTGTTAGAAAAGGAAAAAGTATCTTTCCTGTATAACAAATATGATATCGCTCCCTATGCTGTAGGAGTCATCACCCTTTCTTTGCCCTACACATCGGTAGAAAAATATATGATACATTAAATAACGATTTTAAGTATAGAATGGAATTAATACTGAAATATTTCCCTAACCTCAGCGAACAGCAGAAAACACAGTTTGCCGCATTGTATGATTTATATACGGATTGGAATAGCAAAATCAATGTAATCTCACGCAAGGATATCACTAATCTGTACGAACATCATGTATTGCACTCGCTAGGCATAGCCAAAGTGATAAACTTCACCCCTGATACCCAAATTATGGACTTGGGCACAGGGGGCGGTTTCCCGGGTATCCCTTTGGCCATCTTATTCCCTGAAGTCCAATTCCATCTGGTGGACAGTATCGGAAAGAAAGTGAAAGTAGCTACAGAAATAGCCAATGCTATCGGACTGAAGAATGTCACTTTCCGTCATTGCCGCGCCGAAGAAGAAAAAAGGAAATTCGACTTCGTGGTAAGTCGTGCTGTCATGCCTTTGGGCGATCTAATAAAAATTATCCGTAAAAACATCAGACAAGAACAACATAACGCCCTGCCCAACGGGCTGATTTGTCTGAAAGGCGGAGAGTTGGAACAAGAAACAATGCCCGTGAAGCACAAAACAATGCTTTATGATCTGAAAAATGAATTCACGGAAGATTTTTTTAAAACCAAGAAAGTGGTTTATGTAACCATCAGCGGTTTATAATTATAGATAAAAAAAACATGAAAATAAAGAAATTTGAATTCAATATGTTTCCGGTAAACTGCTACGTGCTATCGGACGAAACAAAGGAAGCCGTCATTATTGATGCCGGTTGCTTTTATGAAGAAGAAAAGCAAGCCTTAAAAAGATATATTGACAGCAATAGCCTGACAGTGAAACATTTGTTGAATACGCACCTCCATCTGGACCATATTTTCGGCAACCCATTCCTGTTGCAAGAATACGGGCTAAAAGCCGAAGCAAATCAAGCGGATGAATTTTGGCTGGAACAAGCACCGGCACAATCACGTATGTTTGGTTTCCAATTGCCCGAAGCACCCGTGCCATTAGGAAAATATATCTTTGATGGAGATATCATTACTTTCGGCAATACCCAACTGGAAGCTATCCATGTACCGGGTCATTCGCGGGAAGCATTGTTTTTTACTGCAAAGAAGCCCACTGTATCTTCAGCGGTGATGTATTGTTCCAAGGAAGTATAGGACGTGCAGACCTTACAGGAGGTAACTTCGACGAACTTCGCGAGCATATATGCAGTCGTTTGTTTGTACTCCCCCCCGACACGGTAGTCTATCCCGGTCATGGAGACCCGACCACTGTGGGAGCAGAAAAAGCGAACAACCCTTTTTTCCGATAAGATAAAACTTAAAATTCAACTTATATACTACTACCATGAAAACAGATTTATTAGCAGACCGACATATCGGTATACAGGAAGAAGACCTTCCCGTTATGTTGGAAAAGATTGGCGTAAAGAGCCTTGATGAACTGATTAACAAAACAATTCCGTCCAAAATCCGTTTGAAAGAACCTCTGCCACTGGCTGCTCCCATGACGGAACGGGAGTTTGCAGAGCATATTACCGAACTAGCTTCACAAAACAAGATTTATACCTCTTATATAGGTATGGGTTGGTATGACAGTATTACTCCGGCGGTCATTCAACGCAATGTATTCGAGAATCCTGTGTGGTACACCTCGTACACTCCTTATCAAACCGAAGTTTCACAAGGACGTTTGGAAGCACTGATGAACTTCCAGACTGTCATATCCGACCTCACAGCCATGCCATTGGCAAACTGCTCATTGCTGGATGAATCTACCGCCGCTGCCGAAGCCGCCACCATGATGTATGGACTTCGCACCCGCGACCAACAAAAAAGCGGAGCCAACGTATTGTTTGTGGATGAAGAGATTTTCCCACAGAATCTGGCAGTCATCCAGACCCGCGCCCTTCCGCAAGGCATGAAGATCCAAGTAGGAAATTACAAGGAATTGGTATTTACTCCGGAAATCTTTGCCTGCATCCTTCAATACCCCAATGCCAGCGGTAGCGTGGAAGACTATCGTGAGTTTGTGGAAAAGGCACATGCCGCCCATTGTAAAGTAGCCGTGGATGCTGACATCATGAGTTTGGCATTGTTAGTTCCTCCCGGCGAATGGGGAGCAGACATCGTATTCGGAAGTACCCAGCGCCTGGGTATCCCCTTGTTCTACGGAGGTCCGTCCGCAGCCTACTTCGCTACACGTGACGAATATAAACGCAATATGCCGGGACGTATCATCGGCTGGTCTAAAGACAAATATGGCAAACTGGCCTACCGTATGGCTTTACAGACCCGTGAGCAACATATTAAACGCGAAAAAGCAACTTCCAACATCTGCACCGCACAGGCATTACTGGCTACAATGGCCGGCTTCTATGCCGTTTATCATGGGCAGGAAGGTATCAAAAATATAGCAAAACGCATTCATAGCATTACCACCTGGTTGAACAAAGCCCTAACCCGCTTGGGATATGTACAGCATAATGAATTATTCTTTGACACCCTGCGTTTCAGTCTGCCCGACCATGTTTCGGCTCAGAAGCTGCGTACCATCGCATTGAGTAAAGAAGTAAACCTCCGTTACTATGATAATGGCGATGTAGGTTTCAGCATTGATGAAACCACCGACCTGAAAGATGTAAACCTGTTACTTTCCATCTTCTCCATTGCTGCCGAAGAAACCGTTCAAGAAGTAACAGACATTCCCGAAGCATCCTCACTGAATCGTGAACTACGCCGCCGTACTTCCTTCCTCACCCATGAGGTATTCAACAAGTATCATACTGAAACCGAATGATGCGTTATATCAAACGTTTGAACGTAAAGATATCTCATTGGCACATTCCATGATTTCATTGGGTTCTTGTACCATGAAACTGAATGCCGCTTCGGAAATGCTCCCACTCAGCAACTTAGGCTGGATGGCTATACACCCGTTAGCACCTGAGGATCAAACAAAAGGCTATCAGACATTAATTAATAACTTAAGCGAGCAGTTGAAGGTTATTACCGGATTTGCAGGAGTCACTTTGCAACCTAATTCAGGTGCAGCAGGAGAGTATACAGGACTTCGTATCATCCGCGCTTATCTGGAAAGTATCGGACAGGGACACCGCAACAAGATATTAATTCCGGCATCAGCCACGGTACGAATCCGGCTTCAGCCATTCAATGCGGATATACCACGGTGACTTGCGCCTGTGACGATAAAGGTAATGTAGACGTAGAAGATTTACGTGCAAAAGCAGAAGCCAACAAGGATGATCTGGCTGCATTAATGATTACCTATCCGTCCACTCATGGTATCTTTGAACCGGAAATTGCAGAAATTTGTAAAATTATTCATAAATGCGGAGCACAGGTTTACATGGATGGTGCAAATATGAATGCACAGGTAGGTCTGACCAATCCGGGTACCATCGGTGCTGATGTATGCCATTTGAATCTGCATAAGACTTTTGCCAGCCCTCACGGTGGTGGCGGTCCAGGTGTAGGTCCCGTTTGTGTAGCCGAACATCTGGTTCCGTTCCTTCCGGGACATCAAGTTTGGGGTAACAGTGCCAATCAGGTTTCTTCAGCTCCATACGGTAGCGCAGGAATCCTGCCTATTACTTACGGTTATATTTGCATGATGGGCGCCGAAGGTCTGACCAATGCCACCAAGACTGCTATTCTGAGCGCCAATTATCTGGCAGCTTGCTTCAAGGATACCTACGGCATTGTATATACCGGTGCTACGGGCTTTGTGGGTCATGAAATGATTTTAGATTGCCGCTATCTGCATGACGAAACCGGTATCAGCGAAAATGACATCGCCAAGCGTCTGATGGACTATGGCTATCATGCGCCCACCCTTTCTTTCCCGGTTCATGGAACATTGATGATTGAACCGACTGAAAGTGAAAGTTTATGGGAACTGGATAATTTCGTCACTGTGATGCAAACCATCTGGCAGGAAATTCAAGAAGTGAAGAATGGCAGTGCCGATAAAGAAGATAATGTATTGGTCAACGCCCCGCATCCTGAATATGAAGTGGTGGCCAATGAATGGAATCACAGCTACAGCCGAGAGAAAGCCGCTTATCCTATCGAATCGGTACGTGATAACAAATTCTGGATCAATGTAGCCCGGTAGATAATACATTAGGTGACCGCAAACTGTTGCCTACCCGTTATGGTAAGTTTGAATAAAAAAGCATTGTACTAAAAAGAAGAAGAGAGGATCAAAATTCAGTTTTTGAAAATATGAATTTATAATTTGAAATTTGAGCATCCTAAAAAACTAAAGAAAGGGTCGTATCATTACTCAAGACAGAGCTTGATACGACCCTTTTAAGTTTATAATTACTATCTGTAACTTTTCGGAACTGTCATTTTAGTTTTAACACACCTCCTCCCTCTTTTCAGGAACTATCCTTTTACTTTATCCACAGTAGGAGCAACTTGAGTTCCATAGCAGTCCGAACACATAATATCAGTATCCTAATTCATAAGGCTGTTCTACAGCCGGAACCCCATCGGACATCCATCCAGGCATTGCTTCTTTTTTCAGATAATGATTAAAGAACTGGAACATACGTTTTTGAAAATCTATTTTGTTGGCAATCTTTGTCGGCCAATGCGGTTCGCCTGTATAGTTCAGCATCCAGCAAGGCTTTCCAAGACGTTTCATTGCCACAAAATATTCTATTCCCTGATACCAGGGCACATGTCCGTCAGCGTCATTATGCATGATTAAAACAGGTGTTTGTACCTTGTCCATCGTGAACAGAGCAGAGTTTTCCAAGTAACGCAACGGAGTACTCCAAGGCGTACCGCCCAGACGGCTCTGAGTATGTTCATACTGGAACGAGCGTGCCAGCCCCGATCCCCAACGGATACCTCCGTAGGCACTGAACATATTGACCACCGGAGCACCTGACTCAATAGCCGCAAACAAATCAGTACGTGTAGCCAGATAAGCCACTTGATAACCGCCCCAACTATGTCCCTGCGCCCCTATGGCTTTCTCGTCAATATAACCTTTGCCTATCAGCATGGCAACCCCCGGCATCAGACAGTTATAGCAACTCTCACCCGGATAACCGTCTACATAACGTATGTCCGGATTGAACACAATATACCCGTTACTGTTATAAAGATGATAATCAATGGTAGACCGATGGGGTTCCGGCATCCGGTAATTAAACAGAGTTTCCGAATTTCGCTCATAGAAACTCACAATCATCGGGTATTTCTTGGCCGGATCAAAATCGGCAGGCTTGTACACCACCCCTTCCAACTTACGGCCATCTAAAGATATCCACGAAACCAGTTCGGCAGTTCCCCACAAATAGTCTTTCTGTTGGTCAATGCCATGAGTCAGCCGAATAGATTTCTTGAAATCGAGTGTAGCATAATGAAGGTCAGGATATTGCTCAAAACTTTCCATCGTATAGATTACATGGTCTGTATTTTTCGCCTTAGAAATACTGCGTAACATATAGTTACCCGCCATCAATTCTTTGGGAGAAGCAGCGGTGGAAAGACGAGCCTTGTAATACCCGTTCCCTTTGGTCACTTCATTAAAGCCTTTCAACAACTGTGGCTTGTTCAGGTCAATCACACGCTCCTCCTTATCCAGTTTTACCAAACGATATGAAATCCGGTTCTTACGTCCATTCATCGTCAGATTGACAGGTTCCTTCATGGCATCCGGATCGAATTTCCAAATATCATAACGGTCATAAATTAAAAGGGACTCATCGTTCCGTCCATCCGGCAGTTCCATGTGCGTTCGGATAGTCAGGTACATCATTCTCTTCATCCATGCGAGGAAAGAAGCGGGGCTAGTCAACTGATTTTTTTTCCCGTCTGCCATAGAAAGAGTATACCAACAACTGTCTGTTTCAGCATACCAATACGCATACTTGCCTTGTGGTGAAAGACGGTATCTGCCATAATCCGCCGATGCCAGTAATTTACGGCTGCCATCTTCCAAAGACACTGTGTAATAATCACTGCGTGTCCGCCCTTCCCACATGGAGGACAATGAATAAGGACGCGAAGTGGAAAGCAATGCCAACGGGGCATCTCCTTCATCTCCCAGCAAAATCTGAGACAGCTCCTCATCTGCCAGCTGACAAATACGACCACCATTTATATGATAAACCGCTTGATAGCTTCTTTTCAGCTCTTTCTCCTTATTATAATCCTGTACAGTATATTGCACCGGCTCGTCCCAACTCCACACCTGCACATTGGGACGGTTCTCCGCCAATTGCAACGTATCCTTTTGTCTAGGCTCAGGCGATGTGCCAAAAAACAACCGGGAAGCACTCTTCGAAAATTGTAATTTCCCATGCTCGCTGATTACCCATCCTTTCGGAAAAGCCCGATTGCCACGTGCCGCAACTTCTGTTGCCGGTGCTCCCTGCTGTGACAGCCACAAGCTCATGGCTTTATAACAAGAATCTTTCTGTGCACAATATAAGAAAGCCAAGTTTGCTCCATCTTCATCAAAAGTTACCTGTTTAAACACCCCGTCACCTTCTTTTATCAGCGTCTTCACACCTGTTTCCGTATTCAGAAGATACAATCCCGGCTTTTCCTCTGCTTTATCACCTGCGGTAATATAATAAAGCATTCCGCTTTTCTCCGCAAAGTTGAAAGCTTTCACAGCAGGAGCCTCATACCGGGTACTGAGGTTTGCATTCAACGGTTGGACATACAAAGTCGAGTCTTTCCTTCCCTTCTGAAAAGCAACCCAGTCCGCCTTCTCTGCCAGCCTGAATGTTTTCAGTGAATCAATCACTTCCCTGCCGCCCGAAAGCGAATAAATGACCAATGCATCCATCGGCATCTTTTCTTTCTTCGTTTTCTTTATTTTCAGAGAATCCACTATCATCTTGCCGGGTTTCTGCGACACAACCAAATAGTCGGAAGAAGCCGAGAAAAGAAAACGGTCCGCCCGCGGAAAAGTGGCAAGTTCCTTCCCTTGTGCATCATACAAATTCACCACAGCATCTCCTTCCCAAGGTTCCATCTTGCATGCCACCCACTTTCCATTATCAGAAATAGCTTGCCCGCTGATACGCTGCCAGGCAACTAAATTGTCTACTGTGAGACTTTTCGAGGCTGTCTGCGCCATCACAGGCGACAGATTCCCTATGCATAGGACAAGAGCCAGATACTTTACATGTTTCATATCCATTTTATCGTTACTGATTAGTTCGATTTTTATAAAAGCTTATCTTTCTCATATTCCGTTTTATCTTCGGCCGCAACCAGATTTAATTCCCTGCCGCTCTCTCCATACGAAACCGCATGACGTACTGCAAAATTTTCCAAGAACAAATGGTTCAGCGTAAACAATGCCCCATTCAAGTGCTCATTTCTGACAGAAGGTTTTGTATTCCTACTACGAATCCGAGACATGCATTTACGATGCCGTCCGGGAGTCAAGACACCCGCCATCCATCCACTTTTTAAATAATGCAAATATATAAAAAACGGATAAAAGTCTGATTCTAAACAATAATTTTGTACTTTTACTGTCGCATATAATCCATATACATTCAACACCAAACAATAAAAGCTATGACAGCAAGAAACAAAGTTCTAACCATCATGGGTATCATTATACTTATCGGGATTATCTCAATAGGATTCTTTGTATTTCCAATCGGAATTTCCATGTGCGCCATTACAGGCTTATGCTATGGCTGCAAATATAAAGACAAGTTGTTTATCAGATGGTCATCTGTAGGATTGGTAACAGGTATCGGACTTTCCATTTACACCTGGTGTTTAATCTCGTCAATGTAAAACAGTATAAGTTCAGTAAAAAAAGAGGGGTTACGACAACCCCTCTATTTCACCATTCACGATATCAATATGCAATGCCTGCGGTTCCTTCGGCAATCCCGGCATACGCATTATTTCTCCGGCAATGACTACCAGCATCTCAGCTCCGGCATTCATCACAATATCTTGTACATGGAATTCAAAATTGTCTACCGCACCGTAAATTTTGGGGTCGGTAGAGAATGAATACTGCGTCTTGGCAATGCAGATAGGGAAATTTCCATATCCCAATTCTACAATATGCTTCAGTTTCTTACGGGCAGCGGCACTATACGTAATAATGCTGCACCGTATAAATTACAAGCCACCTTCGATATTTTAGTTTCTACACTATCCTCATCATCATAGGCATATTGCAAAGGCTCGGAAGGTTGTTCCTCAATGGTTTTCACAACCAGTTCCGCCAATTCTACTGCCCCTTCGCCACCATCAGTAAAGGCGTTGTTCACTGCAAAGCCCACACCTTTCTTCTCGCAATGGGTACGGATATAATCCACTTCTTCCTCCGAATCATCCCCATAACGGTTAAACGCAACGACAACTGTCTGACCGAAATATCTCAAATTACGCAAATGCTTATCCATATTGGCCACACCCTGCTTCAAAGCTTCCAGATTAGGTTCCTTTATCTTATCCTGTGATACGCCGCCATGCATTTTCAATGCACGGGCAGTAACCACCAAGACGGTCAGTTTAGGTGTGACACCTGCTTTACGGCACTTAATATCATAGAACTTCTCCGCTCCCAGGTCAGCCCCGAATCCGGCTTCGGTAATAGTATAATCACTAAAAGTCATTGCCATCTTGGTTGCCAGAATAGAGTTGCAACCGTGAGCGATATTGGCAAACGGCCCCCCATGAACAAAGGCAGCAGTATGTTCCGTAGTTTGTACCAGATTAGGAGAAAGAGCATCTTTCAAAAGAACTGTAATGGCTCCGGCAACTCCTAAATCTTTTACAGTAAAAGGCTTGTTGTCATACGTAAAACCTAATAAAATATTTTCAATGCGACGACGCAGGTCCTTTTCATCCTTGGCCAGACACAGAATAGCCATAATTTCAGATGCAGGAGTAATATCAAAACCTGACTCCTGGGTAATTCCGTTGGTCTTCGGTCCTAGTCCTGTAACAATATAACGGAGGGAACGGTCATTCACATCCAACACACGACGCCACAGCACTTCCTTCAATCCGAAACCATTATCACGATTCTGATAAAGGTAATTGTCCAACAAGGCCGAAATCATATTGTGAGCGGAAGTGATGGCATGAAAATCACCTGTAAAATGAAGATTAATCTTATCCATCGGCAAAACTTGGCATATCCTCCTCCGGCAGCTCCCCCTTTCATTCCGAAACAAGGACCTAGCGACGGCTCGCGCAAGGCAACAATTGTTTTCTTTCCTATTTTATTCAGTCCCAAAGCCAATCCGATGGAAACAGTGGTCTTACCAATACCGGCTTTGGTAGGAGTGATGGCAGTAACTAGAATAAGGTTACTCTGCTGCACCTTTTCTTCGTTTATCTGACTTTCATCCACTTTGGCAATATAGCGCCCGTAGTTACTGATGTGCTCTACAGGAATACCGGTTTCCCGAGCCACTTGTTTAATCTTGACCAGCTCAATGCTGCGTGCTATTTCAATGTCCGTTTTCATCTTTTTACTAAATTTAGGCGGCAAAGGTAATATATTTCCTTAACTTTGTTTTGGTTTCAAACAACAAAATAATATAAGGAGTAAGCAAATGAACAATTTTGTATTTTACAGCCCTACCGAGTTTGTATTTGGCAAGGATACAGATATCCAAACCGGTACTCTTGCTAAAAAGTATAACGCCCGGAAGGCAATGATTGTTTACGGTGGAGGCTCTATTATTCGCAGCGGATTACTGCAACGCATAGAAGATTCTCTGCAACAGGCAGGAGTGGATTATGTAAAATTAGGAGGCGTACAACCTAATCCTACTGACCCGAAAGTTTACGAAGCATTGAACTGGCGCGCAAAGAAGGCGTGGACTTTATGCTTCCCGTAGGGGGAGGCTCTGTCATTGACACTGCAAAAGCCATTGCGGCAGGAGTGCCCTACGAAGGTGATTTTTGGGATTTCTATATAGGAAAAGCCAAAGTGAAGAAGGCCTTAAAAGTGGGTGTGGTACTTACTATTCCCGCTGCCGGCAGCGAAGGTTCGGGCAATACGGTGATTACCAAACTGGAAGGTCTGCAAAACTAAGTTTGCGTGTACCGGAATTACTACGGCCTGTTTTTGCTGTGATGAATCCGGAGCTGACCTATACTCTCCCCCCTACCAGACAGCTTGTGGCATTGCCGATATGATGGTACACATTATGGAACGTTATTTTACCAACACTCCCGATGTAGAAATCAGTGACCGGCTGTGTGAAGGGACTTTGATGGCTATCATCAAAGAAGCATATAAAGTGAAGCAGAACCCGAACGATTACGAAGCACGCGCCAATATCATGTGGTGTGGGACAATTGCCCATAACGGTACTTGCGGAGTAGGTTGTGAGAAGACTGGGCATCACATTTTCTGGAACATGAAATCAGTGCTGTATATAATGTGACACATGGAGCAGGACTAGCAGTAATCGTACCTGCATGGATGACATTCATGGCAGAACATAACCCGAAAAAGATTGCCCGGTTTGCAAACCGCGTTTTCGGAGTTCCCGAGAATGAGGATTTGGAAGAAATGGCACTTGCCGGCATATCACGATTGAAGCATTTTTTCAGATACATGGGCCTGCCGGTCAATTTCAAAGAATTGGGTATAGAACATCCTGATATTGAACTGCTAGTGAAAAAACTGCATGAAAACAAAGGTGAATTAGTAGGTAATTATGTAAAACTGAACAAAGAATACAGTAAAGAGATATTCGAACTAGCCTGCAAATAACCCGCACAGCCCAACTGTTCTAAAATATAGGCATCCGGTTTATCTGCCTTTATTTCATTCAGAACCGTAAAGCTCCTAAAGTATTCTATTTTCCAGACGCGCCGGCACGAACTACGTTATTCGTGCCAGCCGCATCTGAGAAATATAGCACCATTAAGCGACAGACACTTCATGCAACGACTTCCCTCTTGCCCATTTATACTCCAACATTTTCCACCTTTTACTTCACTATTTATATGCTTTTTAGCATAAAACGCTAGGTTTTTCCAACCATTTAAAGTAACTTCGCCGGACTTTTTTGGAGAAAAAACAATGTATATATTCCGATCAATTCACGAAATAATAAATACGATTTTTGTAGCTAAAGGGCTATTGGTAGAGATGTTTGAGAAGAGAAAAGTACTTAGTTTTCGATACTCGGACGCACTAGCCCTATTGAAAGAGGATGAAAACCGTTTAAAGATACTCATCGAAAAGGAAATCATACACCAAAACGGAAACTTTGTGGAACTGGATGCCCGATTCCTTGATTTCTTCGAACTGCTGCTGGAAGCGAACGAGGAAATCAACACGGCTACCGTAGAGGAAAACATAGAGTACCTGCACGAACTGATGGACTACTACCTGAAAGAAAAGATCCAGTCGCGCAAGGAAAGTTATGTACGCAATATCAAGATTACCTTTCAGAAACTGGCACGTGTAACGATACGGAACATTATCAACCTTCAACACAATATTGATAATGCTTTCAAACACGAGCCCACATACCAGATAAAAATAGCCAAACTGCAAAATCTGGACAAGAAACGAATCAACATCCAGCGGTTGATAGACTCTACCGAACATCTGATTCTGCATGAAGAACGGGATTTCTTCCGCCAAGCCACTGACGAAGAGCTGACCCGCATCCTGCTCGAACTGCGGCAGGAACTGCAACTATCAGCTCACAGTCTGATTCGTGCCCAGCAGGATATCATCAATTACCTGAACCAAATAAAGAATCAGGTGATACTGGTAGAAAAAATACGAAAAGTAAAATATCTGCAAGATCAGTTCGAGTTACGTGCCCGGAGTAATCTGTCTGAAATAATGGAACGGGAACGCTCCCTCCTGTTGGAAGGCAATACACAAGCATCGTTCAAACTGTCCCCCAGCTATTTGGCCAGTGACGAAGTGCGTCCCATCATTCTGAAAGTTATCAGCAATCAGAAGTATCGTGAAATTGTACGGAAAAATGAAGCCGGAGCTTTCAGTGAAGAAGACTTGGAAGCACAGGCCATGTACGAAGAAGTGATTAATTTGGACGAAGTGGTAACCGCCTTTGTGCAGTCGGGGGCAGAAGCCCGCTGGAAAGGAGAGCCGGTCAGCGACCTTTTTTCCTTTCTGTTGCAATATCATTTCCATCGCGAAGTGGATGAAAAGGAACGTACCACGTTCTTCTGTCAGATTGTCTCACTTTACGAGAGCCAACTGGAAATCCGGAACGAGTTCGGACTCCACAATCAATATGAATATGCTAAAATATACCCACTCTGAGAATTATGGATTTAAATATACAAATACCCGATAATACCGCATCCATCTTTGAATACCTGCAAAAAGGACTGTTCATCAGTTCCAACAGCACCAGCGAAGAAGTACGCGATATGTATAATGAAATAGATGAGAACTACGAATCTCTCTATCAGTATTTCTCACAAATAAACTATACACTGGAACGGGGAAACGAATATTTCTTCTTCTCCCGTATAGAACCTAAAGCCACACTGGAGCAAAAAATCATGCGTGCCTATTACTGGATAGATGTGCTCGATTTTTTCAAAACCTACGATGAAACATTCGGTCCCGGATTCCGCTTCCAGCCCGAACAGATATTGGTGGAAACCAACATCAACATGCTGCTCCAAAACAAACTGGACGGTATGCGGAAACACTTCTCGGACAAGGACATCCGCAAGGAAGTGCTGGAAAACATGATACGCCAGCTCACCAAAGACTCGTTCCTGGAACAGGAAAATGAGAAAACCAATACGTATAAAGTGATGAGCGCCTGGCATTATCTGGAAAGACTGATTGAAAGTATCAACATTTACGACGAAACCGAAGATGAGAAACCTGAGTAGAATTATCTTTATCAATAGTGCGAATATCCCTTATTCGGACGATATCTATCTGGACGGAAACGTTCACTTCATCGGTACGCAGGGAGTGGGAAAAAGTACCCTTCTGCGTGCTATCCTTTTCTTTTACAATGCCGACACGCAACGGCTGGGCATTTCGGTGGAAAAGCAGAATTACACGGATTACTATTTTCCCTACTCCAATTCGTATATCGTTTACGAAGTGGCAACAGAGAACGGTGCGTTCTGTATTCTGAGTTTCAAATCGATGAACCGTGTATGTTACCGCTTCATCCACTCTCCTTACCGCAAAGAATTCTTTATAGACGAGAATCGGGTGGCCTATAGCGAGAGCGACCGCGTGCGTGCCGTGCTGGACCAATATGGCATAGAATATTCACGTATCATCTATACCTACGACGAGTATCGGAACATTCTGTATGGAAACAGTACAAGTCCTGAGTTCAGCCGGTACTCGCTGATGGAGAGCAAGCAATACCAGAATATTCCGCGCACTATACAGAACGTGTTGCTGAATTCGAAACTGGATGCTGAATTTATCAAGAAAACAATCATTTCTTCTCTGAATGAAGATGAAACGGCCATCGACCTGAACAGTTACAAGGAGCATCTGAAAAACTTTGAAACCCGTCTGAAGGATATCGAAGAATTTCAGAAACGGGAAACCCGGAAACAGGCTCGGGAAATCACACTGTTATCCCAACAAACGTCCAAACTGCAAGGCGGACTGGTGCAGAATTGCCGCGAACTGGTTGCCGCTTTCCGCAAAGCCGAAAGTATCCTTCCCCAATGGAAAGAGAAACAAGACCGCACGGATGCCGACAAAGGAAAACTGATACGCCGGAAACAGGAGCTTCAGGATGAATCGCGCAAACGCAGCGACAAGTTACAGGAAGCGCTGGCAGTGCTGAACAACGAACTGCAAAAGGCATTAGGCAAAGAAAAGGACTATCAGAACAAGAACATAGAAGAGATTATAGAACGCTCTTCCAAAAAAGAGGAATGGAAGAACCGGCAGGTGGGATTGCTGGAAGAACAACGCATCCTTACCTCACAATATATGGAAATATCCACCAAGTATAAATCGCTGATTCAGCCTTGGACGAGCAATGGAACAAGATTCATGAAGCGAAAATCAAACAACTGGATACATTAAACAATGCATACAACGAGCGTCTGGAAGAGGCCCGCAAAGAATACCAGCGGTTCACAGATTCCCTTTACCAGGAGTTCGAAAGCCTGTCACAGCAACTCCATCCGCTGAAAGCCGAGAAACTGGGCGAACTGAACGCTATAGATTACCAGATAAAATTATGCAGAAAGGAGGTTTTCTTTGAGGAAGAGCAACAGGAATTGAAAACACGTATCCAAAACTATGCCAACTTTCATACGGAACGGAAAAACCGTATCGCCCAAGCGCAGCTCATCATCAAGGAACTGACCATGACTTGGGAAGAGGAACAGCAGAAACAGTTGAAAGAAAAAGACCTGACCTTGCAAAAACTGCAACAGGAGATGCTGCAACTCCGTCCCCGCATAGACGAATTACAAGCTTTTCTGAACAACAGCAAAGACACCTTGCAAGGCTGGCTGAAAGAAAACAAAAAGGGATGGGAAGAGAATATCGGCAAACTGTGTGATGAGAGCATCTTATGGCAACGGGGGCTTTTTCCGCAAATTACCATTGAGGGGGGAAACTCATTCTATGGCATTTCCATTAATTTAGACAGCATCCACCGCCCCATCAAATCCATAGACGATTATATCGTCGAGAAAGAAAACGGTGAAAAACGTCTGGAAGAAATCACTGCTGCCATGCAACGCCAGCAAACTGAAAGGGAGGAGTTGCAGGAACAGTTGAAACGCAAATACCAACCGCAGATAAAGGAACAAAAAGCCATTATCAGCCAAATAGAGTATGAACTGGAACAATTGGAACGCCAATACCAGCAGGATATGCTCGACTTGGAAGAGTGGAAGAAGAAAGCCAATGAGGAACGGAATGCCAAAATAAACCGATTGGAAAACGAACAGCGCAAACGGGTTGCCGAACTGGACGGTATAAACAGCAAGCTAAAAAACCTGAACAAAGAAAAGACAGAGAAACTGGATAGCCTGAAACAGGAATGGAACAAGCAACAACAGGCTCTTGCCGCCGAAAAAAAGACACAAGCGGAAGTTATCGGGAAGGAAGAAAAAGAAGAACAACGCAGAATTTCCTCCATCAAAACCGAATATGAAGCGGATATGCAGAAAGAGCTTCACTCGCAGGGAGCAGATACCGAACGTCTGCAAGACATTGCCAACCAACTGGTCCAGCTGGAAAAAGAGCTTTCTTTCATTAAGGAGAATGCGACCCTGGTCATCGAATACCAAAAAGACAAACGGGATTTGATAGACCGTATTCCCGGATGGCAACGGGAGCACGATGAACAAAAACGTCTGCTCCAATTGGAACGGGAAACGCTGAGAGTGGAAACATCCTCCCTACAAGAAAAAATAGACCTTCTGAACAAAGAATGGGAAGAAGCGGAAGAAAATGTAAGGGAACTGCAAAAGAACCTGGAGGCTTACAGCAAGATTCCGGCATACGACTGGTATAAACCGCATCAAGATATATTCCGTTCCGAAAACACGCAAACCATGCAGACCACCAAGACCTGTATGGAGCTGATTGACGAACTGACCCGCCAGGCCAACCAATTCACGCAGGTGCAAAGCAAGCTCCGTAAAGAAGTGAACCTTTTCACCGGACATTTTGATGAGGACAACACCTTCAAGTTCCGCGTAAAATTCAACGAGGATTGGGAATATGTACGCTTTGCCGACGAACTGCACGACTTTGTGGAAGAACACCGCATAGACGAGTACATCCGCCGCATCAACAACGAGCATTGGGATACCTTCAAACGTATCAGTATGGACACCTCCATGCTGACTTCATCGGAAGATGATATTCAAGATGTGATCCGTGAAATCAATAAAGGTTTCGCCACCTGCAATTTTGTGGGAGTCATCCAGCGCATTGAAATGAAAGTGGAAGAGAGCAGCAACCGCGTAGTGAATATTCTGCGTGAGATACAGAAATATTACCATGATTACGGCTATGACCTCTCACCGGAAACCAACCTGTTCTCCTCTGCCAAAGAGCAATTGGTGAAAGAAGAGGCTATCACTTTGCTGCGTACCTTTATCAAGGAAATACATGCTTACCGCTATGACAGTATCCGCCTGTATGATTCCTTCGAGTTGCGTTTCCGCATTGTGGAGAACGGCAATGACACCGGATTTATCGAGAAGATAGCCAATGTGGGGTCGGAAGGAACCGACATTCTGGTAAAAGCGATGATAAACATCATGTTGCTGAATGTGTTCAAGGAAGGAGCATCCCGCAAATTCAAAGATTTCAAGTTACACTGCATGATGGATGAAATAGGCAAACTACATCCCAACAACATCAGCGGTATCCTGAAATTCGCCAATGACCGGAATATCATTCTTATCAACGGTTCTCCCACCGAACTGAACCGCGATGCGTATAAGCACGTTTACCTGCTTACCAAAGGAACACAGAACAAGACCCGCATTGCACGATTAATCTCAGACTAAACAGCTATAAAAGCCAGTAACAACGATCTGTATATATCTATATTATAATGCACAATCTCTCAAAAAAAATTGTGCATTATTCTTTTTCCGTGAACATTTCTTCTTCTTTGATAATTAAAGGTTATAGGCTATAAGAATTTTAATTCGGTGTATCCCAATCTAAAGTTGTTATTTTGTACGACACTTTTAAACACCATAAAAAATAAATTATGATAAGCGAAAAAAGAAGCAGTATGCTCCATGGGGTACTCTTGATCACCCTGTTCTCATGTGCGCCTTTTATATAGGCGAAATGAACTTTGTAAAAGAGTTATCATTCAGTCCCATGATTGTCGGTATTATTTTAGGTATGTTATATGCTAACAGCCTCCGGAATAATTTGCCTGAGACATGGTCCCCGGTATCCAGTTTTGTTCTAAACGAATCTTGCGTATCGGAATCATTCTTTACGGTTTCAGATTAACTTTTCAAGATGTGCTTGCAGTGGGCTTGCCCGCTATTTTTATTGACACAATTATAGTAACAACAACTATTCTAGGGGGTATCCTGATAGGACGAATGTTGAAAATGGACCGGGGCATCGCACTGCTCACTTCCATCGGCAGTGGTATTTGCGGTGCGGCAGCTATACTAGGCGCTGAATCGACCATTCAAACCAAACCCTATAAAACAGCCGTGGCTGTTTCCACTGTTGTTATTTTTGGAACTATATCCATGTTCATTTATCCTATATTATATCATAATGCACATTCGTACTTTCTGCCAATGAAATGGGTATATTCACCGGAGCGACCTTGCATGAGGTAGCGCACACAGTAGGTGCCGGCAACGCAATGGGCAAAGAAATTTCCGATGTCGCCATTATCGTAAAAATGATTCGTGTAATGATGCTGGTTCCCGTTCTGCTCATTACCAGCTTCATGGTATCCCAACCGGCAATTAAAGCCGGAGAACAAAATGGAAGTATGAAAAAAGTCTCCATTCCTTGGTTTGCTATCGGTTTCCTGGCTGTCATCGGTTTCAATTCTTTCGATTTGCTGCCGCAAAGCCTGACTGCCTTTATCAACAATGTAGATACTTTCCTGCTGACAATGGCCATGACTGCCTTGGGTGCGGAAACCAGTATCGACAAATTCCGGAAGGCCGGAGCAAAGCCCTTTGTCCTTGCTCGATTCTCTATATATGGCTGATAGCCGGCGGATACTTTCTGGTGAAATATATGGCGCCTATATTTATGTAAAAACAATCTGTAATAACCTATAAGCAGAAAATAATAAATCATTTCATTTCAGGTATATTTTACATGTACCTGCTACGGTTGGGGTGGGGAACTTGTGAAAGTCTTCCACCTTTTTTCCACAAAGAAAAGACCAGCTTTCATTCCTGCAATATTCATATTGGAGTTATCCAAACAACCGGACAAAGAACAAATTTACATCCACTTTTCTCCATACAAAGGGAATAACATTAAACATATTTGTGTAATTTCGCCCGGTAATAAAACTACAAACCAATACGCGCTATGATATTTAACCGGACTGAAAAGGAAGAAAAAGCCTATCTCATGGATATTATTGCTTTATTAGCTGCCAATATCGAACAGATGGATAAGCCATTGAAGATAAATCCAAAGACGTAATGGAGCACAAACTCTACTTGTGGGAAAATCTGTCCGAACTGGACCGAGCCGAGAAAAGTGCGGTCCGGCAGATAGTCACCCAACAAGTAGCAGCCAGCGAGTCCTTGGCCGAGAAAAAGAAACGTTATCGCAAAATGATGGCCATCCCCTATTTCGGTCGCATCGACTTTCAAGAAAAAGGGCAACCCGAAGTCCTGCCATTATATATAGGTATACACTCATTTTTCAATCCTCCCACCAATGAAAATCTGATACACGACTGGCGTGCCCCCATCTCCAGCATGTTCTATGATTATGAATTAGGAGAAGCACATTTCGACGCCCCCTCGGGAGAAGTGAAAGGTAACATCCGTCTGAAACGCCAGTATCGCATCCGTGACGGAAAAATGGAATTCATGCTGGAAAGTTCACTGAATATTCAAGATGACATCCTTCAGAAGGAATTGAGTGGAAACTCCGATGACCGGATGAAGAATATAGTCGCCACCATCCAACGGGAACAGAATAAAATTATCCGTAATGATACATCGAACACCCTGATTATCCAGGGAGTAGCCGGTTCAGGAAAAACATCCATCGCCTTGCACCGCGTAGCCTATCTGCTATATCGGCACAAAGGGGAAATCACGTCCAATGATATCCTGATCATTTCCCCCAATAAAGTATTTGCCGATTACATCTCGAACGTACTTCCCGAATTGGGAGAAGAAAAAATTGAAGAATGCGGCTTTGAGGAATTAATGCTCAAAATACTGGACAACAAATATAAAATACAAACCTTCTTTGACCAGGTGGCCGAAATACTGGACAAAGAGGAAGAAGATTTTATAGAACGTATCCGATTCAAATCCACCACCGAATTTATCCAGCAGATGGATAAATACATTCTATATTTGGAACAAAACGCATTTCGGCCAACCGACCTGAAAGCAGGGCGTATCCCTATCCCTGCCGAGTACCTGAAAGAACGTTTCGCGGCATGGCACCGCCTGCCCATGCGCAGCCGTTTCCAACCAATGGCAGAAGAAATTGCCCGCGAACTGACTTTCACCTATCACCAAGAACCGATGGGAAAAATACAGATACGGCAGTTGGGTAATGAACTGAAAAAGATGTTCAACAATAAAGACCTCGACTTATACAAGGGATTTTATGACTGGCTGGGAAAACCGGAAATGTTCAAGCAGGGTAAAAACCGGAAATTGGAATATGCGGATGTAGCTCCATTACTTTATTTGAAACTGGCCCTGGAAGATAATAAAACCATGTATGGCATCAAGCATCTGCTGGTAGACGAAATGCAGGACTATACTCCGATACAATACAAAGTTCTGGCTAAATTATTCCCCTGCCGGAAAACAATATTGGGAGATGCAAAGCAATCAGTAAATCCATACAGTTCCACCACCTGCGAACAGATCCAACGTGTACTGGTCGGCTCGGAAGTGATGAAGCTTTGTAAAAGTTATCGCTCCACGTATGAAATCACAGAGTTTGCCCAACGCATTGCCAAGAACGAGGAACTGGAAGCTATAGAGCGTCATGGAGAGGAACCGGCAGTCGCCTTGCTGCCTACTGAAAAGAAAGAGATAGAATGGATAGAAAACCTCATCACCTCTTTCCTGAAAGGAGCTGATGTATCCATGGGTATTATATGCAAAACCGTAAAACAAGCGGACAAGTTGTATGCAGCCATCAATCATTTGTCTGATAAGATCTGTTTGCTGACAGAAGAAAGTGTAGCTTTTGTCAATGGGGTGGTCATTACTACAGCCCACATGGCAAAAGGGCTGGAGTTTGACGAAGTGATTGTTCCATTTGTAACTGATAAAAACTATAGAACAGAAATAGACCGCAGCATGTTATATGTAGCCTGCACCCGTGCCATGCATAAACTTTATATTTCCGCATCGGGTAATATAAGTACATTTCTATCATAAGCATTGACAAAACATCATCCATTGCAGGAATGGAATGAAATCCATCCCTACAGTGGATGAGCAAGTCTGCAAAAGGGTATTCCTCCGTAAGGAATGCGTAGCCTTGTAATCTGATTCATCCTTAAAAGATCTTACCCATATCTCTAAACCTTTCCCGCCGTAGGGTTAAAGGTTTTCTTCCTGTTTGTTTTATCTCCGCAAGCCTTTGAAGTTATCTCCATAGCCTTGGGAGTCAACTCCAAAGCTTATGGAGATAACTCCAAAGACTTGGGAGATAGAATACATCCGTATAAAAAGGCTTGATCAAGGAAGAGAAAAGGCTTATGTAACAGCGACGGATGCGATATGTTGTTATTACAAGCCGTTTCCAATGTACGAATCATAAAGACAAAATCTTTTTTTCCCTCTCCAAATCATTTTCATTCAGTTGGGGAGACGGAACCATGCAGGTACGGATACAATCTCCCTCCTGACAAGTATAGTCATAATACTTCTTTTGTAATTCTGTCAACTTATCGAGTGGAACCAGCTCCCCTTTCAGTTCCAGGAATTCCTCCATGTCTGTACTGTCTCCTTGCTTTACAAACAAGATACGGCGCGCTATCGGATTCCTGTTGTAATCCAGACTAAGATACAAACCTTTAAGGAACGGCGGAAAATCATACATCGGCAATTGCAGATAAATACTACCCGTTGGCGGAATTAAGCCAGTGCATACTTGACTCTTCCAATGGGTCTATTATTAATGTGATTTAAATATTGCATTGCCGTAAAGGCACTGATTTTACCGATAATTCTTGTAAACAATCCTAC
>ENA-OQDE01000045-OQDE01000045.1-human-gut-metagenome-genome-assembly--contig:-NODE-45-length-70276-cov-3.196339_pt1 | contig 70276 bp, 75 predicted proteins | sample MGYA00242768_ERZ504595 | MGnify/ENA primary metagenome ERZ504595 (study PRJEB26092, sample SAMD00036307) | human gut metagenome | host: Homo sapiens | study: EMG produced TPA metagenomics assembly of...
GAAAAAGTATATACAGATGTGTACGGTGTTGATTCCGACAGCATTGTCGTGAAGAGTAACACCACAAATCACTACAAAAAGCATAGATCAAAGTCGCATCATCACCATTCAAAGCATCGAAAGATGAAAACCTGGAAAAAGGTGCTTTTGTCAATCGGCTGTATATTACTTGGTTTAATTATACTCACCGTAGGCACGGTTGCGTATTTGATTTATCAGGGTGGAAACGAGCTGTTTAATACGGATATTCATGTTACCGCCCCGCAGGGCATTGAAACCGAGGAAAACGGTAAGTATGTCGTATACAACGGTGAAACATATCAGTCAATGAAAAGGTGACGAATGTTCTGTGTATCGGTGTTGACAAGCGCAACCTTGACGAAAATAATAACAGCAAAGTCAAGGCGAGCGGAGGTCAGGCGGATGTGCTTATGCTTGTGTCAATCGACACTTCAAACGGTAAAATAACGCTCTTCAACATTTCGAGAGATTCGATGGTTGATGTCACAATGTATTCAGCAGGTGGGGCATATGCCGGCACAGAAAAACAGCAGATTTGTCTTTCGTATTCATACGGTGACGGTAAGGAATCAAGCTGTGAAAATACGGTAAATTCAGTTCAGAGGCTGTTCTATAACATTCCGATTAATACATACTTTTCGCTTGACCTTGACGGCATTTCCGCTCTCAACGACAGCGTTGGCGGAGTTGATGTTGTGTCACCCGAAACAATTGGGGAGTTTGTTGAGGGAGAAAGCTATCACCTTGTCGGACAGCAGGCTGAAAGCTTTGTCAGAACCCGTGATACAAGTAAGACCGATTCAAACAATATGCGTATGCAAAGACAGAAGGTTTACATTCAGTCTTTTATGAATACGGTTCTTCAGCAGACAAAGAAAGATTTAACCACGCCGATTGATTTGTTCAATGCGTCTGCTCCGTATTCATGTACGAATCTTAACCCGTCAAAGGTGTCATATCTTGCTCAGCAGGCTGTGCTTGGCGGTATGAACGGAATTGATATGGTTTCAGTCCCCGGTCAGGTTGCAATGGGTTCAAAGTACGCAGAATTCAATGTCAGCGAGGCAGAATTTTATCAGCTGTTTTTGAGTATTTATTATACGAAAATAGAATAATAATCAAACAAATAAAATGCATCAGATTCCAAGTAAGGTTCTGATGCATTTTTGTTTTATGTGCAATGCGGTTGTTGAATCGTGCGAATAATAACAATTCTACGCTCTGGCATAATATGTTTTAATATCGCAAACTTCTTCACGAATAGGGAACGGCGGCTCGCCCTAATTTAGAGCGAATAACCGCAATGTTACGCTCGGGTGTAATATGTTTTGTAATTAAACAAACTATCTTCACGAATAGGGTACGGCGCTCGCCGTAAAAAACAGACAGCCGATAATTGGCTGTCTGCATTTTGTTCAATATTTAATTTGATGCGGAGGTTGTTTCTTTTGAAGAAGTGCCGCCTGTGAACAATTCTTCAAAAACAAAGCTTGCAAACTTCTTTCTCTGTTCTTCAAGGTCTGAAATTTTGATTGTTGATGTGATTGCACCGTTCCATGTTTCGGTTTTATCATCATAGTACCAAAGACCTTCTTCAGGAACATAATACTGCTCTACATCATAGGAAAGATATGTGAGAGCGTGAGAAACAAGCGCTGTGATTTCGTCCTTCTTGAGGTTTGTTGTTACAAGAGGACCGACAGAGCTTACAATTGAAACAATCTGTCCGAGGTCTGCACTTTTCATACTTGTGAACAAAGTTTCAAGAAGCTTTCTCTGTCTTGAGGTTCTGTCCCAGTCGTCACCGTCAAGACCGATTTCGTTGCCGTCCTCGCCCTTTTTAAGACCTCTGTTTCGAGCATACCAAAGAGCCTCCTGACCGTTGAGATGAACAGTACCGGGTGCGTCTGTGATAGTTGTTCTTGTGTCAGCCTGATTGTTCTTGTACATCTGATAGTTGATGTAGTCAATTTCGTCCTGAGTAACTTCCATATCAACACCGCCGAGGGTGTCGATAATCTTCTTAAAGCTGTCAAAGTCAACAACCGCATAACGGTCAACCTTGATGCCGAAGTTTGCCTCAATTGTCTGAATTGAAAGCTTTGCTCCGCCGTAGTTATAAGATGAGTTGAGCTTGTCATATCCGTAACCTGGAATATAAACAAAGGTGTCACGCTGGAATGATGTCAGTTTAAGCTTTTTGTGGTTGTTATCAATGGTCATCATAATCATTGTATCACTTCTGCCGTATTTATCGCCGTTTGAGTTGTCCTCACCAAAGAGCATAACATTAAGCTCTTTTGAGTTCTGCAGAAGTTCACCCTCTGAAGCGAAGATTTGTTGCGTCACTCTCAAGCGGTGCAACCGATGATTGGTAGCTACTGTGTTGTTGGTGTTTGTGTCATCAAGCTCTTTGAAGTTGAGAGTGTCAAGAAATGAATAGTAGTAGAGCATTCCGCCGCCGCCCAACAGGAAGATTATTGAAAACACAAGGCAGAGAATTCTTTTAAGTCTGCCTTTTTTGTTGTATAATTTTTTGACCTGCTTATTTGAGCTTATGTCAATAAAATCGCTTTTCTGACTGTTTTTTTCGTAATTTGGCATATTACTCCTCCAATCGGGTAAAAAGCACACAATACATAAGTATAGTTTATTATACCATATGAGAATTTCTTTTAATGCTAAATTAGAATTAAAATCTGCCTTTTCGTAAAGTTTTAGCGAAAAATCTGACTGAAAATATTGATTTTTTGTCGGTAACTGTCAATCCTGCTCATCAAGTGACAAATAGAAGGACGGAAGGAACTCTTTTTCAAACACCTCGTTTTCGGGCATATTCATGTTGTGAATTGATTTTTCGGTTGCCTCTTTTGCCTTTGAAACTCGCTGTTGCCCATTTTTATTTCTTCAATACATTTTATGAGTGCGGAAAACTTGTCCGCCGCTTTTACATATTTTTTAAGTTCATCGTCACCTGCATCGTTCATTTTGATGATTTTATTCATATCGTCCTTAAAATCATCCGGAAGCATCGACACAAGCCTGTTGCCTGCCGTTGTTTCAATCTCCTTATAGGCATTTTTGATTTCGGGGTTGAAGTATTTTACGGGAGTCGGCATATCGCCCGTTATGATTTCGGTTGCATCGTGAAAAAGTGCGAGCAATGCGGCTCTTTCGGCATTGAGATTACCGCCGAAACGTTTGTTGTGAATCAAAACAAGGCAATGTGCAATCACTGCAACATCAAGACTGTGTTCGCTGAGGTTTTCACAGCGTGTGTTGTTCATAAGTCCCCAACGGTTGATGTACCTCATTCTTGAAAGCATTGCGTAAAAATGTGAAATATTCATAGGTAGTTTCTCCTGCTTTTTTGCTAAAAATTAGTGCAATTTGTATCGCATTATGTTATAATGTAATCTAAATGCGAGTGTCCTCTGTTCTCTGCAAGCAAAGCAGAGCGTTACTCCGAATTGAATCTATTATGTAGGTGTCTTTTGAATAAATGACGGTGAAGGACATTTATATTACTGATTATACTATTCATAATTTAAAAGTAAAGAAATTATCGAAAAAAAGATTTTTTCAGACTTTTTGCTCCGTGGAGGGTTTTATGCCGAGCAGAATTTTGCAAAAATATCCAACACAAAAACTATTTGGTTTGCGTGTGTTTCTTATATCAATTATAACTGCAACAGCACTTTTTCTACCGTTTATCATAATGGGGGGCGGTGTTTTCTATTATTACGGTGATTTCAATGTTCAGGAAATTCCGTTTTATCAGCTTGTGCATGACGCCGTAAGAAACGGTGATACGGGTTGGATGCACAATGTTGACCTCGGAACGGATATGCTCTCAAGCTTCAGCTTTTATCTTCTTGGCAGTCCGTTCTTTTGGCTGACAATTCCGTTCCCGAGTGAGGCTGTACCGTATCTTATCGGACCGTTGCTGATTTTAAAATTCGGCTGTGCGTCACTTTCCGCATATCTCTATTTGAAAAGATATGTGGCTGACAGGAATTTCGCCCTTGTAGGCGGATTGCTGTATGCATTTTCGGGATTTTCAATCTACAATGTGTTCTTTTTCCACTTTCATGAACCGATGATAATGTTTCCGCTGTTGCTTGCGGCACTTGACGCATTCATCTATGACGGAAAAAGAATGGTGTTCACACTTGCGGTATTCTCCGCCTGTGTTGTGAACTACTACTTCTTTGTGGGACAGGTTCTGTTCGTAATCATCTATTTTCTTATGATTACGCTTACCAAAACCTACAAATTTAAAGTTAAAAATTTTCTCTTGCTTGCGCTTGAGGTTATCATAGGATTCCTTGCAACGGCATTCATACTGCTGCCGTCAGTGCTCGGCTTAATGGGAAACCCAAGGCTTGCCGAGCTTCCGAACGGCTGGGATTCGCTTGTCTACAGTCAACCGCAAAAATACTGGCTGATAATTTTAAGCCTGTTTTTCCCCGCAGATATGCCTGCGTTTCCTGTGTTCACACCCGGCTCAAATTGCAGATGGGCGTCTGTTGCGGCATGGTTGCCGCTTGTCGGAATGACGGGAGTTATCGCATATTTTCAGGTTTGCCGAAAAAGCTGGCTCAAAAAGCTTCTTGCCGTGCTTGCGGTGTTTGCGTGTGTGCCTGTTTTGAACAGTATGTTCCAGCTTATGAACAGCTCAATTTACTACGCAAGATGGTTCTATATGGGCGTGCTTATGCTTGTTCTTGCAACAATCAAGGCGTTTGAAAACAGAAAAACCGATTGGAACAGGGCGATTCGTTGGTCGGCGGGAATTACGGTAGGCGCAACTCTGCTGATAGGTCTTATGCCTGTGAGCTATACGGATGAGGAGAGCGGCGATATTCAAAATACGGTTATCGGCACTCAGGCAACATTTGAACGCTATTGGCTCTATGTTCTTATGGCTTTGTTAAGTCTGCTTGCGTTCGTTCTCATCATCAAAAATTCAGACGAAATAAAAAGAGATTTACGGTTATGCTCACTGTTGGTATCCTGAGCGTTTCGCTTTTCACCTCATATTTTATAATCGCCACAGGCTATTTCTCAAGCAGCAGTACAAATACCATCAAAGAAGATATCATAAACAGGCGTGACGGTATCACAATTGCCGATATTGACAATGTTCGCAGTGATTTTTACGAATGTGTTGACAACACGGCAATGTTCTGGCAGATTCAGAGCATTAACTGCTTTCAGAGTTCTGTTTCAACATCTATAATGCAGTTTTACGATGCACTCGGAATTACAAGGGATGTTGCGTCAAGACCTGACCTTGATGTATACGGACTTCGCCCGTTTCTGAGTTGTAAGTATCTTTTTGATTACCGTGGCGACGGAAAATCGGGAAGTCTGAATTCATTCGTTGACGAAAACGGCAACACAAGAATGCCGGGTTGGAAATATCTCAGAACGCAGAACCGTTTTGATATTTACCGCAACGAATACTACATTCCTATGGGATACACCTTTGATAAGTTCATTGCCGAAGAAGAATTTGACCTTGTGACGAACGCACACAAGTCCGAGGCTTTGCTCTACGCAATGGTTCTTTCCCGTGACCTTATGAAGAAGTATTCCGATATTACGGGCTACAGCGATGAAAAGTACAAGCTTTTGTACGGCAAACATCCGGAGGATTACGACAGCATTACGGAAAAGTTTGATTACAGTAATTCAGATTACAAAAAGGTTTGTAATCTCAGAGCCTTGAACAGTTGTACTTCATTTGAATATACAGATAACGGCTTTAAGGCTGTTTACAATAATAAAAAGGGTGACGATAACCTGTTGTTTTTCAGCGTTCCTTACAGCGATGGTTTTACCGCAACCGTAAACGGCAAGGCGGCAGATGTTGAAAAGGTTGACTACGGCTTTATGGCTGTTAAGATTCCAAAGGGGGAAAAGTGTGACATTGTGTTCACCTACGAAACACCCGGATTTTCAACAGGTGTCAAATCAGCCTTTGCGCATTCGGAGCATTTTTAATCTACTGTGCGGTTATTGTGACCGTTAAAACAAGTTAAAAAAAGAAAAATAAAACTGATAAAGATACAATCAGCATTTAAGTACGGAGGTATTTATTATGTTTGGAAACAAAATACTTGACTTCAAAGACGAACTTTTAAAGGATCTTAACACACTTCTTTCTTTTGAATCGGTTGACGGTGAAAAGAATGACGAGTGCGATAATGCCTTGAATTTTATTCTTAAAAGAGCAGAAGATTTCGGACTGACAGGGGAGAGAACAACCGACAAGAGCGGTCATATAACCCTTGGCAACAGCGGAAAGCTTTGCGGTGTGCTTACTCACCTTGATGTTGTTCCTGCGGGGAACAGCTGGAGCGTTCCGCCGTATGCACTTACCGAAAAGGACGGCAGACTTTACGGCAGAGGAATTGCAGACGACAAGGGTGCGGCTCTTGTTACTCTCTATTGTTTGAAAGCAATCAAGGACAGCGGTGTAAAGGGCGTGAACACTCTGCGTGCTATTTACGGCACGGGTGAAGAAACGGGTATGGAGGATATGGAAAATTATTTCAAGAAAAATCCACTTCCCGACATGGCATTCACTCCCGACAGCGACTACGGCATCTGCTTTGCCGAAAAGGGTATTCTTCAGCTTGAAGTCAGCACACTTTTAAATAATGCAACAACACTCAGCCAGTTCCATGCAGGCAGAGCAGTTAATGCAGTTCCCGACAGAGCGTATGTAATGCTTGATTCATCAGACTATGACGAGCAGACTCTCATGCGCCTTGCAGACGCAAGTGACGGTGATTTTGAATTTAATTACACTATTGACGGTCTTATGATAATCAGCCGTGGCAAAGCGGCTCATGCGTGTGAACCGGACAAGGGCTACAATGCCGCAGCGGCACTTGTTGACCTTATCTCAAATGTTTACACAACAAAGGAAACAGGTTCAATCTGTTCATTTATTGACTACGCAATTAACAAGGAAACAAACGGCAGATCACTCGGTCTTAAAATGAGCGACGCTGTTTCGGGCTCGCTCACCGTAAACCTCAGCAGCGTGAATATTGAGGGACAGACCGCAAAGGCTGTGTTTGATATCCGTTACCCCGTTACCGTGAGCGGAAACAGAGTTCTCAAACAGTTCAAAAAGGTTGCAAAAATCAGCGACCTCAAGGTTACTGTTCTCAATCACGAAGAACCGCTTTATGCCGATAAGGACAGCAAGCTTGTAAAGCTTCTCTCTGACGCTTATGAAAGCGTAACAGGTGAAAAGGCTGAGCTTTATTCAACAGGCGGCGGAACATACGCAAGAATGCTCGGAGGTCACGGTGTTGCATTCGGTCCTGCATTCAAAAATGACGATGTTCGTATGCACAATGCAGACGAAAGTATGGATAAGGAGAACTTTTTAAACACGCTCAGATTTGCCTTGAGGCAATGTACAGAATGTTTACTGACGGAGAATAATGCGTTTCGTTATGAACAAATTCAGATGAAAAGGGAATGCTAATGAATACGGAAAAAACTGTTAGAAAACAGGCAAAAAAGGTTCTTGAGGGGAACCGGTCGGTAATTATCTCAGAGATAATGGTCGCTGTGCTTGCATTTTTGACAGGGCTGTTTGCGTTCAGCCTTGCAATGTCTGTGGCAGGACTTTATGATGTAAAAAATCCGAATCAGACTCAGCAGATGCTTACAATGATTTTTGGGCTTGTATTTTTTGCTTTTGTTGTTGTGTGTCTGCCGCTCATAAACGGAGTTTACAGAAGTGTGTGTAATGTAGTCAGGGGCAGAGAGTGCAGTCCTCTTGATGTTTTTTACTATTATAAAAAGCCGAAATTATTTTTTAAGTCTGTTATTCTTGATGTAATTTCAGTCGGCTTGTTTTTTATCATAAGCGGTCTGCTCAATGTGTTCAATTATCTTAGTGCGGTTTCGGATAAAATAATTGACAATTCACCCTCGCTCACGGCGGTTGTGGCTGTATTGCTTGTTTTGGCGTTTATCGTCAGCGCTGCGGTTGTTGTGGTGTGTTACATTATTTTTGTTCATTATACATTTTTGGCTTACGGTTTTAACGAACATCTGCCACTCGGAATTTATCTTCCGAGAATGATGGCTTTTTCAATAAAGAACTTCATCTCCACAATAAAGCTGTTTATCGGTTTTATCGGTTGGGCGGCTTTGTGCTTTTTTGTTGTTCCGGCATTTTATGCCGTACCTTATTTTCTGACAACCTCTGCAATGTCTGCAAAATGGTTGTTCGAGCTTGAAGGGAGCAGAGATATTATATGTTAGTTTCACTTTGTATGATAGCCTATAACGAATCGAATGCTTTGAGCGGACTTTTCAGGGATATTGCACTTCAGGACTATCCGCATGATAAAATTGAGGTGGTATTTGTTGACAGTATGTCAACCGATGATACTAAAGAGAAAATGGAAAAGTTCCGTGATACCGACTACGGCTTTTGGAATGTGTCAGTTGTTCAATGCGTAAAGCGTAATCAGGCAACCTCATGGAATGCCGCTCTGATGACTGCAAAGGGCGATGTTATTATAAGAGTTGACGCTCACGCAAGAATTCCGAGAAACTTTGTTTCACGAAATGTTTATAACATAAAGCAGGGCGAAAATGTTGTAGGCGGCGGCAGACCGAATATCACTTCAAATGTTTCAAGCTGGAAGCTTACCTTGCTTGCGGCTGAGGATTCTCTGTTCGGCAGTTCGGTTGCTTCGTACAGACGGCCGCTTGCGCAAAAGGAATATCTTGACAGCCTTTTTCATGCGGCTTACCGCAGAGAGGTTATTGCCAAGTCGGCGGATTTAACGAAAATCTCGGCAGAACCGAGGATAATGAATTTCACTACCGCATTAGAATGGCGGGCTACAAGATGTGCTGTTGCCCCGATATTATTTCGTATCAGCATTCACGAAACGACCTTCACGGAATGATAAGGCAGAAGTATTCAAACGGACGGTGGATAGGACTTACACTCTCGGAATGTCCCGGTTGTCTTTCATACTTTCACTTTGCACCGTTTCTTTTTGTAATGGCACTTCTCGGCTGTTCCGTGCTTGCGTTTCTTGGACTTCCGCTTTTTTTGTACATTCTTTTGATAATCTACGGAATGTTTGATATTGTAAACGCTGTCGGATGTTGCACAATGAAAAATGTTCAGCCTCAGTTTGTGTTTTTGCCGTTCATTTTCCCGTTGCTCCATGTTGCCTACGGAATAGGTACGATTGTTGGTTTGATTCAGATTCCGTCATGGCGGAAGAAAATCAAAAACAGCGGTGCGAAAGAACACATTGAAAAGGTAAAAAGAAAAATCAGGGAAAACACACTTCCCGGTCATTCATACAAATAACTTTTGGGCGGATAATCTCCGCCCGTATTTGATATTTACGGAGATACTTATGACTGAAAAAGTAGAACTTACCCCCGAACTTTTGCGTGAGTTACAGCTTAAACAGCTTGATATGCTCGTGTATTTCAGGGACTTTTGCGAAAAGAACAATCTCACATTCTATCTCATCGGCGGTGCGTTAATCGGTGCGCTCAGAAACGGCGGATTCGTTCCGTGGATGATGATGTTGATGTTATGCTGCCACGAGAGGACTACGAAAAGCTGTACAAGCTTTGGCATGAACAGGCGCAGACGGAAGATTCCGACTTCTCAAAACCGACAGCGATATGTTCACGGGCAATATTTTTATGACCGTAACCGACACAAATTACACTATGGTCAAGACAAATCAGACCGAGGTTGATATTCCGCACGGACTTGTGCTTGATGTCTTTCCGCTTGATGTTTGTCCCGACAGCCGTTTTGCACGCAAAATGCAGTATGTGTGGACAATGCTTTATTCGCTGTTTTTGGCTCAGGTTGTTCCCGAAAAGCACGGCGGAATTGTGGGAGCAGGCAGTAAGGCTTTGCTTTCAATTTTCAGAGGGAAAAAGCTCCGTGAAAAGATTTGGAGAACTGCCGAAAAGCATATGATTAAGTACAGGCTTGATAAAAACAAGTGTGTAACGGAGCTTTGTTCGGGCCCTCATTGGATGAAAATTGAGTATCCGAAACACATTTATTCGGGCGTTGATTATGTCACATTTGAGGGCATAAAAATGCCGTGTATGTCGGGCTATGACGAGTATCTCAGAATGGTTTTCGGTGATTATATGCAGCTTCCGCCGGTTGAGGACAGAGTGCCACACCACGATATTGCGTATCTTGACCTGAACTCACCGTGTGAAATTTATGACAGCAAAAGAAAGAATAAGTAAAAATAACGGTGCATTATGGAGCTTATAAGAGATAATTGGACTAAAAATGACTATGATGATTTTGTAGGGGAACTTCGTTCATATGCCGATGAAAAGTACAGAAGCTTTCATTCCTCATTGATTCCCGACAATGACAAGGGCTTTTTTATCGGAGTAAGAATGCCTGTTATGCGAAAGCTCGGCAAGGAAATTTCTAAGGGCAACGGACGCAGTTTTTTGGAGCAGACAACTGATAATTCTTATGAAGAAAAAACAATGCGAGGTATTGTAATCGGTTTGCTCAAAACCGAAAGCTATGAAGAATTTTTGATGTACAGCGATGATTTTGTACAGCGTATAGACAGTTGGGCGGTTTGCGACGGCTTTTGTGCAAATCTCAAAGAAACCAAAAAGTATAAATCAGAATTTTTCCCTCATGTTTGTGAATACACCAAAAGCGACAATCCGTGGATAATTCGTGCAGGTCTTGTGCTGATGCTTGACTATTATCTTGAAGATGAGTACATAGACACGGTGCTTAAATGTTGCGACAATGCGAAAAATCCGCATTATTATGTGAGTATGGCAAGGGCATGGCTTGTTGCAACAGCACTTGCAAAGTGCAGAGAACAGACTATGCGGTACATAAAGTCAAATTCGCTTGATAATGCAACCTTTAATAAAATGATTCGGAAATGCGTTGAAAGTTTCAGAATTGACGATGAAACGAAAAAATATCTCAAAACACTGAAGAGATATTGACAAATCCGAAAATCGGCATATAATATAATCAACAGTTGTCTTCGGGGCGGAGTGAAATTCTCCACCGGTGGTTAAAGTCCACGAACAGGTGCAAGCCTGCCGAGTCTGTGAAATTCAGACACCGACGGTTATAGTCCGGATACGAGAAGATGCGGCAGAACAGGCGGTTCGTCTGTTTTATTTTGGTACGCAATCCCGTTACATTTGTAGCGGGATTTTTCTTTTCCCGACAACTCGAAATAATTTTTCAGGAGTGGTCGTAATGACAAAATCAAAAGCAAAAACAATTAATTCAGACAACACGGCAAAGACAACAAAGCTTGCCGTAACCGCAATGCTTGCGGCGCTTTCGGCAGTTCTTATGTTCTTTGAATTTCCTCTCGGATTCATCGCACCTTCATTCTATGAGTTCGATTTTTCCGAAGTTCCCGTTCTTGTCGGAACATTCAGCATGGGGCCGATTGCCGGTGCAGTAATTGAATTTATAAAAATTCTCGTTAAGTTCCTTATCAAAGGCACAAGTACAGGCGGAGTAGGGGAGCTTGCAAACTTTCTCATCGGCTGCTCGTTTATTCTGCCGGCAGGTTTCATCTACAAGTACAAAAAAACAAGAGTCGGTGCGATTGTCGGAATGCTTACAGGTACGGTTGCAATGGCGGCAATCGGTGTGGTTCTCAACACATTCGTGCTTGTTCCGCTCTACTCGTCATTTATGCCGCTTACAGAAATTATCAAAATGGGACAGGCAATTTTCCCTGCAATTGACGGCACATTTACATTCTGCCTGTACTGCGTAGGTCCATTCAATATCATTAAGGGACTCATCATTTCGGTAGTTGTTTTCATAATCTACAAGCCGCTTTCAAGACTTATCAACAGCCTCGATGCCCTTCTTACAAAGAAGAAAAAAGCAACGGTTCAGTAAACCCGAAATTAATTTTTTGGTTGACAAACAACAAATTCAGGCGTATAATAACATACGGTGTCGAAAGGCATCTATCACAGAGTAGAAATTTGTGCGTGAAGTGTTTTGCGGACGGGGAGTTGCCGCAAGAACGAAAGGTTTATCCTGCGGTACAGATTTCGCATCCCGCTGTTACTTTGGGACATATAATTCAGCGGGCAGAGCAATCTGTCCGCTTTTTTCTTCCTGAAGCAACAACAGAGATTCAGGAGGTAAAAAATATGTCACAACTCAAAAAAATTCAAAGCTCTTTGCTTGAAATGAAGAGTATCTACGCTCTTGCGGCAATTGCAATGCTGCTTGCACTTCGTATTGTTCTCGGATTTTTTGCAAACAGCACACTTCCGTTTTTCGGAAACAATGTAAAGCTCAGCGCAGCGTTCCTTCCCATAGCCGTAACAGGCGTAATGTTCGGACCGATTCCTGCCGCAATTGTCGGTGCTTTGGGAGATATTCTTTCATTTATCATTGCCCCGACAGGCGCATATTTTCCCGGCTTTACAATCAACGGCTTTATTACAGGTTTTATCTACGGTATGTTTCTTTATAAGAACAATGTAACTCCGCTCAGAGTTGTTCTTGCATGGTTTACAAATATGCTCTGCGTTGAAACATTCCTTACGGCTTTTTGGCTTTACACACTCTACGGCGGCGGTTCAACACCGTACACAGTTTATCTTACAGCAAGATTCATCAGTGTTGCCGTTAAGTGCATTCCCGAGATTATTCTTGTGTTTGCTCTTGGTAAGCTTGCAGGTAAAATTCGTGTTCCGCACGCAATAAAGAGAACCTGATGAAAAACTAATGCAAAATTTTAAGGTTGGAAATCGACTGCTCCCCGCAGTAGTTTCCAACCTTTTTTGTTTGTGAAGCGGCGGATAGTAACGGTACAATATTTGTAATTCAACTTGCTTTATAAATACAACAATGTCATTGTTAAACTGTAGAGGCGAACCGTGTTCGCCTCTACAAATAAAATAAAAGTCGAAAGCAAATTTGAAATCTGCTTTCCGACTGAATTTTTGTTATAAAATTTGACTGCACGATTAAGCCATTTGAGGGTATCGTTGTAGAGATTGATGTAGTCCTGAGCCGAACGCTCCCAACTGTTGTCGCTCATCATAGCACGCCACATAAGCTGATGCCAACCCTGGTCGTCCTGAATGCCCCACAATGCTCGTCTTACGGCAAGCTGCATATCTGCACATTCATAGTTTTTGAATGTGAATCCATTACCGTAGTTGTCGGCACTGTCGAAAACAGAGTCTTTAAGACCGCCAACCTCACGAACAACAGGAATTGTGCCGTAACGGAGTGCAATCATCTGTGCAAGACCGCAAGGCTCCTGAGCAGACGGCATAAGGAAAATATCTGCGCCTGAGTAAATCTTTCTTGCAAGCTCGGGAACAAAGCCGTGACAGAAGCAAAGTCTGCCCGGATACTTAGCCTGCATATAGTTGAAGTAGTCCTCGTACTCCTTGTCACCTGAACCGAGAATTACAAACTGCATATTTTCTGTGTCCATAAGCTCCTCAAGGCCCATTCTTACAAGGTCAAGTCCCTTGTGTGCAACAAGTCTTGTTACCATACCGACCAGCGGAACATCCCAGCGCTGTTCAAGACACAAACGCTCCTGCAAAGCACGCTTACATTCGCCCTTGCCGCTCATATCGTCCTTTGAATAGTTGCGATAAAGCTGATAGTCTGTTTCGGGATTGTAGCTTTCTGTGTCAATACCGTTCTTGATACCGCAAAGCTTGTAGTGACGAAGATTGAGTTCGTCATGAAGTCCCCAACTGAACCACGGGTCTTTAATTTCAGCCGCATAGCTTGGAGAAACTGTTGAAACACGGGTAGCTGTTTCGATAGCACCCTTCATCATATTGAGTTTGCCGTTCATTTCAAGAATCTTTGTTTCGGATGCAGGAATGCCGACGCACTCTGTGTTAACTTCCCAGCCGTATTCACCCTGATACTGGATGTTGTGAATAGTGAACAGACTCTTAATGTTATAGTACCATGGTCTGTGTGAATAGAACAGATAGTAGTAAACAGGAACAAGAGCCGTCTGCCAGTCATTACAATGAATGATGTCGGGATGAAAATCAATGTAAGGAAGCATTTCAAGAATTGCACGGGAGAAGAAAGCGAATCTTTCAGCGTCGTCATAATGACCGTAGAGAGTGCCTCTCTTGAAATAATATTCGTTATCAATAAAATAGTATGTACAGTCATTCCATCTTGCCCAGAACAAACCGCAATACTGATGACGCCATGCAACCGGCACGGTAAAGTTTGTGATGAAGTTCATGGAGTTTTTAAGTTCCTGCGGAATTGTGCCGTAAAGCGGAACAACAATTCTGCAATCCTGACCTTTTTTGCAAAGTGTGTGCGGAAGACTTCCTGCTACATCAGCAAGTCCGCCGCTGCCGCAGAAAGGATTAGCCTCTGAAGCACAGTATAAAATTCTCATTGTAAGATTACCTCCTGTTTAAACAACTTTATACAACAGATTTTTTAGCAATATAAATGGGGTACGAATCATATCCCATAAGTGAGCGACCATCCTTGATGGTAACATCCTTATCTATGATAACATAGTTGAGGTTGGTATTGCAACCTATTTTTGTGTCCTGCATTACAATACAGTTAGAAAGCTTTGCGCCTTCGCCGACATAAACACCCTTTGAAATAACGCAGTTCTCAACCTCACCGTTGATAACACAACCCTGTGCAATGATTGAATTTTTCACATTGCTTGTAAGTCCGTAGCGTGACGGAGCGTCATCTCTTACCTTTGTATATATAGGTCTTTGCGGATTGAAAAGCTCATCCCTTACTTCTTTTTTCATAAGATCCATATTGAACTCAAAGTAATCGTTGATTGAGCTGATTGCCGCACAGTAACCCTTATTTTCATAAGCATAAATACTGTATTTGCCCAGACTGCTCTGAAGAAGTCGCTTTACATCAAGCTGATTAACGCTGATGGCGTTTCGGATTTCACTCATAAGAATGTCTTTCTTGATGAGAATAGAGCCGTATGCGTGGTTGAATACTTCTTTGTCAACAACACCGGGCTTTACAAAAATCTGATTTACCTTCCGTCATTGTCTACATCAAGGGTAATCGGTCTGTCATAGCCCTGCGGAATTGCATGATTCTTATATATAAGTGTAATGTCTGCCTTCTTCTTTGAGTGGAAGTCAAAAACATCTGTGTAATCAATGTTAGTAATTACATTGCCCTGTGAAATAAGCACATACTCCTCACGGCAATGCTCAATGTAGCCGTGCATATTGTAGATTGTTTCAACAAAGCTTGAAAAAGCCTTGCCGTCATATGGTGGGAGAATTGAAAGATTGCTCCTTCTCTTTGAAAGGTCATATGCACTGCCCGAACCCACATGATCCATAAGTGACTGAAAGTTGCTTTTTGCAACTATGCCTACATTGCTGATACCTGAGTTTGACATATTTGAAAGGTCAAAGTCGATAATTCTGTATTTTCCGCCGATCGGAACGCTTGCAGTTGTTCTTGAAGATGCAAGCTCGGGGATTTTGTCGTCAAGTGTTGCCGCAAAGATGAAACCGAGTACATTATTACTTCTCATTGCCGTCCACCTCCGTGTCGCTGTCTATCATGGTTTTTGCTTTGATAACTGTGTTTTCTTTGATAACGGTATTTGCACCGACAACAGTAATTCCCCAGTCGTCAATATTTTCCGTTTCTTCGGGGTTTTGTCCGACCTTTGCATTTTTGCCTACAACGGTGTTTTCGGCAATGATAGCAAACTGAACCTCGGCACCGTCCTCAATTACCGCACCGGGCATGATGATTGAAGAATTAATCGTAGCATTTTTACCGATTGTAACACCTGCAAAGAGAATTGAGAACTCAAGGTTGCCGTAAACATTGCATCCGTCGGCAACGAGTGAATTTTGGATTGACGCCTCGTTTGAAACATAGTGCGGAGGCATCATCGGGTTTCTTGAGTAGATATCCTTGAGGTCTAAAGTAACCTTTGGATCGAGAAGATCCATATTAGCTTCCCAAAGGCTGTCGATTGTTCCCACATCCTTCCAATAGCCTTCAAAAGGATATGCAAACATACGCTCACCTGCGTCAAGCATGGCAGGGAGGACATCCTTACCGAAATCGTGGCTTGAACCCTCTTTGAATTCATCCTCTGTAAGATACTTTTTAAGTTCCTTCCAGCTGAAAATATAGATGCCCATTGAAGCGTTAGTGCTTTTCGGATGAGTAGGCTTTTCTTCAAATTCGTAGATTGAGCCGTCCTCATTTGTGTTGAGAATACCGAATCTTGAGGCTTCTTCAAGCGAAACATCAATTACCGCAATTGTACAAGCGGCATTCTTTTCCTTATGATATTCAAGCATCTTGTTGTAGTCCATTTTGTAGATATGGTCGCCCGAAAGGATGACCACATATTCAGGATTATAACGCTCAATGTAGTTGATATTCTGATAAATTGCATTGGCTGTTCCCGAATACCAGTCTGCACCGTCAACAGCCTGATAAGGCTGAGACAGTTTACACCCGAGTGCATACTGTCAAGATCCCACGGCTGTCCGTTTCCTATGTATTCGTTAAGAACAAGAGGCTGATACTGTGTGAGAATACCTACAGCGTCAATGCCTGAATTTACACAGTTAGATAACGGGAAATCAATAATACGATATTTGCCGCCAAACGGTACGGCAGGCTTTGCAAGCTTTTTGGTAAGCACGCCAAGACGAGAGCCTTGACCGCCGGCAAGCAGCATAGCCACTACTTCCTTTTTTGGAAACATCTTAAAATACCTCCGATATTTATTTTATTATCTTTATTAAACTTATTAATTACAGTCTTGTGACTGAAAATATCAATTTTCTTTCTGGCTTCATCGGGTTCAAGTTCTTTTGCACACCTCAGATAGATTACGCTGAGAGGGGGGAGAGTGAGTGAAAGTCCCTGATCAAAACCGTGAATTTTCATTACCTCGGTTTTGATATTATTACCGTTCACAACACCGCTTCCGCCGAAACGCTCTTCATCAGAGTTGAAAACCTCGTCATAAAGACCATATTTAGGAACACCGATGCAGTATTCGTCACGCCTGATGGGCTGAAAATTACATACCGAAACAATTTCATCACCGTTTTTGTCGGTGCGCTTGAATGCAATAACACTGTTTGTGTAATCGTCATGGTGAATCCAGTCAAAGCCTTTCCAGACCGTGTCAAGTTCGTAGAGCGGCTTGCAGTCAAGATAAAATTTGTTAAGCTCCTTAAAAAATGTTCTGAGCTTTTTATGCTTTTCAAATTCAAGCAAATCCCATTGAATTGCCTCTTCGTGATTCCACTCGTCAAACTGTCCGATTTCAGTCCCCATGAACACGAGTTTCTTGCCCGGATGAGCGTACATATATGTTATGAATGCTCTCACGCCTGCAAACTGCTCGTCATACTTTCCGGGCATCTGCTTTATGAGTGAGCCTTTGCCGTGAGAAACCTCATCGTGTGAAATCGGCAGAAGAAATTTTTCTGAAAAAGCATAATAAAAGCTGAAAGTAAGACTGTCATGATTGAACGGCCGCCACATCGAATTGAGTGACATATAGTGCAGCATATCGTTCATCCAGCCCATGTTCCACTTGAAGTCGAAACCAAGACCGCCGTCCTCTATTTTATGAGTAAGCTTTGGCCACGATGTGTTTTCTTCAGCAAACATCATAACATCGGGGTGGTACATATGGACAGCCGTGTTGAGTCTTTTTACAAAATCAACAGCGTCAAGATTTTCTTTTCCGCCGAATTTGTTCGGTTCCCATTCACCCTCGGTTTTACCGTAATCGAGGTAGAGCATAGAGGAGAGTGCGCCGATTCTCAAACCGTCAATATGATATTTGTCGAGCCAGAACATTGCGCATGAAACAAGAAAACTTGTAACCTCGAATCTTGCGTAGTTGAAAAGGCAGGTTCCCCATGAGTCACGCTTGCTTGTTTTTGGATCGTTGCTTTCATAAAGAGGCGAACCGTCAAACCTTGCAAGTCCGAAATCGTCCGTCGGGAAATTTGACGGAACCCAGTCAAGAATCACACCAATGCCTTCACCGTGAAGCTTGTCAACAAAAGCCATAAAATCAGACGGTGTGCCATAGCGTGAAGTCGGGGCATAGTAGCCGGTTGTCTGAAAACCCCAGCTGCCGTCATAGGGATACTCCATAATCGGCATAAGCTGAACATGGGTGTAGTGCATCTCCTTTAGGTAGGGGATAAGCTCATCGGCAAGCTTTTGATAGTTAAAAAAGTTGCGTCAGGATATTTTCTCCATGAGCCTGCATGTATTTCATAAATATTCATCGGTGACGATGAAATGTTGTTTTCTTTGCGTTTATTAAACCATTCGCTGTCATTCCACGAATAGCTTTCTATATCATATACAACAGAGGCCTGACCGGGGCGGGTTTGAGCATGAAAAGCATACGGATCTGCTTTCATAAGCTTGTCGCCGTATTCGCTCTCAATGCAGTATTTGTATGTACAAAACTGTTTTACACCCTCGACAAACACTTCCCACACACCGTAACCGATGTTATACATATAGTTTGCCTCGTTGTTCCAATTATTAAAATCGCCTGCAACCGAAACGCTCCTTGCGGTTGCGCCCACACACGGACACTACTCCGTTTTTGTCGTTACGGTTCACGAGGTGTGCGCCCAAAAAATCATATGCACGCACTGAATCGCCGGTGTGAAAACTTCAAGAGCCGGTCTTGCCTCGTTAAAGCTGTAATTCATAAGAATTGCTCCTTGTTTAATATCTTTTGATTGTTGATTGTTTGCTCACACTTATATAATACCAAAATTATATGTCAATTTCAAGCAAATTCAAAAAATTTAAAACTAATTTTTCGTGTATATTTTATAAACTGCGACTAAATGTTACATTTTAAAGCATAATTTTACGAATAAAGAAAAATAAGAATAAATATCTTCCGAAAAGGAAAACAAAAAGGGCTGTCCCAAAAGGACAGCCCAAAGAATAATCTGTAAATTCAGATTAGCCAAGCTCAGCGAAATACTTAATTGTTCTTACCATCTGGCTTGTGTATGAGTTCTCGTTGTCGTACCAAGAAACAACCTGAACCTCATAAAGATCATCAGTAATCTTTGATACCATTGTCTGTGTAGAATCGAAGAGTGAACCGAATCTCATACCGATTACATCTGAAGAAACGATCGGATCTTCGTTATAACCGAATGACTCAGAAGCAGCAGCCTTCATAGCAGCGTTGATACCTTCAACTGTTACATCAGAACCCTTAACAACTGCTGTAAGAATTGTTGTTGAACCTGTCGGAACAGGAACACGCTGTGCAGAACCGATGAGCTTACCGTTGAGCTCAGGAATTACAAGACCGATAGCCTTTGCAGCACCTGTTGAGTTAGGAACGATGTTAGCAGCACCTGCTCTTGCTCTTCTCTTGTCGCCCTTTCTGTGAGGACCGTCAAGAATCATCTGATCGCCTGTGTAAGCGTGGATTGTTGACATGATACCGCTCTGGATTTCTGCATACTTGTTAAGTGTGTCAGCCATAGGAGCGAGGCAGTTTGTTGTACATGAAGCAGCTGAAATGATTGTATCGTCAGCTGTAAGAGTCTTTTCGTTTACGCTGTAAACGATTGTCTTGAGGTCGTTGCCTGCAGGAGCAGAAATAACAACCTTCTTAGCGCCGGCATCAATGTGAGCCTGGCTCTTTGCCTTTGATGTATAGAAACCTGTGCACTCGAGAACTACATCAACACCGAGTTCGCCCCAAGGAAGCTCAGCAGCGTTTGGCTTAGCGTAGATTGTGATCTCTTTGCCGTCAACGATGATTGAGCCTTCGCCGGCCTCAACTGTGTGAAGGTTTTCACCGATCTTACCGCAGTAGCCGCCCTGTGCTGTATCGTACTTGAGAAGGTTTGCGAGCATAGCAGGATCTGTAAGATCGTTGATAGCTACTACTTCGTAACCCTCAGCACCGAACATCTGTCTGAAAGCAAGACGACCGATACGGCCGAAACCGTTAATTGCAACTTTTACTGACATAAAAAAATTCCTCCTAAAATTCTAAGGTGCTTCTATTATATTACATTTTTTTCATTTCTTCAATAGCTTGACAAAAATTTAACGAAAAATTTTTGACTTTTTTACAAATACGGTAAAAAACACGGTCACATTTTGCTTTTTTAAGGTAAATTTAAGCTGTAACCGTCAAAAAGCTGTAATCTTTTTTATTTCCGTAATAATTATCTGCAAAATTCCCGTGCTTATTCTTGACAATTTGGTTATTTTATTATAAAATTATATCGTCCGCTGATGCGGATTTTGGCAAAAGTACAGTTTTTGACTTTTGCGACTTTTTTAATCAGACTCTTTAAAAGAGCCGTTATATATAGATATTTTTTATAATTTTTATGATTATGACGTTTCGCCTTTTGAAACGCTCTGTGCAATCTGTACGGTGTTTTGCGGTTGCGTATGTATATATAATGTATTAAAAATATTTACAAAGTAAAAATGAAAATTGAATATCTTTTTAACGGCACCTTTAAAGTCTAATTGATTGGGAACTGTGAAATATTAAAAATCAAACTAAGGAGGTGTCCAGATTGCCATTGTGGATAAGTATTATCTGCATTGTCGCCGCAGTTGTTATCGGCGCAGGTGCAGGTATTTTCCTTGGAATTGCCATCCGCAAAAACACTGCCGAGAAAGAAATCGGAAGTGCTGAGGAGGAGGCAAAGAAGATTGTGGCTGATGCAATCAAAACAGCCGAAGCAAGGAAAAAGAAGTAGTCCTTGAGGGTAAAGACGAGGTTCATCGTTTCAGAAACGAGAGCGAGAAAGAAATTTCCGATCGACGCAAGGAAGTTCAGCGTCAGGAGAGAAGAATCCAGCAAAAGGAAGAAACTCTTGACAAAAAGCTTGACAATATGGAACGCAAGGAAGAAAAGGTCAACAAAAAGCTTCGTGATGCAGATGCAAAACTCGAAGAAGTTGAGACTCTCAAAAAGAGCCAGTTTGAAATGCTTGAAAAAATTTCGGGCTACACGGCAGAACAGGCTAAAAGCTATTTGCTTTCACAGCTTGAAAATGAGCTTGCTCACGAGAAGTCGGTTAAGATTATGGAATATACCGAACAGCTCAAAGAGGAAGCAGACGACAAGGCAAGAAACATTATTTCGCTTGCAATTCAGCGACTTGCAGCCGAGCAGGTTTCAGAGGCAACAATTTCGGTTGTTCCTCTGCCCAATGACGAGATGAAGGCAGAATCATCGGTAGGGAAGGTCGTAACATCAGAGCCATCGAAACTCTTACGGGCGTTGATCTTATTATTGATGATACGCCGGAGGCTATCACGCTCTCATGCTTTGAGCCTGTAAGAAGAGAAATTGCAAGAATTGCACTTGAAAAGCTTATTGCAGACGGCAGAATCCATCCCGCAAGAATTGAGGAGATGGTTGAAAAGGCAAGAAGAGAGGTTGAATCCGAAATCAAGCGTACAGGTGAGAGAGCCGTGCTTGACGCAGGTGTTCATAACATTCATCCGGAGCTTGTCAAGCTTCTCGGCAGACTTCGTTACCGTACAAGCTACGGTCAGAATGTACTTGATCACTCTCTTGAAGTTTCATACATTGCAGGTATGATGGCGAGCGAGCTTGGTCTTGATCCTACAATTGCTAAGCGTGCGGGTCTTTTGCACGATATCGGTAAATCCATTGACCATGAGGTTGAGGGAACACATATTCAGATTGGTGTCGATCTTGCCAAAAAGTATAAGGAAAGCGACGCTGTTATTCACGCTATTCACGCTCACCACGGTGATGTTGAGGCGAGAACAATTGTTGCCTGTCTTGTACAGGCGGCAGATGCTATTTCAGCCGCAAGACCGGGTGCAAGAAGAGAAAATGTTGAAAACTACATTAAGCGACTCCAGAAGCTTGAAGAGGTTGCGTCTTCTTTTGACGGTGTTGAGCGTACCTTTGCAATTCAGGCAGGCCGTGAGGTTAGAGTTATGGTTAAACCTGAAATTGTCAATGATGAGCGTATGATTCCGCTTGCAAGAGATATCTGTAAAAAATCGAAGAAGAGCTTGAATATCCCGGACAGATTAAGGTTAATATTATCCGTGAAAGCAGAGCGTCCGATTTTGCAAAATAAAATATCTTGATTTTAACTACGGTTGACAGGACTATGTTGACCGTAGTTTTTATTTTGTAGGGACGATATTATCCGCCAGTACGGCGAGCCGCCGTACCTGATTCGTGTAGATAGGTTCATTAAATGAAAAATTGAAAATTGAAAATGGAAAATTGCGGTCGGGAAGATGGTTTGCAATATAAAAAATATATTATGCCCGAGCGTAGTATAGTAGCTGTTTGCACAATTTAATGTAGCGGCGAACTGTGTTCGCCAATCATTTCGTGTGCAAACACGAAATGAATAAATCGCAATTGTATTTTTATATCATAATTATCTTAAACAAATAATTTATATTAAGTCGTTTGGTTTTGTAACCAAACCGATTGGCGAACGAGGTTCGCCGCTACAAACGCTACAAAGATATGTTGTAATCAAAAAATTTGCAAGAAAATTAAATAAACTTGCAAAAATTAAATTTGTGCCGTAGCTTAGATTTTTGACCTGTTATTGTAAACTGTAATTTAAAAAACAGCAAAAAACTTTAAAAAATATTCAAAAAGTATTGACAATCGGTTAATTAGGCTTTATAATTCAAGACAGTAAGGCAAAGGTCTTACGAAGTTTTCGGAAAACTGAATATAAAAAGGACAAGGAAGTTCACTTTGGTTTCTTCTGATTTTGCAACAAATTTTTAAAAACTTGCAAAATCGGATAAAAACATTGTGAGCTTTATTTTTTGCTTCGGCAAAAACGGTTTATGTGGAGGTTAAAAATGGATTCAGGAAATATAGGCTTTGTGCTGCTTTGTGCGGCTTTCGTATTTGTAATGACTCCGGGTCTTGCAATGTTCTACGGCGGTCTTGTACGAAAGAAAAATGTTGTAAATACAATGATGACATCAATTTTTATTATCGGTGTCGGAATTGTTATGTGGGTGCTTTTCGGTTATTCGCTTTCGTTCGCTCCTTCGGGAAATGCTTTTATCGGTGATTTCCGTTGGCTCGGTCTTGAGGGTGTTTCACTCACGGAGGGCTACACGATGATGCGTCAATTCCGAATATGGTATTCTCTGCGTTCCAGATGATGTTTGCCGTAATCACCCCTGCTCTTATCACGGGTGCGGTTGCAGGCAGAATGAAGTTTAAGTCAATTTTCGTTTTCACAATTTTCTGGTCGCTTATCGTTTATTATCCGCTTGCTCACATGGTGTGGGGACAGGGAGGACTTTTAGGTGCAGACGGTATCGGTGCTCTCGACTTTGCAGGCGGCGATGTTGTACATATCAGTTCGGGCGTTTCGGCACTTGTACTTTGCATACTCCTCGGCAAGCGTCACGATTATGAACATTCAATTTACAGAATTCACAATATCCCGACAGTTGTACTCGGTGCGTCGCTCCTTATGTTCGGTTGGTTCGGCTTTAATGCGGGTTCTGCACTTGCCGCCGACGGTCTTGCGGCTCACGCATTTATGACAACAGGTGTTTCAGCCGCAGCCGCAATGCTCTCGTGGATGCTCTGCGATGTTATCAATAACAAAAAGCCTACGCTTATCGGTGCAAGCACGGGTATGGTTGCAGGTCTTGTAGGTATCACGCCCGGTGCCGGCTTTGTTCCGATGTGGGCGGCAGTTATTATCGGTTTGACAACAAGCCCAGTTTGCTATATTATGATTTCATACGGCAAGAAAAAATTCGGCTTTGACGATGCGCTTGACGCATTCAGCTGTCACGGTACAGGCGGTATCTGGGGCGGACTTCTCACAGGTGTGTTCTCATGCACGGCAATCAACAGCAGTGCAGGTAACGGTCTTGTGTACGGTGAGTTTGCACAGTTCGGTGCTCAGGCGGCAGGTATCGGCATCACAATTGTAATTGCGGTTGTCGGAACACTCATCTGCTACGGTATCACAAGACTTCTTACAGGCAAAATCAGGGTTGACCTCAGAGATGAGCTTATGGGACTTGATGTTTCACAGCACGGTGAATCTGCTTATCCGTCATTTAACGGTCTTGACAACTAACGGAGGTTTTAAAGTATGGAAAACAATAACGATATTCAGCTTATAAAAATAGAGGCCGTTGTTCGTGAAGAAATGTTTGTAGATGTCAAAAAGGCTCTCACGGATATCGGCGTAAACGGAATTACAGCGTATCAGGTTGTCGGCTGCGGAATTCAGCGAGGTATGTCGGAGTATGTAAGAGGACAGAAGGTTGATGTTCAGGTTTTGCCGAAAATCAAGTTTGAAATTGTTGTTTCTTCCGAAGAATGGGAGAGAAAAACAATTGAGGCAATCAGAAAAACAGCCTTTACGGGCAACCCGGGTGACGGTAAATATTTACCTACTATCTTAAACAGGCGGTTAAAATCCGTACGGGAGAAACAGGCTACGATGCAATTCAGACTCCCAACTTTGACGATTGATATTTTCCTATTTTCCTATATCAAAAAAGTGCGTACCGAATTTCGGTACGCACTTTTTGCTACATAAAAATTATTTGTATATGTTCGACTCGTGTATATCACATATTTATTCTAATTTGGTTAATGCTTTAATGACCTTTTGCTCAAGCTCTTTTTGTTGTGAAGCAGTAAGTTCATTTGATGTTCTTACCAAGACGGTACCAATTACAGTATGTGTTCCATTTGCGAAAATAGTTCCATCGTAAGTGGCAAGATATTCTTGGCGTTTTTCGGCATCTTCTTCTTTAGCATAAACTTCAATTGCACCACCTGCATCAGTGCCTTTATCAATCAATACATCATCATACTCACCTGATGTATAAACCTTACTTTGATTTACCTTTTTACTTTCAAAATAAATAGTAGCAGTATAGCCACCTTCTTTATGCAAATTTCCGTTTGGATCTTGGTCTTCTGTTACTGCTCTTGCATCAACAATATCATCAACTGTCAGAAGCCTTTGTATTACAAATTCTTCTGTTGGATTTGTTACTTGTTTGTATTGCTTTTTGCTGTTTTCTAAATTTGTATATGCATCTGATAAAGCTGTTATTTTATCTGAATAGTCTATTGGAACGCTAAGTTCCTTTGCTTTGTTTAGAATATCTTCTGTGCCTTTTGGCATTTCTCCTACTACAATCTTGGATGCCCCAGCATCTTTGATTGCTTCTTTAGCAGCATCAACAGTAGATTTATCAAGAGGTTTATCGGTATTATCTACTAATTTTTGGAGCTTTTTTATTTCCGTATCCAGCTGCTTATTTTTCTCTTTGATATTACTTATAACAACATTATATGTATCTACAGCCTCGTTGTGTGGTTTGAAATATCCGAAATATGCCCCACACCCTCCTGCAATCAATACAACAATTGTAATAACTGCTATAATTATTATTTTTGTTCTTTTCTTCATTTGATTTTGCTCCCTTTTTATTATGTTTTGTAACAATTATCTGCAAAATTTATTAATATCTATAATTGTGCAATCCTAATATTTGTTGTAATTATATCTATCAGATATGGGTACACTTATACATATTCTTTACACACAATAAAAGACAATTGTTTCCTTTATCTATTAATTACATATTTTACCACATTAACTGTTATAATTCAATACTCTATGACAAATATATAGTGATTTTTATATGAGTGTAGTACTTCAATGCCTTTGTTGTAAGTCTTTGATTTTTATGTTTTGGAATTTTTTTGCCATTAACTCGAAAAAATTGTAATACATAAAGATGTATCGCAAAAACTAAAAGATGATAATAACTACCTTCCTTTGTTTATACTATTATTTAAATTAAACTTAAAAAACTCGAAATCCAATTAATCCGAATTTCGAGTTTTTCTACAGACTGAAGTGCGTACCGAATTTTGGTACGCACTTTTTGCTTGTAAAATTGTTTATCTTCTTATTGTAATATCTTCCGGGCTGACAGTGTTGTCACGAAGCCGATTGTAATAATCGGGATTTGAATGCTTTATGCTTATCGGTTTTAGCTCGGGAGTTGCAAAACAGTGTGTTGTTCTGCCTGTTGCAGAAAGTTCTCCGTTTTTATTGTTGAAGATTTTATAGTCAAAAATCATTCTTGAACCCGTAAAAAATACAAGGCTTACTTCAACGGAAAACTCATCGCCGAATTTAAGCGGCTTTTTGTAACGGGCATATGCGTCAACATTTGGAATATACAATCCTTTTGACTGCATTTCGGCAACATCACAACCGATGTCGTGCATATACTGAATTCTTGCATCTTCAAAATATCTGATATAATTTGAGTGATGAACAATGTTCATACAGTCTGTTTCATAGTACGAAACCTTTGATTTGTATAATTTTTTGGTCATATTTTCTCCATTACATATATACGGAAAATCCGTAATTATTTTTTAAGCAACAAACCGTTTTTAAGGTCCTCTGCTGCCTGTTTTTTTATTACAAAATGCTGTTTCTTGCCTGTAGCGGTTTGCGGAAGATCGTTGACAAAACGGTAATATCTCGGAGCCTGATATTTTGAAATATTCGGTGATCTGTCGCAGAAGTCAATAAGCTCTGCAACTGTAAGGCTTTCGTCGGCCTTGATTACATATGCCGCAACGCACTCGCCTCTTGTTGAATCGGGAACACCTGTTACGATACATTCCTGAACTTTCGGGTGTGAGTTGAGAATTTCCTCAATTCTTGCAGGATAAATATTTTCACCCTTGCTGATAATCATATCGTCTTTTCTGCCTGCAACTGTAACAAACTGCTCGCTGTTCCAAGTGCCGATGTCGCCTGTGTACATCCAACCCTTGTAGAACTTGTCTTTTGTAGCCTTTTCGTTATTTACATAGCAGTAGGTAGTTTTGTTCGGACATTTGATGATGATTTCTCCCTCTGTTTTGTTATCGCAGGGGACTGTGTCATCGGGCTCTGCTTTTCTGTCGTCATAAACATTTACAAGTCTTACCTCGTCATCTGTGCATGATCTGCCTGCCGAACCTGCCATTTCAGGAAGGTCATACGGACGAAGAAATGTATTCCAGAAAGATTCCGTTGTGCCGTAGCCGTTGAAAATGTTGGGGGAGAGAAGTTCCTGATAGCGGATGCAAGCGGCTTTTTCAAGCGGACTGCCCATGGTAATAATGCCCTTGAGCGAAGAAAGGTTTTTCTGATGTTTTTCCTGACGGTTTGCAAGCATCTCAAGAGTTGACGGAACACCTGTGATGAATGTAATGCCGTATTTTTCGATAAAGTCCATGCAGCTTCTCGGGTTGAATGTTCTCATAATCACAAGACACGCACCTGCATAAAGGGTAGGTGTGGGACCGCCCGAATGAATACCGCCACGGTGAAACCACGGCGTCATATTCATCGTAATGTCAACGGGTGAGAGCGGAAAGTGCATAATTACATCGTGAGCCGAAAGAACTTCGTTGATTGCGTTAAGCGGAACGCCCTTTGGAGTGCCTGTTGTACCTGAGGTCTGAAGTCTTAAAACCTCGTCATAAATATGCGGTGCATAGTCAACAGGCGGATTTTCGTAACTGCTGTCCTTGATGTAATCGTCAAAGAAAATGTGTCCTTCGGGAAGAGTTACTTCCTTTTTGGAATTATTAACGCAGAGAATCAATTTTGGCTTATGCTCGCAGATTTCAAGAGCCTGTACGGCTGTTTGCATAATGTCTGCATCATAAACATAAACAACAGGCTTGTTGTGTCCCATAATTTCTGCGGTTTCGCCCGGTGATAGGTTAAAGTTAGCGGGATTTGAGATTGCCCCGAGTTTCTGCGGCGCAATGTAACCGAACAAAAACTGCGGTGAGTTGTAAAGCTGCATAAACACGATGTCGTTTTTCTTGACGCCGTCTTTTTTCATAGCGTTTGCAAATCTGTTTGCATCGGCATTAAGCTCTTTGTAGCTCCATGTTCTGCCGCTCTGAGGATCAATTGCGGCAGGCTTATCCGAAAAGCGTCTTACATTTCTCATAAAGCCGTTAAGCCATGTAAATTCACTTTCAAATGTTTCTCTGAACATCTGTGAATCATATGTTAAATTCATAATATCCCCCTGTCCTATTATGTATGGGTGTACATTATTTTATACACACATATGTGTGTTGCTTGTATGTTGTTTTGTCGGCAGATTATTTGCCGTATTTACCTACGATAATACTTGAGTTCTGACCGCCGAATCCGAATGCGTTTGACATGGCAAAGTTGATTTCGGCTTTCTTTGCGGTATTTGCAACAAAGTCAATGCCGGCACATTCGGGATCAACCTCATTGAGATTGATTGTAGGCGGAACTGTGCCTGTTTCAATAGCCTTGACACAGGTAATTGTTTCTGTAATACCGCCTGCGCCCATCATATGACCTGTTGCGCCCTTTGTTGAACTTACATAGGGGAGAGTGTTGCCGAAAACCTTCTTGATTGAAGATGTTTCAACTGTGTCACCCTTGTTTGTTGCAGTACCGTGAGCATTGATGTAGCCGATGTCGGAAGGATTGATTCCTGCCTCTGCAATTGCCTGTTTCATACAAGCGATTGCACCTCGTCCTTCGGGATGGGGAGCAGTTACATGATAAGCGTCATCTGTGTTGCCGCAACCTCTGATTTCTGCATAAATCTTCGCACCTCTTGCAAGAGCGTGTTCCTCTGTTTCAAGAACGAGCGCACCGCCGCCTTCACCTATTACAAAACCGTCACGGGTAACATCAAACGGACGGCTTGCAGTGCTTGGCGAATCGTTTCTTCTTGAAAGAGCTTTTGCGTTGGCAAGCGAATAAATTACAAGAGGACAGAGAACGGACTCTGCTCCTACTGCGAGCATAATATCAGCCTTGCCGCTCTGCATACACATACAAGCTGTGTTGATTGCGTCACCGCCTGACGAACAAGCTGTGCTTACCGTAAAGCTCGGTCCCTGAATATTGTAGTCGATTGCGATATTTGCGGCGGCAATGTTTCCGAGAATTTTGGGAATAAAACGAGGACCTACCTTTTTGTGTGATGCGCCTGTGAGTGCCTCCTGAGTATATGCGATTGTTGCAATACCTGCCATTGCAGTACCCATAACAATACCTGTTCTTTCGGGTTCAATCTTGATTCCGCTCTGTTTCATGGCTTCCTCAGCCGCAATATAAGCGTATTGCATAAACGGATCTGTTTTTCTGATTAAATCCTTTGGAAGATAGTCGGACGGATTAAAGTTCTTTACTTCGCCGGCAATCTGAACAGCGAGTTCAGACGGATCAAAAGTCTTAATTGTGTCAATGCCCGATGCACCTGCTGTGATATTATTCCAGTAGTTTTCAACACCGATGCCGACAGGTGTTACCGCACCCATACCGGTTACAACTATTTTCTTCATTCGTTAAGCTCCTTGTTTTAAAATAAGTTATTTACATTTTGCATATTATTATGCTATACTTGAATTGTACCAAATATGGAAAAATTATTCAATACCGTTGATTATGCAAAAATGACGATTTGGCAGTCTTAAATTTACAGTTTTGCATAATATTGAAAAAAACCGACAAAATACTGCGGGAAATTGTCAAAACGGAGGTTATTATGGATATAAATCAGCTCAATTGCTTTATAACTGTGGCTCAGACGCTCAACTTTTCAGAGGCGGCAAGGCGGAACTATGTTTCTCAGTCAACCGTCAGCAGATATGTAAGCGACCTTGAAAAGGAGTTTGGGGTTCAGCTTTTTACACGCTCTCACCGTGATGTTATCATAACAAGCGAGGGCAAGGCACTTTTGCCCTATGCGATTGAAATTGTTGAAACTTTAAAGAAAGCAAAAACCGTTATCAAGCAGATGCATGACGGAGGTCAGGGTAAAATTACGCTCGGCTGTGATGTTACCTCGCTTTCGTTCCCGACAAAATGTATAGCCGACTTTGCGGAAAAATATCCGGGAATTACAATTGATGTGCGACAGCTTGACGAGGCTGACCGCACACTTGCAATCACAGGCGGTGAATACGACTTCTGCTTTATGCCGAGAGATATGGTTCCCGAAAGCTCAGGTATTGAATCAATCATTACACATAATGAAACTTTGTCTGTTGTAACAGCGAAAAATTCAAAATTCAGCGGAAGAAAAAGCGTTAAGCTTCTGAATTGGCTGACGAAAGTATTCTGGTACTTTCGGAATCGGTTGCACCGATTGTGTATATGGAAATTATGGATTTGTTCCGTACATTTCACATAACCCCGAAAATTGAAAATTCATTTGACGATCTCGTTTCTATATATGTATCGTCCTCTTCGGGAATCGGCGTGTCTGTCGTACCAACTCGGTTGCCGCATACACTTCTGACGAATACACCGATTCATACCTTATTGATGATGCGGACACAAGCATAGCCTATGTTATGGCATGGGAAAAGAATATTTCAAATCCTGCCGCAAAGCTTTTTATGGAGGCTGTTAAGAAATATGCCAAGGGCGATGACAACATTTACGGGCTGTAACTGAGCATATTTCTCAATATAAATTCCAATAAAGAATTATAGTGAAATTTTCACAAAATAAACACACATTATTTTCAAAAAAGGTATTTACTTTATAAATCTTCGGTGTTATAATTACGGTAGTCAAGGAGAAGTTGACAAAATATCCTTTAAGGAGGTAATTATAATGTACAGATTTACTTTACCGAGAGATCTCTATCATGGTAAGGATGCTCTCTCAAGTCTTAAAAATTTATCCGGCAAAAAGGCTGTTGTAGTTGTCGGCGGCGGTTCAATGAAGCGTTTCGGTTTTCTTGACAAGGCTGTTGACTATCTTAAAGAAGCAGGTATGGAGGTTAAGCTTATCGAGGGCGTAGAGCCTGACCCATCTGTTGAAACAGTTATGAAGGGCGCCGCTGTTATGCGTGAATTTGAACCCGACTGGATTGTTGCAATGGGCGGCGGTTCTCCGATTGATGCCGCAAAGGCTATGTGGGTATTCTATGAGTATCCAGACACAACCTTTGAGGAAATCATCACTCCGTTCAGTTTCCCGACACTTCGTACAAAGGCTAAATTCTGCGCTATCCCGTCAACATCGGTACTGCAACAGAAGTTACGGCTTTCTCAGTTATCACAGACTATGCAAAGGGTATCAAATATCCGCTTGCTGACTTTAATATCACACCTGATGTTGCTATCGTTGATCCTGCACTTGCCGAAACAATGCCGGCTAAACTTACTGCTCACACAGGTATGGACGCTATGACTCACGCAATTGAGGCTTATGTTTCAACTCTCAACTGTGAGTACACAGATCCGCTTGCACTCCACGCAATTGAGCTTATTCACGACAACCTCAAGAAGTCTTATGAGGCGACATGGCTTGCCGTGATAAAATGCACGATGCACAGTGCCTTGCAGGTATGGCATTCTCAAATGCTCTGCTCGGTATCGTTCACTCAATGGCTCACAAGACAGGTGCAGCTTTCACAGGCGGTCACATTATTCACGGCTGTGCAAACGCTATGTATCTTCCTAAGGTTATCAAGTATAACTCAAAAGATCCTGTTGCAGCTGAGCGTTATGCTAAGATTGCTAAGTTCATCAACCTCAAGGGCGAAACAACAGAAGAACTTGTTGACGCACTCATCGCTGAACTCCGTTCAATGAACGATCAGCTCAATATTCCGCAGGGCATTAAGAACTACGGTCCGGGCGGTGTTAAGGCTGACGAGAGCATTATCGACGAAAAAGAATTCCTCGAAAAGCTCCCCGAAGTTGCCAAGAACGCAATTGCCGATGCCTGCACAGGTTCTAACCCACGCCAGCCAAATCAGGAAGAAATGGAAAAACTTCTCAAGGCTTGCTACTACGATACAGAAATCGACTTCTGATTCGTTTGACAAATCTATTTGTACTTATCACAGCTCTCCGTTTTCGGGGAGCTGTTTTTTAATAAAAAATCCGCATTAAAAAGCACTTAAAAGGCATAAAAATCATATGGACAATATTGCTTTGTTGTGCTAAAATTGACTTGAAATTGATGAATTTGGTGACATAAAATGAAAATTGCAGTAATAAACGGTCAGAACCATAAAGGCTCAACCTATCATATTGGCAAGCAGGTTGCCGATAAATTAGGCGGCGAGGTTACGGAGTTTTTTCTTCCGAGAGATTTCGGCGATTTTTGCGTAGGTTGTACGCAGTGTTTTCTAAAATCCGAAACACTTTGTCCGCATTATGAGCGACTGAAAAAGATTACCGAGGCTATGGACGAGGCTGATGTACTCATCTTCACAACGCCCGTGTATGTTTATCATTGCACAGGCTCAATGAAAGCATTTCTTGATCATTACGGTTATCGTTGGATGGTTCACCGTCCCGAACAGAAAATGTTCACAAAGCAGGCGGTTGTAATTTCGACAGCCGCAGGTTCGGGTACAAAATCTGCCAACAAGGATATCGCCGACAGTATGTTCTTTTGGGGCGTTCCAAAAACTTATCGTTACGGTGTCAATGTTCGTGCAACAAATTATTCAGGCGTCACCGATGGACTCAAAAAGAAAATTGACAAAAAGACTACCTCAATTGCCAATAAGGTAAAGAAAAATAACGGCAAAGTTAAGGCAGGGTTAAAAACAAAAGGCTTTTTCTTTATTATGAGAATGATTCAGAAAAGCGGCTGGAATGAAGCCGATAAAAATTACTGGGCAGAACGAGGTTGGAACGGTAAAAACAGACCGTGGAAAAATACATAAGGAGATGTTTTAAATGGCAAAAAATACTGAAATCAGCTTGAGAAACAAGGTTATTTATTCGATTTATGTCCGTAATCACACAAATGACGGCACATTTAATGCCGTTGCAGAGGATCTTGACCGAATAAAATCACTCGGCACGGACATTATTTGGTTTATGCCGATTCATCCGATTGGCGTCAAGAACAAAAAAGGCTCTCTCGGCTGTCCTTATGCAAACAAGGACTATCGCACAACAAATCCGGAATACGGCACAATGGAAGATTTCAAGAGCCTTGTTGAAAAAATTCACGCAAAGGGCATGAAGTGCATCATTGATGTTGTCTATAACCACACTTCGCCCGACTCAAATCTTTCAGTTGAACATCCCGAATTTTTCTACAGAAAGTCGGACGGCAATTTTGGCAACAAAGTCGGTGATTGGAGCGACATAATCGACCTTGATTATTCTAACAAAGAATTATGGCAGTATCAGATTGATTCTCTCGTTATGTGGGCGAAGATTGTTGACGGCTTCCGTTGCGATGTTGCATCATTCGTTCCCGTTGAATTTTGGAAACAGGCGAGAGAGGCTGTTGCAAAGGTAAATCCCGACTGCATTTGGCTTGCCGAAAGCGTACACAGCTCTTTCAATGTGTTCTCTCGCAAGAGCGGTATTTATGCCGCAAGCGACTATGAGCTTTTTGACGCTTTTGATATGGAATATGACTACGATATCCGTGAGGTTTTCGACAAATATTTGAAGGGCGAAACCACACTTTCAAATTATATGGATATGCTCAATTATCAGGAGGCAATTTATCCGCAGAATTACGATAAAATGCGTTGCCTTGAAAATCACGATCAGCCACGAATTTGCCACTATGTTAAGGAAAAGAGCGACCTTGAAAATTACACAGCTTTTCTGTATTTCTTGAAGGGTTCAACTCTCATCTATGCAGGTCAGGAGTTCGGTTGTGACGAAACTCCAAGCCTTTTTGACAAGGATGTTTTCCCACGCAACACAGGCATTGATTTGAGCAACCTTTTTGCAAAGCTCGATACAATCAAGAAAACCGTTCTTGATGATGACGATTATTTCAAGGCTGATGCAGACGATGAAAACGATATTGCAATTCTTGAGCGTGACAACAACAAGAGCAAAAAAGTCGGCATTTTCAGCCTTAAATCAAAGTCGGCAGATGTAAAAGTTGACCTTCCCGACGGCGACTATAAAAACGAAATCAGCGGTGAAACAGTTACAGTTTCAAACGGAAAGATTCATTGCAACGGCAAAGCAATAATTATCCGCAAGTAAAATAAAATTCCATATAAGAATAATACAACCTCCTGCAAAGCATTTCAGCTTACGGGGAGGTTGTTCTTTATATAAAAATCCGTGTTGCATGGTTACAACACGGATTTCTTGGTTTTATTTAATCGAACCGTCGCCACCCATAAGAGCGGTCATTTCTTCAATGCGTTCCAAAGGAAACGGTGGTTCGCAAAGCAGTTTTTACATGCTCACTTAGCTTTCTTTTTATTACTGCCGAAAATTTTAGTAGGAATAATACTTCCGAGGAATGCGGCGAGCAAAATCCACGGAATAACTCTTGCGTCAAAGCAGAGCAAAAGGAGCATTGTTACGGCAAGCGGTTTTTTCATTGTGACACCGAGAAGTCCTGCCGTTACGACTGCCGCACAAAATGCCGTGTCAAGTCCGCCGAGCATTGCAACACCGTAGCCGATGCTCACTCCGCAGAAGATTACGGGGAAGAAGTGACCGCCTTTCCAACCCGACTTTATGCAGATGTTTGTGAGAACAAGTTTAAGCACACCGCTGATAATGAGAATCCACGGTGCAAATTCGGCAAAGCTTTCCTTGACAACGGTAATGCTTTCTTCGCCCGAAAACATTGTGAGGGGGAGGTATGTACCCATAACACCGAGGATAATTCCGCCGAGAGTTGTGCTGATAATAATGCCGAGTTTGCCCTGAATGAGTGCGAAAAATTTTCCGAAAATTTTTGAAGATATGATAAACAGAAAACCGCATACAGCACCCAAAAGTGCGAGAGGAATTCCCCACAAACGCTCAAAATTTGTAATGTTATAACCACCAAGTCGTGGAAGTCCCATACTTCCGCCGAAAACGGAGTTAAGCAAAAACAGAGTTCCCGCCGCAAAAAGTACGGCAATGATGTTTGAAATAAGCTTTGTTGAACGGATATCGGTAGGCTTTTCTTCGCTGTCAAGCCTTTCTTCATTGACCGATGCAAGACCGAAAAGCGGTGCGTAGAATACCGCACTCAAGGTTGCGCTTATGCCGATTTGCATTAGTTCGGGAATTTTACTTTTAGCGTCTTTCATATGACTTCCTGCCCAGTAGCAAAGTCCCACGATAACGCCTGTCAAACCTGCCTCGGGGCCAAGACTTCCGCCGAAAACAAGGGGCAAAAGTGCCGAAATGCAGAGCAAAAGCACCTTGTTGTACGGGTAAAATTTATCTTTTTTTACCTTTTTCATAACCTCGTCAAGTTCATCGGGAACGGCATTTGTCAGCTTTTGCCATATTCCGAGAATAATTCCGCCTGCCGTACAGACGATAATCGGATAAAATTTGAAATCAAAATTTGACGGAATTGTATCCCACACAAGACCGATTCCCAAACCCATAAGTTTTAGAAACAGCCATACTATCAGCGAAGTAACCGCACCGCTGAATCCGCAAAAAATGTAGTATAAAAAATTGTTGGCAACAGTCCGTTTAGTCATTGTCGCACCTCCGTGTGTTTATAATTGGATTATAACATAAAACACAGCAAAAAACAATTATTCCGCACAAAAAGTACGAAATAATTGCTTTTTATTACTTTTTTAATTTTAGAGCCTCTTCTAAACAAAAACAGCTGACACCAATGCCGATGTCAGCCATAAAAACCTATTTGATTTTAAATTTCAAAAGCGGTGCTTACCTTTTTGAATTCTCTTTTTCTGATGATGAAGTAGCAATCAAAACGGATGTGCCTGTGATAAGCCATGAAACGGGGTAAACCATAAGGAGCATATCGTAGGTGTGGAATGCCTTGAATACCGTGAAGAGCCAGATGATTCTGAACACAACAGAACCGAAGATTGTGAGGATTGCAGGGAGGAGTGAATGTCCGATTCCTCTGAGCGCACCGCCGCTGATTTCGTATGAACCTGTCATAAGCTCAAGGAGCATAACAATCGCCATTCTGATGATTGCGTACTTGATAACGGTGGGGTCGGTTGTGAAGAAGGTGATGAAAAATCCGCTTCCGAGCATGAATATAACGCTCACACAGCCTGTGAAAATACAGCTGAAAAGCATACAAAGCCTAAACACCTTTTTGCATCTGTCAAACTGAAGTGCGCCGTAGTTCTGACTTGTGAATGTAACGGCTGTCTGGCTGAACGCACTTACTATATAGTATGTAATGTACTCAAAGTTGAGTTCAGCCGATGAGCCTGCAACCGCCTGTGAACCGAAGCCGTTTACGGCTGTCTGGATGAATACATTTGAAATTGAGAAAACCATACCCTGAATACCTGCAGGAGCACCGATTTTCAAAATCATAATGAGATGTTCTTTCTTGAATGAAAGTTTTTTTGGATTGACTCTGATTGACTCGTCTTCGTTTCTGATGAGGAACATCATAACAAGTCCGGCGCTTATGCCGTCGGCAATTACTGTTGCAATGCCGACTCCTGCAACGCTCATATCGCAGACGATTACAAAGAAGAGGTTCAAAAGAACATTTACAATACCTGAAATTACAAGACAGTAGAGCGGACGGCTTGTGTCACCGACACTTCTCAAAATTGCCGAACCAAAGTTGTAGAGCATTACAAACGGCATGCCCATAAAGTAAATTCTCAGGTATGTTGCCGCAAGGTCAATTACATCATCCGGTGTGTTCATCAGCCTTAACAGCGGTGCTGCAATAACCTGACCGAGTATCAGAAGAAGAAATCCGCATATAAGTGAAAGTGTTATTACCGTGTGAACAGCTTCCGAAACCTTTTTACGGTCATTTTGACCGATATATCGTGCAATCAAAACATTTGCGCCGACCGAAAGTCCCGTGAATAACAGCACAAGCATATTGATGAGCGGACCGTTGCTTCCGACTGCGGCAAGTGCCTGACTGCTTGAAAATCTGCCGACCACCGCAACATCGGTTGAGTTGAAAAGCTGTTGAAGAATACTGCATCCTGCAAGCGGAAGTGTGAAAAGAAGAATTTTTTTCCCGAGCGGACCTTCCAGCATATTTATCTGGTGTGAGCGCCGTCGCTTTTCTTTTACAGTATTCTGACCTTTGTTTCTTCTAAACAGACTTGCAAACGCAAGTGAGAGCATTTTTTTGACTTTCTCCATTAATTTCTAACCTCTTCAATCACATAATCTTTGTAAACAATACCATTCTTTTCCGTTTTCCACAATTATTGTAATCCTGTTGACTGAAATAAACAAGCAAAATACCTTATAAACATAAAGTTTACTTTGCTCACAATTTTAGTTACAATAACTACCTCGTCAAAATTCTTCTTTTTATGCCTTTATAATATGGTAAAAACTGCTTTTCTGCATATTTTCAGACCGATTTTTCTCAATAAGCAAGGCTTTGAATTTGTTCGCAATTTGTGCCTTTTCAACAAAAGAAAATTGCTGTCTTGTAAGCATTGACGAAAAATTTTTTAACTTACAAATAAATGATTTTAAAATTGGTGTATATGCCGATTAAATTATAATGATACAATTATGATACAAGCTTAATATAATATATGTTTAAAGGGATAAGCGAAAAGGAGTGAATGTTATGAAGAAAAAGATTGCTGTAATTGTGGTTGCAGTTGTTTTATGCGTTGCCGCCGCAGTATTTGCTGTGCCGAAAATCAGTTTCTATGCGTGTGAGCCTATCGTGTATTTTGATGTTGAGTACTGCGACAAGGTTGACGCTAAGATGTCTGCCGAAGATGCCGAAACCGTGAAGAAAATGTTTGAGGGCAAATCCGCATATTTTGATTCACCGTCTTGTGGTTTTTCCGAAAAGGCATCAATAAGAATAGCTGTAATACATATATGCCTGCGTGTGACGGTGATGAAATTGTTAAGCGCGGATTTATGTATTTTAGCCTTTCAAAAAGCGAAAATAACGAACTTCGCAAGATTATGAAAAAGTACGGAGCAGATACGAGAAAAGCCATCTAATACCGTTGACAGACGCATTTCCGTGTGTTAAACTTTTCTCGAAAAATATACGGAGGTGTTTTTATGAAAAACTACAACTGGGCAACACTCGGTTGCGGAGTTATCGCAAATGAGCTTGCAGCCGCACTCAAAAGCAGAGGACAGAAACTTTATTCCGTTGCAAACCGTACCCATGAAAGGGCGGTTGCGTTTGCCGAAAAGTACGGCATTGAAAAGGTTTACAACGATATTGACGAGCTGTTTAAAGACGAAAATGTTGACATAATTTACATTTCCACACCGCACAACACGCATATAAAATATCTTCGCAAGGCACTTGCGGCAGGAAAGCATGTTTTGTGCGAAAAGTCGATAACGCTTAATTCAGATGAACTTGACGAGGCAATCTCTCTTGCAGAGAAAAACCATGTTGTGCTTGCAGAGGCAATGACAATTTTCCATATGCCGATTTACAAGGCACTTCTTGAAAAGGTAAATTCAGGTGATCTTGGCGAGCTTAGGCTTATTCAGATGAATTTCGGCAGTTACAAAGAGTATAATATGAACAACCGATTTTTCAACCGCAATCTTGCAGGCGGTGCAATGCTTGACATCGGCGTGTACGCGCTTTCGTTTGTTCGTATGTTTATGAGCTCATGCCCAAACGATGTGTTGTCGCAGGTTAAATATGCAGAAACAGGAGTTGACGAACAAGCGAGTATTCTTTTAAAGAATAAAGAGGAGGAAATGGCAACTGTCATTCTTTCGCTTCACGCAAAACAGCCAAAGCGTGGCACAATCTCGTTTGACAAGGGTTATGTTGAAATCTTTGAATATCCCAGAGGCATGGAGGCAAAGATTACATACACGGCTGACGGTCATTGTGAAACAATCTCGGCAGGTCATACAAAGGACGCTTTGCTTTATGAGGTTGAAGATATGGAAAAGGCGATAGAGGGCGACACGGCTCTTATGCACCTTGACTACACAAAGGATGTTATGAAAATTATGACCGATATCCGTAAAAGCTGGGGCATGAAATATCCCGAAGAAGAGTAAGTTTTTTGAATTTAATTTGATACTAAACACAAAACTCCACCGTGAAATGCGGTGGAGTTTCCTTTATTGATTAAATCAGAATTAGTAGTTTTCTGCGTGGATTTCAAAATAGCTCTGTGGGTGGTTGCAGACGGGGCAAACCTCGGGAGCCTCTTTGCCTACAACAATGTGACCGCAGTTACGGCATTCCCAAACCTTGATTTCGCTCCTTTTGAAAACTTCTGCAGTTTCAACATTGCGGAGTAATGCACGGTATCTTTCTTCGTGGTGCTTTTCAATTGCGGCAACAAGGCGGAACTTGTGTGCAAGCTCTGTAAAGCCTTCTTCCTCGGCAGTTTTAGCGAAATCTTCGTACATATCTGTCCACTCGTAGTTTTCGCCCTCGGCAGCGGCAAGAAGATTTTCTGCTGTGTCGCCGATTCCGTTAAGCTCCTTGAACCACATTTTTGCGTGTTCTTTCTCGTTGTCTGCCGTTTTTAAGAAAAGGTCTGCAATCTGCTCAAAGCCCTGCTTTTTGGCAACAGACGCAAATATGTGTATTTGTTACGAGCCTGCGATTCGCCTGCAAAAGCAGCCTCAAGATTCTTTTCTGTCTGTGATCCCGAATACTTTGTTGTTTTAGCCATAATATTTCCTCCGTTAAATTAATTTTTTTGAAATTTAAAAATACACAATACGCCTTTGTGTATTTAATTTTTGAATAAAACAATAATCATTATTGATTTAATACTACTATACCTTTTTTATATAGATTTGTCAATAGATTTACGCAAAAAAATATTTCTTTTTTAGGATAGGCATATTTCATTTGAAAATACCTATCCGTTATTTTATGCCTGTTTTTTCGATTTTATTACTATTTTTGCGAAAAATATTGCTTGTGTATTGTTGCAATTTGCTAAAGTGTTGGATCCGTGAAAATTTTACCTTGACTTTTCACCCTGTACAGTATAAAATAGTTTTCAAAGAAACGCATAGTAATTGATAGGAATTGTAGGTTAAACAAAATGCCCTCAAAAATCCAAAAGGTGACGCTTATGAAAAACATTTACAATCTGAAGAAAATACGAATGTGTACCTCATTTGGGGGCAAGCAGTACTGTTGTATGTAATTGCCTGTCAGAATCTAAAATCAAATTAATTTAAAGTGAGGTAATCAAAATGAAAAATTTAAGAACAAAAGTATTATCGGCAGTATTGGCAGTTTCAGTATTGGGTGCGTCAGCGGTTGCTTTTACAGGATGCGGAAATAAAGATACAACAAACGATTCAAAAGTAACATTAACAAATGTTTCGTATGACCCTACACGAGAGCTTTACGAATCATATAACAAAATCTTTGCAAAGCATTGGAAAGAAGAAACAGGACAGGATGTTGAAGTTACCCAGTCACACGGCGGTTCGGGCAAACAGGCTCTTGAGGTTGCAAACGGTCTTGAGGCGGATGTTGTAACACTCGCACTTGAATACGATGTAAACGCAATTCGTGACGCAGGTCTGATTGAGGACGGTTGGGTAAATGAGTTTGACAATGACTCTTCACCATACACTTCAACAATTGTATTCCTTGTTCGCAAAGGTAATCCGAAAAATATCAAGGATTGGGACGATGTTGCAAAAGACGGTGTGGGCGTTATCACTCCAAACCCGAAAACTTCGGGCGGTGCAAGATGGAACTACCTTGCCGCTTGGGCATATGCAGACAAGAAATATAACGGTGATGAGGCAAAAATTGAAGATTTCATTAAAAAGCTTTATCAAAATGTGCTTGTGCTTGACTCAGGCGCAAGAGGTGCTACAACTTCATTTGTAGAAAACGGACAGGGCGATGTTCTTCTTGCTTGGGAGAATGAGGCGTACCTTTCAATCAAGGACAATCCCGACGAGTACGAAATCGTAACTCCGAGCGTCAGCATTCTTGCACAGCCGTCTATTGCTGTTGTTGATGAAGTGGTTGACCAAAGAGGTACTCGAAAGGTTGCAACAGAGTATTTAAATTATCTTTACAGCGATGAGGCTCAGCGTATTGCAGGCGATAACTATTACCGCCCTTATAATAAGGAAATTTTGAAGGAATACTCCGATGTGTTTGACCTCAACATTAATCTTGTAACAATCAAAGATTTCGGCGGTTGGGACGAGACTCAGAAAAAGCACTTTGCAGACGGCGGTATCTTCGATAAGATTTACGAGAAAAAATAAAACCGATTAAAAAATGACATCAGGCAGTTTATAGGCAATTCTGTCTGATGTCGGATGATATTTTACAGGGGAAACAGGTGTGATGATGGTTCAGGCAAAAAAAGTCAAAAAAAGCAAAAAGAGTAATTCCGGGCTTCGGTCTTTCTTTGGGTGTAACAATTACATTATTAAGCCTTGTTGTGCTGATTCCTCTTGCCGCTCTCGTTATTTATACGGCACAGATGAGCCCTCTGAATTTTGGGAGCAATCACCCGTGAAAGGGTGCTTGCAAGCTACAAGGTTAGTTTTATAACCGCATTTATTGCATCTCTCATCAATGCCGTTATGGGTGTAATTCTTGCGTGGGTGCTTGTTCGTTACAAATTCCCGGGCAAAAGAATTCTTGACGGTATGATTGAACTTCCGTTTGCACTTCCGACAGCGGTTGCAGGTATTGCACTTACTTCTCTGACTGCCGACACAGGTCTTATCGGTGGATTTTTTGCAAAGTTCGGCATAAGCATTGCCTACACAAGAGTTGGTATTACGGTTGCACTTGTATTTGTGGGAATACCTTTTGTAACAAGAGCAGTTCAGCCTGTTCTTGAAAAGCTTGATCCTGTTTATGAAGAGGCGGCAGGAGTTATGGGTGCAGGCAGATTCAGGATTTTCAGAAAAATTATTCTTCCCGAAATTCTTCCCTCGGTTCTCACAGGCTTTGGTCTTGCATTCGGAAGATGTCTTGGTGAGTACGGTTCGGTTGTTTTTATTGCAGGCAACAAGCCGTTTGAAACAGAAATCACTCCGCTTATCATTATGTCGGAGCTGCAGGAATATGACTACAAAAGTGCAACGGCAATCGCACTTGTAATGCTTGCCGCGTCTTTTTTGATTCTCTTCCTTGTAAATATGGTTCAGCACAGAAATGCAAAAATTCTGAAAGGAGGAAGATAAAATGTACGAAGAAACAAAGCGTTCAAAGGTTGTAAAGTACATACTCATAGGCATTGCACTTTTATTTGTATTCGTAATGCTCGTTCTTCCTCTTGTTACGGTAATCTGCGAGGCTTTCAAAAGCGGTGCAGAGGTGTTCTGGCAGGCTGTCAGCGATGATTACACGGTAAAGGCAATTGTGCTTACTGTCGAGGCAACCGTGTTTGCGGTACTGTTCAATACGGTATTCGGAATTGCCGCCTGGTTAATTACAAAGTTCAGATTCAAGGGCAAAAAACTTCTTACAACACTCATCGACCTCCCCGTAACGGTTTCGCCCATAATCGCAGGTCTTATATTTGTACTCACATTCGGCATACAAAGCCCGATATATCCGCTTTTAAGCGAACTTGGAATCAAGGTTATCTTTGCCGTTCCGGGAATTATCCTTGCAACCGTGTTTGTAACATTCCCGTTCATCTCAAGGGAGCTTATTCCCGTGCTTGAATCCGAGGGTACGGATGAGGAAGAAGCCGCCGCACTTATGGGTGCAAAAGGCACAACTATTTTCAGAAAAATAACATTTCCGCACATAAAATGGGCATTCCTTTACGGAGTTGTACTCTGCGCCGCAAGAGCAATGGGTGAATTCGGTGCAGTTTCGGTAATTTCGGGACATTTAAGAGGAAAAACAAACACACTTCCACTCCATGTTGAAATTTTGTTCAACGAGTTCAAGTATGTTCCCGCATTTGCGGTTTCATCAATACTTGTGCTTATGGCGATTGCGATTTTGATTATCAGAAGTGTGGTTGAATACAAAGGAAAGAAGGATGCGTAATGTATGTTGAGCTTAAAAATATAAATAAAACTTTCGGTGACTACAAGGCATCCGACAATGTAAACTTTGGTATTGAAAAGGGCAGGCTTATCGGACTTCTCGGTCCTTCGGGCAGCGGCAAAACAACAATTCTTCGTATGATTGCAGGACTTGAAAATCCCGACAGCGGCGAAATTGTAATTGGCGGAAAGGTTGTCAACGATATTCCCGCAAGCAAAAGAGGCATAGGCTTTGTATTCCAAAACTACGCTCTTTTCAGATATATGACAGTTTTTGATAATATTGCTTTCGGTCTGAAAATTCAGAAAAAAGCAAGAAATTTATCAAAGAGAGAGTAAATGAGCTTGTAAAGCTTATCGGTCTTGAAGGACTTGAAAAGCGTTATCCAAGCCAGCTTTCGGGCGGTCAAAAACAGCGTGTTGCCTTTGCAAGAGCGCTTGCGCCAAACCCGAATCTTCTTCTGCTTGACGAACCATTTGCCGCAATTGACGCAAAGGTTAGGAGGAGCTTCGCTCATGGCTTAAGGATATGATTGAAAGGCTCGGCGTTACAAGTATATTTGTAACCCACGATCAGAGCGAGGCTATTGAGGTTGCCGATGAAATCATAATTACAAACAAGGGCAGAATTGAGCAGATAGCTCGCCGATTGACATTTATCAGCATCCCCAAACCGCATTTTCCGCATTATTTTTCGGTCAGACTACTACGCTTGACGATTATACAAAGTTCAAGACCTTTGATGTTGTCGATAATGTTGACCGTGCAGTTATCCGTCCCGAATTTGTAAAGGTGACAAAGCTCAGCGAAACAACCGCACAAAAAGCGTCTGTATCCGTCGGCGAGGTTACAAAGACTTCGTTCAGAGGCGACAATATCGAAATTGCCGTAAAATGTGACGGAGGCACGGTTTATGCGTACAGAGGACTTGACGAAACTCCGATTACCGTCGGAGAAAAGGTCAATGTATTTCTTTATCGGCTTTTCATTACCAAAGGCGATGAGGTTCAGATTCTCCGTAACAAATCACTTCAGGAAGAATCGGTTATCATCTAATCTGTTTAATCACGATATCAACTGTAAAAAATCCTATAAAAACAAGCAAAGCACCGAGGGTAATTTCTCTCGGTGCTTTGCTTTGTTAAAAATTATATTTACTTAATCAAGTCCTTGATAACTTCGCCGGCTATGATAAGACCTGCAACCGACGGAACAAATGCGGTACTGCCGGGAACCTGTCTGCGTTGGGTGCATTTCCTTTCAGCCCCGGGAGGACATATGCAATTTGTTTTACAGCTTATTGCCATATCGTCAACGGGTGTGATAGGCTTTTCTTTTGAATAAACAACCTTCAGCTTTTTGATACCTCTCTTTTTGAGTTCGTGTCTCATAACCCTTGCAAGAGGACAGACCGAGGTTTTGTAAATGTCGGCAACCTCAAACGCTGTAGGATCAAGCTTGTTACCTGCTCCCATTGAACAGATGATAGGCGTCTTGGCTTTGTCGGCTTGTATAACAAGCTCAATTTTGCCTGTTACCGTGTCAATTGCGTCAACTACATAGTCGTATTTTGAAAAGTCGAATTTTTCCGAGGTTTCGGGAGTGTAGAAGGTCTGATGCTTGTTAATGACTATGTCGGGATTGATGTCCTTGAGCCTTTCCTCTGCAACATCAACCTTGTATTTGCCTACTGTTTTTCTTGTTGCAAAAATCTGGCGATTGATGTTTGTAAGGCACACCTTGTCATCGTCAATAAGGTCAAGCTCGCCGACTCCGCTTCTTGCAAGAGCCTCCGCCGTGTATCCGCCTACACCGCCGATTCCGAAAATTGCAACTCTTGTTTTTGAAAGCCTGTCCATAGCTTCTTTGCCAATCAAAAGCTGTGTTCTTGAAAACTGATTAAGCATAAAAACGCTCCTTAATACATATTCAAATCATTTAGTATTCCTATCGGTACAATAAGTATTTACATCGGAATAAAACTCCCGCTGTTTGCTGACGGGAGATATCTTTGTATAGTTTATATTGTAATCACTGTTTTTGTCAAGCAAAACCCGAAATTTATTGACATGGAACGGAGAATGTAGTATAATCAAAACATACCAAACAGATAGGTTTAGTAGTAAAGCGACTGACTAACTTTAATTGACAATAGCTGTCGGCAGTAATAAAATAACTTTAAAAGTGTATTTTACTGTCGGATTTTATTTGTAACGGAGCGAATTTTTTATGTACTGCCTGAGCGTAAGTCACAAAACTTCAAATGTGGTTGTGAGAAAGAAGCTTGCCTTTCCCGATGAGCAAAAAAAGACATTTCTTGATGAACTTTATTATTCTGAAAATATCAGCGAGTGTTTGATTCTCTGCACCTGCAACAGAACCGAGGTTTATTTTTGCGGTGACGAATCATCTGTGAAAACGGTTGAAACCGTTCTTTCGGATTTTTCGGGAATTGATTTTGACGAACTAAAAAAGTACATCTGTCTTTTCTACGGTGACAGGGCTTTGCTTCATCTTTTCAGGGTGGCAGGCGGAATTGAATCAATGGTTATCGGTGAAGATGAAATACTCGGTCAGTTAAAGCGAGCCTATGCCTTTGCAAAGGATAACGGCACGGTTGCCTATGAGCTTAATATGTGCGTTCAGGCGGCTGTTGCCTGTGCAAAAAAATCAAGACCGAAAACCGCCATTTCAAAAACATCGGTTTCAGTTGCAACTCTTGCGTCAAACGAGGCGGCAAAATTCAAAGACGGTGAACTGAATGTCCTTGTAATCGGTGCAACAGGCAAGGTCGGCTCAACTGTTGTGAAAAATCTCTTGTCACACAAAAGTATAAGCGTTACCGTGACTTCACGAAAACATAAAGCAGAAACTGTTTTTGAAAATACGGGTGCGAATGTGATTGATTATGACAAAAGATACAAAGCGTTTGACTTTGCAGACTGCGTAATCAGTGCCACAAGCGGACCGCATTACACGGTTACATATTATGATTTAAAAAACAATATAAAAACCGAAAAATCAAGGCTGTTTATTGACCTTGCCGTACCGCCCGACATTGACGAAAATATCCCCAAAATAAGCGGTGTAAGGCTCATTAACATTGACTGCATAAAACAGCTTGCAAACGAGAACAATGCTCTCAAACTCGACAGTGTTGAAAGTGCAAAAGAAATAATTTTTGAGGAAATTGAAGTTCTCAAAAAAGACCTTGCTTTTCACGAATTTCTTCCGTGTATGCAGTCTGTGAAAAACGCAATGCCGTCAGATTTTTCGGAAAAATTCATTTATAAGCTGAAAAACGATGTTTCGGCAGAAGAATTTGCAAGAATTCTTGAAATCTACAGAAAGTGCGGAGAGAATAACTAATGGCATATTTCCCGTTTTATATTGACATTGAAAACAAAAAAATACTCGTAGTCGGCGGCGGTACGGTTGCACTCAGAAAGATTGAAAAGCTGACGCCGTTTTCGCCGGACATAACCGTTGTTGCCCCGAAAATCTGCGATGAAATCAAGGCTTTGAATGTAAAAATCATTGACCGCAGATTTTGTGACAGCGACCTTGACGGTGCATTTTGCGTTATCAGCGCAACCGATGATGAAACGCTCAACGGCAGAATTTTTCAGCTTTGCAACGAGAAAAATATTCTTGTCAACACAGTTGACGATAAGGAAAAATGCGGATTTATTTTTCCTGCAATTGCAAGCAAAAACGGCATAACGGCAGGAATTACAACATCGGGCAAAAGTCCGATTTACGCAAAATATCTTAAAGAGCTTTTTGTGGGAATCCTTGAAAGTATGAACGAAAATACAACCGAGGTTTTGTGGAAATATCGCCCGATAATTAAGGAGAAAGTTGAAAAGGAAGATGACAGAAGGAAGATTTTTGAACAGCTTCTTTCGCTTTGCCTTTCGGGACTTGAACCCGATGAAAAAACTGTTGAAAATTTGATTGAGGAATACGAACAATGACGATAAAAATCGGAACACGAAAAAGCAGGCTTGCCCGTGCACAAACCGAAATGTTAATAAAAACGCTGAAAAACCGTTTTCCGAATGTTAAAATTGAAACGGTTTACATTTCGACAACAGGTGACAAAACCCTTGACAAACCGCTTACAGCTTTGGGCGGAAAAGGTGTGTTCATCAAGGAGCTTGAAATGTCGCTTTTGAGCGGAGAAACAGATGTTGCCGTTCACAGCGCAAAGGATTTGCCGACAAAAATTGCAGACGGACTTGAAATTTCCGCCGTGTTGCCAAGGGGCAGCTATGGCGATGTTTTTGTTACACGCAACAATTTTGAAATTAAGGACGGCTTTGTCATCGGAACAGGCAGTTTAAGGCGAAAGCTTTTTGCGGAGAAAATCTATCCTAATGCAAAATTCAAGGATATAAGGGGCAATGTTGACACCCGACTTAAAAAGCTGTTGAACGGTGAGTACGATGCTCTTGTGCTTGCAAAGGCAGGGCTTGAAAGACTTGACCTTTGCAACGGTGAGGATTACACGGTAACTCCGTTTGATACCGATGAATTTCTCCCTGCACCGTGTCAGGGAATAGTTGCGATTGAAAGCAGAAAAAACAGCGAGGTTTCCAAAATGCTCGCTGAAATCAGCGACAAAAATACAATGCTTTCGTTTGAAACCGAAAGACAGGTTCTGCACAGCCTCAATGCCGATTGTTCAACTCCTGTCGGTGCAATTTCAAAGGTTGAAAACGACAGGATAACGCTTTCTCTGTCTGCCGACTGTAAAAAAACAGTCAGCGGAACAGATGAAATTTCAAACAGAATCAAACTTGCAAAAAGGCTGGTGAGCGAAATTGAGTAACGGAAGAGTGTATATTGTCGGTGCGGGATGCGGCGATTTTGACCTGATAACAATGCGTGGTGCGGAGTATATCAGACATTGCGATGTGCTTGTTTACGACAGCCTTATAGATGTGTCATTGCTCGGTTTTGCACCCGAAACGGCTGAAAAAATCTGCGTTGGAAAGCGTTCGGGCAGACACAGCGAAAAACAGGAAAATATTAACGAAATCCTTGTTGAAAAGGCGAGAGAGGGCAAAACGGTTGTCCGTCTCAAAGGCGGCGATCCGTTCGTGTTCGGCAGAGGCGGAGAGGAGATTGAAACCCTCAAAAGCGCCGATATTCCGTTTGACATTGTACCCGGAATTTCTTCCTCGATTGCCGTTCCCGAGCTTGCGGGAATTCCTGTTACACACAGAAATCTGAGCCGAAGTGTTCATATAATCACGGGACATACGGCACAGGACACCCTGCCCGAAAATATAAAGAAGTGTGCCGAAACCGACGGAACACTTGTCTTTCTTATGGGCTTGAGAAACCTCCCCGACATTGCGGAAAATCTCATTCGTAACGGTAAATCGGAGGATACTCCCGTTGCAGTTGTGTCAAACGGCGCTTGTGCAAAAAATCAGACCGTGAGGGGAACTCTCTCGACAATCTGCGAAAATGTTAAATCAGCAGAGGTTGTACCGCCTGCCGTTATAGTGGTTGGCGAAACCGCAAAATTTGACTTTGCCCCCACAATTACAAGACCTTTGAAAAATGTTTCGGTTACTGTTACAGGTACGAGAAAGCTCTCCGACAAGCTCGGCAAAATGCTTACTCTTTCGGGTGCGGAGGTCAAAAGGCATGACCTTTTAAAGGTGATTGAATATCATGACAACGAAGCTTTTGACAATGCAATAAACGGCATTGACGGCTACGATTATGTGGTGCTTACAAGTATGAATGGTGCAGAAATTTTTATGAGCCGACTGCGTAAGCTGAAAAAGGATATCCGCAGTTTTGCAAATATTAAGTTTGCGGTGATTGGTTCGGGGACAGCGGCTGTACTGGAAAAGTACGGAATTTTTGCCGACTGTATTCCGAATGTCTACACAACCCGTGAACTTGGAATTTTGCTTGCAAAAACGGTGAAAAGCGGCGAAAAAGTATTGATTCTGCGTGCCGAAAACGGTTCGCCCGAACTCACTCGGATTTTGGCTGATAACAACATTGACTTTGACGATGTCAAAACCTATGACATTCAGCTTGAGAAAAAACAGGATAATTCCGTTGTTGATACCGACTTCATCACTTTTGCGAGTGCGTCGGGTGTGAACACATTTTTTGACGGCGGAGCAATTATTTCCGACAGAACTTCCGTTGTCTGTATAGGTGAAATTACCGCCGAGGCACTTGAAAGTCACGGCGTAAATTCGTTCAAGATTGCAAAAACGAAGGACACAGACGGAATTTTGGAAACTATAATCAAGGAAGTAACTTTGAAAGAAGGATAAATATATGAGAAGATTCAGAAGATTAAGAGCAGGCGAGCAGATTCGCAGTCTTGTTCGTGAAACAAGAATTGACAAGGGCGATTTGATTTACCCGATTTTTATTGCAGAGGGTGAAAATATTAAAAAGCCTGTTGATTCAATGCCGAATGTCTATCAGTATTCGCTTGACAGAGCAGACGAGATCCTTAAAGAAATTGAAAACAGCGGCATTGCAGGACTTCTTATTTTCGGAATTCCAAAGCATAAAGACGAGCTTGCAACATCAGCCTATGACGATAACGGTGTAACTCAGAACGCAATCAGATACATAAAGAAAAATTATCCGTCACTCCTTATTATTGCCGATGTCTGTCTTTGTGAATACACAAGTCACGGTCATTGCGGTGTTGTTTGCGGTCACGAAATTCTCAATGACGAAACACTTCCGCTCCTCTCTAAAATGGCTGTCAGCCTTGCAAAAGCAGGTGCGGATATCATCGCTCCTTCGGATATGATGGACGGCAGAGTGTCTGCAATCAGAAACGCACTTGACGAAAACGGACTTATCAACACTCCGATTATGTCATACAGTGCAAAATTTGCCTCAGGCTACTATTCACCGTTCCGTGACGCCGCAGAATCTGCCCCCGAATTTGGCGACAGAAAAAGCTATCAGATGGATTACGCAAACGGCAAAGAGGCTCTGCGTGAAATTGCAGATGATATTGACGAGGGTGCGGATATGGTTATGGTCAAGCCTGCACTTGCATATCTCGATATCGTAAAAGCCGCAAGCGAACGCTTTGACCTTCCGCTTGTTGCCTATAATGTAAGCGGTGAATATGCAATGGTCAAGGCGGCTGCCGAAAAAGGCTGGATTGACGAAAAGAAAATTGTGTGCGAAAATATGATTGCAATCAAGAGGGCGGGTGCGGATATCATAATCACATACCACGCACTTGATGTTGCAAAATGGATTGACGAATTTTACAAATAGGGAAGTGCTTTTATGAATACAACTCAAAGCGAAAAGCTATACGCACAGGCGCTTGACTTATGCCGGCGGTGTGAACAGTCCTGTCCGTGCGTGTCGTTCGGTCGGAAGAACTCCGCTTTTTATCGACCGTGCAGAGGGTTCAAAAATTTATGATGTTGACGGAAACGAGTTCATTGACTATATCTGCTCATGGGGACCGAATATCCTCGGTCACAAACAGCCCGATGTTATCAAAGCTGTGACTTCTGCCTGTCAGAACGGACTTACATTCGGTGCGTGCCACAGCGGAGAAATTGAACTTGCCGAGCTTATCCGCAAAAATATGCCGTCAATTGAAATGCTCCGACTTGTAAATTCAGCACAGAGGCGGTTATGAGCGCAATCCGTGCCGCAAGAGGCTTTACAAAAAGGGATAAAATTGTAAAATTCGAGGGCTGTTACCACGGCCATTCCGACGGCTTGCTTGTAAAGGGTGGTTCGGGACTTCTGACAAATTCAATTCCGAACAGCGCAGGTGTGCCGAAAGGCTACACAGACACAACTCTCCTTGCAAAGTATAACGATGAAGAATCCGTGCAACAGCTTTTTGATAACTGCGGTGATGAAATTGCCTGTGTAATCGTTGAGCCTTGTGCCGCAAATATGGGTGTTGTTCCGCCCAAAAAGGATTTTTAAAATTCTTGCGTGAAATCACTGAAAAGCATGATTCACTTCTTATTTTTGATGAAGTAATCACAGGTTTCAGACTTTCACTCGGCGGTGCTCAAAAGCTTTACGGAGTAAAACCCGACCTTACAACCCTCGGAAAAATTGTCGGCGGCGGAATGCCGCTTGCAGTTTACGGAGGACGAAAAGAGATTATGGAGTGTGTTGCTCCTCTCGGTTCTGTTTATCAGGCAGGCACACTTTCGGGAAATCCGGTAGCGGTAAGTGCAGGCATTGCAACGCTTAAAATTCTTGAAAAAAATAAAGATTCGATATATCCCGAGCTTGAACGCAAGTCTGCAAAGATTGAAAATGCAATGAAGAACGCAGGACTTAATGTGAACCGTGTGGGTTCAATTATGACGGCATTTTTTACCGACAAAAAGGTTGTTGACTATGACACGGCAACCACAGCCGACACAAAGAGATATGCCGAGTATTACAATCATCTGCTTGAAAACGGAATCTATGCCGCACCGTCACAGTTTGAGGCGATGTTTGTTTCATTTGCACACACGGATGAGGACATTGAAAAAACCTGTCAGGTTATTGAAAGCTTTAAATAAAATCCGATAAAACAAGAAAAGCCACCGACATAAAAATCGGTGGCTTTTTGTTTGTAATCTATCAGATGTAGTACATCGGAATGTTGTGTTCAATTTCATTGTTTTTGATATACTCATCGCAAAGCTGTGCAAGTGTAATGCTTTCGGCATATTCCTGAAGATATGACGACATCTTCGACCAAAGACTGTTGTCGATAAGTCTTATCATAACATCATCATCGCCCCGAGCGTTAAAATAAACATTGCTCAGAACATTTGCGTCAAGTGCGTTTATGATATCCTTGAATGTAATCTCTTTAAGGCCTTTTGCAATAACATAACCGCCGTTTGAACCCTTCTGACCTCGCACAAGTCCTGCCGAGCTGAGTGACGAGAGAATCTGTTCAAGATACTTTTTAGATATATTTTGCCGTTTGGCAATTTCGGGAGTTGTTACCGCATTGCCGTTTAGTGAGTGTGACGCAATGTCAATAACAGCGATGATTCCGAATTCCACCTTTGTTGAAATCTTCAATTTTAGCATCTCCTTTCCGTGCGTTTTGTTTGCTGAAAAAGTATATAATAATGGTAACAGTTTTTAATTTAAAAATCAATACCTACTAAACAAATATGCATTGTAGGAAATAATGGAATTACGGCAAATTTTAAAGAAAAATTGTGCAACAGGTAAAATCTTATTAAACCTATTGAAATACTATGATTAATGGAGTATAATCTACCTATATCAATCGAAGCCGTCAGACAAATTCCTACGACGGTCTTACACAAAAGGGTTGGTTGTATGAAATTAAGGGGTTGGTGATATTATGGAGTTTAACACCGCATTACTTCACAAGGGGTTTAACGGTGAAAAGGTTTTTGGCTCAACCTTAACTCCCATTTATCAGGTCAGTGCATTTTCGCACAGCTCTGCCGAACAGCTTGAAAAGGTGTTCAACAACAGAGCTCCCGCTACGCCTACTCTCGAATAGGCAATCCCACGGTAACATCTTTTGAGAACAGAATTGCTTCCATTGAAAACGGTGTCGGTGCGGTTGCGTGTTCGTCAGGTATGGCAGCCGTTACGATGGCACTCCTGAACGTTCTTGAATCAGGTGACGAAGTAATCGCAAGCGCAGGTCTTTTTGGCGGAACAATTGATTTGTTTGGAGATCTTGAGCCTTTCGGGATTGTTACACGATATGTCAACAAGGTGACAGCCAAGGAGATTGAACCGCTCATAAACGAAAAAACAAAAGCAGTCTTTGCCGAGCTTATCGGCAATCCCGGACTTGAAATTGCCGATCTTGACGCTGTATCGGAGCTTGTTCATTCACACGGTGTTCCGCTCATTATCGACAGCACAACGGCAACTCCGTATCTTATTCAGCCGTTTGAACACGGTGCCGACATCGTTGTTCATTCCTCGTCAAAGTACATTAACGGCGGCGGAAATTCAATCAGCGGAATAATCGTTGACAGCGGCAATTTTGAATGGAATACGGAAAGATACAAAGGTCTTGCAGAGTACAAAAAATTCGGTCGGCTTGCATATGTTGCAAAGCTGAGAAACGGTATCTGGCGAAACATAGGCTGTTGCCTTGCACCGTTTAATGCTTTTATGAACTCTGTCGGACTTGAAACACTCGGACTTCGTATGGAGCGTCTTTGTTACAACGCTCTTGAGCTTGCAAAGTTCTTTGAAACACAGGACGGAATCGAAGTCAACTATCCGGCTCTTGAAGCTTCTCCTTATTACAGCCTTTGTAAAAAGCTGTTGAAGGGAAAAGGCGGTGCAATCCTCACAATCAGGGCAGGAAGTAAAGAAAGAGCGTTTAAGCTTATCAACAATTTGAAGTATGCAACAAATGCAACAAATATAGGCGACACAAGAACACTTGTAATTCATCCGTCAAGCACAATTTACGCTCACGGAACAGAAGAACAAAAAAGAAACGCAGGCGTGTTTGATGATACAATAAGAATCAGCGTCGGCATTGAAGATATTGAGGATTTAAAGTCTGACTTCAAACAGGCTGTAGACAGTATAAATGTGAATGAATCGGAGGAGTAAGAGAAATGGCAGTTGATTATGCTACGCTTAAAAAGGGCGGCTTTATGCGTCAAAAACAGAAAAATAATTTTTCGCTCAGGCTCAGAGTTGTAGGCGGCAACCTCACAGCTAAACAGCTTGCGAAAATTGCCGAGGTTTCGGAAAACTACGGTGACGGTTATGTTCACCTCACATCAAGACAAAGTGTTGAAATTCCTTTTGTAAAGCTTGATGATGTTGAGGCAGTTAAGGACGCACTTGCCGAGGGCGATGTTGAGCCGGGCGTTTGCGGTCCGAGAGTAAGAACAATTACAGCCTGTCAGGGTGAGGCAATCTGTCCCAGCGGTTGTATTGATACATACGCTCTTGCAAAGGAGCTTGACGACAGATATTTTGCAAAGGAACTTCCGCACAAGTTCAAGTTCGGCATAACAGGCTGTCAGAACAACTGCCTTAAAGCTGAGGAAAACGATGTCGGTATCAAGGGCGGAATCAAGGTTTCATGGAAAGAGGACGCTTGTATCGGCTGCGGAGTCTGCGTAAAGGCCTGCCGTCAGGGTGCAATCACTCTTGAGGACGGAAAAATTTCCGTTGACAATTCAAAGTGTAACTACTGCGGCAGATGCTTCAAGGCTTGCCCGACAGATGCGTGGGACACAATTCACGGCTACATTGTTTCATTCGGCGGACTTTTCGGCAACTCAATCAACAAGGGTAAAACAATTATTCCGTTTATTGAAAATAAAGAAAAACTTATGGAAATCTGTGATGCCGCTCTTAACTTCTTTGCAGAAAACGCAAAGCCGAGCGAACGATTTAAGTTTACAATCGACAGAGTAGGCAGAGAAAAATTTGAACAGAAAATTTTGGAGGTTTACAATGGCTGATTTTGTAATTGACGATACAGTAGATATTACCGATGTGGTATGCCCGACAACTTTTGTAAAGGCAAAGGTTGCCCTTGAAGAACTTGACGAAGGTCAGATCCTTTCAATCAAAATGAATGACGGCGAGCCTGTTCAGAATGTTCCGAGAAGTATCAAGGAAGAGGGACACAAAATTCTCAAGCTCATTGACAACGAGGACGGCACATATGACCTGATTGTTGAAAAGGTTGGTGATTAAATGCCGCAGAGAGTAAGCAAAGACAATTTTCAGAGCGAAGTTCTTTCAGCCGATACACTCGTGCTTGCGGATTTTTATTCCGACAGCTGTATCCCTTGCAAAAGACTTTCACCCGTACTCTTTGAGCTTGAAAAAGAGTATGAGGGCAAGCTGAAAATTGCAAAGATAAATGTTAATTTTGATTCCGAGCTTGCATCGGAATATGAAGTACAGGCGGCACCCACACTCGTTTTTTTCAAAAACGGTGAAGAGAAAGAAAGACTCAGAGGTGCGGTCAAAAAATCAGAAATAATCGAAGTGACAGAAAAACTTATTAAGGAGTAATCGTTATGACAATCACAGTTGCAGGAAACAAAAAGGAAGTTGCAGACAATCTTACGGTAGCACAGCTCATTATTGACGAGAATGTTGAAACACCCGAGTATGTAACCGTTACAATCAATGACGAATTTGTTAAGAGCGGTACATTTGAAAAAACAACCTTAAAGGACGGCGATGTTGTAGAGTTCCTTTACTTTATGGGAGGCGGTCAGTAATGGCATTTTCAAACGAACAGCTTGAAAGATATTCAAGACACATTATTCTTAAAGAGGTCGGCGCAAAGGGACAGAAAAAGCTCCTTAATGCAAAGGTTCTCATTATCGGTGCAGGCGGACTCGGCGCTCCTGCCGCAATGTATCTTGCCGCCGCAGGTGTAGGTACAATCGGAATTGCAGATGCAGACGAGGTGGATCTCTCAAATCTTCAAAGACAGATTATCCACTCAACACAGGATATCGGCAAGCCTAAGGTTGAGTCGGCAAAGGAAACAATGGAGGCTATCAACCCCGATGTTACCGTAAAGACATACCACACATTTGTTACAAGCGAAAACATACTTGACCTTGTAAAGGAGTATGACTTCATCATTGACGGTACGGATAACTTTCCGGCAAAGTTCCTTATCAACGATGCCTGTGTAATGGCTAAAAAGCCTTTCTCACACGCCGGAATTATCAGATTTAAAGGTCAGCTTATGACCTATGTGCCGGGTGAAGGTCCTTGTTACCGTTGTGTATTCAAGAACCCTCCGCCAAAGGACGCAGTTCCAACCTGTAAGCAGGCAGGTGTTATCGGTGCAATGGGCGGTGTAATCGGCAGCTACAGGCAATGGAAGCAATCAAGTACATCATCGGTCAGGGTGAGTTGCTCACGGGCTATCTTCTTACATATGACGCACTCAAAATGGAATTTCGCAAGGTAAAACTTCCGAGTGACACACACAATTGCGCAGTCTGCGGTGACCATCCGACAATCACAGAGCTTATTGACTACGAACAGGCAGAATGTGACGGTGTTCATTTATGATAAAACTTACAAAAAGTGACTTTGAAAAAATACTTGCTCACGCTGTAAAGGAGCTTCCCGATGAGGCTTGCGGCCTTATTGCAGGAACGGTTGAGGACGGTGACAAGAAGATTAAAAGGGTTTATCTCCTTACAAATATCGACCACTCAAACGAACATTTTTCGCTTGATCCAAAGGAACAGCTTGAGGCAATCAAGGATATGAGAAAGAACGGATTTGTTCCTCTCGGCAACTGGCATTCACATCCCGAATCGCCGTCAAGACCGTCTGAAGAGGACAAAAGACTTGCCTTTGACAGCAAGGCAAGCTATATGATTCTTTCGCTTATGAACAGAGAAAACCCCGTTCTCAATTCATTCAAAATTACGGGAGATACAGCAGAAAAGGAAAAACTTGTTATAGAGTAAAGGAGGGAGATTATGTACGACATCGTGATTATCGGCAGCGGCCCCGCAGGACTTTCAGCCGCAATTTATGCACAGCGTGAAAACCTTAAAGCGATTGTGGTTGAAAAAGAATTTATGGGTACGGGACAGATTGCCGAGAGCGAGAGAGTAGATAATTACCCCGGACTTTACGGTGAAACGGGCTTTGACCTCGGAGAAAAGTTCAGAACTCACGCCGAAAAACTCGGTGCTGAATTTGTTGAGGGAGAGGTTACCGAGGTTGAAAGAGTTAACGGTAACTTCTCCGTAAACATTGACGGCGGTGAAAGTCTTGAAACAAAAACCGTAATCTATGCGGCAGGAACACAGCGCAGAAAGCTTGGTGTAAAAGGCGAAAAGGAATTTTCGGGTAACGGAGTTTCTTATTGTGCGGTGTGTGATGCGGCTTTCTATAAGGATAAAATTACCGTGGTAACAGGCGGCGGTGACACTGCTTTGGGTGACGCACTTCTGCTTTCAAGATTCTGCAAAAAGGTTTATCTCGTTCACAGAAGAGATTCCTTCAGAGCAGGCAGAGCCTTGCAGAACAGGGTGTTTGCCACGGAAAATATTGAAGCTCTTACAAATGCAACGGTATCTGAAATTAACGGAGATACAAAGGTGACTTCGGTCACACTTTTACAAAACGGAGAAGAAAAACAGCTTGATTGCAACGGTGTTTTCGTTGCAGTCGGAAGTGTTCCCAATACAAAACCTCTTGCAAATCTTGTCAAAACCGACAAGGACGGTTACATTATTGCCGATGAAAGCGGAAAAACCTTTGCAGACGGTATTTTTGCAGGCGGTGACATCAGAACGAAAGCACTTCGTCAGGTCGTTACAGCCGTGTCGGACGGTGCAAACTGTGTGATTTCGGCAGAAAAATATCTTGACGAAAAACAATAACGGCAAGGGAGTGAAATCCTATGAAAACAGAAAAAATAAGCACCGATGTCCTCATTATAGGCGGCGGAACGGCAGGCTGTTATGCGGCTCTGACCATTTCCGAAAATTCGGACAAAAAGGTTCTTATCTGTGAAAAAGCACACATCAAAAGAAGCGGTTGTCTTGCCGCAGGTGTAAATGCTCTTAATGCATACATTGTTGAGGGCAGAAAACCGCAGGACTATGTTGACTACGCTAAAAAGGACGCCGACGGGATTGTCAGAGAGGATTTGCTCCTTACTATGTCCGAAAAGCTCAACGAAGTAACCGACAGACTTGAAAAACTCGGTCTTGTAATTTTAAAGGACGAGAACGGAAAGTATGTTACACGAGGCAACCGAAACCTTAAAATCAACGGTGAAAACATAAAGCCGATTCTTGCGGACGCAGTCGAAAGGGCAAAGAATGTAACGGTTCTCAACCGTGTTAATATTTTTGATTACTCGGTAAAGGACAACAAAATCAACGGTGCATTCGGATTCGGCATTGAAAGCGGAATTTTCTACACAATCGAAGCAAAGGCTGTCATAATTGCCACAGGCGGTGCGGCAGGACTTTACAAGCCGAACAACCCCGGATTTTCCCGTCACAAGATGTGGTATCCGCCCTTTAACACAGGTGCAGGCTACGCAATGGGAATCAGAGCCGGTGCAGAGATGACAACCTTTGAAATGCGTTTTATCGCACTCAGATGCAAGGACACAATCGCTCCCACGGGAACACTTGCACAGGGTGTAGGTGCAAAGCAGATTAATTCACTCGGCGAGGTTTATGAAACAAAGTACGGACTTACAACTTCCGAAAGAGTTTACGGTACGGTAAATGAAAATCAGGAGGGCAGAGGTCCCTGCTACCTCAGAACAGAGGGAATCACAGCCGAGCAGGATGAATCACTTTTAAAAGCCTATCTCAATATGGCACCTTCGCAGACAATCAAATGGATTGAAAGCGGAAGAAATCCTTCACGGCAGAATGTTGAAATTGAGGGAACAGAGCCGTATATCGTAGGCGGTCACACGGCAAGCGGTTACTGGGTTGACACAGACCGTGCAACCACAATTGAAGGACTTTTTGCAGGTGGTGATGTTGCAGGCGGTTGTCCGCAGAAGTATGTTACGGGCGCTCTTGCAGAGGGTGAAATTGCAGGGCTTTCGGCAGTTAAGTACATTGACAGCAAAGAAAGCTTTGAGAAAATCAGCGATGAAGATACAAATTATCACCTCAGGGAAACCGAGAAATATCTCACAGACCGCCATTCACTCTACACCACGGAACAGCTTGAAGAGGCGATGCAGACGGTTATGGACAGCTACGCAGGCGGTATAAAAACAAACTACCGTTTCAACGAAAAACAGCTTGACATTGCCGACTGCAAAATCAGACAGCTTGAAACGCTCACAGACGACCTCTATGCAGAAGATTTTCAGGAGCTTATGTATATCTGCGAGCTTAAAGAAAGGCTTACGGTCTGCAAAAGCGTAATTGCTCACCTCAGAGCGAGAAAGGAAACACGCTGGCACAGCTTTGCCGAAAACCTTGACTATCCCGAAAAGGACGACAGAAATTTTAACAAGTATGTTAATTCCCGTCTTGAAAACGGCGAGATAAAAATTATTATTCGTGACCTTGTAACGGGAGGTGAAAAGTATGAGCATAGTAATTGACAAGTCCAAGTGCATAGGCTGCAAAAGGTGTCGCAATGTCTGCCCCGGAAGTCTTATCAAGACTGACGAAAACGGCAAAGCGTACATCAAATATCCCAAGGATTGCTGGGGCTGCACCTCCTGCATAAAAGAATGTCCCGCATATGCAATCAACTTTTTCCTCGGTTCCGATATCGGCGGTATGGGCAGTAAGGTTCACACCGAAAAGAACGGAGATATCCTCTCGTGGTTAATTGAAAAACCGCATGGCGAGGTCATTAAGATTGATATAAATCAAAAAGAATCAAACAAATACTAAGGAAACACTTTGTAAGTATTTCCGTGAAAAGGAGATAAGGTATGAGTCAGCTTTCACATTTAGATGAGCTTGAAGCAGAAGCTATATACATAATCAGAGAAGTTGCGGCAGAGTGCGAAAAGCCTGTTATGCTCTACTCAATAGGCAAGGACAGCTCGGTTATGCTCCACCTTGCAATGAAGGCGTTTTATCCCGAAAAACCGCCGTTCCCGTTCCTCCACATTGACACAACATGGAAGTTCAGAGATATGATAAAATTCCGTGATGACACAGCAAAGAAGCTCGGAATTGAAATGCTCGTTTACACCAATGAAGAAGGTGTTAAAAAAGGCATCAACCCGTTTGATCACGGTGCGGCTTACACAGATATTATGAAAACACAGGCTCTCAAACAGGCACTCAACAAATACGGCTTTACTGCGGCATTCGGCGGCGGCAGACGAGATGAGGAAAAGTCAAGAGCCAAGGAAAGAATTTTCTCTTTCAGAAATAAAGCACAGGCATGGGATCCTAAGAACCAGCGCCCAGAGATGTGGAAGCTTTACAACACAAAAATCAATAATGGCGAAAGCATTCGTGTGTTCCCGATTTCCAACTGGACAGAAAAGGACATATGGCAGTACATTCAAAGGGAAAAAATTGACATCGTTCCGCTTTACTTTGCGGCAAAAAGACCTGTTGCTTACCGTGACGGCAACATTATTATGGTTGATGACGATCGTTTTCCGCTCAAAGAGGGCGAAGTACCCGAATTAAAATCGGTTCGTTTCAGAACACTCGGCTGTTATCCTCTTACAGGCGGCATAGAGTCAACTGCAACAACTCTTGATGAAATTATTGACGAAACCCTCAGCTCCGTTTCTTCGGAGCGTACCTCCAGAGTAATTGACAACGAGGCACAGGGCAGTATGGAACGCAGAAAAAGGGAGGGTTACTTCTGATGAAAGGTTTACTTAAATTTATTACCTGCGGCAGTGTTGATGACGGTAAATCAACACTCATAGGTCACATACTTTATGACGCAAAGCTTATTTATGCCGATCAGGAAAAGGCTCTTGAGCTTGACAGTAAGGTCGCAGTCGCAGCGGTGACATTGACTATTCGCTTTTGCTTGACGGTCTTATGGCTGAGCGTGAGCAGGGCATCACAATTGATGTTGCTTATCGCTATTTCACAACCGACAACCGCAGTTTTATCGTTGCCGACACACCAGGTCACGAGGAATATACAAGAAACATGGCTGTAGGCGCATCCTTTGCAGACCTCGCAGTTATCCTCATTGACGCATCACAGGGCGTTCTTGTTCAGACAAGAAGACACGCAAGAATCTGTAAGCTTATGGGTATAAGACATTTTGTCTTTGCCGTTAATAAGATGGATTTGGTAAAGTACAGCAAGTTACGCTTTGACGAAATCGTAAAGCAGATTGAAGAACTAAAAAACGAGCTTTTACTTGACGATATCTACATCATTCCGCTTTCCGCAACAGAGGGCGACAATGTTACCGTAAAGTCCGAAAATATTCCGTGGTACAACGGTGTTCCTCTGCTTCAGTATCTTGAAACTGTTGATGTTGATTCCTCGGAGGAGGAAGAAGGATTCTATCTTCTGTTCAGCGAGTTTGCCGTCCCGACCACACATTCAGAGGCTTTCAGGGACAGATTGAGTCGGGCAGTATCAGCATAGGCGATGAAATCGTAACACTCCCGAGTAATGAAAAGGCTCATGTAAAGCAGATTCTTATGACAGATAAGGATGTTAAAACCGCTTTCAAGGGACAGCCCGTTACAATCACACTTGACAAGGAAGTTGATGTATCCCGTGGCTGTGTAATTACAAAGGACACAAATCTTGCGTCCTATCAGGAGCTTACAGCGTCAATTCTCTGGATGGATGACGAACAGCTTACAGCCGGCAAGGATTATCTTGTAAAGCTCGGCACAAAGACTATTTCGGGTATCGTTTCCGAAATCAAGTACGCTGTTGATGTGAACACAGGCGAGCATATTTCTGCCGATTCACTCACAAAGAACGGAATCGCAGTCTGCACAATTCTGCTTGCAGAGCCGATTGCGGTTGACCTTTTCTCAAAGCATAAAACACTCGGTGAGCTTATTTTGATTGACCGTGTGTCAAATATGACATCAGCCTGCGGTGTTGTTGATTCGGTTGAAGAAAAAGCCGATGATGCAAAAAAGGCGTCATTCGTCCTCGGTTCACTTGAGGCAAGAGGTGATATCTTTGAAGAGTTTTTCTACGACACTTCAAGCCTTAATGTTCTCAAATATCAGCCTGTTAAGGAAACCTATACAAGGGGGGACACAATCCCTGTTGAGGGCGAAAGCTATAAGTATCCCGACAGCTTTGATATTATAGTTCTTCGTGACAGCGTTGCCGTAAAGGTTCGTGACCGCAAGATTACCGATATCGTTCCGACATCGGAGTACAGCTACGGCGGTGTTCCTGTTGTAAACGGCAGAGGCTTCGAGGTTCTTGCCGACAGCAACGAAAAAATTCAGCAGTTTCTTTCCGAGTATTCAAATCTTAAAAGCATCAACGATGCGGATTTCTTTGCAAAGTGGGTTAAGTTCGATACCTACAGAAAAATTGCAATTCAAAACAGATAACAGGTTTATTCATTTTAACTCATTCGCAGAGGGCATTGTCATTTGGCAATGTCCTTTGTGATTTTATGACTTTCTTGCCGAAAAACTGACCTTGCTGCCAAATTGTTGCATTTATAATTTTTATTCTGTATAGTGTACTTAACAAATAAATTTTAAGGAGTGCTTACAAATGAGCAAAACAGCGGCGGTACTAATCACATTTTTTCTCGGTGAACTCGGTGTTCACAGATTTATGACAGGCAAAATCGGAACAGGTATCATCTGGCTTTTAACTTGCGGTGTTTTCGGTATCGGTTGGCTTGTTGATTTTATTATGGTTCTTACAGGCAAATTCACGGACAAAAACGGAAATGTCTGGGGTGCTAATTAATCTGAAAGGAAGTTACTATGGCATTCGGAGTTAAAACCAAAAACATTAAGACACAAAATTCTTATACGATTGAGAGCTTTTTTAATGCAATCAAAGACAAAGAGTTTACGGCAGGAACTCCGTCACTTACAAAGCATGGAATGGCTACCGTAATAACATTTCCCGCTCTCGACAGTCAGAATCAGGTGTGGATTATGAAGAGCGGTTTCGGCAAGGAAACGCAGAAATTCTCAATTCAAAAGTCCACTCAGGCGGGTATGGACAATGTAGCTAAAAATGCGGCATTGGATTCAATCACAGGCGGGCTTTTCAGCGTTGGCGGAATGGTCAGCGAAAACACAAAAAAGTGTGAAAAACTTGTTGATGCAACCGCAAAAGAACTTTCAGAAATGAATCTGTAACCAAAGTCGGCACGATTTTCGTGCCGATTTTTTCTTGCCAAAAACTGCCTTTAACGGTACAATTAGGCGGGGTGATATTATGTTTTTTAACGATTATTACAATTCTCCGATTGGCAATATAACTATGGCATCTGACGGTGAAAGCCTTTGCGGTTTGTGGTTTGATGGACAAAAGTACTTTGCGTCAACCGTAAAAGGTGAAACTGAGGATAAAACCCTGCCTGTTTTTGAACAGACAAAAAAGTGGCTTGACATATATTTTTCGGGCAACGAACCCGATTTTATACCCAAACTTTCGCTTAACGGCTCAGAATTTCGCAAGGCTGTGTGGGATATTCTCCTGACAATTCCCTACGGCTCAGTTATGACCTACGGCGAAATTGCAAAATTTTGGCAAAACAGCGTGGCGTTGCCAAGATGTCCGCACAGGCGGTCGGTGGTGCTGTGGGTCACAATCCGATTTCGATAATCGTGCCGTGTCACCGTGTTGTCGGGACAAACGGAAACCTTACGGGTTATGCGGGCGGCATAGACAAAAAAATCAGCCTTCTCAAAATTGAAAAGACTGATGTTAAAAAGCTTATTCAAAAATTCCCGAAAAGAATTAACTAAAATTATTAATTACCCAACCCGTGGTTATTGCAAGTCTGTCATCCGACAGGCTTGTTTCAATTTTACCGCCGTTTTTTTCGGCAAGATTTTTCAAAGTTTTATACGCAAAGCTGTGGTACAGAACATTGTTCTGTGCCTTTTTTATTTCATTTTCAATCGGAAAGCTTATGCAGCAAAAGAGAAATCCGGCCCTTGTTTCTGCTTTTAAGGCGATAATTTGTTTTCCGTTTCCGCAAAATTCCTTTACATTTTCAAACGCAATGTCAATCATATTGTTAAACAAAACGCAGATTTCAAGGTTGTCGGCAGGTACATTTGCAAGCGAACCCTCAAATGTGATTTTAATATTTTCATCTGCATTTTTCTGCTTATCGCTTAAAATCGCATCGGTCAGGTCATTGCCCGTGTTGTACAAAATCTGAAATGAGCTTATAATCTCGCTGTCATATTTTTGCAGGAGGGGAAGAACCTCATCATATTTCCGACTGTTGATAAGCGATTTTAATCCGATAGAAAGATCGTTATAATCATGCCTGATTTTTCTCAGTTCATATCCCGAAGTCGTAATGCTCTTGTAATAATTAATCTGTGCGTTAAGCTGTCTTTCGTAGATATCGTTTTCATACATATATCGGCTCTTTTTTATCTGATTGTACAAAAGAATCGGTATTGAAAAGAGAATACAATCGACACAATCAAGGTCAGAATTTTGAGCACAATCGTTCTGTAATCAGATGACGGAATTATGTAGTATGTGCCGAAAGTCGCCATACTTCCGCCGAGATAAAGGAAAATCAATATCATAATTATTGTAGGTTTGGTAATTGACTCAACCACAAGCTTTGTTTTGATTTTCAGCGGACTTGACAGGATTATAAACATTCCGAAAACAAACAAATTAGAAATAAGACTGAAAACAGCAGATTTTTGAGAAGTTAAATCAAATTTCAGAATGGAACACAACAACTGAGAAATTTCAAAAATGAAAAAAGTCAGCCCCGAAAAGAATAGCGAGGACAGTATCAACATCATTTTTTTACTGTATCCTAATGCTACAGGCATAAATGTCAATGCCACAAAGTGCAGAAACAGTAAAACCCCATTTTTTTGTTCTTCGTCTATGAACATAGAAATGCTTGCCGTAATGATAACAACGAGCAGTGACAGAATAAAGTACAGCTTGTATTTTGTAATTACAATTTTTGAAGTAAAGTAAAAAACTGCAATCAGTCCCACTACAAGCTCCGCATAGCTGTAAAATAGCATAAATTATAACCTCACATAATTTTTTCAAGAAAATTCATATATGATGTCCTAAAGGATTTTTGATAATTTTTACTGAGATAAGCAGATTCGCCGTTACTCAGATACACCGTATCTGATGAGTATGATTTTACGTAGTGAAGATTTACCACAAAAGAACGATGGGTTCTTACAAAACAATACTTTGGGAGAAGATTTGTAACTCCCGAAAGAGTTTTTGAACAGTGCATGACCTTGGTGTTTAAATGAATGTTTGAGTACTTTCCGTCTGCCTCAATAAAGCAGATTTCATTTGAGTTAATTTTTTTCAATTCCTTATTTTGAATAAGAGTTATCGGATAATTTGCATCTACAATTTTTACATAGTCGTCAATTGCCTTGAAAAATTTTGATTTGTCAATCGGTTTCAAAAGAAATCTGAATGTGTTCACTTCAAACGCATCAATCATAAAGTGGGGATAAGATGTCAGAAAAATTATGCAGGAAAGCACATTGCGTTTTCTGAGTTCCTTTGCAACAGTCAGTCCGTCCGTACTGCCAAGCTGAAAATCAAGCACGATTATATCGTAATTATTCTCGGAATCCAAAAGCTTTTCACCGCTTTCAAATTCATCAATATCAATAATTATACGATTTTCCTTTGCATATGTCAAAAGCAGCTTTTTTAGCTCTTCGATTATGTATTTATCGTCATCACACAAAGCCGCAAACATATTTTCACCCTCTTACTCTCAAAATAGAGTATCTTGCTCCAGACTGTATTTATATTGCCTTTTTTGTTTGCTATTGTAATCCCATACAATAGAATAAAGGGGGAGCAAAAAGTGTTTGGACAATTATTTCAATGGCTTTTCGGTTGGCTCTGATGCCTGAAAAATAAAAGGCAATCGTTTGATTGCTTTTTATTTGCAAAGTAATTTCACTCCCGAAAACCGCACTTTTGCTCCTATTCATTATAATTCTTTTACACAATAAATTATAATGTTTCTGCACCTTATTGTCAATATATGGCATTGCCGTTGCTGAAATTTATTGTATTATTTTTTTGATATTGTATGCAGTGTTCATTTCACTCCCCAAAACCGCTCTTTTACTCCAAGGTATATTTATTTTCGACTTTGAATATTTAAAATGTAGACAGAGATTATTATTGAAATCTTGTTTATTAATTTGACAGTAAGTGCATAATTTGACAAGCATTTAACTTTACCGTCCTTGTCCTGTTTTTTGCAGAGCAGGGGCGGTGCTTTTTATGCTTGCCGTTATTATAGAATATAAAAACAGCGGACAATCCATTGATTCGGAATGTCCGCTGTTTTGCCTTTTATTATGACTTGATGTTGTATTATTAATCGAAGAAGCCAAGACCTCTTAATGCGTTGATGAATCGTTTCATATAGTCAAGCGAGGTAACGGGCCACACAAATCCCATTCTGTAAAGAACCTGCATTGTGTATGTGTTGCTCTTGCCGACTGTAAATGTCTTTTGACCGTGAGCCATGTTCTGATATGCAATCATACTTGAAAGAATCTTTGCTTTTTCGGGATCCTGCTCGGCTCTGTCAAGTGCAATCATATATTCCTCATACTCTGCACCCTGTGAATGAAGTCCGATTTTGTTCATCTCGGTGTAGAGGTCGCCCATAATGAGAGTATGGTTGTTGAACGGGTGGAACACGGTGCAATCCTTCGGAGCCTGTGCAAGCAGAAGAATTGCCTTTGCCACAAAATCAATCGGAGAAAGCTCAAACGGCATTTCCATTGCTTCGTACGGATATTTGCCGATAAGGAGTGTAGATTTGAGTCTGCCCATAAATGTGTTGGTGGTGAAATTAATCTGATATTCACCGTCGCTGTTTCTTGCGGCGAGTGTGCCTACACGCATAATCTTTGCGTTAAAGCCCTTTGAAACCTCTTCAAGAATCGCCCTTTCCGCAAGGAACTTTGACAGGGTGTACTTTGAGCCCTCATGCTGACCAAAGTAAAGTTGATTTTCTTTGAGCTTGTCAACAGAACCTTGTTCGCCCACAAACATACCGCCTACGCTCATTGTTGACACATGAACAAGTCTTGCATTAGCTTTTTTGCAGAAGTCAAGCACATTGAGAGTACCGTAAAGGTTTACATCTTCAATGTCTGTACCCTTTGAAAAGTGCTTAACATTTGCGGCACAGTTGATGACCGTGTTAATGTCCTTGTCAACAAATTTATCGAATGATTCACGGTTTGTAACATCACCGCTGATAACGGTAACTCTGTCGGGATATCTTTCTTTCAGACTTTCTTCAAAGTAGTAATAGTAGATTGAGTTCATTCTGTTTTCGGCAGGATTATTGTTCTTGTCACGAATCATGCAGTAAACCTTGCCGTCATACTTGTGAAGAAGTTCGTAGAGAATGTGTACTCCGAGGAAACCGGCAGAGCCTGTCAGAAGAACATTGCCGAGTTTTTGAAGCTCACCGTTTTTGAATGTGTCAATATTATTCTTTTCAAGAACTTTATTGATATTTGTATAATCGTAGTCCGAAAGATTTTCAAGGTCATCTTCGCTGAATCATCCTTGCTCACAAATTTTGCAAGAGTCTGCGGAGTAGGATTTGCAAATATGTCGCTGTATGCAACCTCAATGTTTTTCTTTGATGCGGAGATTACAATTCTTGTTGCTGTAAGCGACGTTCCGCCGAGGTCAAAGAAGTTATCGTCTGCAAAAACATTGTCAAGTTCAAGAATTTCTGCAAAGATGTCGCAGAATGTTTTTTCAAGTTCATTCTTCGGCAACCGACCGCTTTCGGATTTGTTGCTCTTAGGTTCGGGAAGAACCTTTGTGTTGACCTTGCCGTTTGGTGTGAGCGGCATTTTGTCAAGCTGAACATATGCATTCGGAACCATATAATCCGTGAGAGATTTTGCAAGCTCAGACTTAATTTCATTTGGCTCAATCTGTCTGTCGGCTGTATAGTAAACGCAGAGTGCGTCAGCCTTGCCGACCTTTCTGATGAGAGCAATTCCGCTCTTGATTCCGTCAACTGCGGTCAGACACTTTTCAATTTCACCGAGTTCAATTCTTAATCCTCTCAGCTTAACCTGATTGTCTGTTCTGCCGAGAATAATAACATCGCCGTCTGTAGTCCATTTTGCATAGTCGCCCGAGCGGTAGGTGCGTTCACCGTTGAATTTGATGAAAGCCTTTGCAGTTTGTTCGGGAAGTTTATTATAGCCGAGTGCCACACCGCATCCCTGAATGAGAAGCTCGCCCACAACTCCGATTGGAAGGAGATTGTTGTCTGAGTCAACGATATATTCCGTGTAGTTGCGTAACGGCCTGCCGATTGAAATTTCGTCTGCATTCGTAAGATTTTTTGCGTTTGAAGAAACCGTGATTTCAGTCGGACCGTAGGTGTTGATTATTGTTGCGTTCGTCTTTTCACGCAGTACCCTTAATAGCTTGTCGGGATATTTTTCACCGCCCGATAGTATAACCTTGCAGTTTGCCATTGCTTCTGCAAATTCGTCAAGCTCCATATACTGCAAAAGTCTTGACGGTGTAGAGTTGAACGCATCAACATTGTTTTCTTTAAAGAATTCTGCAAGTAACATCGGGTTTACCGTCTGTTCATCACTTGCAAAAACGAGGGTAAGACCGTTGCAGAGCGACAGCATGGTTTCCTTTAGCGACATGTCAAAGCTGATTGTAGTTACAGAGCCGTATGCGTGACAGTTGTCAACAACCTCCTTAACCTGAATGTTTGAGTCGCTGTATGCAAGGTAGTTTGCAATGCCGATGTGGCGGAGCATAACGCCCTTTGGCTTGCCAGTTGAACCCGAGGTGTAGATGAGGTACGCAAGGTCGTCAGGCTGTACATCAACATTCGGATTTTCTTCATTATTGCCCGAAAGAAGTTTTGAAACATCAACCGTGCGGTCATATTTATTGAGCAGTTCGCCCTCGGTAATTACAAAGTCTGCGTCGCTGTCCTCAATAATACTGTCGATTCGCTCCTTCGGATAGTCGGGACATGACGGAATAAACGCACCGCCGGCCTTGAGAATACCGAAAAGTGATATGAAGAATTTTGAGGTTCTTTCAAGCAGAATAAGAACCTTTCCACCCTTTTCAAGACCTTTTTCAATGAGTGAGTTTGCCGTGATATTTGCAAGACGGTCAAGCTCTTTATAGGTCAGTTTGCCGTCACAAGCCGAAAGTGCAATTCTGTCGGGAGTTTTTGCAACCTGTTCTTCAAACATTTTGTGAAGAAGTTTTGTCTTAACGGGAGCAATTTCGGTTGACTTAAAGCTTTCAAGCTGAGCAATTGCGGCGTGTCAAGGAGTGAACCTTTCTGATTTTGCCGTTTGGATTTTCTATAATATGTTCAACAGCGCAGAGAACGGATTTTGCAAGCGTCTCATAAGCTCACCGCTGTAAAGTGCGTCATTGTACTGAACCACAACGCTCGGCTTGCCCTTGTAATCCTCAATGTGAACGGCTGTTTTGAACTTTGCAGTATTCATTTCAAGGTAATCACGGACAACGGTTTTGCCGTCAATTTCAAGGTTATCAACAACACCAAGCTGATATTCGTACATAATGTTCGGTGCATAGCCGTATTTTGCACAAAGCTGTGCATAGGGATAAATTTCGTTTTCAATTGAATCAGTGAAAACAGCCTTGCTTTTTTCAACAAATTCAAGTGAGGTGATGTCCTCAATTTCAATGCCGAGTGCAAGAGTTTTTACAAACATACCAAAGCAGTTTGTAAGCCGCATATCGCTTCTGCCGTTGCTGATTGTGCTGATGTAAACATTTCTGCTGTTCACAAATCTTGAAACAGCGTAGAATGTGCCGGCAAGGAAAAGGTGGGCGGGAGTGATTCCGTGCTGTGAACAGAAGTTTTCAACCCTTGCCATATCAACGGGGACTGCCTGAGATGCAAGAGTACCGTCCTCCGCATGAGCTCTGAGGTCAGCCGTGATTTCGCTTGCAGATTCAAAATTTTTCATCATATTGTCGAAGAACTTTTCAGCATTTCTAAATTCATCACTGCTTTCAGCCTTAATTTCATTCTCTGCATAATCAAAGTAGGTGTACCTTTCAGGCTCAATGTTACCGCCCTCGTACAGCGTTTTAAGCTGTTCAAAGAAGAGTGCAATGGACGCACCGTCAAAGATAAGATGGTGGAAATCCGAAAGCAGATATACCGCCTTTTCGGTTTCTGCAACCGAGATTCTGAACAGCGGTGCTTTCATAAGATTGTGCGGTTTTACAAAATCCTTTTTGTAGGCTTCAAGCTGTTCTTCCGTAAGCTTTTCAACGGGAACATTCGGTTTTGCAGAGTCAACATATGCCTGCTCAATATCATCGTTTTCAAGTGAAAGGTGAGTCATAATATATGGGTGAGCCTTGATTACCTTTACAACGCAGTCGGCAAGCTTTTGTGCATCGACTGATTTTGAAAATGTGAGAATTGACGGAATATTGTAAAGTGTGCTGTACGGATTTTTCATACAGTCAATATACACA
>ENA-OQDE01000046-OQDE01000046.1-human-gut-metagenome-genome-assembly--contig:-NODE-46-length-70002-cov-3.333953_pt1 | contig 70002 bp, 90 predicted proteins | sample MGYA00242768_ERZ504595 | MGnify/ENA primary metagenome ERZ504595 (study PRJEB26092, sample SAMD00036307) | human gut metagenome | host: Homo sapiens | study: EMG produced TPA metagenomics assembly of...
TTATACAGTAAAACTGTAAAAAATCTACCGCAACCTAAAAATCATTCTTCTGCCCATCGAAAAGAATAATATCGACATTTCCGTGCGTTTCACGAAAACGGCGGATCTCACATAATATTTCACTTTCGGACAGTCCATGCGGCAGCAGGACTTTGGAAGGCTCGCAGGATTCGTTTTCCTTTAGCAGTGCCTTTCTGTTTTCTCCAAGAAATCGATCCAGCCTGCTCATAAGATAAAATCCGAAAACAAATACGGCAAGCAGGCTGACAATCAGCAATAGCTCAGCCATCCTCATTCACCTCTGTTAAATGCGAAAACACTTTTGCAGTTCTTTGTAAGCACCGAGAACCAAAAGAGTGATCTTGTCCGTAAAAACGGTTTCCGGTGAAACTGCCATATTGATTTTTCCGTTCTCCTTGGTTGCCATAATATTGATGCTGTATTTTCTGCGGATATCCAGTTCTCCGACGGTTTTGCCGATCCATCCCTCCGGCACCTCTACCTCAAAAATGGCATGACCCTCATCAACCTCAATGTAATCCCGAATGTGGTCGGCGGTGTACCGAATAGCAGCCCAATTTGCTACCTGTTTTTCCGGGTAAATGACCTCGTCCGCTCCGTTCCGCAGAAGGAATTTTTCCTGCACATCACGCTCGGCACGGGATACAACTAATTTTGCGCCGAGTTCTTTCAGCAAAGAAGTGGTTTCCAGCGAGTTTTGAAAATTTCCGCCGATGGTGACGATGCACACATCAAAGTTTCCGATGCCGAGCGACCTTAAAAACTCCGTGTTTGTGCTGTCGCCGATCTGTGCATTGGTGACAATCGTCAGACTTTCATTGACTCTTTCTTCGTTGATGTCTACCGCCATCACCTCGTGTCCGAGCTTATTCAGCTGCAAAGCAATATGCCTACCGAATCTGCCGAGACCTATTAACAATATGTTTTTCATAATATAGTAACTCCTTTATCCGACTGTGATTTTTTCGAGCGGCAACTTTGCTCCACTATGATTTTTGTTGGAAACCGCCGCGTAAATCAGGGTAAGTCCGCCGACTCTGCCGAGATACATCAAGACGATCAAAATAAGCTGAGAAAGAACACCGAGCTGCGGTGTGATTCCAAGGGTAAGCCCGACCGTTCCGACAGCGGACGCCGTTTCGTAAAGGCAGGTGCTAAGCGGCAGACCTTCTGCCGTGCTGATAACAATGCCGCCGACAAAAAACAGCAGGAAATACATTACGGCAACGGCTGCGGCGTTTTTCACTACCGAACCGTCAATGCGCCTGCCGCAGACTTCGGCATCGTCCTTTTTGCGACAGACGGAGAATGCACTCAGAATCAGAACAGCAAGCGTGGTCGTTTTCATACCGCCTGCCGTGGAGCCGGGCGAGCCGCGACGAGCATGAGCAGGGTCATAATTGCCTTGGAAGAACCGGTCATAGCGGGAAGGTCAGCGGTATTGAAACCGGCGGTTCTCGGCGTGACAGACTGAAAAAGCGACGCAAGAATCCTTTCGGCGAGTGGCAGCCCCGTAAAATCGCAGAAGAAAAAGAATACTGCGGGAGCGATAATGAGGATTGCCGTTGTTACCAATATGACCTTACTTTGCATACGGTATTTTTTGAAATGCCACTTGTTTGTGTAAATATCGTCCCAGGTCAAAAATCCAATACCGCCCACAATAATTAAAAGCATAATTGTAATGTTTATCGCCGGATTTCCTATGTATCCCGTAAGTGACGGGTATTTGTTTTCGGCGGTGCCAAGTATGTCAAAACCGGCGTTGCAAAAGGCGGAAATCGAATGAAACGCCGCCATCCAAATTCCCTTAATACCGTAGTTTCCGCAAAATGTCGGCAGCATGACGATCATCCCGATAAGCTCGATCAAAAAAGTTCCCCGCACAATAAAACGAGTCAGGCGGACGATCCCGCCGACCTTAGGGGCAGAGATGGCATCCTGCATGGTACTGCGCTGCATCAGCGATATTTTTCTGCCGGACAGCATAGCGAAAAGTGCCGCAACTGTCACAACACCGAGCCCGCCTATCTGAATCAGCAGCAGTATTACCGTCTGCCCGAAAGCGGACCAATAACTGCCCGTATCCTGCACGACCAGCCCCGTAACGCAAACGGCGGAGGTCGATGTGAACAGCGCCTCGTGAAACGGCGTAACAACTCCGGCAGTCGATGAAAACGGCAGCATCAATATCAGCGCTCCAAGCACTATGACGCCGGCAAAGCCCAAAACGATCAGCTTAAAGGATGACAGCCGCTTTTTTCTATGTGTAATTTTAGGCATATATACTTCTCCTGTTTCTACTTGTTTACAAAGAGTATACCGTGAAATATAAAAAACGGTGTAATGATTCGGCACTCTGTATTAAGATTGCATTAAGGCGCTCATTCTTTAAATAAACAGCGCAGAACATAGCAAACGGCACAGACAAAGGCGGATCGTTTGTAACCGTTGTGCGGCTTGAAACAAAGCTCAGAGCCACTCTCACAGAACAACAAAAGGCTCTGTTCGAACAAATTAACAAACGGATGTAGAAATTACGACCGGAATGAGCTACAAGCGTTCACAAACGGATTTCGATTTGCATCGCGGCTAGCGTTTCAGGCTTTTCTCCAGCAGTATCAAAGCAACTCATAAATAGCTATATATAAATGTAAAAGGATGTTCCGTTTGGAGCGTCCTAATTTTTCCTTGCCTATGTTTTATATTTGTGTTTTGTTTTTCTTGGGATTGTCGGGCATATCAGTCATTTTTGACATTCTCACAAGCATTTCTTCTATGCCTTTTCTTCCTCTGTCTCTGTCGTCAATATTCATAACAACACTAAAATATGAGTGTCACAATGCGTGGTACTCCTTGATTTTATGCGGATATTTAGAAATACTTAAAAATCGTAACGCAGAATTTCACAGTTTTTAACACCGAAATCTGCATACTCCTCATTTGTCATATCGTTAAAATATGAGTTGACAACTCTTGCAATGCCGTTGTGAGCAACTAAAACACAAACCTTTCCGCTTGCTTTCACATCATCAAGCAGATTGTAAATTCTTTGTGCAAGGTGCAGCATAGACTCTCCGCCGTCATAACGGCTGACGAAATCTCTTTTGGCAATGCGAAACTCTTCGCCGTTTCTTGGCGTTCCCTCATATTTTCCAAAGTTTTGCTCGGTTAATCTCGGCTCTGCTTTTGCAGGAATTCCCGTGATTTCCGAAATGTGCTTTGCGGTTTTTTCGGCTCTCATAAGCGGAGAATAGAGGATGATATCTGCTTTTATATTCTCTGAAAGAATTTTCTTGCCCGTTTCAACAGCCTGTTCATGACCTTTTTCCGTGAGGTCAATATCCGTTGAACCGCAGATTTTATTTTCAACATTCCACACGGTCTGTCCGTGTCTGACAAAATACATATGTCCCATAAGCGTTCTCCTTGCAGTTTTTCTAAACACTATTTTAATTGAGCCGACAACGAAAATCAAGTTACAAAACAAATTTTTGCAAATAAATTGACAGCGGCAAAGTCAGCTGATATATTTGATATGTACAGTTCAAAATTAAAAACGGAGTGATTTGTATGAAGAAAACTTTGATTGTAATAGATATGCAGAATGATTTTATTGACGGCAGTCTCGGTACTGATGAGGCTGTGAAAATTGTGCCTAATGTACGCAAAAAGATTGAAGAATACCGTTCAAACGGTGATGAAATTATTTTTACAAGGGATACTCACGGTGAAGATTACCTAAACACTCCCGAGGGCAAAAAACTGCCCGTTGTACATTGCGTAAAAAATACTCACGGCTGGCAGATTGCAGACGGACTTGATGTTCCCGACGCAATTCATATTGACAAGCCGTCATTCGGCTATACTCATTGGGATAAATTCTGCTTTGAAAGAATCGAGCTTGTAGGACTTTGCACCGATATCTGCGTTGTGTCAAATGCGTTGATTCTAAAGGCACTTTTCCCGAACGCTGAAATCAGCGTTGATTCGGCTTGCTGTGCCGGCGTAACCCCCGAAACCCACAATTCCGCCCTCGAAACAATGAAAATGTGCCAGATTGATGTGGTGTGATTTAATAATAAAATATATTGTGATTTTAAGTTCGTGATATTGAATATATTAAAATACTTTGCGATAATTACTTGGTAAGGAAACGGTGGCGGCTGTTTCGACTCCCTTATCAGAGAGGGGGGTGATTGCGTGGAATACATAGCTGTGATAATCATCTTCACATTTTTTATTGTGTTCACCATAAAGAAACAACCGCCCTGTGTCGTGAACAGAGCGGTTAATCTTTAATTAATTTTTATTGTTCAAACTTACGAAACAGCTAAAGCCGTTTCCTTACTTGTATATTATCATTGATGAACAATTATGTCAATAAAAAACTTCAATTTCGGTTGACAAGAGATTGAAGTTTTATTTTTTGTATGTGCAAGTTTTTTAGAAAATTGAAGATTATTCAAAATTAATCAATTGTAAAATTTTTTGTATGAAGCTACTCGGAAAGTTCAAATATTCTTTCTATAACAGCTTTGAAAAATGGTAAATCTTTTTCCTGCTGATAATCCATATAACTCCAATGTGTGATATATCTCCATTTTGAAATCAACAATGATGTGGCTGTGCTGTAATCCGTATGTTTCAGCATTTTTTTAAGCTGATTGTAATCGGTAATATTTAAAATGTTTTTGTTATTATATTCATATTTTGAATCATTGAAACTGCCTAATTTAAATCCCATTTTTACCAAATCATTACCGAAATTCATTTCAAAATCATGAATATCCATAGAATTATTGATGAATTTTTCGTAGTATGGTTTTAGCACCTTAGCGGTATTTTTTCTTCCGTTTATGTATGAAATAGGATTTTGCGTCATATTTACTAAATTGGCAATGTTTTTGTTTATGTAAATATTCGGCTTATTAACTGCTTGACAGGTGCAGTATTTGCGATTTGACCTTGAAAGATTTTCTTTGCACAATCGTGGATAGAATGGAGTTTCCACACCTGAAGAATACCACTTCATATTTTCATAAACTCCGACAATCAGTCCGTGATTTACAGCAATAAGATAGTCGCAATTTTCTGCTCGTTTGGTGTCGATTATCCAATGACCTCTAGCACATTCCATAACTTGGCTGTCTGACATATCGTATTTATAAAGCGAATTTATTTTAACAATTAAAAGATTGCGGAAAATATCTTCTTTTGAAAGAATTTCAGCACCGTAAATTTTTTCAAAATCTTCAGCTGTAATAACAGGTGCTGTGTGGTGTCCCGAAACCACATTAGTCAGTGATTGAGAGTCAATGTAGTTCATTATATTTATCAAAGTCGATTCGGCAACGAATGCCTCTTTTTCCGAAAGACCATATGATATAATTAGTTTTTTGATTTTGTTACCCGATGAGAGTATTTCTTTTATACGATTCGACTTATTTGAGTTATCGAGTTTTTCTTCGTGTTGAAAAATACGGTTGTTAATTCCTTTGCCTATGTAAAATATTTTGTTATCTCTTGGATCTGCAAGGGCATAAACATAGTAACCTAATTTTTGTTTTACCTTATCGGAAAAGCCATTCATAAGAAACATACCTTTCAGCTTAATTTATTTAATGATACCATAAATGTTAAATACGGTAAAGCGTTGTTTTGTGTACTTGATTTATACAAATACGGTCGGGAAAATTCGGTGTATTGTTTTACACCTGTCTTCCCGACCGCATTTTTTATTATTACCTATTTTTAAAAATCATTCTTCCATTTGCTTGCCGAGGAATGCGGCGGCTGTTTGTGCAAGCTTGATTTCGGCATTTGTCGGGATTTTGGTCTGTTCGCCTGTGAGCATAACTACCGCACCCGAAACATCTCCGGCGGCAATAATCGGATAGATTACCGATGCATAGTGTTCAATGCCCTCAATCGGCTGAATATCGCCGAGTGTCTGCTGTGTTGCCGAATAGGTTTTGCGATTTTCCATATATCCCTCAAGCACGGTTGTTACCCTGCGCTCAAGAAATTCACGCTTTGAAACCCCTGCGGCGGCGATTACATGGTCACGATCTGTTATGATTGTCGGCATTGAGCTGATTTTGGCAAGCACATCTGCGTATTGTGACGCAAACTCCGCAAGCTCTCCGACAGGCGAATATTTTTTAAAAATAACCTCGCCGTCCGTTGCGGTATAAATTTCGAGCGGATCTCCCTCACGAATACGAAGCGTCCGCCTGATTTCTTTCGGTATAACCACTCTTCCGAGATCGTCGATTCTTCTGACGATTCCTGTTGCTTTCATATTAAAAACTCCCTTCGGACAATTTTGCCCTTTGTCTGATACATATTCAGCAAATTATTTGCAGTAATATTGTTTGATTCATACAGTTTTTTATACCGAAATTTCTTTGGTGACATATTTTTACAACATATAAAAATATAACTTTATCACGATTTAGTTAATCGTAACCACCTAAATTGCAAAATAATCTTGACTTAGCAAAAACAGTGGTTTATAATTTAGTTAATCGTAAATAACTAAATCGTAAATGAGTAATTTGCAAACGGTCAGAGGTGAGAATTTTGTTTATAGGCAGAAAGAATGAGCTTTTACAGCTTAACAGATTGTATAACAGCGGAAAATTTGAATTTGCCGTCATATACGGTCGCCGCCGTGTAGGAAAAACGGCTATCATAAACGAGTTTGTCAAGGATAAAAACGCAATTTGTTTCACAGGAGTTGAAACAAATGCAAAGCAAAATCTTGAAAATTTGAGCGAGTGTATTCTTGAATTTTCAACAGGAATGAAAACGGATACTGCTTTTTCAAACTTTCAGTCGGCACTTGAATATGTTTTTAAATTGTCAGAGAACAAAAGAATCGTCCTTTGCCTTGACGAATATCCGTATGTAGCAAGGGCATCAAGAAGTCTTGCATCAACACTGCAAATGTTAATTGACAAATATAAAGACAGTTCAAAGTTGTTTCTTATTCTCTGCGGTTCATCAATGTCATATATTGAGGACCATGTGCTTGCATACAAAGCTCCTTTGTATGGCAGAAGAACGGCTCAGTTTAAGATTTTGCCGTTTGAATTTTGTGAGGCTTGTGAGTATTTTAACGGGATGTCACCTGAAGATAAGGCGCTTGCTACGGGCTTGTGGGAGGTACACCGCAATATCTCTTGCAGATTAACAACAAAATTTCAATAGAGGATAATATAAAAAATATTTTTCTGAATCCTGTATCGGCTCTGTATGAAGAACCTAACAATCTTTTGAAACAAGAGGTAAGAGAGCCGGCTATTTATAATGCCGTGATTACGGCAATTGCTACAGGTGCATCTAAAATATCCGAAATTTCAACAAAGGTTGGAGAAACCTCAAGCACTTGTGTTGCTTATGTCAAGAATCTTGTTGCTCTCGGAATTGTGAGAAAAGAAGTGCCGTACGGTGAAAAATCCACAAAGAAAACAATTTATTCTATCGAGGATAATATGTTCAGATTTTGGTATCGTTTTGTGCCGGAAAATTCTTCGATAATTTCAAGAGGTGCGGTTGAACTTGCGTACAGTCGAATTGCACCGTATTTGTCGGATTATATGGGTGCTGTGTTTGAAGAAATCTGCAAGCAGTATTTGTGGAAAAGGTTGCTGAACGGTGATTCCGAAATTGATTTTACGGATATCGGCAGATGGTGGGGAACAAATCCAAAAACAAGACAACAGGAAGAAATTGATATAATCGGCTCGGCAGATAAAAATACGGCTCTTTTTGGTGAATGTAAGTGGCGTAATGAAAGTGTTGACCTCGGTGTTCTTGAAACACTTGTTGAACGCAGTAAGCTTTTTAATTTCAGCAAAAAGCATTTTTATATTTTTTCAAAATCCGGTTTTACAAAGGGTTGCATTGATAAGGCAAATGAACTCGGAAATGTCAGCCTGATTGCTTATGATGATATTTTAAAATATAATAACGAAAATTAAATGTAAAAATCCCCGTCGGAGAAATCTGACGGGGATTTGACTTTGTTGTAAGCGATTACGCTTTTTTGGATTTTGAGGTGATTTTATCTGCGATTTTGGTAACTATGACGCAGAGGATGATTGTAAAAACCATATCCGGCAGAGTGTTGCCGACGATAATGTCAACATTCATCAGGAAACGATATGCCGCAAAGCCTGCAAGCCATACTATGATGTTGCAGATGTCAACGGCTTTGCTTGCTCTGTCTTTTTTGAGAATGAAAAAGTCTGCAATCTGAATGGCAATCATCGGGGCAAATACCGAACCGATGAGATAGAGAAAATCGGTGATGTCATCCATAGGATAAACAATTGCGGCGATTACACCTACTATTGTTACTGCAACGGCAACATATTTTCCTTTGAGTTTTGAGAATATCGACTCACTCGAAATTCCTGCCGAGTAAGCGTCAAGGAAGGTTGTTGTAACTGTTGAAAGAATTACAATTACAAGACCTGCAATGCTGAGTCCTGATTTAAGCATGATTTTTGCAATATCGCTTTCGCCAGTAAGGATAGACGCACTCATACCGATTATGTACATCCAACAGCTTACCGCACCGTAAACAAGTGTGCTTGCGAGAGTTGCCTTGAACGGCTTTTCCGCCTCTCTTGTGTAGTCGCTGATGAGCGGTAACCATGAAAGCGGCATTGCTACCGAAAGCTCAACTGCCGCACCGAATGACATTGAGTCATCGCCTGCCGCACCCATGCCGTTGCCGTTTCCGAAAATAAAGAAACACATCACGATTGTGAGAATGAACAGTGCCGCCATTGCGATTGTGTTGAGCTTGCCGAGGTTTGAAATGCCGACAAGAATCCAAAGTACAATCAATGCACCGATTACGATACAGGCAATCCACCTGCCTGTGTCGCCCATATTCAGGATACTGTTCACGGAAAGTGAGCCGTCATAAATCATAATGGCTGTCCAGCGACAAGCTGAATAACATTGAGGACAGAGAAAAGAAGTCCGCCCTTGTTGCCAAAGCTCATTTTTACGGTTTCCATTGAGCTTTTACGGCACTTACCGCCGATGAGTCCTGCACAAAAGAGCATTGCACATCCGATTATGTGACCGATGACTACGCTAAAATGCCCTTTTCAAAACCTAACGGAGCAAAGTATGTACCTGTGAGAATTTCGGCGATTGAAACGCCTGCTCCGAACCATATCAAACTGTTTTCAAATACACTTGTCTGCTTTTTCATTGCTCTGCCTCCGAATTTTCTTTTGTAAATTTACTTTGAATGTCAAAAGCGTGGTTCATTGGACCGCTGCCTTTGCCGAGGTCAAGCATTGCCGCAAGTGCGCCTGAAATATAATCCTTTGCACGCTTTACAGAAGCGTCAAGGTCAAAGCCTTTTGAAAGATTAGCGGCTATCGCACTTGAAAGTGTACAGCCTGTTCCGTGTGTGTTGGGATTGTTGATTCTTTTGCCGTTGTACCATGTGTAGGTGCCGTCTTTAAAGAGCAAATCGTTTGCATCGTTAATCTGATGTCCGCCCTTGCAGAGAACCGCACAACCGTACTTTTCGCTGATTATTTCAGCGGCTTTTATCATTTCTTCCTCATTTGAAATTTTCATTTCAGAGAGAACTTCCGCCTCCGGAATATTCGGTGTAAGAACTGTTGCAAGCGGAAAGAGATGCTCTTTGAGAGTGCTTACCGCCTCGTCGCTGATAAGCTTTGCTCCGCTTGTTGCCACCATAACCGGATCGACAACAATATTTTTTGCATCGTACTTTTTCAGCTTGTCCGAAATTGTTTTGATAAGGCTTGATGAAGAAACCATTCCGATTTTTACGGCATCGGGATAAATATCCGTAAAGATACTTTCAAGCTGTTCACCCAGAAATTCGGGTGTGGATTCCATAATTGCCGTAACGCCGGTTGTGTTCTGTGCGGTAAGTGCGGTGATTGCGCTCATGGCATAAACACCGTTTGTTATCATAGTTTTAATATCCGCTTGAATACCGGCGCCTCCGCTGCAGTCACTGCCAGCGATTGTTAATGCTGTTTTCATTTTAATCTCCTCTTTGCATTAATTTTTTACAGCGACAAAAGGTGGTGCCCCCAATCTGCCGCTTTTTCAAAGCTGTCTGCGTAGTAATCGCAAACGGCTTTTATTCTGTTTTTGTCATTCCTGCTCGATTCGTCATACACTCCCACCGTTTTGAAACCTGCCTTGTGAGCAGTTTCTGCGGCAAAAACAGCGTCCTCGAATACAAGCGTTTCACTCGGAGCTGTTCCGAGTTTATCTGCACAGGCAAGGTAAATGTCGGGACTTGTTTTGCCTTTTCCGATTTGTGAACAGGTCACAATGTCCGTAAAATATTTTAGAATACCGAGCCTTTCAAATGCCTTTTTAATATGCGTTTTGTCGCTTGATGTTGCAATAATCATTTTGATATTGTTCGATTCCAAAAACTGCAAAATTTCTTTTGTACCGTTTTTTAAACCGACCTCATAAAAGTAAAAATCTTCAATGATTTTCAGCACACCCGAAACTATTTCATCAGTTGAAAAGGAAAGAGCATACTGCTTTTTCATATACTCCGCACCCTCCGTCAGACTCATATCACAGAGCTTTTCGGAAAGTCCGTTTTCGGCTGTTTTGCCGACAGACGAGAGGTAACGCTCTCCTGCGTTATCCCATATCTTCATTGAATCGAGAAGTGTGCCGTCAACATCAAATATTGCAGATTTAATCATTTGCAACCGTCTTTTCCGTAAGTGCTTTAAGCTCTGCTGTTGCCTTTGTAATATCGGGCTGAGCGAAAATAGCACTGATAACGGCAATGCCAACGATACCTCTGCCCTTGAGTTCCGTAACATTTTTGGAGCTGATTCCGCCGATTGCGATTACAGGAATGTCAACAGCCTCACAGATTTTCTGAAGTTCATCGTGTGAAACATCGTCTGCGTCGTCCTTTGAGCCTGTTTTGAAAACTGCTCCGACTCCGAGATAATCTGCTCCGTGATTCTGAGCAAGAAGAGCCTGTTCAACAGTCTGAGCCGAAACACCGATGATTTTGTCGTCACCGAGAATCTTGCGGACATTGCCTGCCTCCATATCACTCTGACCGACATGAACACCGTCAGCGTCAATTTCTTTTGCAATTTCTACATTGTCATTGATTACGAACGGAACGTTGTACTTTTTGCAGAGTTTCTGAATTTCAAGAGCCTCTTCAAGAAAATGCTTTTGGTCAAGGTTTTTTTCTCTTAACTGAATGAATGTTGCGCCGCCTTTGATAGCCTTTTCAACCTGACTGCAAAGTGTTTCACCGTTAAGCCATGCTCTGTCGGTTACGGCATAGAGCAACAAATCTTTTTTATCGCAATTCATACTTTGCTCCTTTTTCAAGTGTTTCGGCATCCATATTATAGATAGCGTCAATAATTCGGTTGCGGTATGTTGAGTTGCCGTCTGTTTCTGCCATATTTGCAAAAGCGATTTCGCCTGCAAGTCCCATTGTACAAACTGCTGCGGCAGTTGCCTCAAGAACATTGTCGGGATTTGCAACGATAAATGCAGTTGTCATACCCGAAAGCTGACAGCCTGTTCCTGTGATTTTGCTCATCTCGGGACGACCGTTGCGGATTACATAGCACTTTTCGCCGTCACTTACAAGGTCAATAGCGCCTGTGATTGCAATTACGCATCCCGACTTTTTGGCATAATCCTTTACAAATGCAACTGCGTTATCGAGATTTTCTTCTGTTACCGCATCCGATACATCGGCATCAACACCCTTTGTTGTGCCGCTTCCGAGTGCAAGAGTTTTGATTTCCGAGATGTTACCTCTGATAACATCAAATTTGATTTCTTTTGCAAGCTTAACCGCTGTGTCTGTGCGGAGCTTGCTTGCGCCTGCGCCGACAGGATCAAGTAAAATCTTGTGAGAAAGTTCATTAGCTTTTTTGCCCGCAATGAACATACCCTCAATTGAGTTTTTGTTAAGTGTACCGATGTTGATGTTAAGACCGCCGCAAATGCTTGTGATGTCGGCAACATCATCGGGTTCGTCTGACATAATCGGACTTCCTCCGCAAGCGAGAAGTACATTTGCAACATCGTTTACTGTTACATAGTTTGTGATGTTGTGTACAAGCGGTACATTTTTTCTTACATTTTCAAGACAATTTCCAATCATAGCGGATTCTCCTTTATAAAAATAAAACGGACGCACCAACAAAAGGTGTGTCCGTAAAGGCTCGCTGTTTCCCTCCGTTGGCATTATCCAAATCAGGTCATAGGTCGAGGCATTCAGCCTCCTCTCAGCCGACTAACTTGTCAGCTCCCTTACTTATAATATACAATTTGTGTCGTAATTTGTCAATGAAAATTTGGCAAATAGTCACCGAGAACGATTAGTACGAATCTACCCTCAGTAAAATCTTCTGTATTCAGTATATCTTTTATGTAAAAAAATACTGATTTTTAAATATCAGTTGACTTGAAGAAGAAAAAACAGTACAATAAAAATAAACAGATAATATGGTTGAATTTGCTGTTGTAAAGGGGTTTTCCTCGAATTTATTTTTTGTTGGACAGGAGAAGAAGTATGTTTTGTAAAAATTGCGGAAGGCAGTTATTGCCTAATGAAAAGTTTTGTGCCGATTGCGGAGCGCCTGCACCCGTACAGGAATCAGCTGTACAGAACGAACAGCCGATTGCAGAAAATCAGTCGGTTGAACAGACTGCCGATATGAATGTTCGGAATGAACAGACACAGCCTGTTGAAAATCATCAGACTGACGCATATAATCAGATGCCTGCAAATGATTATTCCGCACCGCAGTATCAGACAGTTAATGCACAGGGCGGATATAATCAGTATCAGAACGGTCAGCAGGGCGGATATTCTTATGATTATAACAATCAGGGCGTTCAGCACAGTATGCACAGCCGATTCCAAAGAAAAAGTCAAAGACACCGTTTATAATTACAGCGTGCGGCATTGCGGTTGCACTCGTTGTTGCAATTGCGGCATTCTTTATATTTAACGGACTTAACAAAGCCACTCCCCAGGGACAGATTCAGGGTACATGGATTGCCGAGGAGGACGGAGTAAGCCTACAACTTGAGTTCAAGCCTGACGGAACAATCGGTATCCCGAATGCAAAAGAGCTTGGCAAGCTTATTTCAAGTTATGCCGGCAGTTCCGATTACGGCGATTTAATAAACTATGATGAGATTTTTAATTTGATTGATATGAAGTACAGCATTGATGATGAAAAAACTCTTTCAATCAGCCTTGAGGTGTCTTTTGTAAATCAAAGTCAGTCGCAGTCACTCAAATGGTCTGACGATCCCGCAAACGGCGGTTCGGATACATGGGGAATCGACGGCGATACTCTCTACATAGCCGGCACAAAGCTGACAAGAATCAATAACTGATATTGTCTTAAAAAATTCGTAAAAACAAGGTCACGGTTCAAAATCGTGACCTTTTGTTGTGTGGAATATACAGCTCTGCCAAAGGGATTTCGTTGTTGTCCGATGAACGATACTGTATGACAATCACTTTGTGTTTTTGTGATAATTCTATTTATCACAAAATATGTGTGCTTACTTGCGGGCGGATAATATCTGCCCTTACAGATTTGTACAAAAAGAAAAGACAGCACAATTTCTGTACTGTCTTAGTTGGAGCGGATGACGGGGCTCGAACCCGCTACCTCCACCTTGGCAAGGTGGCGCTCTACCAGATGAGCTACATCCGCATTTTATTGGTGCCTCCGGGCGGAATCGAACCACCGACACGGGGATTTTCAGTCCCCTGCTCTACCGACTGAGCTACAGAGGCAAAAATTGGCGACCCGGAACGGGTTCGAACCGTCGACCTCTAGCGTGACAGGCTAGCGTTCTAACCAACTGAACTACCGGGCCAAATATGGTGGGAACAACAGGGCTCGAACCTGTGACCCTCTGCTTGTAAGGCAGATGCTCTCCCAGCTGAGCTATGCTCCCACATGCCTTTGTCGCTCTATCGAAGTTCTGTTGAATTTCGAATATCTCTCAGCGACAGATATTATAATACTACAACTTGTTCAAAATGTCAACACTTTTTTGAAATTTTTTTCATTTTTATGAGTGACATCACGAACATTTGCGACAAGGCCTTTAAAAATCTTTATTCTTTGCTGTTTTTCTCTGCAATCAACTTTTCAAGGTCATCCTTTGTAAAGACATATTTCTTATTGCAGAAGTGACAGGTTGCAACGGCAACACCCTGTTCATTGACCATAGAACGGATGTCATCATCGCTGAGGGTACAAAAATAATTTTCAAGCTTTTCTTTTGAACAACCGCAAACATACTTAACAGGGTTTTCGTCAAGCACTTCAACCTCAAAGCCTTTGAGGGCTGTTTTGCAGATATCGAGAATACTCATACCCTTTGCAAGCATAGTTGTAACGGTTCAAGCTCTGCAATATTCTTTTCCAGCTTGTCAATAACAGTATCGTCTGCACCCGGAAGAAGCTGAATAAGCAATCCGCCTGCAAGCAAAACCTCGCCGTCCTCTTTGTCAATCAGCACACCCAAGGCACAAACTGTGGGAATCTGTTCGCTTGTTGCGTAGTAGTTTGCAATATCCTCGGCAATTTCACCGCTGACAAGCTCAACCTGACCTATGTACGGATCGCCTGAACCGTAGTCACGCATAACATTTAGCATGCCTGTTCTGCCGACTGCTTTTGCAACATTGATTTTGCCGTTTTCGTAATATTCCGTCGGGCAGTCTGCATTGCCGACATAGCCCTTTACATTGCCGCTGCTGTCGCCGACTGCAATAACGGGACCGAGTTCACCGTCACCCATTACACGGAGGTTGACTGACGCATCTTTCTGCTTGAGCATATCGCCCATAATTGAGGTTGCACACAAAAGTCTGCCGAGTGCGGCTGTGGCACTGCGTGAAAGATGGTGAATCTTCTTTGCGGTAAAAACTATGTCGGAGGCATCAACGCAAGCCGCCATAATCGCACCGTCAGATGTAATACAACGAATTATTTTATCCATATCGGTTATCCTTTCGATTCATTAAACTCTTTGTTGCGTGATTTTTTCATCCTTGCAACATAAATTGCCCTCTGTTCATCCGTTTTCGGGCCTTCAAGTGTAAGGTCGCCGTAAACAGCCTCTACTTCAAAACCCGCATCCGTGAGCATTTTTCTGATTTCATCATCTGTATAGGCTCTTTCCGAAAAGCTTTCGGACGAACGATAATACACACCGTTTTCTTCCTCAAAGAAATCAAGGTCGATTTTTACCTTGTTATCATCTTCGGGAGTGTTTTGCCATACGCAGAAAACGCTGTCGTTTTCATACACAAAGGTATTATCCGCAAGAACATTTTTATGCTTGTACACCGTGTTGACATCAAAAATAAACAAACCGTCATCGTCCATAAAAAGTCCCACACGGTCAAATGTTTTTGCAACATCTTCAATTTTTGTAAGATGATTTATGCTGTCGAGAGTACAAACACAGGTATTTATTGTACCATACAAGTCAATACTCTGCATCTTCTGCCTTAAAAACAGGATATCAAGCCCTTCTTCGGAGGCACTTTGCATTGCCTCGCTGAGCATTTCCATACTGTAATCAATTCCGAAAACATCCACTCCCCGCTTTTTCAAAAGTCGGGTAAGAGTTCCTGTTCCGCAGGCAAGGTCAAGCGTTATGCCCATATCATGACCGAAACTTTCGGCAAGCTTCAAAATATAGTCACAGCGTTTTTTATAGCAGGCGTCCTGCATAAGTCCGTCATAAAATCGGGCAAATGACAAATAGCTCGGCATTACTCTTTTTCTCCGTTTTTAATTCGGTCAAGCACAAGCGTGTAGCCGTATGTATCGTTGTCAAACAACGCTCTTTTCACTCGGCTGATAGTTGCGGTTGACGCACCTGTTTCCTTAACAATTTCGGTATATACTTTTTTTTCGGTAAGCATTTTTGCAACAACAAGACGCTGTGACATGGCTTTAAGCTCTGCACTTGTGCATAAATCTTCAAAAAAGCGATAGCAATCTTCCTCGTTTTCAAGAGAAAGAATTGCCTTGAATAAATAGTCGGTAGAATCATTTTTCAGCTTTGAATTCAAAACCGTTTCCTCCTTAATTTTGTTTCCGTAAATTTTGCAAACAATATGTTTTCATACACTAAAATTTTAACACACAAAAGTACGAAAGTAAAGTAAAAACTGCTTTTTCGTCTTTTTTTACGAAATTTGCCTGTGATTTTTTACACATAAATTTATGCAAACACAAAACAGCCGTCCGACTGAACAGCTGTTTTGCACTTACGGTTAAATGTTTTTCTTTATAGTATCGAGAGCGCCTTTTTCAATACGGCTGACCTGTGCCTGTGAAATTCCTATTTCAGCCGCAACCTCCATCTGAGTTTTGCCACGGAAAAACCTCATTGAAAGAATCCGCTTTTCCCTGTCCGAAAGATTTGTAATTGCCTCTTTTACGGCAATTTCTTCAAGCCATGTTGAATCGTCATTCTTATCGCCTATCTGATCCATTACATATATAGTATCGTTTCCGTCCGAAAACACGGGTTCATAAAGCGACACCGGCTCGACAATTGCCTCAAGCGCAAGCACACCTGTTCCTTTGGCATCTCCATAATTTTGGCAATTTCTTCAACAGTCGGCTCACGGTTATTTTTATTTGTGAGCTGTTCTTTTATCTGCATTGCACGGTAAGCCGTGTCCCTCATTGAGCGTGAAACCCTGACTGAGTTGTTGTCACGCAGAAACCGTCTGATTTCACCGATTATCATAGGCACTCCGTAGGTGCTGAATCTTACATCAAGAGTCGGATTAAAATTGTCAATCGCCTTGATAAGCCCGATTACACCCACCTGAAACAAATCGTCGGGATTTTCGCCCCTGTTTGTAAATCTTTGAATTACGGACAGCACAAGCCGCAAATTTCCGTTAATCATCTTGTCTCTTGCCTTTTTCTTTTCGGCAGGAGAACCGTTTTTGATTATATTAAGCAGTTCCCGTTTTTCGCTTTCTTTGAGCAGTTTAAGCTGTGATGTGTTTACTCCGCAGATTTCAACTTTTCCGTATTGCAAAGAATTACCCCCGAATCTGAATTTTAATCGGTTTTGTCTTTACAATAGTTATTGACGGTTTTATCGCTTTTATACTTTGAGTAATTTTTTTAAAAAGTTTTCTAAACTTTAAAATTGTACATTGACAATGGTACAATCAAATGGTACAATTTAAGTGTAGAATTAGCCATGTTATACAAATTCGCATATAAATCATTAAAAGGAGGACGGCTATGTTTACAATTGATTTCACAAGCCGTGTGCCGATTTACGAGCAGATTTGCAACAATGTAATCAGACTTGCATCGGCGGGTGTGTTCAAATCGGGTGACAGACTGCCGCCTGTACGAACGGTTGCAAAAGAAATCGGAGTAAACCCGAATACCGTTGCAAAGGCATACCGCACGCTTGAAATTGACGGCTACATTTACTCAACTGTCGGCAGAGGAACATTTATGACCGACAAGCTGACAAAAGACACGGCATACAGAGATATGGCTCTGAAAGCATTCAGAGAAGCCACCAAAAATGCAGAACTGTACAGCGTTCCCCGCCAACAGCTTATTGACATTATTGACGCCATATACGAAGGAGGCGGTAAGAATGATTGAGGTCAATCACATAACAAAAAGGTTCGGTAAGGTAACTGCCGTTGATGATTTTACGCTCGACATAAACCGAGGCTCCGTACTCGGCATTGTCGGAAGCAACGGCGGCGGAAAGTCAACACTTCTGAGAATTTTGTCAGGTGTGTTTGATGCTGACAGCGGTGAAGTTAAAATTAACGGTCAGAACATTTATAACAATCCGTCTGTTAAGGGCGAATGTTTTTTATTCCCGATTTTCCGTATTTTTCAAACAGCGCAACACTCGAAAACACGGCATATCTTTACCGCAGTCTTTACCCGAATTGGAACGAGAACGCTTTCAGACAATTTTGCTCCGTGTTTCCTATTGACCCTGATGCAAAAATAATTGATATGTCAAAAGGTATGCAAAGACAGGCGGCTTTGATATTGGCAATTTCAACCTGTCCGAGATATCTTTTGCTTGATGAAATTTTTGACGGACTCGATCCGGTTGTCCGCCGTCTTGTAAAGAAAATTCTCATTGACAATGTTTCCGCAAACGATATGACCGTTGTCATTGCGTCACACAATCTGCGTGAGCTTGAAGAATTGTGCGACAGAATCTGCCTTATCCACAAGGGCAAGTTGCTTCTTGAGCGTGAAATTGACGAAATCAAGCTTGGACTCCGCAAGGTTCAGGTTGCGTTCACGGAAGTTCCCGACAATTCGTTCTTTGAAGAAATCAATGTTATCAATTTGTGGAGAAACGGAAATATATTCAACCTTACAATCAGAGGAACGGAAGATGAGTTTATGCCAAAGCTTGAGGAGCGTAAACCTCTTTACATTTCAGCCGTTCCGATGACATTGGAGGAAATTTTTATAAGTGAAATGGGGGCAGCAGGTTATGACGCAGAAAACATCATTTAAAAGCAGAATGAAACAGGCATTTTCATTCTTCCGCAGTGACCTGAGAGCCTGTACTCCGTTGCTTGTGGTATTCGGACTTATCTCGGCTGTAACGGTTGTAATCTGCTACACAATATGCGTTGTGCTTGGTGAGGACATGACCTTTACAGGTGCGTTGTTAAGCCTTAACTTTCTGGGAGTTACGAACTCAGGCACAGGCATAATCGAGATTTTCCAGTATTCATCGGCAAACCTCATTTATCTTATTTCAATAATATTTACAATCATCTACACGGTGCGAATTTATTCGTATCTGCACAATAAACGCAAGGCTGATTTGTACGGTTCTCTGCCGATTGGAAGGTCAACGCTGTTTGTCACAAAAACAGCGTCGGCATACCTCATGTCAATTATCCCGACATTATTTTTCCTCGGAGTGATTTCAATTATCACGGTCTGCACAGGAAATTCCGTAATAAGCGAGCTTAGTTCGATGTTCCTCAAAATATGCCTCGGAACACTTGCATCAATCGCATTTTTCGGTCTTATTGCAATTTGTTGCGGAACAATGCTCAACTCCGTGCTTATGTTCATTGCGGTTTGCGTAGCTTATCCGCTTTCCGCAATCTTCATCAAAGGCATTGTTGTGGGCTGTTTTGACGGCTTTTATGTTGGCATTTTCAAAGACAGCATTATTATGAACGCACTCAATCCGCTTGCCGCATATGACGGAATCAACATTATTTACTGGCTGATTTTCTCGGTTGCTTGTATTGTTCTCGGTGCTTTTCTTGCAAAAAAGAGAAAAGCGGAAAGAGCGCAGTCGGCATTTGCATTCCACCTTCCGTGCTACATAATCAAGGTGCTTGTTTCATTCCTTGCAGGCATGTTCCTCGGTGTGCTTTTCGGCTCGGTAAATGTTCTGGGCGGATATGCGGGTTTTGTTTTCGGATTTATTCTTGCAAGCGTTCCCGTTTACATAATAGTTCATCTTATTTTGTACAGAGGCTTTTCAAAGCTTATCAAAACCTCGATTCCGCTCGGTGCGTTAATTATTGTAAGCTGCGTCGGTGTTGCTCTCTGCTGTTTTGACGCATTCGGCTACAACAGTTATGTACCGAAAACTCAGGATATCAAGAGTGCCGGATTCTATGACGCAAATTCAAACTATCAGGCAAAAGGCAGTGCTGTCGGCAAAAATCTTAAAGATATGGCTGACGATATTACAGACAAAGACACAATCGCAAATATCCTGGAGGCACATTACCAACTTGTAGACAACCGCAATTATTCGGTAAAGAACAAGTTCAAAAACACTTGGGTTCAATGTTCAAGGACAATGTTCCTGTATTCAGCGAGATTTCAAAAAATCCCGATTACGCATTTGCCTACACTCTCAACAACGGTAACATCGTTACAAGAACATACAGCTCTGCATCGGCTTTTGAAGAAACTGAGAGCTATCTTTCAAGCACTTATAACGAACTTGACACATCCGACATCATCTATTCAAAGGGCTATATCAAGGCATACAGTCCGCTTGTAAAGGCTGATTACAAGGATATTAACACATTTATCGTTGCAGGCTTTGACGGCAAAGCAACTGACGATAAGCATCCTGATTTTGTATCAAGCAAAATTATTTATACTGATTATACTGATGATGACGGAACAGTAAGTTATTCTAAAAATTACAAAAATGCAGCCGAAAAAATTAAAGAGGCTTTTCTCAAAGACCTTGATAATTGCAGTAACGAGGACTTTGCGAAAATAGATCAAATGACCGAGTATGCAGATCATGCGCTTGATGTTGCCTATGTCAATTACGGTGAATACGAAAGCTTTATAAAATCCGAACCCGATGCTGTATGTGTGATTGCGATTGCAACAGGTGATGTTAATTCGTATTACGAAGGAATAAGAAATATGGATTCTTACAACGCAATACTGCCGCAAGAACACAGGTTGTTTATACTGTTCCCAAAAGCTTTAAAAACACTATAAAAGCGTTGCAGGAGCTTGGTATTCTGAACAGCAAGCTGTATATGGACAAGGATTATCTTCCGGGTGATTCAACATCTTATAAGGAATACACAGGCGAATATTACTACGATGATTACACCTCCTCATCCGATTTGTATGACTATACAGATGATTCTTATATTGACGACAGCGAATATCGATACAGGCACTACACTACAGGAAAGCAGGATTTTAAATGGAACTTTACAACGGACGACCAATCGACTTAACAGGCAGAGAAGACCGTGAAATCAGAGTATATGACCTTCTCGACAGCCTTGGAATTGAATATCAGCGAACCGACCACGGACACGCTGACACAATGGAAGCTTGCAACGAGATTGACGCTGTGCTTGATGTGCTGATTTGCAAGAATCTTTTTCTGTGCAACAGGCAGAAAACCGACTTCTATCTTCTTATGATGCCGGGTGACAAACCTTTTAAAACAAAGGAGCTGTCAAAGCAAATCGGAAGTGCAAGACTTCGTTTGCGACTCCCGATTTTATGCTCGAATTTCTCGACATCAAGCCGGGTGCGGTGAGCGTTATGGGGCTTATGAATGACAAGGACAACCGAGTAAGACTTCTTGTTGACGAGGATGTTCTCAAGGGCGAATATGTCGGCTGTCATCCGTGTGTAAACACCTCAAGTTTAAAAATCAAAACAGCCGATGTTTTCGGAAAGTATCTTGATGCGGTTCACCACACCGCAACAACCGTAAAGCTTATCGGTGAAGATTAAGTATAGAAATCATTAAAGTATTAAACGGCAACGGGATAAATTTTTCGTTGCCGTTTCGTTTTTACAGAACATAACTGCCCCCGAACCTTTGAAAGATTCGGGGGCAGTTGTCTGAATATTAAGAAAAATGAGTGTCAATTATTTGATTTACTTTTCAATCTTTTTTCTGTAAGAAAGAAACATTGCACCGCTTGCAACGAGCATTACAAGTGCAACCGAAACAGCAGTCATCGGGTTGCCTGTCTGAACTGCACCGTTGCCCCCTGTTGCAGATTTTGTTACTGTATCCTTTGTTGCAGTATCTTTTGTTGAAGAATTGCCCTTTGAAGGAACTCCGTTTGCATAGTAGTTAACCTTGAATGTACCTGTAACCTCTGTTGAATACTCTTCATCTTCAGGAAGATTGAGCCATTCGTTTACATCACCCATAACATCAACTTCAAGATTTGTCATTGTGTCATCAGGGCGAACATAAACAGGACTTATATATACCATATCTTCCTCTGTGCCGTCAAAGTCTTTGTGTAAGTTTTGCCTGTAATTTTATCCTTTACAGTAACTTCAAGACCTTTAAATTCGGGATAGAAATATGTTTCATCGTAGTATTCCTTGCTTTCGGGACTTCCGTCATACGGCATATCAGCTCATAGAAGAAATCTGTATCAGCCTTTGTGTAGTTCACCTTTTCGGGTGCTTTTACAGAAACCACTTCGTAACGGTCATCAAGTTCAGGTACATCCGGCCATATGTTTTTAAAGTTGATTTTATAGCTTGTCTGTGCATCCTGATATGATACATTTACAGTATACTCTCTGTAAATCATACCGTAAAGCTTTGAGTTTAATTCAGTAACAATTTTTTTAAACTCATCCTCGGTCATATCTTCTGTAAAATCAGGCATATTTTTCTCAGATTCAATCAATGCCTTAATTACTTCGCCGTAATTAAACGGATCAGCAAGCTCAGCTTTGCAGTCCTTAGCATCAACCTTTTCGGTTGTACCGTCACTGTAAACAGCTTCAATTTCCATACCTGTAAGGTCAAGTTTGAGTTCAAGATTGAACTGACTGAAATACTTGATTAGGCTTTCTTCTGTTGCATTTTCGTCTGCAATTTTTGATAAATCAATATCCGGTTCAATCACATCCTCTGATGTGTATGTAAGCTTGTCGGGGAGCTTTGTAATTTTAAGCTCTGTTACCTTTTTTGCCTCATCGGGTGACGCTGTGTCGTCTGTCTGTGCAAACGCTGTGAACACGCATGAAAATGCAAGCATCAAAACGATTGCAAGAGATAATACTCTTTTCATAAATTTTCCTCCTGAAAAATAAAAATCATTGTATGATAAAAGCATATACAATTACAACGCTATTGTAGCACACTATTTTGCAAAAATCAACTGTTTCAACAAATAATTGTCGCAAAAATTCTTCACTTGTTGTTTTTTATGAATTTTTATATAGTATATTATTGCATTTGAGATTTAATTATAATTGTTCAAAATAAATTTGTATTTATTGCAAATTTTCTATTGTAAAATTCTGTCATTGCTGATATAATTGTAGGTAGAATTAAAAGATTACCGAATACCCGAAAATCGGCATAAAATCTACCCAACAAATATGGTGATTAAATTGAAAATTCTGCTTAATCCAGACAAAGAAATTGTAAAAGAAGTTCGCAAACAGCTTATACGCACGGGCGGATATTGTCCGTATATGTTAATCAGAAGCCCTGCAACACTGTGTATGTGTGAGGATTTCAGGGCAAAAATTGCCGATCCCGAATTTGAGGGATACTGCCATTGCCTGATGTATTATAAACAAAAATAGAATTTTATACATAACAAAATAACAATAATCGGAACAGCCGTGATTGGGTTTACGGCTGTTCGATTTTTTAGGCAGAAAAACTCAATCGAGTGAAGTAAATCTGAACTTAAATGTTATAATCCCGTTTTCAAATTCGGCTTTATATTTGAATCCATGCATTTCAAGGGCGGATTTTACTATTGAAAGTCCTATTCCGCTGCCACTCTTATTATCTCCCTTTGCGGCTCTGAAATAAGGCTGCCACAATTTTGAGAGATTTTCCCTGTCAAATGACGAGCATTGATTGCTGATTGACAATACATCATCCGAAACATTAAGTGTGATATCCGAACCGTAATCGGAATATTTTTCGGCATTGTCAATAAGATTTTCAAGCACCGTTTTAAGCATGGCAGGGTCAGCCTTAATTTTTGCCTTTGAGTTGTAAATGAAAATAATTTCGTGTTCTGTGTGAACATAATAATTTTCAAGAATTTTCTCAATAAACGGTTTAAAGTCAAAAACTTCGCAATTCAGCTTTAATGCGGGCGAATCGAATCGTGACAAATCGAGCATTCTGTGAATAAGAATGTCCATTTCCTCGGTCTGTTGCTGAATGATTTCTATGTTATGAAGTTTCTTTTCGGTATCTTCCTCATTTTTAAGATTTTCCGCAAAACCGCCTATGACAAACAAGGGGGTTTTGAGATTGTGCGCAATTGCATTTGTCATTTCAAGACGGGTTTCCTCCTGTGCGGTTCGCCTTTTAAAATCTTTCCACGAGAAAATTTCAACCGTAATCACCACCGCCATTATCGTAAACGCAACAGCAAATACCGTTATAAACTTCCATAGGCAATCATTGAGTAAATCTATTTCTTTTAAAGAAACAATCAAATAAGACCCCTGTACAACTTTATATACATAGTCACTATCATCGAGATCACTTATCAAGCGATTTTCTTTGTTGTAATAGTAATCACTGCTCAACAAATAACATTTAAAAATCCCGTCATTTACAACAGCAGGTGATTCGTAAATATCAATATAAGATAAGGCGTTATCTTTAAGAATTTGTTCTACATTCTTTTGAGAATATTTAGGTTTGTCCTTTCCAAGAAAAAAATCTTTATCAATTATATTACGGTGCATTTCGTCATTTTCAAACGGAGTAGCCTCTAATTCTTCTATGGTCAAATAATCATATTTGCTAAGGTCAAAGCTATATGTTTTAACAACTTCATCCTGAACATACCAATCATTCACTTTGTTGGTCTTTACAACCTCAAGCTGACAAGGGACATAGCCGTATTTTTCGCTTTCATAAAACTTTTTGCAAATCAAGATATAGTAATTTCCGTCATTATCAGTCGGAGTGTTGAGATATCCGCAAATTTCTTTATTCTCATTATCACTGAGCAAATTTTTTAATCACATCAAAACTTATATAATTTCTGTTTTGCGATATATAATACACCGTAAGAACATTATCCGTAGTTATCGTCAAATTTTTCTTATCAGTAATCTGATAGTATGTATTGCTTTTATCAACATTTTCGTTCAGCAATCCTACTTTGTCATTGTATGGATAAGCTCCATTCACCTTATCATCTTGAGAATCTGTTAAATTTATGCCAAGGTTATGCTCTAGATCAATCATCTTCATTTTAAGCTCATTTTCGGCATTGGCAACGAGCAAGTCTTTGGAGCTGTTCAGTATTGCAAGAGAGGTAAGAACCGTTCCCAGCAGACACACAATTATTGTTACGGAAATTATAATGTAATGAAACTTTTTTCGACGTTTGATATATCTTGATTTCATTTTTTATCCTCCGCCTTATACCCTCGCCGTATTACCGTTTTCAAAACAGACGCATTTTCGCCCAATGCTTTTCGGATATTTTTGATATGCGTGTCAAGCACTCTTTCATCAATCATCGTGTCATAGTGCCAAACGGCTGTGATGATTTTTTCACGGGACACAACGCTGTTTTTATTCTCTAACAGAATTTTAAGAATAGCATATTCCTTTGCGGTAAGGGTTACTTCTTCACCGTCGGACACAACAACACCGTTGTTCGGATTGAGCGAAACATTCCCCACCGTAAGCAAATTGTGCCGTACAAGTCCTTTTGAACGCTTGATGAGGCTTTCACCTTTTCATAAAATACGGGCAGAGCAATCGGCTTTACAATGTAATCGTCACAGCCGAGAGCGTAGCCGTTGAGCATATCCGCCTCGCTTGTTCTTGCCGTGATGAACATAATCGGCACATCGCTGTATCTGCGGATTTCTTTGCAAAGCGTAAACCCGTCCATTTCGGGGAGCATTACATCAAGGAGCAAAAGGTCATAGCTGTTCTCATATGCCTTATCAAGTCCCTTTAAGCCGTTTTCCGCAAGGGTGATATTAAATTTTTTCTTTATCTCTTTTTGAAAAATATTCGACAAGCATTTCACGAATATTTTTATCGTCCTCAACCAAAAGAATGTTGTACATTTTCCTCACCGTACTTTGATTGTAATACATTAATCTGAAGTTGATATGTAGATTTCTGTATATTTAAAATTCAGTTTCTGTCATAACTAAAACGGCGGATGCAATTTTCAGCATCCGCCTTGTTTTATGTATCTTATTTATTGACAAAATATCTGATGATATCCTGACGGGTTACGATACCGATAAAAGTACCGAGGTCATCGGTTACGGGGATAAAGTTCTGATTCATTGCCCGTGCAAGAAGCTCGTCCATACCTACCGAAATTTTAACCGCCGGATTAAGTCGGGACGGAGTATATCACGGATACGAAATTCTTCCTGTTCTTCAATATCGCCCGAAGTCTTTTTGTCAATTATATGCCACAAAAAGTCACCCTCGCTCACCGTGCCAACATATTTTCCGTCACGGGTTATAACAGGGATAGCGGTGTAGCTGTGAGCACGCATTTTTTCAAGTCCCTGTCTTAGGGTATTGTCCTCATAAATATATTTTAAAGAATCTTTATGCTTTAAAAGCATAATAACATTCATCTTTTCACCTCCAGTCAAAAAACAAATATTTGTCAGCCAAAGGTCATTATAGTACCAAACAAACAATATTGCAATATCTTTTTACAATATTTTACACAATTATTGCATTTTTGATTTTACATACTTATTTGTAACATAAAGCTGTCCGATAAGGTACACCACGCCTGCCGTGAGCAAAAGCGTTTTAACCTGCAAGAGTCCGCTCATCATAAAAATTACTGCGGTTACGGCTGTAAGAAGATATGCCCATAATTTTGAAAATCTGTTAAAGCATAAAAGCCACAAAATAAGTGCAACGACCGTCAGAACACAGGTTGAGATTATCCAAAATGTTTCCATAATCGGCTTTGTAAAACCGCCCTCAAGCACGCCGATGTTAATTCCCATAAGGAAAATACTGCAATATTTTCCGATTCTTTCTATGTAAAGCATAGCCCTGTTATCAAAAATTGTTCTGTCAATTCTGTTGCTTTTTATATAGACGATGTCGGGTACAAGCAAAGCAATTGCAAAAGCAAGTCCGTACCAGTTAAAAAGATTTGTACTGAAAAAGTCCATAAGTTCACTCCGTTATTTATTGTTTTCGTGGTATTCACAAAATTCCTTCGTTTTGCTCCAATACTTTATTCCCCAGTTTTCAAAATTCCACTCCTCCATATAATCGTTACATTCGTAGTCGATGTACCACAAAAATCCGTTGTTTAAAATGAAATTTGTCGGGAAATAATCTATGTTAATTCCTTTTGGATTCAACAGTCTGCACATTTCACGAATCTGCTCAATATATTCGGGTTTCATCTCATTCTGCAAAACAAGCTCATATGCGGTTTTGCCGTCAATGTAATCTTTAAGAATCCTCTCGTTTTCCACATCGCAGTCAATAAGCTTCGGCAGTCTGAGCCCGGCATTTTTCAGCCGTTCGTAATCGTTAAGCTCACTTTGAATTTTGTTACCGAAGGTATAGTATGAACACGGCTCGTGGTGAATCTGCTTTAAAACATAATTGTGTTCTCCGTCTGAAACAAGGTAGGAATAACCGCCCTTGCCTTTTCCGAGAAGCTTAATGACGGTAAAATCTTTTCCGTTCACACTCATAGTATCCATACGAACACCTCCGCACATATTACCGTATTATTTTATCACAGCTAAAGTTTAGGTGCAAGTTTTAAATTCTTTATGTGTAATGAACAAATGCTAAAATAAGTACATTCGGTAAAATAAAAAAGCGTGGATTTATAAATTTATTTTCCCATGCGGCAATTTATTACAAATTTGTTGTTGATTTTCTTATTAAAAAAAAAGTATGATATAGAATATATTATTCTGCCCAAATGCCACAGATGTGACATTTGATGCCCACTACAATTGAATAACAACTTTTAACACACAGGAGAAGATTTATTTGGAAAAGAAAAAATTCAGAATCAGCGGAAAGCTGATATTTAATCTTGCTGTTGTGGCAATCTCGATTTATCTGATCATCTACTTCTTTGTTTCGGAGGACGGTCTGATCGACTTGCTCAAAAAGCCTGACGGCTGCAATATGCTGATTATCCTTGCGGCTTTGCTGATTTATGATTTGAACATCCTTGTTGACGCTGTTGTCACGCTGATATATGTGCGGTCAAAGTATGAGAATTTCAGCTTTATTGAGGCTTTGAAGGTCGCATTTGTCGGAGTATTCTTCAGTGCGATTACACCGTCAAGCACAGGCGGACAGCCTATGCAGCTTTACCTTATGTCAAAAAAGAACATAAGCGTAGGTTTCGGTTCGGCTTGTATGACGCAAAAGTTCATTGTGTATCAGATAGTAATGACCGCTGTCAGCGTTATTGCTGTTATCACAAGGTTCAACTATTTCAGCGATGCTTTTACAAACATCTGGTCAACACTTTTCATTATTTTCGGATTTACCGTTCAGCTTGCAATGACGGCTTTGTTCCTGCTTGTTTCATTCAGCCACAAGGTTACAAACAAGCTCATCAATCTTATTTATAAGATTATGAAAAAGTTCAAGTTCATTAAAAATCCCGAAAAGAAGATTGAAAGACTTCACAAAGAAGTTGATATGTTTCACGACACAAACAAACAGCTTTTTTCAAGCGTAAAACGGCTTGTTGTAATTTATGCACTTGTATTCATTCAGGTAATTTTAATTCTTTCAATCCCCTACCTCATCTATTTTTCATTTGGTATGGCTCCGATTGCAAGAGCGGCAGGTCAGCCGACACTTTCATTCTATGATTCAATCTGTATTCAGTCATTCGTACTGTTTACAGCAAACCTTATACCGCTCCCCGGTGCATCGGGCGGTGCGGAGCTTGCATTCACAATGTACTTCGGTTCGTTCTTCAAAATCGGTGCAATAAGCAAAATCAAGCCGGCAATCCTTATGTGGAGATTCATTACATACTACGGAGCAATCCTGATTCTGCCCCGTTCTCCTACTTTACAAAGGGCAAACGGCGTGACGATGAAATAAAACAAATTGAAGAAGAACTTGAATCGGAAATGGAAAATAAAAAATCGGAAGAAAAAGTAACTCAGTAGTATTTTCATAAATATATCTTTCAAAAACGGAGCAGACACAATTCAGTCTGCTCCGTTTTTGTTGTATGACAAACCGTTAGCCATTTTTTACGGTCAATTGTTGGGAACAATTTGTAGCGGCGAACCGTGTTCGCCGCTACAGTATATCATCAAACATTCTGTTTAAGGCAGATTTTCAGGTCATCTTCTGCGTTGCTGATTGGACGCAAGCCGAATGTTTCTGACAAATACTGCAACACATTCGGGCTTAAAAATGCAGGGAGTGTCGGGCCGAGGTAGATATTCTTTATTCCGAGGCTTAAAAGTGCCAGCAAATCGGCAACCGCCTTTTGCTCATACCACGAAACAATCAGCGACAACGGCAAGCCGTTTACATCTGTATCAAACGCATCGGCAAGTGCTACGGCAATGCAGATTGCGGAGTAAACATCGTTGCACTGACCGATGTCGAGTAATCTCGGCAAGCCGTCGATGTCACCGAATTCGAGCTTGTTAAAGCGGTATTTTCCGCAAGCGAGCGTCATAATTATGCAGTCTTTCGGCACATTTTCAGCAAACTCCGTGTAGTAATTTCTGCCCGGTCTTGCACCGTCACAACCACCAATAAGGAAAAAGTGTCTGACTTTTCCGCTTTTGACGGCCTCGACAATTTTATCGGCATATGAAAGCGTAGCGTGATGACCGAATCCCACAAGAATTTCGTGCGGTTCAACATCTTCCTTAAAACCTCCGAGTTCAATTGCCTGCTGAATAATTTCGCTGAAATCTTTGTCGCCGTTTTCCTTTTTGCCGATGTGCTTAACACCCTCCCAGCCGACAACATTTGTACTGTAAATTCTGTCTTTGTACGAATCTCTCGGCCGCATAAGGCAGTTTGTCGTCATAAGAATACAACCGGGGATATTGTCAAACTGCTTTTGCTGATCTTGCCATGCACCGCCGAAATTGCCGATAAGATGCGGATATTTTTTTAAACCGTCATAGCCGTGACACGGTAGCATTTCGCCGTGAGTATAAACATTTATGCCCTTGCCCTTTGACTGTTCAAGGAGCATTTCAAGGTCTTTCAAATCGTGACCCGACACAATAATAAACGGACCTTTTTTGATGTGAACATCAACCTTGTGCGGTGACGGATTGCCGTAGGTTTCAGTGTTTGCTTCATCAAGTTTTTTCATAACTTCAAGAGCATTTTCACCCGTTCTCATCGTCATTCTGATAAGCTCCTCAACCGTGAGCGAATCATCCGTTGTCGCCTCAAGTGCAGTGATGTAAAAATCGTCAACCTGATCGCTGAAATAGCCGAGTTCACGAGCCTGATGACCGTAGGCGCTTATGCCTTTGAGACCGTAAACAATTGTCTGTCTTAAAGAGCGGATGTCGGGGTCAAGCGACTTTTCGTACATAATTCCCGCAAGCGGTGCGTCTTTGAGCATTTCCGACTTTGTTTCGGGAAGATTGTAGGTTGCGTGCAGAGTATGATTTTTGATTTCGCCCACAACTTCACGAAGTTTTTCCTTGATTTGCTGAGATTCACGCAAAAGCGACACATGCACATCGGCATCAAAGTTTACATTTGTCAGCGTTGTAAAAAGGCAGTTTTCCACAAAGCGAACAATGTCCTTGTCAATGTGCTGACCTTTTTCAATAAGCACCTTGCCGTAACAGCTTATGCCCTTCAGCTGAAAGATAAGTAAATCCTGAAGATTTGCAATTTCTGGAGTTTTTCCGCAAACACCGAGCCGTGTGCAACCCTTTCCGTTCGCAGTCTGCTCACACTGATAGCAAAACATCTCATAACCCAAGTCCATATTATTACTCATAAAAATTACCTCCGAAACATTCTGCAAATATTATCTGCAAATTTTCGGAGGTTTATTCTTAATTTTGATATTCTGTTTTAAAGATTTGCAAAAACCTTTGTGCCTTTATTCTTAATCCAAAACCAAACCGGAAGGCTGATGAGGATAAAATAAAATGCTGTGCAGGCGAGGAAAATTTCAGTCGAAATTTCAATTTCAAAGCCGAGAAGAATCGGATACGCAATAACAGGTACGCATACGGCAAGAACTGAAAGCAATAACGAAAGCATAACGCTTGCACTCTGTTTTACTGCCTCAGCGGTTGTATTCCAGTCAAGCTTTGGCTTTTTCAGGTCAAACATAAGTCCGAGAAGTCCCGAGAACAACGAGAAAATTATCGGAATAAGAATTGTGATAATAATATTAACCGGTTTCATTCCGAGCATTATTGAGAGAACAATTGACGGGACAAGTGAAACAACGCCGTTTACAATAAAGTGAAGTTTCAGCTTTTGCGTAAGCACCTGCAACGGTGATACAGGAAGCGACTGCATAAGCCAAAGGTTTTTAGCTTCCATTGAAATTGATGCCGCAGAAATCGGTCCCAATGAAATCACAAAGGCAATCACAAGTGGAAGATATACAGAAATCATTTCAATCAATGTACTTGGAAATTGCTTCAGCGTATTAAGCTGGAACACCGCATAAATTGTTCCGCCTACCATAATTAACGCACTGAGTCCGCTGTTAAGCATATAGGTTGCGTTGCCTGTGAACATCATTCTTTCTTTGCGTAAAAGCGCCTTTGATGCAGAACTTACTTTTAGGGTTTTCTCCTTATACACGGCTTTCTTCGCACCTTTTCGCTGTTGCAAGTTTTATGAAGCTGTGAGAAAGCACCGCATAAACAATTGCAAAGAATGCAATAATTACTACAGCAACACCAAAAAGCGGCAACAAGTCGCCCGATGCGCCAAGTCCTGTGAGATAAAGCGGATATGCACTGTCCATTATATTTGCACCGATGCCAATTGAATTTGCAGCGAGTGTTTTTACAAGGTCCTCTGCCTGATAATAAAGGTAAAAATACAGTGCAAAGAAAACAAGTGAAAATACGATTGTCACAACATTTTTATGTCTTGTCCTTGATGTTACAAATGCAATCAGCCAGCCGAGAATGCACGAAACGCTCAGGCTTAAAAGCGGAACTAAAAGCAGAATCACAATCTGACTTACTACAAGCGAAACCGAAACAGACGCATTTGTTGCATAGGCCGCAAAAGCAGGGACCTGTACAAGTGCACAAAAGAGAAAATTTTGTGCATACAGTGGCAACATTCTGCAAAAGAGAATACTGCGAGGCGGAATAGGCATTGAAAGCAAAAGTTCATTATCCTTTGCCTCATAAAGCTGTGAGAGCGAAAGGAAAATACAGCCTATTGTGCTGATTACAAACGACGCACCCATAACATAGAGAAAATACAACCAACTGAATCCCGATGTTGCAAGCATAGGTGCCATCATGCTGAACATATTGTAGAACATAAATGCAAATACAACACCGACAAAAGCGAGAAGAGCAAGATAAACAGCCGGTGAGTTAAACGAACTTTTTTTGCCGTTCTTTTTCTTGTTTGACGAATTTGCGGTGTACCGTGCAAGTGCCTTTTGAAATTGGAGTTTAATTAAGGTTTTAAGCATCTTTCTCCTCCAGTTCAAGGAATACATCTTCAAGCGAATCATCGCCCTTGACCTCATCCATTGTACCCGACTTGATAAGTTTGCCGCTTTTGATGATAGCAACCTTGTCGCAAAGCTTTTCGGCAACTTCAAGCACATGGTTGAGAAGAAAATTGCACCGCCGTTATCGCACATCTCTCTCATCAAAGTTTTGAGAAGATGGGATGATTTTGGGTCAAGACCTACAAAAGGTTCATCCATAATGATAAGCTTTGGGTTATGTATGAGTGCGGAAACAATTGCAAGTTTCTGTTTCATACCGTGAGAATAGCCGTCAATTGTCTGAGCAAGTGCATTTTTAATTTCAAACATTTCAGCATATTTACTGATTCTTGCCTGACGGTCAGACTGGCTGATTCCGAAAATATCGGCAATAAAATTGAGGTACTTAATACCTGTCATAAACTCATACAAATCGGGATTGTCGGGAATGTAAGCAATTTTGCGCTTACATTCGAGAGGTTTTTCTTTGACCGACACACCGTCAACATAGATTTCGCCCTCGTCAAAGTTGAGAATTCCACAGCAGGATTTGATTGTTGTTGTCTTTCCTGCACCGTTGTGTCCGATAAAGCCGTAAATCTCGCCTTTTTGAATATGAAGTGACAAATCGTCAACAGCCTTTTTGTCACCGTATTTTTTAGTTAAATGTTCTATTCTGAGCATAAGCGCTCCTCCTATAGCCAAATAAATTACGCAAATTATACTACACAAAATATTCTTGTGTCAATATGTTATAAAAATTCAACAAGTTTGAATTACAAACCAATAAATCTGCGAAATTTGGATAACAGAAACCATTTTTGACGAAATATAAAGTCCGTTGGAATATTTTGCATTACGAATCATCTTGAATATGTGCAGGAATGATTTATAATATTAGTACAGATTATTTTTTGGAGGTTCATCTTGGCAAAGTTCAAAAGAAAATATACACTCGGGGAAGAAATTTTCAACTCTGTATCACACGGAATCGGTGCAGGTCTGTCGATTGCGGGAACGGTTGTGCTTATCGTTACGGCGGCAATCCACACAAATGCGTGGGGTGTTGTCAGCTCTTGCATTTACGGTGCATCGCTCATCATACTCTACACAATGTCAACTCTGTATCATTCTTTCACAAATGAAAAGGTAAAAGCATTTTTCCGAATAATGGATCACAACACAATTTTTCTGCTGATTGCAGGAACATACACACCGATTACTCTTTACTACCTCAATGGTGTGACAGGTTGGATTCTGTTCGGAATTGTGTGGGCATCGGCAATTTTCGGAATAGTTATGAACTCAATCAACCTTGAAAAAGCAAGGATTCCGTCAATATTCTGCTACATAGGAATGGGTTGGGTAATAATCTTTGCAATAAAACCGCTTATGGAACATATGCCGTCAATTTCGGGAATCTTCCTCATAATAGGCGGAGTATTCTACACGGTGGGGATTATATTTTACGCAATTAAAAAGGTAAAATATTTTCACTCGATATGGCACTTGTTCACGGTTGCAGGAAGTGTGTTCCACTACTTTGCAATTCTTCTCGGATTTTTCCGTATTTAACGAAAGCGAAAGCTGACCGCATAAAAATCCGCAGGTAAATCTTTCACACGCAAAAATGGGCTACAGAAAACCTTTCGTTTTTCTGTAGCCCTAAATTTTATAAAAAGATTTGTTTAGTTAGCGGGAACGCCTACGGAAACCTCTCTTACAGACAGAGCTTCCTTTGGAAGTGTGTACTTCTGCTTGTAAGCCTTGTAATCTGCGTTGTACTGAATATCATCGGAATTTTTGAGTTCGTGAAGATATTCGTGTGCGTCGTAGCCGTTGCGATTGATTTCAATAACACCGATTGCAATGTTTGAGCAATGGTCGGAAACTCTCTCAATATTTGTGATAAGGTCAGAGAATACAAAACCGAGTTCGATTGTACAGGTACCGTTAGTAAGACGCTTAACATGGGCATCTTTAAGCTTGTCACGCAAACGGTCGATAACCTGTTCAAGCGGTTCAACCTTTGAGGCAAGTGCAAGGTCATTATCAACAAAAGCAACAGTAGCGTTGTTGATAATTTCACGAAGTGCGTCAATCATAACGGCAAGACCTGCTTTCGCCTCTTTTGAGAACGAAATGTTCTTTTCGTGAATTTCCTGAGCAACCTTTACAATGCTTACCGCATGATCGCTGATACGCTCAAAATCACCGATTGTGTGAAGAATGAGCTGAATAGTTTTATTGTCGTCAGCCGAAGGCTGTTTGGAACTGAGCTTTACAAGATAGGTTGAAATAACATCCTCGTAGGAATCAATCATCTCTTCGTTTTCATGAATTGTTTCCGCAACCTTTTCGTCATAATGGTCAACAAGTTCAAGTGCGCCGAGGAGCGTACCCTCAGAAAGACGAGCCATTTTTCAGCAAGTGACTTTGCACGCTCTGTTGCAACAGAGGGAGTGTTGAGAAAACGCTCATCGAGGAACGGAACATCCGAATCCTCTTCCTTATCCCTGATTGTAAGACAGGCAAGCTTTTCAAGATACTTGTTGAACGGAAGAAGAATTGCAGTTGCAAGCAGATTGAATGCTGTATGGATAACCGCAATGTTCTCGGGACCTACGATATCATTAAGGAAACCGTAGTTGATAAAGAGGTTAGAACCATAGAACAATGCACAAATTACGAGTGTGCCGATAATATTGAAGTAAAGATGTACAAATGCGGCACGCTTTGCGTTTTTCTTTGCACCGATACAGGAAATAAGTGCGGTTACGCAAGTGCCTATATTCTGTCCCATAACAATCGGGATTGCCATTGAATAGCTGATTGCGCCTGTTTTGGACAATGCCTGCAAAATACCGACAGAGGCGCTTGAGCTTTGTATAACTGCGGTCAGCAATGCGCCGGCAAGAATACCGAATACAGGGTTGTTAAAGAGTGTGAGGAAGCCTGTGAATGTCGATCATCCGAAAGCGGTTCAACAGCCGCACTCATCTGATCCATACCAACCATAAGAATACCAAATCCGAGGCAAATTGTGCCGAGATGCTTCTTCTTTTCCGAATTGCAGAACATAAGAAGAATAATTCCTACAAAGGCAAACACGGCAGAGAAAGACGACGGCTTTAAAAGCTGCATAACCAAACTGTCGCCCTCAATACCCGAAAGGCTGAGAATCCAAGAAGTGATTGTTGTGCCGACATTGGCACCCATAATAATACCGATTGCCTGGCGGAGTTTCATAATTCCCGAGTTTACAAAGCCGACAACCATAACGGTTGTTGCCGAAGAGGACTGAATCACCGCAGTAACAGCCGCACCGAGAATGAATCCTTTCATGGTGCTGTTAGTCATTTTTCCAGAGTTTTCTCAAGCTTACCGCCGGAAAGGCTCTCAAGACCGTCGCCCATTGAATTCATACCGAACAAAAAGAGCGCCAGACCGCAGAGCAGTTGTAAAACCATAAACAAATCCATAAATACATACTCTCCTTTATCATCAATAATATTAAACTAAAGTCATAGGATTGTCAATGAATTGTAAAGAATTTGTAAAGTCTGAAAGCTTGGTAATTATCTTTGAAATTTGTCGAAACACGGCATTTTTTATGTAAGATTCGTGAAATTGTATTGTTTGAGCAATAAAAAAGCGGCACTGCACAATATAGTATGCGCAGCACCGCTTGAAATTAATTTTCTCTGCAAAGGATTGTAAAAATATTTACATCAGAACCTTGCGGTAAATGTTGTTCCCTGTTCACTGCTTTCAAGAGAAATCTCTCCGCCGTGTCTTTCTGTAATGTGCTTGACAATTGCAAGTCCAAGACCCGTGCCGCCTGTTTCCTTTGAACGGCTCTTATCAACACGGTAAAAGCGTTCAAACACACGCTTGTGGTGCTTTTCGGGGATACCGATTCCCGTGTCGGCAACTTTAACAAACGGATGTTCATTGTCATCTCCTGTTATGATTTTTACCGAACCGTTTTCACGATTATAACGGATTGCATTGTCACAAAGATTGTAGATAAGTTCGTAAATCTGATTACGGTTTCCGTTTATGACGGCAGTTTTTGTATCAACAGTGATTGTAATTCCGTGCTTTTCGGCATTTGAACGGAGATCCTCGGCAACCTCGGCTGCAACCCCTGCAAGGTCAACAGGGGCAAATTCTTCATCGCTGAATTTTTCGTCAAGCTGTGAAAGCTCCATGATATCACTTATAAGAGAGAGAAGTCTGCCCGATTCCTTGTGAATTTTATTTGCAAAATTCGGGATATCATCGGGCTTTACAAGACCGCTTGCAATGATTTCTGCATAACCCGAAATTGAAGTCAACGGAGTTTTCAGCTCGTGAGTTACATTTGCCGTGAATTCACGACGCATCTTTTCAGCCTTTTTCTTAGCCGAAACATCAATAATAAGACAGATTGCGCCGTTTTTTTCGCCGTTAGAATAAACAGGATTGGTGATAATCTGCAATGCTCTTCCTTTTACGGTTGTGTCGCCGTTTTTACTTTCGCCCGAAAGAGCCTTGTCAACGCAATCGTTAAGAACCTCGTTGCGTGAAAAAGCAATCAAAGTTTTGTCGGTAACACCGTCATCATCGGCACCGAGAAGCTTTGACGCCGAATAATTGCTCATAAGCACCTTTTTGTCAACATCAATAAGAATAAAGCCCTCCGCCATATTTTCGATAAGCGTTGAAATTTTATCCTTTTCAAACTGCAGTCTGCGCATCTGACGCTTGATTTGTCTTTGCTGGCTTGCAATTTTCTGTGAGAGCGGCAAAAGCTCATCATACGGCGAACCGCTGCCGTTGTCCGCCATTTCCTTAATCGGTTCAATGATTTTCTTTGTGGAGCGCTTTGTCAGAATTGTACAGACAACAAATACACCTATCATAATTATAAGAATTGACGGAATAACAAAAAGAAAGATTCCGTAAATACTGTCAATTGTCTTTGCAACACGGATTACAGAACCGTCTGCGGTTTTTTCTGCATAATAGTAAGTGATTTTATTCAAAGTTTCCGACATTCTGTGGCTTGAACCGTTGCCGTCCTTGATTGCCTGTTCAAATTCGGGGCGGTTGCTGTGATTCGGCATAGAATTAACATCTGTGTCAACGCTGTCGGATACAACCGAACCGTCACTTTTTATGAGAGTAACACGAAAATCGCCTATTCCGTAATATTTTGAAAGGTCAATTTCGCTGTCGGAATTATAAACGCTGATGATTTTATCGGTATATTGCCGAACCTCTGCCTCCTGTTCATCGGAAAACACAAACCAGAAAGCGGCTGTTGAAAAAACAGCCGTCAGAAGAATGGACACCACAGCGATAACCGAAAAGTTTTTTAAAAGCTTTTTACTCAGTTTCACTTTATTCCCCCGCCTTATATCCGACATTTCTCACGGTTTTGATAAGGTTTCCGCAGCTGCCGAGTTTTTGCCTGAGGGTTGTAATGTGCATATCAACCGTTCTGCTCTCGCCCTCAAAATCATATCCCCACACATTGAGAATGATATTTTCACGGGTAAGCGCCATACCTTTATTTTTGAGAAGATACTTTAAAAGTTCGTATTCTTTGAAGGTGAGGTTACATTCCTCACCGCAGCTTGTTACAATGTGCTTGGAATCGTCAAAAACAATCTGACCGAGCTTTATTACATCCTGTCTGTCATCAACAGAACATCTGCGGAGGATTGCACGGACTCTTGAAATAAGCTCAAGAACGGAAAACGGTTTTGTAATATAGTCATCGGCACCCATGTCAAGGCCTTTGACCTTATCCATTTCACTTCCCTTTGCAGTAACAAGGATAACGGGAACATTTTTTGTCACGGCGTCCCTGCGCATTTTTTCAAGCACGGAAAGTCCGTCAAAATCGGGTAACATAACATCAAGAATTACAAGCTGAGGAATTTCGGCTGTACAAGCCTTAAAAAAGCTCTTGCTTTCACCAAAGCTCTGAACCTCATATCCGCTGCTTTTCATGGCATAAGATTCAAGCTCTCTGATATCGGTATCATCTTCAACAATGTAAATTAACATCTAATACTCTCCCTCAACAAATGTGTATTTAAATGCACCGCAAAGGGGCGTCTGCACTTAAATTAAAATCGGAACATCCGCCATAATTATAGACTTTTTTGCAAAAATGTAAAGTTTAATAAAACAAAAATCAGGAGCATACAGCTATGCTCCCGTTTGTTAAGCAAAATATATCAGTCGGACAAATCGCAGCTGCCTGTAATTGAAAAAGCAACCCACTCTGCAACATTAACCGCATGGTCTGCAATTCTTTCAAGATACTTTGCAATCATAACGATATCGAGAGCCTCTGAGCCGAGTTCCTTATTCTTATGAATGAGTTCAACCGTTTCATTCTTTGAACGGTTAAAAAGTTCGTCAACGATATCATCCTGACGGGCTACCTTTTTGGCAACATCAATATCGCTCTTAACAAAAGCGTCAATAGCCTCCGTTACCATTTTTGAGGCATTGTCTGCCATTTCCAAAATGTGAGTAAGATTGAACACCTGCTTTTTGTCCTTGATGTAAACAGACATTTCAGCAATATCAACTGCCTGATCGCCGATTCTCTCAAGGTCGGTAATCATTTTGAGTGCGGCGGAAACATATCTGAGGTCGTGTGCAACCGGTGCCTGATGAAGAAGAAGGTGCAAACATCTGCTTTGAATGGATTTTCCGCCTCGTTAATACGATTTTCGTGTTCTCTTGCGATATCAAGCAAATCTTCGCCGTCAACAATCATCTTCATTGTATTTTTGATTGCCTGTTCAACAAGACCGCCCATTTCAATAAGGCTGTCGTTAAGCTGTGTAAGCTCTTTATCAAAATATTCTCTCATTAGCCAAACCTTCCCGTAATGTATTCTTCGGTACGCTTATCCTGCGGATTTGAGAAAATTGCGTCGTTGAATTACATTCAACCATTTCACCGAGTAAAAAGAACGCTGTTTCATCTGAAATACGCAAAGCCTGCTGCATATTATGTGTTACCATAACGATTGTATAATCGTTTTTCAGTTTAAGGCAAAGCTCCTCAATTTTACCCGTTGAAATAGGATCAAGTGCAGAGGTTGCCTCATCCATAAGCAGAACTTCGGGTTTTACGGCAAGTGCTCTTGCAATACAAAGTCTTTGTTGCTGACCGCCCGAAAGACCGAGAGCGCTCTTTTTGAGCCTGTCTTTAAGCTCATCCCAGATTGCGGCGTCACGCAAGGATTCTTCAACAATCCGGTCAAGTTCTTTCTTGCTTTTGATTCCGTGTGTGCGAGGACCGAAAGCGATGTTATCGTAAATGCTCATCGGGAACGGATTGGCTTTCTGGAACACCATACCAACCCTTTTGCGAGGATATTCACATCCATATCTCCGTAAATATCCTCGTTGTCAAGGCGAATGTCGCCTGTTATCTTACAACCCTCAACAAGGTCGTTCATTCGGTTGAGCGACTTTAAAAGAGTTGACTTACCGCAGCCTGACGGACCGATGAAGGCTGTGATTCTGTTTTTCTTCATACGGATATTTACATCCTTTAACGCATGAAATTTTCCGTAGTAAAGATTCATGTTTTCTATGGTAAATTTATCCATTGTAAAATAATTATCCTTTCCTGTTACTTCTTGTTGTTTCCGAGTTTCTTTGCAACAAATGCCGAGAGTGTATTGATTGCAAAAACAAGTACAAGAAGTACAACTGCGGTACCCCATGCCTGATCTGTATGAAGTCCTTCGTTGGTAAGTACATACATATGAACGGCAAGTGACCGTCCCGAATTGAGAGGACCTGCCGCATAGCCTGTTGCCGAACCGTAAGTATAAATAAGTGCGGCTGTTTCGCCTACTATTCTGCCGACAGCAAGAATGATTCCGGCAAGAATACCGGGCATCGCACTCGGAAGAATAATTCTCATAATTGTTCTTAGCTTGCCCGAACCGAGTCCGTAACTGCCCTCACGGTATGAATCGGGAACTGTGAGAAGTGCCTCCTCTGTTGTACGCATAATTGTGGGGAGTACCATAATTGCAAGCGTAAATGCACCGGCAAGAAGTGAATAACCCCAGTTAAGAGCATACACAAAGAAAAGCATACCGAAAAGACCGTAAACAATTGACGGAATACCGGCAAGGGTTTCTGCCATTGTTCTGATTACCTTAACAAGCTTGTTGCCACGCTTTGCATACTCGGCAAGATAGATTGCCGCTCCCACACCGAACGGTACGGAAATTATAAGGGTTACAAGCGTAAGAACAATTGTGTTGATAATTGACGGCATACACGATACATTGTCGCTGTTGTACTCAAGTGAGAACAGCTCGGGGGTAAGGTTCGGAACACCTCGCACAAGAACATAGACAATGATAAATATGAGAGCCGCCGCAGAAAGTGCCGCCGCAAGACCTACAAGAATGAGCAGTACAAGTGAAAGGGGCTTTCTTTTGTAGGCTTTCATTCTCTGTTTAAACGATACTTTGTTGATTGCCTTAATCTGTGACACATCAACCAAAGCGGCATCGTTTTTTATATTATCGCTGTTAGCCACGCTTTTCACTCCTACTCTTTATAGCCTGCATTGAAAGTGTGATGAGCAGAACAAATACGAACAGAACAACACCCGTTGCAATAAGTGCCTGACGGTGCAAGCCTGTTGAATAACCCATTTCAAGAACAATGTTTGCGGTCAGGGTACGAAGTCCGTCCGTAACGCTGTGCGGAATCTGAACCTTATTGCCTGCAATGAGTACAACTGCCATTGTTTCGCCCAACGCTCTGCCTATGCCGAGAACAACTCCTGCAAGAACGCCTGATTTTGATGCCGGAAGAATTGTCTTGAACACACTTCTTTCCTTTGTTGCTCCAAGTGCCAGAGCACCTTCGTAGTAGCTTTCGGGAACTGCCTTGATTGCCGACTCCGACACACCGATGATTGTCGGAAGAATCATAACTCCGAGTACGATTGACGCCGCAAGCCAGCTTGAACCGTCACCGCCGAAGTTATCACGGATGAACGGTACAACTACCACAAGTCCGAAGAAGCCGTAAACAATTGACGGGATGCCTGCCAAAAGCTCTGTTGCCGGTTTAAGCACCTTGTAAAGCGGTGCAGGGCAAAATCTTGCAAGAAATACTGCTGTGAGAATTCCTATCGGAACACCGATTATGATTGCTCCCGCAGTAACATATATGCTTGCGATAATCATATCAAAAATTCCATATGATGCAGGCACATTCGTAGGCGCCCATTTCTGTCCGCCTACGAAATCAAAGAAGCCTATTTCTGCCATTGCAGGAACACCGTTACAGAATAAGAATATACAGATTATGACAACCGCCGCTATACTTGTTACAGCTGTGAGGAAGAAAACTCCCTGCATTGCCTTTTCACGAAATCTGTTTAATCTCATTTAATTATGTCACTCCAAACAGTTGTTTCACCTGTGTAAATTGATTTTACCTGATCAAGTGTGAGGTCATCACATGTGTTTGCATTGTTTACGATTACTGCGATACCGTCTTTTGCGATTGTTTCAACCTTGAGTGCGCTCTTTTCCTCATCTTTAAGGTCACGGGACGCCATACCGATATCACATGTACCGCCCATAGCCGACTGCATACCTGCCGATGAGTCAGATGTTCTGGATTTCTACCTTAGCGTTTGTGTTTACCTTCTGATAAGCCTCGGCAAGCTTTTCCATTACAGGTGATACCGAAGATGAACCTGCTACGCTGATTTTGCCTGACGGCTTCTTACCGCTGTATGCGGCATTTTCCGAAACTGTTACATAACCGTTGTCCGAAACAATCTTCTGACCGTCTGAGCTCATTATGTAATCAACAAAATCCTGAGCAACATCGCTGAGTTCACCCTTGTAAGCAATGTTGAACGGACGGCTTACTGCATAGTCACCTGATTTTACATTATCGCTGTTGCCTCAACACCGCCGATTTTAAGAGCCTTTACCGTATCGTTGAGTGAACCGAGTGAAATGTAACCGATTGCCGCATCGTTATCCTTAACATTTGTGATAACAGCCTCTGTGCTGTTGATTGTTACAGCCGAAGTAGTTGTGTTGTCTGTCTTGTTGTCGCCGTCCTTAACAAGAACGCCTGTAAGCTCTGTGAATGCGTCTCTTGTGCCTGAGCCCTCTTCTCTTGTTACAACAGAGATTGTTTTTGATGCGTCAAACTTTGCTGCGTCTGAACCTGCATCGGATGAACCGTTTGATGAAGAGCCTGCACTGCCGCAGCCTGCAAATGCAGAAACTGCAAGAACACCGAATAATGCTGTTGCCGTAATTTTTTTAGTCATAGATTTCATTTGAATTTTCTCCTTAAATTCATATCATTTGTGTACCTCTTTCGTACAACATCAGTCTATGACTGTTTTGTAAAATACGCTGTTTGTCAATTGTAAAAAAAGTGTAAATAAAAATATAGGTTTTGTATGCTGAAATAAATTTTTACAAATTTGCGTGACAAAGCCTTTTATTTGTGGTACAATATTACAGAAGTGTGCAGGATGTAAAATAATTCCTGCAAAATTTCAAAATCAACTTACATAAGATTTACAGAGAAATATTATTCCAAGGAGGTCATTTTAGTGGCTGAAAACAAAATCCCATACAAAATATACCTTGACGAAAGCGAAATCCCGACAAAATGGTACAATGTTCGTGCAGATATGAAAAACAAGCCTGCACCGCTTTTAAACCCTGCAACACTCAAGCCTATGACACACGCAGACCTTGCTCCCGTGTTCTGTGATGAGCTTATTGATCAGGAGCTTGACGATACAGACGCATACATTGACATTCCGGAAGAAATTCAGAACTTCTATAAAATGTACCGTCCATCTCCGCTTATAAGAGCATATTTTCTTGAAAAGGCTCTTGACACTCCCGCAAAGATTTACTACAAATTCGAGGGCAACAACACAAGCGGAAGCCACAAGCTCAACAGCGCAATTGCTCAGGCTTACTACGCTAAAAAGCAGGGACTTAAAGGTGTTACAACCGAAACAGGCGCAGGTCAGTGGGGTACTGCTCTTTCAATGGCTTGTTCATATTTCGGCCTTGACTGCAAGGTATTTATGGTAAAGGTTTCATACGAGCAAAAGCCTTTCAGAAGAGAGGTTATGAGAACCTACGGTGCAAGCGTTACTCCGTCACCGTCAACAACAACGGAAGTCGGCAGAAAGATTCTTGAGGCTCACCCCGGTACAACAGGAAGCCTTGGCTGTGCTATTTCTGAGGCTGTTGAGGTTGCAACTCATACAGACGGCTACCGTTATGTACTCGGAAGTGTGCTTAATCAGGTACTTCTTCATCAGTCCGTTATCGGTCTTGAGGCAAAAGCCGCTCTCGAAAAATACAATGTAAAGCCTGACATTATCATCGGCTGTGCAGGCGGCGGTTCAAACCTCGCGGTCTTATCTCTCCGTTTATGGGTGAAAAGCTCCGTGGCGAAAATGACTACAAGTTTATCGCTGTTGAGCCGGCATCATGCCCAAGCCTTACAAGAGGTAAGTTTGCATATGACTTCTGCGACACAGGTATGATTTGTCCTCTCGCAAAGATGTACACGCTCGGCAGCGGATTTATTCCGTCAGCAACCACGCAGGCGGACTTCGTTTCCACGGTATGAGTTCAACACTTTCTCAGCTGTATCATGACGGTCTTATGGAGGCAAGAGCAGTTGAGCAGACAAGCGTATTTGCAGCAGCAGAGCAGTTTGCAAGAGTTGAAGGTATTCTTCCTGCTCCCGAAAGCAGTCACGCAATCAGAGTTGCAATTGACGAGGCTCTCAAGTGCAAGGAAACAGGCGAAGAAAAGACAATTCTCTTCGGTCTTACAGGTACAGGCTACTTTGATATGGTTGCTTATCAAAAGTATAATGACGGCGAAATGAGTGACTACATTCCGACAGACGCCGACCTCCAGCAGGGCTTTGACGGCTTGCCAAAGGTTGACTAATGCGAGTGTCTCGCACCCAGTTCGTGTAGACAGTTTCATTTTTCTAAAACTTATTATGCCCGAGCATTACTCGGCACGCACATAACTTTTCAGAATGCGAGTGCATTTTTAGAATTACATAAAAAAGAGGTCAGCAATGCTGACCTCTTTTCAACTGTATTATTTCGGTAACTGTATCTCATTTATACAGTTTATTTTCATCATAAATTTTCTGTCATTACTTGGCGGGCGTCCAATGAACGCCCCTACGGAATTGTGCGAACGGTTGCAATGTTACGCTCGAGCATAATATGTTTTTTACATTACAAACTGTCTTCCCGACATTAATTTTCCATTTTCAATTTTCAATTTTACATTTAATTAAAACTGTCTTCACGAACTGGGAACGGCGACTCGCCGTGTAGGCGGATATTGTCCGCCCATACGGTTCTAAAAGAAAAATTGCAAAAACAAAAAAACGGTTGGATTACTTTTTTCGTAAATCCAACGTTAATTTTTTATTTGGTAATCTAAAATCCGAACTTATTCTCTGCCGGCACGAACACTTGCGGAGGCAAGTATATACACAAAACCGAGGAGAATATCGGTTGCTATGTCGAACACTTCAATCACAAAAACAACCTGTCCGTTGACAACATTAAATATGATGTTAAGCACTCCGATAAGCACAAGCACTACTGCGAGTTTGCCCGAAGTTTTCAACATTTTTTGCATATCCGGCGGTGATGTCTTTTTTGAAACGGCTCTCAGTCCCATTGAACCTACTGCGAGCTTCAGCACCATTGAAACGGTGACAGTCACAATTAGCAGATAGTCGAATACCGATGCCGATCCGCCGTCAAATGACGGGATAATCGTATTAACCAGCTTGTATGCAACCAAAATTCCCGAAAATATAACTCCGAGAAACATTACAACTGCCGTTACTTTGATTTTTTCTTTCATAAGACACACCCCCGTGAAGGTTTAAGTTATCAGCCGATAAGCTCCTTGATTTTTGACTCTGCAAGAGCAGGATCTGCCTTACCTCTGCTGTTCTTCATAACATTTCCGACAAGCGATTTAATCGCCTTTTCCTTACCGTTCTTATAGTCCTCAACAGCCTTTGGATTGCACTCAACAGCCTGCTTGCACAAATCGTTGAGTGCGTTTTCGTCAAGACCGCCCATATCGCTTTCGCTGATAAATTCAAGAGCACCCTTGCCGCTGTCAAGCATCTTTTCAAGTGTTGCCTTTGCAAGGTTGTTGCGGATTTTACCGCTGTCAAGAAGTTTTACAAGCTCGTTAAGCTGTTCCGGAGTAACCGCAACATCAAAGATTTCCTTGTCAGCCTCGGTTTCTGTTCTGCGGAAAATCTGACCGATAATGAAGTTTGAAACTGTCTTTGGTGACTTAACGCCCTCGCAAGCCTTGTCAAAATACTCGCTGATTTTGCGGTACTTTGTAAGAAGCTGTGCATCCTTTTCGGGAATTGCAAGTTCGTCAATATATCTTCTGCACTTGTCGGCAGGAAGCTCAGGCATTGCAGCCTTGATTTCTTCAACAACATCTTTCGGAACATGGATAGTAACAAGGTCGGGATCACGAAAATAACGGTAATCGTGAGCATCCTCTTTACTTCTCATTGAAGATGTTGTGTTGGTTGCGTCGTCATAACGGAGAGTTTCCTGAACAACACTTCCGCCGTTTTCAATAAGGTCAACCTGTCTTTCAAACTCATACTCCATAGCCTTTGCTATGTTGTTGATTGAGTTCATATTTTTAATTTCGGTTCTTGTACCAAGCTTTTCGCTGCCCTTTGGACGAACCGAAATGTTTACATCGCAACGCATTGAGCCTTCCTGCATCTTACAGTCGGAAATTCCGATGTAACGCATAACCTGCTGAAGCTTTTCAACATACTCTCTCGCCTCGTCAATTGAACGAATGTCAGGCTCTGAAACGATTTCGATAAGAGGAACACCGCCACGGTTATAGTCAACATATGTGTCGCCGTGCTGATGAATGAGCTTTCCTGCGTCCTCTTCGATGTGAATGTGGTGCAAACGGATTTTTCTGCCGTTTGAAAGCTCAACATAACCGCCTATAATAAGCGGAGCATAAAGCTGGCTAATCTGATAAGCCTTTGAAAGGTCGGGATAGCAGTAGTTCTTTCTGTCCATTTTTGAAATCTCTGCGATTTCACCGTGAACTGCAAGACCTGCACGGATTGCATAGCGAACTACCTCACGGTTAAGCTTTGGAAGTGTTCCCGGCAAACCGATACACACGGGACAGCAATGGCTGTTTGGCGCACCGCCGAATTTTGTAGTACAGCCACAGAAGATTTTGTCTTTGTGGCAAGCTCAATATGGGTTTCAAACCCGCAACTAATTCGTAACTCACAGCTTAACACCCCACTTTGTATCCTTAAAGTTTTCAGCAGCAGCCTGCTGATATTTGTATGCCGCATTAAGAATTTCAGCCTCGCCAAAGCTCTTGCCGATAAGCTGCATACCAATCGGCATACCCTTTGCGTTGAATCCGCATGGAACCGAAACACCCGGCAGACCTGCAATATTGACAGGTACAGTGCAGATATCCGTAAGATAGGTTTCAATCGGATCGCTTACAGCGTGTCCCTTTTCAAATGCTGTCATAGGAACTGTCGGAGCAAGGATTACATCGCACTTTTCAAATGCGTTGTTGAATGCCTTAACGATAGTGCCGCGAAGATTCTGAGCCTTTTTGTAATAAGCGTCATAGTACCTGCGGAAAGAACATAAGTACCGAGGAGGATTCTGCGTTTAACCTCTTCGCCGAATCCCTCCGAACGGGTACGGCAGACCATATCGTGAGTGCCGTTGTAATGCTCGGTTTTGTAACCGAAACGGATACCGTCATATCTGCCAAGGTTTGAAGATGCCTCGGCACAGGCGATGATATAGTAAACAGGAAGGGCAAATTTGAGTTCCGGCAGGTCAAAGTAAACAATCTCTGCGCCCATTGACTTGTAGATATCGGCAGCTTTAAGACAGCCTCTTTTACATCGTCACGGACACCCTCAAGATATTCCTTTGCAATACCGATTTTCATACCCTTGATGTCATTGTTGAGTTTTGAATAAGTGTCACCGACAAAGCCCTTTGAGGTTGAATCTTTTTCATCTCTCTTTGAAATTGCGTCAAAAACAATTGCAGCGTCCTCAACAGACTTTGTAATCGGTCCAATCTGGTCAAGTGAACTTGCATATGCAATAAGTCCGTAACGGGAAACCGCACCGTAAGTAGGTTTAAGACCTACAATACCGCAGAATGATGCCGGCTGACGGATTGATCCGCCTGTATCAGAGCCAAGACCGTAAGCGGCAATGTTTGCGCCTACCGCACTTGCAACACCGCCTGATGAACCGCCTGAAACATAGTTTGAATCAAACGGATTCATTGCACCGCCAAAGTATGATGTTTCGCATGAAGAGCCCATTGCGAACTCGTCCATATTCGTCTTGCCAAGCATGACTGCGTTTTCGCCTGCAAGAGTTTCCCAAACGGTTGCGTTATAAATCGGCTTATAGCCTGTGAGAATTTTTGAACAACAGGTTGTTTCAATTCCCTTTGTTGAAATATTGTCCTTGAGCGTCATCGGAACACCCTCGAGCATACCGATTTCCTCGCCTGAGGCAATTTTTATGTCAACAGCCTCGGCAGTTTTCAGAGCCTCCTCGCCTGTTACATTAACATATGCGTTAAGCTCGCCGTCAGCCTTTTCGATTTCATCAAGATAGCTTTTTGTAAGCTCGGTACATGAACACTCTTTTGACACAAGCATTTCATGAATTTTTTCAATAGAACCCATTTTTACACCGCCTTACTCTCTGTTTCTTACAAGGAAGTGATCCTCTGCCTGCTCGGGAGCATTTGAAAGGATCTCCTTTGTATCGTAGGACTCAACAACCACATCCTCACGAAAAACATTTGACAGATTGTTAATATCGTCAAACTCCTCGCCGTCTGTCGGAGCGTTATTGATTGTGTCGGCAAAATCTATGATTTCCTGCATTGACTTTGTAAGGCCGTCAAGCTCCTCTTCGGGAACAAAAAGCTTTGAAAGCAACGCAATGTTTTCAACATCTTCTCTTGTTACCATAAAAACCGTCCTTTTTAAAGAAAATAGGGCAAGTCATATAATATATAACTCGCCCTTTGAGTTTGAATATATGACTGCAAATGCAGTTTTTATCTTAATTTAATATGAACCTCACGGAGCTGCTGTTCTGTTACCTCACCCGGTGAACCGAGGAGAAGATCCTGAGCATTGGAGTTCATCGGGAATGCAATAACTTCTCTGATGTTCTCTTCCTCTGTAAGGAGCATAATCATACGGTCAACACCCGGAGCCATACCTGCGTGCGGCGGAGCACCGTACTGGAACGCATTGTAGAGTGCAGAGAACTTAGCCTTGAGGTCATCCTCGCTGTAGCCGGCAAGCTCGAACGCTTTCTTCATAATTTCAATATCGTGGTTACGAACAGCGCCTGATGAAAGCTCAACACCGTTGCAAACGATATCGTACTGATAAGCAAGAACCTCTTCGGGATCCTTGTTAAGAAGGCTGTCAAGACCGCCCTGCGGCATTGAGAAAGGATTGTGTGTGAAGATAATTTGATTTGTTTCTTCATCTCTCTCAAACATCGGGAAGTCAACGATAAAGCACATTTCAAAACGGCTTGTATCGATAAGGTCAAGACGCTTTGCAACCTCTGTTCTGATCTGACCCGCAAGCTTTGGAGCTTCCTGAGCAGTATCGGCGATAAAGTAGATTACATCGCCTGCTTTTGAACCGTTACGGCTGATAAGCTCTTCACGGTCGCCCTCTTTAAGGAACTTGTCAATCGGACCGTCAAATGTGAGGTCATCTCTAACCTTAACATAGCCAAGACCCTTCATGCCGATTGAAAGAGCGAACTCCTCCATCTTCTTGAACCATTTCTTTGACTGACCTGCGGCATTCGGAACATTGATTGAACGAACTGTCTTTTTGCGGAACGGAGCAAAGTCTGTTTCCTCAAACATATCGCTGATTTCAACAATTACGAGCGGATTGCGGAGGTCAGGCTTGTCTGTACCGTACTTGAGCATACTCTCTGCATACGGAATACGGGCAAACGGAGGCTTTGAAACCTCTTTATTTGAAAACTTCTTGAATGTTTCGTAAAGAACCTCTTCAGCAACAGCAAATACATCTTCCTGTGTTGCAAAAGCCATTTCAAAATCAAGCTGATAGAACTCACCCGGTGAACGGTCTGCACGGGCGTCCTCATCACGGAAGCAAGGTGCAATCTGGAAATACCTGTCAAAACCTGACACCATAAGAAGCTGTTTAAAAATCTGAGGAGCCTGTGGGAGAGCATAGAATCTGCCCTTGTGCTTTCTGCTCGGGATAAGGTAGTCACGAGCGCCCTCCGGAGATGAAGTTGAAAGGATAGGAGTCTGAATCTCCATAAAGCCCATTTCGTTCATCTTGTTGCGCAGAAATGTGATAATCTGCGAACGAATCATAATATTATTGTGAACCTTCGGGTTACGGAGGTCAAGAAAACGATATTTAAGTCTTACTTCTTCGTTGGTATTTGTAGAGGTTGCAACCTCAAACGGAAGAACATTCTTACACTTACCGAGAACCTTGATGTCCTCCGTGTGAACTTCAACGAAACCTGTTGCAATCTTCTTGTTGATTGTTTCTTCGTCACGCTTAACAACAGTACCGCTGAGAGTTACTGTACATTCCTTGTTGATATCTTTAAGGAGTTCATCGTTGTGAACAACAACCTGAAGCACACCGTACTGATCACGGATATCGAGGAACATTACACCGCCGTGGTCACGGATATTTTCAACCCAGCCCGCAACTCTGACCTGCTGTCCGATATTTTCTTCTCTTAACTCACCGCAGGTGACTGTGCGGTATTCATTAGCTTTTATCATTACTGTAACTATCCTTTCACAGATATTTTGCCTGTCAGCCTATTTATTTAGCCTATTCTTCTGTATTATAACACAATTGCTGTATTCAATCAATATTTTACAAAAGATTTTTTAAGCATACGGCAAAATATTCCGTTATTCAACGCTTTTAAGGCTTTCAACCATATTAACGGCTTTAATCTTAAAGCTCATAACCGCATTTACAAGAATTGAAAACAGGAATGTCAGCCCTGCCGCATAGAGGTATGAAGTGAAATAAATATCTCTTCCGAACATAACGTTGTCAACCTCAACCGTCTGAATAATAAAGCCCGTCAAAAGGTTTCCGAGGAACAGACCTACGAAAATTCCGAGGAGGGTCAGAATTATGTTCTCTTTGTAAATGAATGATGAGGTTTCGCGGTTGTAGAATCCGAGAACCTTAAAGGTTGCAATTTCACGGACACGCTCGGCAATGTTGATATTAGTCAGGTTGTAGAGTACAACAAAGGCAAGTGCCGCTGCGCAGATTATCATAACCGTAACAACCATATCAAGCGAGTTGAGCATATTTCTAAATTCGTTTAAGCTTGATGCAATGTAGCTTACCGCCGCAATTTTATCATCTGATAAAACCTGTGAGCCGAATTTGTCGCAGGCGGAATCCGAGGTGTCTTTGAGTGCGACATCAGCCATATTATAGGTGCAGTCACTGCCGAACAAGCTCTTATAGGCGGTTGGCGTCATATAAACAAAATTGTAAATGTACTGTTCAAAAATTCCGCTGACCTTGACCTCTGCCTTTTTGCCGTCAACATTCAGTGTGATTTTGTCGCCCGTTTTTATTCCAAGCTCACTGCACATTTTTTCACTGAGCATTACTCCGCTGTCCGAAAGCTTGAGTTCTTCTTTGCCCTTTCTTGTATGCAGAGAAACAATTTCGTCAAACTTTTCGGGATTCTGCGGTACAACAAGATTTGTGTCGCTGTCCTTAACCTTACTGCCGTGTGTTACCGTACATTCCTGCTGTGAAACAAGCATTGAGTGTTTGACATTGCTGTTTTTATCAAGTGTATCTGTCAAAAACGAAAGATTGTCGGCACTTCCGCTGTCTTTAGGAACAACAACGGCATCGTATTTATAGATTGTTTCAAACTGATCGTGTGTCATCGGTTCAAAGCTGTTGAGCAAACCGAATGCGGCAACGATCAGAGCCGTACAGCCTGCCACACCGATAACAGTCATACAAAGTCTTACCTTGTATCTGAACAAATTTCTTGCGGTCAGCTTTGAGTTAAAGCTCATATGTGACCACAACGGTTTTATGCGTTCAAGCAAAATTCTCTTGCCCGCCTTTGGTGCTTTCGGGCGCATAACAGCCGCAGGCTTTTCGTGCAGAGATTTAGCACACACTACAACCGACACAACAACCGTGCAGACAACTGCGGCAACAATTCCGAAAATTATGCTTGTATAGTCTGGTATCAGCGTTATATCGCCGATGTAGTACATAATTTTGTAAGCATCATAAATTACAAACGGCAAGGTGAAAATGCCGATTAAAATACCGATTACACTTCCGATAACAGCCGCAAGCAACGAGTAGATTACAAACTTCATTATAATGCTTGTGTTGCTGTAGCCGAGTGCTTTCAGCGTTCCGATTTCGGTACGCTTTTCCTCAATAAGTCTTGTCATTGTGGTTACGCAGACAAGCACCGCTACGAGCAGGAAGAACACAGGGAATACCGTTGCAACAGCCCCGAGTCTGTCTGCATTTGACGAAAATGTTGAGTAACCCGGGTTGTCGCTTCTGTCGAAGACATACCACTTTGGTTCTGTAAGAGAATTGATTTCTTCCTCTGCGTCTTTGATTTTATCCTCTGCTTTTTTAAATTCTTCATCGGCTTTTTTAACGCCGTCATCGTATTCTGTCTGTGCATCGGAGAGTTTTTTCTCGCCGTTTTTCTTTTCCTCGGCAAGCTTTGCAACACCGCTGTCGTACTCGCTCTGAGCGTCATTCAGCTTGCTTTCTGCCGAATCAAGCTGTGCCTGACCGTCTGCCGACTGTTGTGCAAGTTCTGCTTTTGCGGCATCAAGCTGTGTCCTTCCGCTTGAAATCTGTGAATATGCGTAGTCAAGCTGAGCCTGTCCCTCACTTTTTTTCTGTTCAAAAAGTGCCTTGCTTTCGGAAAGTCGGCTTTCGCTTTCTTCAAGCTGTGCCTTTGCGGAATCGTATGTTGCGTTGAGTTCATCAAGCGTCTGCTGAGCCTGTTCAAGCTGTGCGTTCAAAACAGCAAGCGTTTCTTCATCGGTCGTCTGACTGATTTGATTCTGCAGCCGAAACAGCGTCCTCAGCCTGACTTATTCCTGCCAAAAGCTGTGGTTCCTGTTCGGTTTGAAATGTATCCTTTGCCGACTGCAGCTGATATTCCGCATTTTCTATTTCAGCCTGTGATTTTGAAATTTCTTTATCAAATTCTGCTTTTGAAGAATTATATTGTTTTTCGGCAGAATTAAGCTGACTTTCCTTTTCGGCAATCTGAGCCTGTGCATCGGCAATTTTTGTGTTATATTCATTGCGTGAATTTTCAAGCTGTGTCCTGCCGTCCTCAATCTGCTGTTTTGCCGAATCAAGTTTTTTCTGTGCGTCATCGGTCTTGGTTTTCAGCTCTTTTTTGCCGTCATCAATCGCCGTCTTTGCATCGGCAAGCTTCTTTTCGGTTTTTTCTTTATTGTCCGAATACTCCTGTTTTGCATCTGCAAGGTCGCTCTTAGCCTTGTCGATAACCTCAACCGTAAAGCTGTTGCTCCTGTCCTCTCCCACCTTTTCAAAATCGGCGGTCTTAGCCTCTATGGCATTATCATAATCGTCCGTGTATGCCAGGAATTTATCCGAAATATCGGTTTTTACATAAAGCTCCGTGTAGCGTTCAAAGGCAAAATCTTCGGGGCAAATGTAGAAATAATCCGAGATTTTTCCGTTGCCGACCGTCGTAGTTCCTCGCTGATATGCTATGTAAAGAGGTGACTGCACAAGACCGACCACCGTGTATTCAAGGGTTTTAAGTTCGGTTGAAGTATCTGTATCGCCCGTCTGTTTTGCAAATCTGATTTTGTCGCCGATTTTATAACCCTCTGCCGTGAACGAGGTTGAATCGGCTGCAATTTCACCCGACTTTTCGGGAAGTCTGCCTTCCGTCAAAACAAGCTTGTTCTGAACGGAATTATCACCGTATTTTTCGGGAAGCGCAATGACTCTCATAGTCCTGCCGCCGCTGTCGGCATCGGTCTGAACATCGCAGAAATATGACGGCATAACAGAGGTTACTCCGTCCGTATTTTTTACCGCCTTTATGTCGTCCTCATCAAATCCGACCGTTGACACAAGTCGGTAATCCATAAGCTCCTGCTCGTCCGTGTAGGTTCTTGCAAGATTGTACATTGACGGAACCGTTGCCTTTATTCCGGCAAAAAATCCCACTCCGAGGGCGATAATCGCCATAATTGAGATAAATCTTGCTTTTGTATTTTTAATTTCTCTGAATGTGTTTTTTATCAAGGATTTAGTCATTGTGACACCTCCTTTTCATTTTTTACCACTCAATTTCTTCAACATTTTTCGGATTTTCATTGTAAATATCTTCAACAATTTTTCCGCTTTTCATTCTTATAATGTGATCCGCCATCGGTGTTATTGCTCCGTTGTGAGTGATGAGAACAACGGTCATTTTGTCTTTACGGCAGGTTTCCTGCAACAATTTCAGAATCTGTCTGCCCGTGTTGTAGTCAAGCGCACCTGTCGGTTCGTCACAAAGCAAAAGCTTCGGCCTTTTGGCAAGTGCTCTTGCGATTGAAACTCTCTGCTGTTCACCGCCCGAAAGCTGTGCAGGGAAGTTGTTTGCCCTTTCAAGCAAGCCCACGCTGTCAAGAGCAGTTTCGCTGTCAAGAGGATTACTGCAAATCTGAGCGGCAAGCTCAACATTTTCCTTTGCCGTAAGGTTATGAACAAGGTTGTAAAACTGGAACACAAAGCCTATGTCATGCCGTCTGTACTCAATAAGCTGTTTGTCCTTAAATTTGCTTATATCCTTTCCGCCGACAATGATTTCGCCCTCGGAACAGCTGTCCATTCCGCCGAGAATATTCAGAACGGTTGTTTTGCCTGCACCGGACGCACCGACTACAATTGCAAACTCGCCCTCCTCAACCTTGAACGAAATGCCGTCAACCGCATTGATGACAATCTCACCCGTTTTGTATCTTTTGTAAACATTATTAAATTCTACAAGACTCATAAAATCACCCTTTTCATATGTTTCTTACAGAAAAAATCACTGTGCTTTGCATACTAATTATACCAAATTAATACCGCAATATCAACAGAAATCTTACCGTATTCGTCATCTGTATGTACAATATTTTGAAATTATACATATAAAAACAGCAGAGGTCACACTAAACCTCTGCCGCAAAAAATTATTCATATGTATGATTACAGACCTCGTTGATTTTATCACGGAGCTTTAAGAAATCGTCAAAAGCGTCGGGCTTTCTGCGTGGATCACGCAAAATTGCCGCAGGATGAAGCATTGCCATCATAAGCACACCGTTTTTCTCAATCCACTGACCGTGTTCCTTTGTGATTTTGATATCCGATTTAATAAGCCTTGCCGCCGCAATTCTGCCGAGACAGACAATAATTTTCGGCTTGATCATTCTCACCTGTGTTCTGAGCCACTCAATGCACATTTCCTGTTCTTCGGGCTTTGGATCACGGTTCTTCGGCGGACGGCACTTTACCATATTGGCAATGTAAATATTCTTGTTTCTGTCAAGGTCAACAGCCACAAGCATTTTGTCAAGCAGTTTGCCTGCTCTGCCGACAAACGGTTCGCCTTGAAGATCCTCGTTTTCGCCCGGACCTTCACCAATGAACATAACCTCTGCATTTTCGTTGCCGACGCCCACAACAACATTTGTGCGAGTTTCGCAGAGTTCACACCTGTGACAGTTTTCACAAGCCGATCTTAATTCTTCCCAGGTATTATACATAATTTTCTCTCCCAAAATAAAGATTTAAATTTATCAAAAATGTTGAAATTCCAAGAATAAAGTAGTAAAATAAACACGAAGCCGTACGGCGAATTCTAATTGAATGGTGGTACACAAAATGAAAGTAATGGTTGAAACATCAGCGCATCATGTTCATGTTACCAAAGAAACTCTTGAGGCTCTCTTTGGCAAGGGCGCAACTCTTACAAACAAAAAGAATCTTTCACAGCCCGGACAGTTTGCCTGTGTTGAAAAGGTAACTGTTGTAGGTCCGAAAAGTGAAATGAAAATGTCAATTCTCGGTCCCGAAAGAAGTGCAGATCAGGTTGAAATCTCTCTTACAGACGCTCGTAAGCTCGGCATTGCCGCTCCTGTCAGAGAATCAGGCGATATCGCAGGCACACCCGGTTGCAAGCTTGTCGGTCCCGAGGGCGAAGTTGAAATCGAATGCGGTGTAATTGCCGCTAAAAGACACATTCACCTTGATCCGAAAACTGCCGAGGAGTTTGGTCTTAAGGACAAACAGCTCGTTTCGGTTAAGGTTGGCGAAAATACAGGCAGAGCAACAACATTCGGTGATGTTGTAATCAGAGTAAACGCAAACTACGCTCCTGCAATGCACATTGATACAGACGAATCAAATGCCGCAGGTCTTGGCGGAACGGTTGACGGCGAAATCATCGCATAACTTCGATTTAAACCAAATCACATTTTTGGGACAGTCTTTAAAGGCTGTCCTTTTGTTTTGCCCCAAATCATAAAATTTCCTTTTTCAAAAGGAAATCGGTTTGCATATCGTCACCAATGACAAATGTGTGATGTGAAAATTTTTCATATCCTTTTGATTTGTAGAATTTCTTTGCAGGCTCGTTATGTTCCCACACACCGAGCCATATTGTTGAAGTTTTTTCTTACTTGCAAAATTCTCCGCAATCTGCATAAAGGCTGAGCCTATGCCCTGTCCTTTGGCACTTTTCAGAATATAGATGCGTTGAATTTCAAGCGCATTGTCAAGGCATTTTTCAGTCTGCGCATTGCCGATATTCAGTTTTAAATATCCGAGAGGAGTACCGTTTTTGTACGCTATAAAGGTTACACTTTCGGAGTTTGCAAGTTCTGCTGACAGCTTTTCCGCTGAATAGGTTTCTGCAAGAAATTTTCGCATATCCTCCTCATCGGTTGAATCGGAGAAAGTTTCGTAAAAAGTTGTTCTGCAAAGATATTGCAGGTCCGTCAGCATATCAACGGTGCATATTTTTATATCAATTTTGCTGTTCATATTATCAAAGTCTGCTCAAAAATGTGTGGAGAAAATCGGGGAAAATTTCTCGCCAAGATTTTTCATTGTGTGCGTTTTCAAAAAGAATGACCTCGTTCATTCTGTCATACGGGTAGAAGCTTTCTTCCAAAAGTTCGTAGAGCATTTCGGTGCTTTCAAAAATCATCTCTTCAAGCTCGTCACCGTTACCCGTATAGATGTAGAGGTACGCATATTTTCAACAATTTTTGTCGAAAGATATTTCGCCCAATCCTCTCTTGTGTAACAGAGAAATGCAGGAGAAAACACACCTGCATAGCCGAATTTTTCCGGGTGTTCAAAAGCCGAAAAAAATGACATAAGTCCGCCCGATGAGCTTCCGCAGACGGCAACATTCTGTCTGTCGGTGCATACGGGGAAATTATTTTCAACATACGGAATGACGGTATTCATAAGAAAATTGTCAAAGATTTCGCCCTCGGGTTTGAAATCCTCACAGAACATTTCAAGGTGCTGAACCTCACCGATTGATTTCGGTGTAAGCTCGCTGTCACGCCAGGCATTACCGTTGTTAATACCTACGATTACAGCGTTGCCTACACCGCTTTTCTGCTCATTTTCAACAGCTTTTACAACCTCCCACGAACCGTGCGGAGTTGAATTATCGTCAAAAAGATTCTGTCCGTCTGTCATATATACAATGGGAAGTTTTTCGCCGTCGGAATGTGACGGAACATAAACCCAAACATTTCTGTCACCCTTGTCGGGATATGGAAGTTTTATTGTATGTAACTTTGCGTCAGCCATAAAATCACCTATTTTTTATTATCTAATAGATATTAAACCATAAAAACGGCTGTGTTGCAACCTAATTTTTTACGGTTGCATAAATACAAAAATTCCCGTAAATAATATCTACAGAGGTGATTTGTTATGACTAACGATATTGAAATGCTCAACTGCGTTTTGCAGAATGCCGAAATGGGCTGTCAGGGAATTACGAGCGTGAGGAAAAGTTTGAAGGACAGCAAGGTTGACGGTGTTTTGTGCGAACATCTTATTAAATACGGAAAGCTGTATCATTGTGCAAATAAAATGTTGCAAAATCGTGGTGCAGAGCCACACAGAGTGAGTAATATGACAAAAGCAATGACACGCTATGCCGCACAAAGGGATTTGAAGCGTGACTCGTCATCTTCGCATATTGCCGAAATGATGATAAAAGGCAACACAATGGGAGTAAATAAAATGTCACGCAAAATAAGAGATTATGACGGCAATGACCCCCATGTCAGCTCCTCGCAAAAAGAATGTTAGAAACCGAAGAAGAAAACATAAAAGAAATGTCCGTTTTTTTGTAAAATCAACAAACCACAAAACAGCCACAAGACAGATAAGTTGCCTTGTGGCTGTTAATATTAGAGGCTTTGTCAATAAAAGTGTGTAAGTTTTTTTGAAAATCATAAAAATGCCTTAAATCATATGCTCGTTTTCGATACGGGCACTGATTTTTTTTGCAGCCAGTTGATTTCTGACCATTGCCTTTAGAACTCAATCCATTTATCAGACTCATTATCAGAGTTTAAAACTGACATCTTTTTCGCTTGAACCTCACCGGATTCTAAAACATAGTGACCGTTTTTATAACCTGTTTCAACTTTTCTTAGTGCTTCTTCTTGGCTGTTTGCTTCAACTTCAAAATTCTGCACAACAGTTTCTTCTATTGCGATAACATAATTTTTCATCAAATCACCCTCGACTGTTCAATTTTACTCTCATTTTCATACTGTATTACAAGATCGTCATAATCTATAAACTCAACTATTTTTCTTATGGGAGTGTATATTGAAGAACTTATAATATCATCAAACTGTCTTTTTCTTTCCTTTGATGCAACGATACAAAATCTTGCTCTAAAATCTTGCAATTCATAAAATTTATTTAACGAATTTTTTATATCAGTTGTATGTTCTACTTCATAAAATGCACACGGCATTTTTCTTTCATTAAACCATACTGTATCTACAGTTTTAGCTTTTCTAAGTATTTCGGGATAGGTAAATTCGTACATATTATGAACTGTAGCTACCTCACATAACTTTTTCTCTAAAAACAACTTATTCTTATCTTGTGCAGGCACATAAGTTCCCAATTTTCTGATATTGCCAATTTCTGCAATTATACCTTGAAAATACGAATGGGTAAATTCATTTTAAGCTCTTTTCGCTTTTACTTTGAATTTTAAACTTTTTGTTGACTTCGTTTTCATATTCTTTTAACGCCCACAAGCCTGATTGTATTCTAAAAAATTCATCATTTTTTTGAACAATTCTCCTGATTGTTGCGGCGGGTGTTTTTGTTCCCCAATTTGAACAATCGACAAGTTTATTCAACTGTTGAAATGTTGCATAACCACCGTTAGCCCTCATTGCCTCGATAACATAATCCTTTTGTAACATAGAAAATCACCATAGTCATTATTACTGATATACAATAAAATTATATATCAACACTAAAATAAAAGCAATACAAATAAAAAAACACCCGAAAGGAATTTTTCAAAAACCTTTCGGGTGAAATTTTTATTTAGATAAAGGTTGCACCAATTATGATGCGTTAAGCACAGTCGGGCAAATTAAGCCTTAGGACCTGCTTCAACGAGAGCCTTACCAGCTTCGTTGCCTTCGTACTTAGCAAAGTTCTTAACAAAACGGCTTGCAAGATCCTTAGCCTTTTCTTCCCAATCAGCAACATTTGCATATGTGTCACGAGGATCGAGGATGCCTGAATCAACGCCGGGGAGTTCTGTAGGAACTTCAAAGTTGAAGTGTGGAATTGTCTTTGTAGGAGCCTTTGTGATAGAACCGTCAAGGATAGCATCGATAATACCACGAGTATCCTTAATAGAGATACGCTTGCCTGAGCCGTTCCAACCTGTGTTTACGAGGTATGCCTTAGCACCGCTCATTTCCATCTTCTTAACGAGCTCTTCAGCATACTTTGTAGGATGAAGCTCGAGGAATGCCTGACCGAAGCAAGCTGAGAATGTTGGAGTTGGCTCTGTGATGCCACGCTCTGTACCTGCAAGCTTAGCTGTGAAGCCTGAGAGGAAGTAGTACTTTGTCTGCTCAGGTGTGAGGATTGAAACAGGCGGAAGTACGCCGAAAGCATCAGCTGAAAGGAAGATTACATTCTTTGCAGCAGGAGCTGAAGAAACAGGGCGAACAATGTTGTCGATGTGATCAATCGGATATGATACACGAGTGTTCTCTGTTACAGTCTTGTCATCAAAGTCAATCTTGCCGTCCTTGTCAACAGTAACATTTTCAAGAAGAGCGTCTCTTCTGATAGCGTTGTAGATGTCAGGCTCTGACTCTTTGTCAAGGTTGATAACCTTAGCATAGCAGCCGCCTTCAAAGTTGAATACGCCGTTGTCGTCCCAGCCGTGCTCGTCATCACCGATGAGGAGTCTCTTAGGATCTGTTGAAAGTGTAGTCTTACCTGTACCTGAAAGACCAAAGAAGATAGCTGTGTTCTCGCCGTTCTTATCTGTGTTGGCTGAGCAGTGCATTGATGCGATGCTTGAGCGGGAGGTAGTAGTTCATCATTGAGAACATACCCTTCTTCATCTCACCGCCGTACCATGTGTTGATGATAACCTGCTCACGGCTTGTGATGTTGAATACAACAGCTGTTTCTGAGTTAAGACCGAGCTCCTTGTAGTTTTCAACCTTAGCCTTTGATGCGTTGTAAACAACGAAATCAGGCTCAAAGTTTCAAGCTCTTCAGCTGAAGGAGTGATGACATATTTGTTACAAAGTGAGCCTGCCAAGCAACCTCAACGATGAAACGAACAGCCATTCTTGTGTCCTTATTAGCACCGCAGAAAGCATCTACAACATAAAGCTTCTTGTTAGAAAGCTCTTTCTTTGCGATTTCCTTAACTGCCTTCCAAGTTTCCTCAGATGCAGGATGGTTGTCGTTCTTGTACTCGTCAGAAGTCCACCAAACAGTGTCCTTTGAGTTCTCGTCCATAACGATGAACTTGTCCTTAGGTGAACGACCTGTGTAAACGCCGGTCATAACATTAACTGCGCCAAGCTCAGTTTCCTGACCAACTTCATAGCCCTCGAGTTCGGGTCTTGTTTCTTCTTTGAAAAGCTCTTCATAAGAAGGATTGTGAACGATTTCAGTGGTACCTGTAATACCGTACTTTGTTAAATCAATCTTTGCCATTTCAGTATCAACCTTTCTATGTTTCTGAATTCACATAGATAGTGGAATTGCGACAAATACCCCTTGTCAGCGTTAATATCCAACACCCTATGTTCGTTAATAGTTTATCACAAAAGAATCGGCTCGTCAAGCAAAACAGTAATCAAAAGCAGTTAAAACAGACATTGTGATTATATTGTCCATACTCTTTTATTGTAAGATAAAAATTGAATTTATACAAAATCAAAAATGACAAATTTTAACAATAAACGCAAAAAGTCCGACAGAAATCTGTCGGACTTAAAATGCAAGCTATAAGTAAAATTACTTAAGTTCTACTTCAGCGCCAGCCTCTTCGAGCTTAGTCTAATAGCTTCAGCGTCTTCCTTAGAAACGCCTTCCTTGAGAGCCTTAGGAGCACCGTCAACGAGTGCCTTTGCTTCCTTAAGACCAAGACCTGTTACTTCACGAACAACCTTGATAACAGCAATCTTGTTGCCGCCTGCAGCCTTAAGAACTACATCAAACTCTGTCTGCTCAGCAGCAGCAGCGCCACCGTCAGCAGCAGGACCAGCAACTGCAACTGCAGCAGCAGCTGATACACCAAACTCATCCTCTACAGCGTGAACGAGCTCTGAAAGCTCAAGAACTGTGAGGCCTTTTAATTCTTCAATAATAGCAGTAATTTTCTCTGATGCCATTGTAATTTACCTCCAATATGATAATTAGTAAAATTTTAATTAATTGCAGCCGATTATTCTGCTGCAGGAGCTTCTGCCTCAGCAGGAGCCTCTTCTGCTGCCTCAGCAGCACAAGCTTCAACGCCACCCTTGTCAACGATAGCCTGTACGGCACGTGCAAAGGATGCGATAGGTGCCTGGAATGCACCAAGAACATTTGCAAGAAGAACTTCTCTTGTTGGGAGCTTTGAAAGGGCAACGATTGTGTCCATATCAATTACGGCACCGTCAAGATAAGCTGACTTAACCTTAAAGTTGTCATGATCCTTAGCATAGTTGCAAAGGATTCTTGCAGCAGCAGCGTACTCGCTGTCGCTTGTAGCAATAGCTGTTGTACCCTCGAGAACAGGCTTAATGTCATCAAGACCTGCTTCCTCGCAAGCACGGGAAAGAAGTGTGTTCTTTACTACAGTGTACTTAACATCGTTCTCACGAAGCTCTTTTCTGAGCTTTGTATCGTCCTCTGTGTTAATACCTTCGTAGCTGACAACCACACCTGTGATTGAGCTTTTGAGTCTTTCTGAAAGCTCTGCAACAATTGCTTTCTTCTGCTCTAAAACACTTTGACTTGGCAAGATAAATTCACCTCCAAAATATTTGTAACGCAGTTCATAAAAAACAGCCGTCCGTTTTACCTCGGACGGCTGCAAAAACACAAAACAATGTAATTTGCATCTTCCTCGGCAGGCAGGAAAAACCTTTACGCTTACGCACCTGCTGTCTTTAGAACAGCGAATTTTATATATTCACACTATTGTGTAAATAACTGAAATTAAGCACCAAACTTAGCAGGTTGATGCGAACGCTCGGGCCCATTGTTGAAGTAATGGCAACTGAGCGGATGTACTGACCCTTAGCAGCAGCAGGCTTAGCCTTTACGATAGCGCCCATGAGAGTGTCAAGGTTTTCACCGAGCTTCTCAGCGCCAAAGCTTGCCTTACCGATTGGGCAGTGAATGATGTTTGTTTTGTCAAGACGGTACTCAATCTTACCTGCCTTAGCTTCTTTAACAGCCTTGGCAATGTCAGGAGTTACAGTACCTGCCTTTGGGTTTGGCATAAGACCGCGGGGACCGAGGATTCTACCAAGACGACCTACAAGACCCATGCAATCGGGAGTTGTAATAAGAACATCAAAGTCCATCCAGTTCTCCTGCTGAATCTTCTGTGTCATATCCTCAGCACCGACAAAGTCAGCACCGGCTTCCTTGGCAAGTTCTTCGTTAGCGCCCTTACAAATTGCAAGAACTCTAACCTTTTTACCTGTACCGTTAGGAAGAACAACCGCACCTCTAACCTGCTGGTCAGCATGACGGCTGTCAACGCCGAGCTTTACATGAAGCTCAACTGTTTCGTCAAACTTAGCAACTGCAGTCTTGATAACTGTGTCAAGTGCCTCGTTTGTATCATATAATTTAGTTCTGTCAACGAGCTTAGCAGCGTCAACATATTTCTTACCGTGTTTCATCAGTCTTCCTCCATTGTTAGGTGGTCAATCGGAATTATCCTCCCACCCGGAAATAATTAGTCAACTACTGTAATACCCATGCTTCTTGCTGTACCGGAAATCATGCTGATAGCAGCATCAAGTGAACCTGCGTTGAGGTCAGGCATCTTCTGCTCTGCAATCTTTGTGATCTGCTCACGAGTGATCTGAGCTACCTTTGTCTTATTAGGTACGCCTGAACCGCTGTCGATACCGCAAGCCTTCTTAAGAAGAACCGCAGCAGGCGGAGTCTTTGTAATGAAAGTGAATGAACGGTCTGCATATACAGTAATTACTACCGGAATGATAAGACCGATATCATTCTTTGTACGCTCATTAAAATCCTTTGTGAACGCAACAATGTTTACACCGTGCTGACCGAGAGCCGGACCAACAGGTGGTGCCGGAGTAGCCTTTCCGGCGGGAATCTGCAGCTTAATTAAGCCTACAACCTTCTGAGCCATTGTGTTTGCACCTCCAAAATTCGTGGTAAATTGCGGGACGCCACTGTGTAGGGTCCCTCCCACAGGGAGCGTTACACTCCCAATAAAAAGCCAATCGGCTGATTATTATTTGATTAATCTTCTATCGGTTCAGCCTGAGCAAGCTCAAGTTCAACCGGAGTTTCTCGTCCGAACATAGAAACAACTACACGGACATAATCTTTGTCAGCATCAATTTCTTCAACAACACCGACAAAATCCTCTAGCGGACCGTCTATAATGCGAACTGAATCGCCGACAGAATAGTTAAGCTTAACACTTCGTGTTTCAACACCCATTCTGTAAACTTCCGCATCTGTAAGTGGTACGGGCTTTGATCCGGGTCCCACAAATCCTGTACAGCCTCTGATGTTGCGCACAACATACCAGGTTTCGTCTGTATAGACCATCTTAACGAAAACATAGCCCGGAAACAGTTTGTTTTCAACCTCTTTGGTCTTATCGCCGACTGTTTCGGTTACGATTTCAACAGGAACTTTGACATCAATAATCATATCCTGAAGATTTCTGTTTTCGGCTGTGGTCATAAGATCTGTTGCAACCTTATTTTCATAACCCGAATAGGTATGAACAACATACCATCTTGCTTCTGATTCTGCCATAACAACTTCTTCCTTTCGTGATTCAAGCAATGTCAGATACGAATCAGGCGGTTGTGTTCATAAAAAGACCAACGAGAGCGTACAAGCCTGATCAAGGGCAAATATAAATACGCCTACAATAGCTACCATAGCAATGACAATACCAAAGTTCTTTGTTGTCTGCTTCGCTGTGGGCCATGTGATCTTTTTGATTTCACTCTTACAGGAGCCGAGGTACTTTGCGAGCCTTTTGAAAACATTAGGCTTCTTAGCAGTCTTTTTAGCAGCTGCTTTTGCATTTTCAGACTTTTTCTCAGCCATGATGTACCTCCGTTATTTTGTTTCCTTGTGAAGAGTGTGTTTTTTACAGAAACGGCAGTACTTGTTCATTTCAAGTCTGTCAGGACTGTTCTTCTTGTTCTTCATTGTGTTGTAATTACGCTGTTTGCACTCTGTGCAGGCCAATGTGATTTTTACTCTCATAACGGCACCTCCCGGTTTTTTCGGAATATTTTAGCCTCCCTCAATAGGGCACAAAAAAATAAGCCCCTTTCAGAGGTAAGGCTATTCTACCATATATAAAGGCTTTAGTCAAGCCTTTTTTGCAATTTATCCGCAGAAATTCTGTGTTTTCTGCGATATTCCGTAAAACCCGCCCGTCAAGACGGATTTTACGGTGAATTTCAATTAAATCAGTTCTTTGTAAGAGTGTTTGCCTTTGCCTTAACTTTCTTAACTTTTTCAGGCTTTACCGTCTTGCCCTTAAAAGCCCTTGCATTTAAAGCGGCAACCTTGAGTTCGTCGTTGAAATGCTCATAAAGTGCATTATACTCAGCGTCATCAAGTGAATTGAGCAAAACGATTGTGATGATTGCCCTTGTGTCAACATCACCGTTGTTGTACTGAACATTGAACACATTTGCAAACTTCTCGATTTCATTCTTATTTGCACGCTTAATATACATGGGAATCTTCGGAGCAATATGCTCTTTTGCAAATGTTGCGCCTCTGAACGGGAAGTAGCAATCTTCCTCGTTTTTAATTTCCTCACGAAGCTCGGGGAAATATGTTACAAAACGCTTTGCGAGAAACTTCGGATCGGCGGTTCCGTCGTCATCCTTTTTCTTTTTCTGCTTAACCTGCTTTGCCCTTTTGATTGCAAGTGTACCCGAAACGCCTTCGATAAAGTCATTTGCGATACTGTCGGCGTCCTTCTGTGTGCCGACTGTTTCATCGTAAAGCCATGTTGCAAGTGTTTTCCATTCGTTGTCGGGACCTTCATCGGTCATTGTGCAGGAACGGAGTACCATCTGTTCCTTATCCTTATAATATACTACCGAATATGCAAGTGACGCACTTGTAAAAAGCGAAACAAGCTCGTTGTCGTTTTCGGCAACAACCTTCTGCTTTGTATAATTCTGTTTTACAAGTTCTTCTTCAACCTTGCCGACGATATAATCAAAAGCTTTTTTAAATTCCAACTTAATCTTCCTCTCGGATTAGTTTGTCAGAATTCATTATACAATCAAATAACAGATTTGTCAAAGGTTTTGACTTGCAAGACGCACATTATTGTGTTATTATTTAAGCTGTATATTAATGTAAAAGAAGGTTTTATTATGTCTTGTCAAGATGCTATCGGAGTTTTTGACTCCGGATTAGGCGGACTCAGCGCTGTAAAAGAGTTTTTTGCATGTGCTGCCAAACGAGAAAATAATATACTTTGGAGATACGGGAAGAGTACCCTACGGCAACAGAAGTCGTGAAACAATTTCAAAGTATGCCCTTCAGGACGCAAATTTTCTGTTGAAACACAATGTCAAAACAGTTGTTGCAGCCTGCGGTACGGTAAGTTCGGTTGCAGGCGATATGCTTGAAGAAAAGCTTTCCGTTCCGTACACGGGTGTTGTAAACCCGACCGCATTCATTGCCGACCGAAAAACAAAGAACGGTAAAATCGGAATTATCGGCACTGCCGCAACCATTTCGAGCCACAGCTACAAGCTCCGTCTTGAAAAGCTTAATCCGAAATACAAGGTTTATGAGCAGGCGTGTCCGCTTTTTGTTCCGCTTGTTGAAAACGGTTTCATTTGTCGTGACGATCAGATTGTACGGCTTGTCATCAGAAGATATCTTTCCGAACTCAAGGAAACAGGCGTTGACACCCTCATTCTCGGTTGCACCCACTATCCGCTTTTGCGTGATGCAATTGCTGACTTTATGGGTGACTGCGTTACGCTTGTTGATTCGGGATATGAAACTGCAATCTATTGCTCAAAAATTCTCAGAGAAAACAATCTGCTCAACACAGACGGTGTACATCAGACTCCTGAATTTTATGTAAGCGATACTCCCGACGGATTTAAAAGCGTTGCAGGACTGTTTCTCGGCAGAAATATGGAGCATACTGTCACACAAATTGACATTGAGCAGTATTAACGAGGGAAGATATGACAGATAAGGAAAAGAAAAAATGCAAATATATGATTTCCATTCTGGGCGAACAGATTCTTGACGATGAAAGCGACAGAATTGAGGTTCTCACAGAGGGAAATTTTCTGATGAAAAAAGACCATTGTTACATAGGCTACAAAGAATATGACGAGGATGCACCGCAGAGCTTTTACGACAATCTCATAAAAGTTCAGGACAATACGGTGACAATTACACGCAAAGGTCCCATGCGTTCACAGCTTATGCTTGAAAAAGGCAGACGGCATCAATGCCTGTATCAGACGCCTGCAGGCGACCTTATGATAGGAGTTTTCACAAAAACAATGAACAACTCCCTCACCAAAAACGGCGGAACGCTTGAGGTCAGTTACACGCTTGATTTCAACAATGACCTTGTGAGCGAAAACAAGTTTAAAATTACGGTTGAAGAAAAAGAAAAGTTTGAAAATGAGGTAGATTGATATGGATACATACGCACTTGCTGTACAACAGCTAAAAAAAGCAATTGAAAACGCTATTGAAAAGGCAATATCAAACGGTGACTTCCGCAGGCAGAGACCGCTCCGTTTATCATTGAAACACCCGCAGACAGAAGCCACGGCGACTTTGCAACAAATGCGGCAATGGCAGGCGCAAAGGCATTCCGTATGCCGCCTTTCAAAATTGCACAGGCTATCACATCAAACCTTGACCTTGAGGGTACAATGTTTGACCGCTTTGAAACAGCAGGTCCGGGATTCATCAACTTCTTCCTCGGCACTGAATTTTATTCGGCTGTAATCAGGGAAATCCTTGCCAATCCCGAGGCATACGGCAGAAGTGAGTACGGCAGAGATGAAAAGGTTATGGTTGAGTTTGTATCAGCCAACCCGACAGGTCCTATGCACATGGGCAACGCAAGAGGCGGCGCTCTCGGTGACTGTCTTGCCGCTGTTCTTGACAAAGCGGGCTACAACGCATGGCGTGAATTTTATGTAAACGACGCCGGCAATCAGATTGAAAAGTTCGGCTGTTCACTTGAAGCAAGATATCTTCAGATTTTCAAGGGCGATGAGATAGAGTTTCCCGAGGACGGCTATCAGGGCGAGGACATCAAAGACCTTGCAAAAGAATATGCAGACCTAAACGGCGACAGCCTTGTTAATGTAAGCGCAGAAGAACGCAAGAAGACTCTTGTTGACTATGCGCTTCCTAAGAACATCAAGAAGATGCAGGCTGATATGGAAAATACAAAATTTACTATGACAAGTGGTTCTTTGAAAGCGAGCTTCACAAGAGCGGTGCTGTTAAGGCTGTTGTTGACCTTCTCACGAAAAAAGGACTTACCTACGAAAAAGAGGGTGCCGTTTGGTACAAGAACAAAGAGGTGCTCACACAGAAGCTTCTCAAAGAGGGCAAGTCACAGAAATACATTGACAACCTTGAATTAAAGGACGATGTTCTCATTCGTCAGAACGGCAACCCGACATATTTTACAGCCGACATTGCATACCACAAGAACAAATTTGACCGTGGATTCACAACTCTTATTGATGTTTGGGGAGCAGACCATCACGGTCATGTTATGAGAATGAAAGGCGCAATGGACGCTATCGGCTATGACGGTGACAAGCTCAATGTTGTTCTTATGCAGCTTGTTAAGCTTGTTAAGGACGGTGAGCTTGTAAAAATGAGCAAGCGTACAGGCAAGGCTATTCAGCTTGGCGATTTGCTTGACGAAGTGCCTGTTGACAGCGCAAGGTTCCTCTTTAACACCAAAGAGGCTAACACACAGATGGACTTTGACCTTGACCTTGCAGTAAGTCAGGACAATCAGAACCCTGTTTATTATGTTCAATACGCACACGCAAGGATTTGCAGTATTTTTAAGTCACTTGCAAAAGAGGGCATTTCTCCGAGAGAATGTACAGATGCAGAGCTTGCACTCCTCACAGCTCCCGAAGAAAAAGAACTCATCAATCATCTTGCGTCATACACCAACGAAATCATCAATGCGGCAAAGGATTACGATCCGACCAAGGTTACACGCTATGTAACACAGCTTGCAACACTTTTCCACAAATTCTACAACGCTTGCCGTGTTAAGGGCGAAGAAGAAGGTCTTATGCAGGCAAGACTTGCACTTTGCAACTGCGTAAGAGCCGTTATCAAAAATGTTCTTACAATGTTCAACATCTCTTGCCCCGAAAGCATGTAAGCAGCGTGTCGCTGCACCCTGTTCGTGTAGATAGTTTTGTTAATGCGAAACTTATACTTCCCGAGCGGAAGTTTACAAATTGAAATTTAAAAATTGAAAATGTAAAATGGATGTCGGGAAGACAGTTTGCATAATGCAAAACAATGTCTTCCCGACTGATTTTTATTTATATCCAATTGTCATGCCTTATGGGGGTTAAGCCCTATTAATAATACAAATTCAAGGCATAATAAAGTCCCGAAGTACACACAATACCTCGGGACTTAATTATTATTACTGTGATTATGATTTAAAATCATTCAGTAACAAATTGCTGACCGACTTTTCCGCAACCGTTAAGACCTACAATATACTTTTGAATTGAAGTCGCATCCATAACAGAAATAGCGCCGTCACTATCAACATCTGCAACTGACTTACTATCTGCTGTAAGTTCTTCAAGACCGACAATGTACTTCTGAATATCGGTAGCATCGATTACGGTAATATCGCCGTCAATGTTCACATCACCGTAAACAAGAGCATTTTTTGTTTCATCCTCAACCGCAAAAGCGCTGAATACGCTTACTGCCATAAGAACAAACAATGTCGCAATACTAATAAGTTTTTTTGCCATACCAAAATCTCTCCTTAGAACAGTGCATTTTCAACCAATAATACACCGAAATTGAATTTGATAATCAACATTATATAAACATCGAACGAGAAAACAAGAATATACTTTTACTTCTCTTTGTCGTTTATAACCGTTCGGTTATCTTATAAAGTATTTTATCACAAAGACTACTGTTCTGTCAATAGCAAATAAACAAAAAGATGATAAATTGTTTTATTATAAACAAATATGAGAATTGTATGAGGATAATAATTTAACAAATAACAAATAACAACAATGTGTTTTATTACATTAATATCTTCTATACATACAATAAGGTTCACATCACACTAATTTATGCATCACAAACGCAATAGCAATACTGAATTTTGCCACTGTTATAACCATTTAGTATCATACGAAAATTTCGTTGCAAAGAATGTTATTCTGTCAGTATAAATAATAAATAAAAAGGGTGATACAATGCCTTATTATAAAAGGATAAGGGAGTTGCGTGAGGATCACGATATGACGCAGAATGATGTTGCAGAATATCTCGGCATGAAACAGCCGCAGTACTTAGGTATGAAACGGAAACCGTGACGTGCGACTGAGGTGCTTATTTCGCTTGCAAAGCTGTACAAAGTTTCAACCGACTACATTCTTGAGTTGAAACACGATACA